>ERZ808240.1938-NODE-1938-length-24084-cov-27.948479_pt1 | contig 24084 bp, 19 predicted proteins | sample MGYA00521084_ERZ808240 | MGnify/ENA primary metagenome ERZ808240 (study PRJEB31516, sample SAMN03275571) | gut metagenome | biome: mammalia-associated habitat; material: feces | host: Papio cynocephalus | place: Kenya | collected 2012-08-06 ... | reverse complement strand
ATGAATATCAAGTTACACAGTTTTAACATTGATATGGTTGCGGATTTTACATAAAAACAATTATAATTTATATAAGGAGATGAAAAAATGAAATTACTGAATATTATTTCAGAAGAACAGATTATATACATTGTATCTGCACTTATAGTTCTGGGAATTATTGTTGAAATAATTTCTGTAGCAGGCGGTGCTGTTCTGAGTTATAAAGAAAAACACTGCTATGGCAGACAGACAAAAAAATATCTTTCGGAAGAATATGAAAATTTACTGCAAAACGCATATCATGACTGGAATATAACTCTTGAAAAAAAGAATATCAGAAAAAAGGAACTAAGACAGATATGTGTGTCATGCAATCAGGATTTGTCGCAGATTCCTCTGTACTGTGCAGGAACGATAACAAAAAATTTCACAAAGTATTCAGCATCTGTCCGCATGGTCGCCGCTGTAAAGCCAAGCTATTATGAAAGACATGAAAACACTGCCGATATATACAGGGAGGTTGAATATTATACATGGATACTTTTCAACATAAAACCATATGAGTCAACACTCCTTGAAAAGAAAGCCAGCTTTTATGCAGAAAACTTTTTTCCTTTTTCAAATGTTATGAATGCTTTTAATGCCTTTAAACAACAGATGTCCGATAAAGGAAAGAGAAAATATGATATTAATGCTCCAATATGCGGGGGACTTGTAATTGAAAACAATATCAAAATAAATTACAACGGTGTAAAACGTGGTCAATGGCAGAATGCAGAAAATTCAGGGCTTTTCAATGAAATAAACAGCCTTTACTCCATAATCGGTTCAAAATTCAGACTGGACTGCGAAAACAATACTATTACACTTGCAGTATGCAGAAAAATGACTGACAATGAAATGTATTCCGGTCACAATGATTTTACAATTGCTGATTCTGATTCAATTAATTCAGCTGTTGAAAAATTATGCGATATTGCAGATATTATAAAAGGGACGGTTTAATTTCCGCCCCTGTTATAATTTATTATTTCTGATTCATGCTGTCAAGGATTTCACCATTTGATTCGATAACTTTGCCGTACCAGAATCCTGAATCCTTTATTCTGCGTTCAAGAGTCTGATAATCAACGTATATAAGACCAAAACGAGGGTCATATCCGTCAGCCCATTCAAGATTATCCATCACAGACCAGTACATATATCCCATAATTTCAGTACCGTCCTCAGCGGCTCTTTTAAGGGATTTAAGATATCTTGCAATAAAATCAATTCTGTTAGGGTCATGAACCTTTCCATCAAGGCATATCCAGTCATGACAGGCAAGACCATTTTCTGTAATCATAACCGGAAGCCCGTATCTTTCATAGAGAAATTTAGGTGCCCAGTACATAAGTTCAGGCGACACATACCAGCCAAGCTGAGTTTTTGCAGCTCCCTGTTTATAATTTATATCAGTATCAAGATGATTCTGATAGAGATTTACTCCATAAAAATCAAGAGGCTGACTTATAAGCTCCATATCCCCGTCTTTGATATCAGGCATTATTCCTTCAAACAATTCATATGCCTTGTCAGGATATTTGCCTAAAAATACAGGGTCTGACCACCAGCTGTTTGAATATATGAAGCCTTCACCGTTTTCAATGCTGAAACTTTTTTCTCTTGCTGTTTCAATAGTCTGAGGATTATTATCCTTTGGTATAAAGCATGGGCCTGTAGGAGAAAAACTTATCATAGGCTTGATTTTTGCAGTTTCTCTTATCATTTTAACTGTTTTGCCATGTGCAAGCAGAACATTATGTGATATATGAATAAGGTCTTTGTTTCCAAGACAGTAATACGGAGCAAATACTCCTTTCTGATAGCCGTTTCCTACAAAAATCTGCGGTTCATTTATGGTTATCCAATACTTTACCCTGTCTGAAAGACGATTTACAACCTGTTTTGCATAATTTACAAACCATTCCGGAGATTCATCATTGAGCCAGCCGCCTTTTTTATGGAGTGCCGCCGGATAATCCCAGTGAAAAAGCGTTACAAGCGGCTCAATATCATTTTTTATAAGTTCATCAACAAGGTCTGAATAGAAATCAAGTCCTTTTTCATTGATTTTTCCATCACCATCAGGAATAATTCTTGTCCATGATACAGAAAAACGATAACATTTAAGACCGATTTTCTTCATAAGAGCGATATCATCTTTATATCTGTGGTAATGGTCGCATGAAACATCACCATTTTCATTGAATTTTATACGTCCGTCATCATGGCAGTATTCGTCCCATACACTCATGCCTTTTCCGTCTGCATCAAAAGCACCTTCCACCTGATATGCAGCTGAGGCTGCTCCCCACATAAAATCTTTTCTGAAGCTCATAACATAATCCTCCTTGTATAATCTATATAAAAATCCGTTGATATATGTTCTTTATGCGATAATTATAACAGTAAAAATCAGTATTGTATATCATAATCATTCTTTTTTTATCATATTCATATTTATAATTTTAATTAAATAAGAATTAAAAAAATTTTTTGTCAAAATACTTGACATTATGTATTTGTGGTGCTATACTTACATTGTGAAAAATATTTCAGATTTCAGGAGTTTATTATTATGATTAATTCTGTTCTTAACAGCTTTGAATTTTATCATGTCTTTAGCCACTTTTACGGATTTGGCTTTTTTGGCGTGGATAAAATCAAATACAGAGTTTGTTAAGCAAGGAATAAAATCTTTTTAAGCTTTATATAATTTATAAAAGATAATGCGGTTTGCTTTTCATTCTGAGAAGTAAACCGCTTTTCTGTTTCACAAAAAATTTTTTTCGGAGGTTTTTAAAATGATTATCGTATTAAAGCAAAATGCACCTAAAGAGGAAGTTGACAAGCTCGTTGACCTTATTCAGCAGAATGACAATATCACTGTTTCAAGAGTAAACGGTGCTCATCAGAATATTCTCGGTCTTATCGGCGACACTGCCCATCTTGATATTGAACTGCTTCAGGCTCAGGAACCTGTTGAAGCTGTAAAGCGTGTTCAGGAACCTTATAAAAATGCAAACAGAAAATTCCACCCTGACGACACAATCATTGATGTTGAAGGTCGTCAGATTGGCGGAAACAATATTCAGGTAATTGCAGGGCCCTGCTCTGTCGAAAATGAAGACCAGATAATTGAAACCGCTATTGCCGTAAAAGAAGCCGGTGCTACTTTCCTCAGAGGCGGTGCTTTCAAACCAAGAACTTCCCCATATGCATTTCAGGGACTCCATGGCGAAGGAATAAAACTCCTGCTCAAGGCAAAGGCTGAAACTGGTCTGCCTATCGTAACAGAAATAATGAGTATCACTCATCTTGACCTTTTCGCTGACGTTGATATAATTCAGGTCGGTGCAAGAAATATGCAGAACTTTGAACTTCTTAAAGAACTCGGCAAGACTGATAAGCCTATACTCCTCAAGAGAGGTCTTGCAAATACTCTTGAAGAATGGCTCATGTCCGCTGAATATATCATGGCTGGCGGAAATTCAAAGGTTATCCTCTGCGAAAGAGGTATCAGAACATTTGAAACAAAAACAAGAAATACTCTTGATATTTCAGCAGTTCCGCTCCTCAAACAGCTTACTCATCTCCCGATTATCGTTGACCCGAGTCATGCAACAGGTCTTACATCACTTGTTGAACCTCTTTCAATGGCATCAATTGCTGCAGGTGCTGACGGTCTTATAATTGAAGTTCACAACTGCCCGAAAAAAGCTCTTTCAGATGGTGCTCAGTCACTTACTCCTGCACAGTTCGGCTGCGTTATGGGCAATGTAAAGCGTCAGATTGAATTCATGGGCAAAAAATTAGGCTGAGGATATGCTTTATGAAAACTGTTACTGTAAATGCCAGCAAAAAATATAATATCTGCATTGAGAGAGGTATCCTCTCCCAGTGCGGAAAACTGATTTCAGAAGTTTCAAAGGCTGAAAAATTCGCCGTTATAACAGATGATATCGTTGACAGCCTTTACAGCGACACCGTTATAAAATCACTGTCAGACTACGGTCTGACAGCGGTTAAATTCGTTTTCAAAAACGGTGAAGCTTCAAAATGTTCAGCGACTCTCAATGAAATATATGAATTTCTCTGCGAAAACAATATAACACGCTCTGACTGCATAATTGCTCTCGGCGGCGGAGTCACCGGAGATATGGCGGGATATGCCGCTGGTACATTTCTCAGAGGTCTTCAGTATATCCAGATACCTACAACTCTCCTTGCACAGATTGACAGTTCAGTCGGCGGAAAAACTGCTATAGACCTCCCCTGCGGAAAAAATCTTGTCGGAGTATTCAAACAGCCTGAATGCGTTATATGCGACCCTGATACGCTCCAGACTTTAAGCGAAAAAATTCTCTCGGACGGTATGGCTGAAGCTATAAAATACGGCATGATTCGTGATTCACAGCTTTTTGAACTTATCGCCTCACATAATATCAAAAACGTTATGGAAATTACAGACGAAATTATTTTCAGATGCGTTTCAATAAAACGTGATGTAGTTGAAGCTGATGAATTTGACAAAGGCGAAAGAATGATTCTCAATTTCGGTCACACTATCGGTCATGCAGTCGAAAAATTCTATAACTACAGCACATATACACATGGCTGTGCGGTTGCTGCCGGTATGCTCATGATAACAAAACTCGCAATTGAAAAAAATCTTGCCGGAACTGATGAAATGTATCAGAAACTTTATGAATGCATATCATCATACGGTCTGCCATGCAGTGCCGGTACGGATTCTGAAACACTCGCTCCTCTCTGCCTTAATGACAAAAAACGTGAAAGCTCTTTTATAAATATAATCTTATGCGACAAAATCGGTCACTGTATTATAAAAAAACTTTCAACAGATGATTTTATGAAATTTATGGGGGTATGAAATTTATGGATATAAGAATAACTCCCTCAAAACTTAACGGTACTGTTTCAGTGCCATCATCAAAAAGCATTACCCATCGTATGCTTATATGTGCAGGTCTTGCAGACGGCATTTCCGTTATCAGAAACATAAGCTTTTCAAAGGATATCCATGCAACTATCAATGCAATGAAAGCTCTCGGTGCTGAGTTTGAAATAAACGGCAGTTCAGTAACCGTTACAGGTATCGGCAGAAAATCAGCTGAAAATGCTGTGATTGACTGCTGCGAAAGCGGTTCAACCCTCAGATTTATGATACCCGTTGCCGCAGTCCTCGGAACAGCTGCAGAGTTCCGAGGACAGGGAAGACTCCCTCAGCGTCCGATTACTCCATATATAAGGGAAATGTCTGATAAAGGAATCACATTCAACTATGACAATACCATGCCTTTTTCAATATCCGGAAAGTTAAAAGGCGGAAAATACTGTCTTGAAGGGGATATCTCCTCGCAGTTCATAACCGGTATGCTTCTTGCTCTGCCGCTTGCTGAAAACGATTCTGAAATAATTATGACATCTCCGCTCCAGTCAAAACCTTATGCGGATATGACTGTCAGATGCCTTGAAAATTTCGGTATAGAAATAAATGAAACTGATAACGGATATTATATAAAAGGCAATCAGCATTATAAACCATACAATACAGCTGTTGAAGGCGATTATTCTCAGGCTGCATTTTTCTTTGTCGCTGATGCTATAGGAAATAATGTTAAAATCAGCAATCTTGCAGACGAAAGCATTCAGGGCGACAAAAAAATTGTTGAAATCATTTCTGCATTATGCTATAATAATAGCGGAAATGAAAAGTCAGTATATTCTGTCGATGCAGAAAATATCCCTGACCTTGTGCCTGTTCTTGCAGTATTATGCTCACTCAGCGGAAAAACTTCTGAAATAACAGGTATTCAGCGTCTTAAAATAAAGGAAAGCGACAGAATAATTTCAACTGCTGATATGATAAATTCCCTCGGCGGAAAAGCAATACCATCAGATGATTCTCTGCTTATAAAACCAGTGGAAAGCTTTATCGGCGGAACAGTTGACAGCTGCGGCGACCACAGAATTGTCATGTCTGCTGCAATTGCCGCAACAAGAGCAAGAGGAGATGTTGTAATCCTCAACGCCGATGCAGTTGAAAAATCATATCCCGACTTTTTCAGTGATTTTAACAATATCGGAGGTAAAGCCAATGTCATCAATGTGGAATAACAGGATTTCCATATCAATTTTCGGTGAGTCGCATGGTGCGGCTATAGGTGTTGTTATTGATAATCTCCCGCCAGGAGAATATATCGATACTGACCTTCTGGGACAGTTTCTTTCAAGACGTGCACCTAAAAAGGATAAAACATCAACTCCAAGACGTGAAAAGGATTTGCCTCAGATAATGTCCGGACTTGTTGACAATAAAACTACAGGCACACCTCTTTGTGCATTCATTCAGAATACTGATACTCATTCCTCGGATTATTCAAATATTTCAAGACTTGCACGCCCCGGTCATGCTGATTATACCGGTGCTTTAAGATATAAAGGCTTCAATGATGTGCGTGGAGGAGGTCACTTTTCAGGCAGACTTACTGCCCCTCTCTGCTTCGCCGGTGCTGTATGCGGTCAGATTCTCGAACGCAGAGGCATTTATACAGGTGCTCATATTGCCTCAGTTCATAATATAAAAGATACCGCATTCAACAGAATTTCTGTTTCAAGAGATGATATCCTTAATGTCAGATATAAAAAATTCCCTGTCATAAATGACAAAAAAGGCGAACTCATGATTAAGGATATTGAAAAAGCCCGTGAATGTATGGATTCAGTAGGCGGAATAATCGAATGTGCAAGCATAAATGTTCCTGCCGGAATAGGTTCGCCTATATTTGACGGTCTTGAAAACAGTATTGCCCAGCTTATATTCGGTATTCCGGCTGTAAAAGGCCTTGAATTTGGTGCAGGATTCAACTGTGCCAAAATGACAGGAAGCCAGAACAATGACGAATTCTATGTTGATGAATATGGTCATGTGCTTACAAAAACCAATAACCATGGCGGAATACTCGGCGGAATTTCATCAGGTATGCCTATAACCCTCAATGTCGCAATAAAACCAACTCCTTCAATTGCCCAGCCACAGCAGACTATTGACTACAGTGCAATGAAAAATGAAACTCTCAGCATAAAAGGCAGACACGACCCATGCATTATCCCCCGTGCCGTTCCATGCGTTGAAGCAGCTGTTAATATCGCTCTGCTTGCCCATATGATAGATTATCCTAATTTCTGAGGAAAATTATATGGAAAATACATCTAAATTATCTGATATGGCTTCATTTGAGATAAGAGATACAGATTCCGCAAAGCTCCTTATCTGCTATCTGCTTAAAAAAATGGAAAAACTCATTGAAGCCGGTCAGCTTTATGATATAGCTGTAGGTTCGGGAATTATAAACTATTTCTGCTATAACGATGCAATTGAAATTCTGCTTAAAAATGAAACTATTGAAACTGTAACCAATGACAGTGGCAGAGAATGCTACAGAGATACCGAAAAAGGCATTATCTATGCAAAGTCTTTCCGTACATATGTCCCTAAATCCTGCCGTGAGAAGATTATAAGAACAGCTGTCCGCTATTTTGCAAGGCTCAAACTCGCCAATGAGGTCAAAATTGAATATATTGAACTCAAAAAAGGTTACCATGTGCATTTCAGATGCCTTGATATCGGCGATGATTTGCTTGATATGAAAATATTTGCTCCTGACCTCAATCAGGCTCATTTCCTCGGTGAAAAAATAATGCGTAACCCTGTCGGATTCTATGCCAAAGTCGTGGAAAATGCTCTCGATAATGAGGAAGAAGAACATAATTATGAAGAATTTTTAGATGATGATGATATCTGACTTGACAAATTTTTTCTAAACTGATATAATTAACGTAGGTTCAGCCTGAACCTGCATCAGATATAAACACATTGACTGAGAGAGTAGGCTCTTGCGTCGTATTACAGAGAGTGTATACCAATGGCTGGAAGTATATGCAATACATCTGCGTGACTGCTGAAGTTCACTCACGAGTGGTTATGCCGAACCAACAGTAAGCATAAACGTATGTTCTGCGTTAAAGACACGAAAGTGATGGCTTTCTAAAAGGTGGTTTATAAACAGGATTTATCGTCTTGTCCTTTTTAAAGGACAGGACTTTTTTTATAATTTTTATGAGGTGATATTATACAATGAAAAATCAGCTTGAACAGATTGAAGCTCTTGCCAAAGAAGAACTTAAATCATGTGATGCTATCAAGGCTCTTGATGATTTAAGAATTAAATATCTCGGCAAAAAAGGCGAACTTACTGCAATTCTTAAACAGATGGGAAAACTTTCCGCTGAGGAAAGACCTGTTATAGGTCAGCTCGCAAACAAAGTCCGTCAGGATATCGAAACTGCTCTCGGCGAAAAACTCAATTCTCTCAGAGAAAAGGAAAAAGCAGAGAAAATTAAAGCGGAATCTATAGATATTACTCTGCCGGGCAAAAAACCTGAAACAGGAAAACTTCACCCTCTCAATGCCGTTCTCAACGAAATTGAAGAGATATTCCTCGGTATGGGATTCAGTATTGCTGACGGCCCTGAGGTAGAATATGATTACTATAACTTTGAGGCTCTCAATCTTCCGCCTGACCACCCTGCAAGAGATACTCAGGATACTTTCTATATAACTGACAACATTCTCCTGCGTACCCAGACTTCATCAGTTCAGGTTCATGTAATGGAAAATCAGAAACCTCCTGTCAGAATTATTTCTCCGGGACGTGTTTACCGTTCAGATGCCGTTGATGCAACTCATTCTCCGCTTTTCCATCAGATAGAGGGTCTTGTTGTTGACAAAGGTATAACTATGGCTGACCTTAAAGGAACTCTTGAACTCCTTATGAAACGTCTTTACGGCGATGACTGTAAAATCCGTCTGCGTCCGCACCACTTCCCGTTTACAGAACCAAGTGCTGAAGTTGATGTAATGTGCTTCAACTGTCATGGCGAAGGCTGCCGTGTATGCAAGGGAGAAGGCTATATTGAACTCCTCGGTGCAGGTATGGTTCACCCGAAAGTTCTCGAAAACTGCGGTATAGACAGCAATGTATATTCAGGTTTCGCATTCGGTCTTGGTCTTGAAAGAATTGTTATGAGAAGATACAATATCAGTGATATGCGTCTGCTCTTTGAAAATGATATGCGTTTTCTTAAACAGTTTTAAGGAGGTTTAATATATAATGAATTTATCTATGAAATGGCTTTCTGATTTCGTTAAGACAGATATGCCGGCAAAAGATTTCTGTTATGGAATGACAATGAGCGGTTCAAAGGTTGAAGGCTTTGAAGTTGAAGGCTCTGAAATATCAAACGTTGTTGTCGGAAAAATACTCTCAGTTGTACCGCATGAAAATTCCGACCATCTCGTTGTATGCCAGATTGATATCGGACAGGAAAATCCTGTTCAGATAGTTACAGGTGCTTCAAATGTAAATGCAGGCGATATCGTTCCTGTAGCTCTCAGCGGTTCAACTCTCCCGAACGGCGTAAAAATCAAAAAGGGAAAATTAAGAGGCGTTGAAAGCAATGGTATGCTCTGTTCTCTCGGTGAACTCGGTCTTACTGTAAATGATTTTCCTTATGCAATTGCAGACGGAATTTTCATTATGCAGGAGAACTGCGAAATCGGTCAGGATATCCATTCAGCACTTGGTCTTGATGATACATCTGTTGAATTTGAAATAACATCAAATCGTCCTGACTGTCTTTCTGTAATCGGTCTTGCAAGAGAAGCTGCTGCTACATTCAGTCTGCCGATGACTCTTAAAAAGCCTGAATTTAAAGGCGTTGACGGAGATGTAAACAGTTTCCTTTCAGTAAATGTTGAAAATAAAGAACTCTGTACACGCTATTGTGCAGGCATTGTAAAAGATGTAAAGATTGAACCGTCACCAAGATGGCTCAGAGAACGCCTCAGAGCAAGCGGTGTGCGTCCTATCAATAATTTTGTCGATATAACAAACTATGTAATGCTTGAATATGGTCAGCCTATGCACGCTTTTGACCTGCGTTACGTTGAAAATGCTGAAATCAATATCAGAAATGCCCGCAGCGGTGAAAAAATTATGACTCTTGACGGAGTTGAAAGAACTCTTTCAGAGGAAATGCTTGTTATCGCTGATGCTGAAAAACCAGTTGCTGTTGCCGGCGTAATGGGCGGCGAATACAGCGGTATTATGGACGATACAAATACAGTTGTATTTGAATCAGCTGTTTTCAATCCTGTTTCAGTAAGAAAAACTGCTAAAAAACTCGGTATGCGTACAGACGCTTCCGCAAGATTTGAAAAAGGCGTTGATGTCCAGAATACCATGAATGCCCTTAAAAGAGCTTTTGAACTCGTTGAGGAACTCGGTGCTGGTACTGTTATAAATACAGTTATTGACAACGATTTCTCAGACAAGACTCCTGCATCAGTTGTATTCAATCCTGAATGGATAAATAATTTCCTCGGAACAGATATCCCTGAATCAGATATGATAAAATATCTTGAAAAACTCGATTTCAAAATCGAAAACGGCTATGTATATGCTCCAAGTTTCAGAATAGATATTGAGTGTCAGGCTGATATTGCCGAGGAAATCGCAAGAATTTATGGATATAACGAAATTCCTTCAACAATGTTCAGAGGAGTTGCTGAAGCTCAGCTTACCCCTTCTCAGAAATTTTCAAAGAATCTTGAAAATTATATGACAGCTCTCGGCTGCTATCAGATAATGACATATTCATTTATTTCACCTAAATATTTTGATAAGATAAATCTTCCGGCTGACAGCTCTCTGAGAAAAACTGTTACAATAACAAATCCTCTCGGTGAGGATACAAGCGTCATGAGAACTACTGCAATTCCGTCAATGCTTGAAATTCTCTCAAAGAACTATAATAACAGAAATCAGTCCGCAAAGCTTTTTGAAATCGGCAACGAATATATTCCGTCAGATGACAGTGATAAACTTCCAGGTGAGCCTTCAAGACTTATAATAGGTATGTATGGTTCTGATGTTGATTTTTATGATATAAAAGGTATCGCTGACGCTATGCTTTCAAATATCGGAATCACTGATACAGAATATACAAGATGCGGCGAAAATTGCCCGTTTGATGAAGTTTCTGCATTCCACCCGGGAAGAAGTGCTGTTGTATTAAAAGATGAAAAGGCTATCGGAATCATTGGCGAAATTCACCCTGATGTACTTGAAAACTATGATATCGGCACTAAGGCATATGTTGCAAAATTCAATATTCCTGAACTTGAAGAACTTGCCGTTACCGAAAAAACATATAAACCGCTTCCTAAATATCCTGCCGCTTCAAGAGATTTAAGCCTTATATGTGATGATGAACTCCCTGTAGGCGATATCGAAAAGGCTATTAAAAAAGCTGTAGGAAATATTCTTGAAAGCGTTAATCTCTTTGACGTTTACAAGGGTAAACAGATTGAAGACGGCAAAAAGAGTGTTTCATATTCAATTACAATGCGTTCACATGAGGGAACTCTCACAGATGAACAGGCTGATGGTGCTATGAAACGTGTACTCAAGGCTCTTAAAGCTCTTGGTGCTGAACTCAGAGCATAAAAAATAGGACGAACATTCACCCCTGCAAACAGAATTTACGTTAAAATAAGGAGTTGCAAAATATATGTGGATTATGACACAGGGCAAAAAAGGCATTATAAATTCAGAATCATGTGAATCAATATGCGTTAATCCCAATATGGGAAAGAAAAAAGCCTGCATTATTTCATATCCAAGCAATACAATACTCGCATATTATGATACTGAAAAAATAGCAATTGATGAACTTGATAATATTTTCAATGCAATAAATGAAGGCAAAAAATCATATATAATGCCATAAGATACCAAAAAAATTAACCGGTCAGAAATGACCGGTTTTTTTATTTAACGCAAATTCGACAGCAAAATTTTATGATTAAAAAAATGAATTTCCCATTGTAGGGGCGACCATTGGTCGCCCGCCGAATTATGGTTAAACTATAAATCTGATATTTGTTTTCTGTACGGGAAAAATGTTGGTTGTCTGCATAAAATTCTGGTAAAACAAACGGGCGACCAATGGTCGCCCCTACATAAACAATCCATCGAATTGTCATTATTTTAATGCAAATTTTCACCCACAGAATAACCATCAGATTATCATTAAAGCCGCAATATAAAGCAATGCAAGAAAAATCAGATTTTCAATCATAAACAATACCATATATTTTCCGCCTGATGAATTTTCAGACTGTGAATAAATTTTATATGATATAAGGCTTGCAAGAGATGCAACAGGTGTTCCGAGTCCTCCGATATCCACTCCATAAAGCAATGCCCTGATATCATTGCAGAAAGGATAAAGCAATATTGATGATGGAACATTGCTTATAACCTGACTGCAAATAACAGCTGTTCCCATAGTATTTTTTTCAAGCAGTCCGGATATCAGTTTTTCAGCCTGAGGAACAGCTGCAAGATTTCCTGAAAATATAAAAAAACACACAAATGTAAGCAGAAGTATATAATCAACATCAGCAAGAATTTTCCTGTTATATATCAGCAGAACAGCCGCTACCGCTATCGTACATATATAATATGAAACAAGATGAAAAACTGTAAATATGCATAATATAAAAAGTATGCCGTATATAATTCCTGAACGCTTATCCGCAGTAATTTTTTCAGTTTCAGCTTCAAGAACAGTTTTTTTCACTGAAAATACTGAAATAACAAGCATTGCATATGAAATAGCTGAAACAGGAAGCATAAACATTATAAACTCAAAAGCATTCATTCCGCTGTTTTCATATATAAAAAGATTCTGAGGGTTGCCTATCGGTGTAAGCATTGAGCCGAGATTTGCAGCAATTGTTTCAATTACAATGATTTTTATTGATTCTGATTTATAATCTGATGTAATCATAAGAGTAAGAGGAACAAATGTCAGCAATGCAACATCATTTGTTATAAACATTGATAATATAAAGCATAAAGTCATCAGTACAAAGCATAATTTTCTTAAATTCCCCACAGATTTTACTAAAAAATATGATATTTCAGATAAAATTCCGCATTGTTTAAGACCTTCAGTTACTGACATAAGACAAAAAAGCAGCATAAGCACTGAAAAGTTTATATATCCGATATAATCAGCAGATGGTTTTACTATAAATGCAGACAATAAAGCGGCAAAAAATGCAATACAGAATACTTTTTCCTTTTTTATAAATGATTTTAATTTTAAAAGCATAGTTAAAAGCTCCAGACAACATAAATCCGATGGATTAAATGACCATCGGATTCAGATTATATCAATATCCATTGAGATTATTTGATTTTATTATATCAGGATAATTTCTATAGCAGAGATTTACATCGCAGGCTGCTGAAATTCCGTTTATCTCACCGTACATGGTAGCCTGACCATTATCCACCTGAGCCTGACTGCCATACGCACCAAACTGCCACATTCCGCCGAATGAGTTTCCGTATTTCGGACGTGCAGTCCAATGTGCAAGCCATTTATCATAATCCGTAAGCTGTGCCTGATAGAGAATGTTTTCAGTCCAGTATACATTTGTATAAATTCCAACATAATATCCGGCACTTTCAAGCCTTGCACAGAAAGCCTCAACCATATCAGTAACAAGCTGTCTGTTAAGGTTCTGCTGTGACCTGTCCTCTATATCAAAATATACAGGATATTCAAAAGTTTTGCCTTTCAAAGCATACAGGAATACCTCTGCTTCACGTTCTGCATCGGCAACGGTTTTTGCATAGCTGTACCAGTATGCTCCTACCGGAATGCCATATTTTTTGCAGGCGGCATAATTTGTTTCAAAACTCTTGTCAATCTGGGATTTGAGATTTCCATATCCTGCACGCAGAACAGCAAAATCAACTCCGTCATTTTTAACGGCATTCCAGTCAATAGTTCCCTGATGCACTGAAACATCAATCCCGAAAGTATTGTAGCTTACATCAGGTTTAGGCTGTCTTGCTGTAGTAGTTTCCGGTTCTTCAGTAGTTTCCGGAACAGTCGTTTCAGCCGGCGGTTCAGTGGTTGTTTCAGAAGTAACTTCAGTAACAGCCGGAGTTCCCTGAATCACCTGATTTTTAAGCTTGCAGTATTCAAAAACATCATAGTCAAGTTCATAGTAAGGCTTTGAATTAAGGATAAGCGATTTAAGAGCATTTATTTTTCCTGCATCATCAGTGCTTTCAGAAGCAAGAAGCTTTATCTGTGGAATATCATAAAATTCCTCGGCTGACAATACAGCGGCGGCAGAGGAAAATACCGCACTACAGGCAAGAACCGCAATAAATTTAAATAATTTTCTGAATTTATGCATTCTTTCAGCCTCCAAGACGTATCATTTCATCAATACATTTTCTTGAAGCGGCAATTTCTTCATCTGACATCTTTATTTCAAATGCTTCATCAGGATTTTCAAGACAGTGATATACATCAACAAGAGTAGTCATTTTCATATTAGGACAGATTATTTTCTTTGAAAGTATATGGAATTTCTTATCAAGACATTTATACTGGAGATATTCAGCAATACTTATTTCAGTTCCGATTATAAATTCCTTATGGTCAGAATTTAAAGCATAGTTTATAATGCCTGAGGTTGAACCGACATAATCAGCCTGTTCCACAACTGCCGGAATACATTCAGGGTGAACAAGCAGCAAAGCATCAGGATACATTTCCTTAGCTTTACGCATTTCAGACGCAGTTACAGATGCATGGACAGGACAGCCGCCCTGAAGCAGCTTTATATCCCTGTTTTTCACCTGACGCTTTACATAATCGCCAAGATTGCAGTCAGGAATAAAAAGAATTTTATCGCTTTCAAGATTTTCAACTATTTTTACAGCAGTTGATGATGTAACGCATACATCACATACGGCTTTAAGCTTTGCAGTAGTATTTATGTATGCTACAACCGTACGGTCAGGTTCTTTTTCTTTAAGAGCCTTTATGAGCTCCGGCTCCATCTGTTCAGCCATAGGACAGCCTGCATTTCTGTTTGCAAGGAAAACTCTTTTCTGAGGTGAAAGCATTTTGGCAGTTTCAGCCATAAAATGCACTCCGCAGAGCAGCAGATTATCAGCGTCCGCATTTTTTGCGTCAACGCTTAATTTGTATGAATCGCCTGTATAGTCAGCAATTTCAAGTATTTCCTTTGCAACATAGCTATGTGCAAGTATAGCTGTATTTGTTTCTTTTTTAAGCCTTAAAATTTCATTCTGTATCTTTGAAATCATTATAAAAACTCCCTGTAGATTTTACTTCTGAGCATTAAGCATTTTAATATCTTCGATAAGCATTTCAAGCTTGCGGTTCATTTCGGTATTGCTGAACTGACAAGTACCTACAACTCTGTGACCGCCTCCGCCGTACTGAAGCATAAGTTTTCCGACATCAATTTTACAGGTTTTATTAAGAATACTGTAGCCTACAGCCGCAGATGCTCCCTGTCCTCCCCTGCCTGAAACTATCCATACTGAGATATTTATTTCAGGATAAAGACTGTATATCATAAAGCGGTTGCCTGTATATATCGGGTCAACTCCTCTTAAATCAGTCACAAGTACTTTATCATATGTAACTGAATGAGCAGAAACCATCTCAACAAAATGCTCTGTCTGTTCGTTATAAAGCTCGATACGCTCCTTTATGTCAGGAAGCTCCATTATTTCATCAATAGTCATGGTTCTGCACCAGTCTATCAGCTTTTCCATAAGCTGATAATTGCTTACAGTAAAGTTTCTGAAACGTCCAAGACCTGTTCTCGGATCCATTATATAACCAAGGAGTATCCAGCCTGACGGATTTATTATTTCATCTCTTGTAAGATTTGCTGAATCAACTTTATCAACTGCTTCAAGCAAATCATCAAACTGAGGAAAACGTTCCTTTCCGCCGTAATAGTCATACACTACATGAGCTGCACTCGGACTCGGACGGCTGTCACCAACATATTTTCCTTTATATGCATTTCTTTCAGCTTCACTTGAATGATGGTCAAACCACAATCCGCAGCCTTCCACAAACGGAACATTTGCCAGACAGTCATTCTCTGTAACTTCAATAAGTCCGTCCTGAAGGTCTTTAGGATGTGCAAATTTCCAGTTGTCTATAATACCGGCTTCTTTAAGAAATACCGCACAGGCAAGTCCGTCAAAGTCTGACCTTGTAACTAATCTCATAATCCTGATACCACCTTACTTTTTTTATACAGATGAACTTTATCTGCCGTCCATCAGATTAATATCAATAAAATTATATCATGAAAATATAAATATTTCAATACTTTATGTTGATTTCAACCTAAAAATACAGAAATACATCTGAATTTCGGAAAAATTAACAGGGGTTATTTTCTTAAAAGAAAAAATCAGACTGTTCTTTTAAACAATCTGATATCATTTTTTATATTTCACAAGGTTTTTCAATATCATCAATTCCTGCATTTAATTCTTCATCTGTACTCATTTTCTGTTTTATAGAATATAAAAAAAACTACGACAGTAAAAGCCGTAGTTCATCAAGATAATACAACGGAAAGAGAGGGATTCGAACCCTCGAACGGGGTAAACCGTTACACGAGTTCCAGTCGTGCGCCTTAGACCAGCTCAGCCATCTTTCCATAAGAATAAAATAAAAAAGTGCGAGTGACGGGACTTGAACCCGTACGCCAAAGACACACGCCCCTCAAACGTGCCTGTCTGCCAATTCCAGCACACTCGCATAATAAAAATATTAAATATATGTTGCTGTCCTGCAACGTTATATATTATAGCATAAGGTAAATAGAATGTCAAGAGGTTTTTTTAATTTTTTTAAAAAATATTCAGGAAAAATATTTGCAGATTTTTACAAATAATATATAAAAATTGATGTGTTAATTTAATGCCAATTTGACAACAAAATTTATGATTGAAAATATGGGATTTTACTTTTATTCTGTAGGGGCGACCATCGGTCGCCCGTTAGATTCACTGAAATTTCAGACGGGCAATAGGTAGTCGCCATTAACATAAACAATTTATCGAATTTGATTAAAGTATTCAAAAATAATCATCTTACATCATAATAGAATTTATCGGCAGCATCCTTATCCTTTCCAGTAAATATCTGTTTTGTAAGATTTCTGTTTTTAATGAGATACCAGTCGCCGAACTGGTCAAATTTACGGGCAGATGTAATGATATATGATTTTTTAAGAGTACCATATTTTTTATTGCAGGAGTCGCCGAGTGTTTTCAATTTTTTTGCAAAATCAAGGTCTTCAAGGCTTACAAGGGATTCATCAAAACCGCCAACTTCAAGAAAATCTTTTTTATAAAACCAGAACATACTGCCTGAAAGAAAAGCCTTTGTCCTGAACATTTCCGGAGCAAGTTTAAGTGCAACATAAAAAGATGAAAAGAATATGCCGGCAGACATTCTGTCAAATACAGGACGTGTACCGCCGCCTATATATTTTCCGGATTCAAGCATCTGTTTTATTTCTTTTAAGGAATTTTCTGTCATGGCACTGTCTGCATCAATAGTAACAATAATTTTTCCCTTTGCAGCTGCAATGCCGGTATTTCTCACGCTGCTTATACATTTACTGTCATTGAGGCATACTTCAGAACCATATTTCATAGCTATATCAGCGGTTCTGTCAGTACAGCGGTTAGCAACTGTAATTATCTGGACTGTATCGGGAGCAACTGCTTTTGCTGCTTTTACAGCGGCTTCAAGGCATTTTCCGATATAATTTTCTTCATTGTGTGCAGGGATAATAACTGAAAAGTCATACATATTTAAAGCTCCTTATCTGCATATATTTTTAAAAGGGGTGATTGAATGAAAAGAGTAAAGAATACTATATTCTCAGCTGTATCGGTTTTTATCGCAATAGCATACATATATTTTTCAGAATCTATCAGTGAAGCGGTTATAAAATCAATAAATATATGTCTTACAGTAATAATTCCGTCAATATATGGATTTATGATAATATCATCAGTAATTATGAAATCAGGAATGCTTGCAGTTCTAAGCCGCCCGTTCAGAATTGTATCAGAATATATTTTCAGGCTTCCCTGTGAGCTTTTTTCAGTATTTCTTATAAGCACAGCAGCCGGATATCCTGTTGGAATAAAAATGATATATACTCTCCTTGATGAAGATAAAATTGACAAAAAAACAGCTGATTATATGTCATGCTTCTGTTTCGCAGGAGGGCCGGCATTTATACTCGGATTATGCAGGGATAAAAGAATTGCAATGATAATATTTGCAAGCATAACTATTTCAAATATTATAACTGCACTGATAATGCGGTTCGGGAGAAAAAATGCGGTTCTGCATAAGGAATGCAAATCCCCAAAAACAATATTCAATGCATCAGTCATCACTGAATCAGTTGAAAGTTCTGCAAAATCAATGCTTTTAATATGTGCCATGATAACAGGATTTTCAGTATTTTCTGCAATAGCAGATAATTCAGGAATTACAGAATACATATCTGAATTTATAAGTTTTGTATTTCATACTGATTTCAGTATATCACGCAGTATAACGGAATCTGTTATTGAAATAAGCCATATATCAGAATTTGACAGCAACAATTGCAGTCTTATACCGCTTATAACGGCACTTCTTGCATTCGGCGGATTGTGTGTTACAGTTCAGGTAATATCCGTATCAGGAGGACGGCTCAATATCGGAAAATTCCTGTTTTCAAGACTTATATCCTCAGTTTCTGCCGGCATGATATGCAGATTTATTTTAAGCAAAACAGATATATGCATATCAGCCGCTAATATCAGCAAACCAATACTTTATAATCATGAATATTCAGTACTGCCGTCAGTATTTCTGATTATAATGACAATAATTCTGCTTAATGAACTCAATTCAGTAAAAAATCATAATTTATCATGACAGCCTCTTGACATATTTTCATTCTGAATGTATAATATAAATAAAAGAAGGCACTGCAAGTAAGCGGTTAGCCCCGAATTAAGTTAAAGAAATAACCGAAACTTTGTCAGGGTTGGTGGTTATTTCTTTTTATTGTCTTTGTAAAGCTCATAGAGAAACGAGCAAAGAGCTGAAATTGAGCCAATGCAGGTTATAAAGTCGATGAAACTCATAGGACAAGCCCCCTTTCAGGGGCATTATTAACCGCCTACCGTTTATGCAGTGCCATAATTTTATTATATATGATTTGTCGGAACTTGTCAATAAATATTTTTTATACTGACTCTTGACATATTTTCATTATGAATGTATAATATAAATAAAGAGGACACCGCACAGGTAAGCGGTTAGCTCCCTTTAAATGCTGATTACAATTAATAACCGCCTTATCTGGAAGTAAGGCGGTTATTTCTTTTTGTTGTTTTTGTAAAGCTCATAGAAAATGTGCAAAGTAGGGGCGACCATTGGTCGCCCGTTGCAGTTACCAGAATTTCATGCTGATAACCAACGATTTTCTATGCAGAAAACAAATATTGAAATTATGGTTCAACCATAATTCAAGCGGGCGACCAATGGTCGCCCCTACAAAAAATAATCATCTGACCCTTGACATATTTTCATTATGAATGTATAATATAAATAAAGAGGACACCGCACAGGTAAGCGGTTAGCCCCATTCGATAAAGTAGTGATTATAGAAATAACCGTCACTTTCTCAGGGTCGGCGGTTATTTCTTTTTGCTATGAAAAGCTTTATAAACAAGAAGTACATTGCATACTGCAATTATCATCTGATAAAAATCATTCCATGTCATGTAAAATCCCCCTTTCGGGGGCAGGATTTAACCGCCTACCGTTTCCGTACGATGTCCGTAATTTTATTATATATTATCAACATAAATTTGTCAAGATAAAAAACACCTCTGAAAGAAATCAGAGGTGTTTTTGTGATTAATCAGTTAAAATAACATATATCATAACCAAGAGTTTTAGCTGCTTTGAGAACCTGCATGAAATCATCATCACTGAGAGATGACCTTGTAAAGCATGGAGTCATTTCAAGTCCGTCGCATACGCTTTCAAGAGCTTCAATGATTCCGGCAGCCTTGTTGAATGCACTGCCTGAAAGGTCAAATTTTTCTCCCCTGAATGTAGTAACAGAATTTCCGAATGCTGCAAGGTCTATTACAGGAGTTACTGCAAGACCATTCATTTCAGACGGAGCAAGAATTTCTGCATTTCCGCTTATTGCGTCAGCGGCTGAAAATGATACTGAAAGTCTGGTATTGTCATTTACAGCGTCCTCCATTGCATATGCAACGGAAAGCAGAGCCTGATATCTGTCTTTTGCAACAACATAATCGCCGAGTATCTCAACATCTGAATCCCTGAACGGAGGAAATACAAAATCAGTACAGATTATTTCAGTAAATCCGGCTGAGGATATTTCAGAAGCAAGTGAAGCAAGATACTGCTTTGAATAGTCTGAGAATGGTGAAAGCCATGGTTTTCCGCCCTTTTCCTGACTGTTGTCCCACCATGATGTCTGATTGTCGTCAGCGAATTTATATGAAGCTACTGTATATATCTGAGGATAAATATTATCATAAAGAGTACTTACTTCTGCAACAGGTGAAAGTCCTTCGGCAGTGATTTCAGAAACAATCTCATCAAGTCTGAGATTTGATTTTACAGCAGTTGAATTTCTTGCACCTTCAACATCAGAGGCATAATATATATATCCTCCTGACTGTTTAAGCGGAACTATTACCGTAGTACAGCCTGTCTGATGAACAGCTTTTGAAAGTGCTGAACGGAGATTGCTTATATTTTCAAGGTCTTCACAGCTGAGATGATATGCACTGTTGTATGATGCAGAACTGGGAGCAGTAGTTTCCGGCGGCGTTATATCATTATTGTCAGGTTCAAGACTTGAATACTGAGATGTTACAAATGAAGTTTCTGAAAATTCTTCAGAGATTTCTGTTTCAAAGACTCCTGTAACAATAGGTTCATCTGTTGTCTGCGGCATGGAAATATCAGTATATGTATCTGTATCAAAAGTAAGGATTTCATAAGTATATACAGGTTCAGAAGTTACTTCTGTATTTTTTACTGAACTGCTGTCATTATCATTTAAGTGTCTGAAAACAGGCTTTGCGATATTGAAGCCCAGAACGCCTATTCCAACGGCTATTGTAAGAGTAAATACAAGTGAGAGGAAACCTCTTACCTGTCTTTGTTTTCTGCGTCGTTCTCTTTCGGAATTATATATTTTTCTTCCGTCATTATTCATATTTATTTTCTCCTTTATCCTGATAATTCCCTCATGGCTGAAGGCAGGGATTTCTTATTTAAAATAATCCTTCACACTGACTCTTTATAATGTATATACTATTTATATATAACAAAAAATTAATATTTCCAATGATAAATCACGCCTGAAAGGTTAACATAAAAATGAAAGGCAATCGATGCAGGAGGGGTGATTTTTTGATAATCGAAAAGTTAAGCGGCACAGCCGTTAAAATAAGCATTGATAATACAGAAATGCTGGATTATGGAGTAAGCTTTGAAACTTTAAACGAGGACAGCATTGAAACTAAAGCCATGATTACTGCTCTGCTTAAAGATATCAATTATAATACAGGAGTTGACCTCATGTCATCAAAGCTTTTTATTGAAGCTTTTTCCATAAATGAAACAAGAAGCTGTATTATTTATATATCTGCAATAAATGACAATGATAATGATATTTCAGAACCATATCTTTATTATGTATTCAATTTTGAAAATATAGAAAACTGTATTGCTTTTATAAATCATATGTCAGATGAAACAAGAAAAGCTATACTGAAAAGCAGTCTTTATCTATACGGCGATACTTTGCTTATGTCAATGGAATTTTTAAGCGAATATGAGGAAAACATTATTTTTTCCGCTATGGAATTCGGTGATATTTCAGGCTGCGGTGAACTTTACTGCGTTTATGCCGATGAACATTATGAATGCATTTTAAAATGCAATGCCGCAGAAAATCTTGTCAGCATACTCCCCTGATTTTTTCAACAGCCTCTGACATATCATCTGCACTGAAAATGCAGCTTCCGGATACAAGAACATCAGCTCCGGCTTCACGGGCATATGCGGCTGTTTCATAGTTTATTCCGCCGTCCACCTGAATTTTTATGTCAAGACCTTCAGAATTTATATATGTTCTGAGGGTCTTTATTTTTTCAAGCATATCATACATGAATGCCTGCCCGCCAAATCCCGGTTCAACGGTCATTACAAGCACCATATCAACAAGCGGCAGATATTTCAGAATATCCTCTGCCTTCGTGGCAGGTTTCAGGGCAAGTCCTGCCTTTATATTCTTATCCTTTATTTTCTTTATCGTTGCAGATATATCGCTTTCACTTTCACAGTGAAAAGTTATCATATCAGCACCGTTTTCAGCAAAGCTGTCTATATATTTAAAAGGGTCTGTTATCATAAGATGAACATCAAGAAACATATCCGTACACTTGTCCACAGCCTTTAAAACCGGTATTCCGAATGATATATTATTTACAAAAATTCCGTCCATTACATCAAAATGAAGCCAGTCCGCACCGCTTTTTTCAAGTTCTTTGCAGGCTTCTGCAAGTCGTGCGGCATCTGCACTGAGAACTGATACTGATACTTTATTATTATTCAAAAACAATGCCTCCTCAGGAGTTACTCCTGCAAATGCAGGGTAATATATATTGTTATTATATCATATTAAACGCTTTTCGTCAATATTCAATACGCTGAATTGGAAATTAATACAAAAATATTGCTGATAATGCAGAGGCAAACCATATTCGCCTCTGCATAAACAATTTATCACAATTAACACCAATTCAAGATTTTTATGTAGGGGCGAACTGTGTTCGCCCGTTGGGGTATGCTGTAAACCTATCGGGCGACCAATGGTTGCCCCTACAAATTAATAACCATCGAATTGGCGTTGAATTATGGTTAAACCATAATTTCGATATTTGTTTTCTGTATGAAAAATCGTTTGTTATCAGCATGAAATTTTGGTAACTGCAACGGGCGACCAATGGTCGCCCCTACAAATTAATAACCATCGAATTGACGTTGATTGCAAAATCATAGATTTTCCATAATTCAAACGGGCGAACTTAAGGAAGCCCCTACAGAAACAATTTATCACAATTATATAAAAATCCTCATTATATTTGCTGTAAGACCGCATAATACTATTCCTGTAACTGCCGGAAGTGCAAAGGCTGCAAATGTCCATTTAAGACTCCCCGACTCCTTTTTTATCGTCAGCAGCGTTGTTGTACACGGCCAGTGGAACAATGAAAAAAGTATTGTGCATACAGCTGTTACACAATTCCAGCCATTCGCCTCAAAAAGCATTTTAAGCTCATTTATATCACTTATTTCCGTAAGATTTCCCGTTGCCGTATATGCCATTATTATTATCGGAACAACTATCTCATTTGCCGGCATTCCAAGTATAAATGCCATCAGTATAACTCCGTCAAGACCTATAAAATGTGCAAACGGTTCTAAAAAATCTGCACATAAAAGCAGTATATTTGTATCCCCTACACTGATATTTGCCATAATCCATATTATAAGACCTGCCGGTATTGCTGATATTACTGCTCTTGCAAGCACAAATACCACTCTGTCACAGACTGAACGCACTATGACTTTCAGTATCTGCGGCTTTCTGTATGGCGGAAGCTCAAGCGTAAATGATGACGGTACTCCCTTCAATACCGTTTCTGACAGCAGTTTTGATGATATGAATGTCATTCCTATCCCTAAAAGTATTACAAGAGTCAATACAAATGCTGATATCACTGAACCACCGAAACCTGTTGCCGTTCCAACAAAATACATCGTTATAAGCGATATTATCATCGGAAATCTTCCGTTGCATGGCACAAAACTATTAGTTATCATCGCTATAAGACGTTCCCTTGGTGAATCAATTATCCTGCACCCTACTACTCCTGACGCATTGCATCCAAACCCCATGCACAT
>ERZ808240.1937-NODE-1937-length-24092-cov-6.274993_pt1 | contig 24092 bp, 20 predicted proteins | sample MGYA00521084_ERZ808240 | MGnify/ENA primary metagenome ERZ808240 (study PRJEB31516, sample SAMN03275571) | gut metagenome | biome: mammalia-associated habitat; material: feces | host: Papio cynocephalus | place: Kenya | collected 2012-08-06 ... | reverse complement strand
CACCGGCAGCTTCCAGATTTGCGATCTGGTCGCCGATCCACTTGAAGCCGGTCAGGACACTGCGCATCTCAACACCATAATGTGCTGCGATCGCATCTGCCAGCGGAGTGGAAACGATGGACTTGACGGCCACCGGGTTCTTGGGCATAGTGCCCTTCTCAATGCGGCCTGCGCAGATGTAATCCAGCAGCAGTGCGCCCATCTCGTTGCCGGAGACCAGCTCGTAAGAACCATCCGGGCACTTCATAGCGATGCCAACACGGTCAGCATCCGGGTCGGTCGCCAGCATCAGGTCTGCGCCGGTCTCAGTTGCCAGATTCAGGCCCAGCTTCAGAGCGTCGAAGATCTCGGGGTTGGGGTAGGAACAGGTGGTGAAGTAACCGTTAGGGTACTCCTGCTCGGGCACGATGGTGATATCGGTGATGCCCATATCGTTCAGAACATAGGTGACCGGAACCAGACCGGAACCGTTCAGGGGGCTGTAAACCAGCTTCAAGCCGGCAGTCTTGCACAGACCCGGGCGGACCTGACGAGCTTCGATGGCATCATACAGAGCCTTCTTGCAGTCGTCGCCGACAAAGCGGATCAGACCCTGCTCAACACCCTCTGCGAAGGAGATGTACTTTGCACCGGTCAGAACATCAGTCTTCTGGATCTCATCGTAAACGATTGCCGCTGCGTCATCGGTCATCTGGCATCCATCGGGGCCGTAAGCCTTGTAGCCGTTGTACTTGGCCGGGTTGTGAGAAGCCGTGACCATGATACCGGCGTTGCACTCGTAGTAACGGGTCGCAAAGCTCAGAGCCGGAACCGGCATCAGAGCATCATAGATGCGGACTTTGATGCCGTTTGCAGCCAGAACACCGGCAGCAGTCTTTGCAAAGATGTCGCTCTTCAGACGGCTGTCGTAGCTGATGGCGACGGTCTGGCTGCCGCCCTGCGTCTTGACCCAGTTTGCCAGACCCTGCGTTGCCTGACGGACAACGTAGATGTTCATGCGGTTGGTACCTGCGCCCAGAACGCCGCGCAGACCAGCGGTACCGAATTTCAACGCCACCGCAAAGCGATCCTTGATCTCATCGTCGTTTCCCTCGATCTTTGCCAGTTCCGGCTTCAGATCTGCGTCCTCAAGATCGGCTGCCAGCCAACGCTTGTATTCTTCCAGATACATGTTGCACACCTTACCTTTAATAATTTTTCGCGAAAAGAATAGTTTGTTAAACCTACTTATAATATAAGCGTTTCTGTGCTTTGTGTCAATTCTGTATTATGCAACAAGTTTTTGCTTTAAAAACCAGCAAAAGCAACAAATCGCGCGGATTCTACCGGTCGTTTCCGGATTTCGACCGTATTTCTGACCTCATCCACCGGCAGATACCCCACCCCAAGGTCATCCAGAATATCCAGCCAATGCTCAAATCCCACGCCGTTTTCGCACAGATACCGCATCAGCCGCATTGCCTTTCGGAAATCCCCCTGCGGACAGAGCACCTGCCGGATACTGCATTTTCCATCCTGCTGGAGCCGCAATTCCATCAGGACCCCCTCTTTTTCCACGCTTGCGCTGTACCACATCGTATGCGCCCTCTGCAGTCCCTCCAGTTCGGAATATGTACGAACATAACGGCAGTACTCTCTTTGACCCATAATTTTTTTCCTCCTTTGATGGGTTCTTTTTGGCAGATTGACATCTATTCCGACCTCTACTATAATAAATTCAAGATAAAAATGCCGTCGAATCCTGACGCTGCGTTCCATTTTTTACCATGTCTTAGCCAGTACAACTTTTGTCCGATATCTGCCCGTCACGCCGCAAGGCACAGGAGGAAAGCGATGTATTCCGTTTTAAGAAGTTTCGGCCTGAACGGTCTGAATGGGTTCGCTGTGGATGTTGAGGCCGACGTCTCCGGCGGACTGCCTGCGTTTTCCATCGTAGGTCTGCCCGATTCCGCTGTCCGTGAGAGCGGCGACCGTGTCCGTGCCGCTGTCAAGAATCTTGGGTTCAAGTGGCCCGACCGCCGCATTACGGTCAACCTTGCCCCGGCGGACGTCCGGAAGACTGGCCCGGTCTACGATTTACCGCTCCTGTTGGCAGTGTTATCTGCTGCCGGACAGCTGGATGAGCCGCCTGAAGATACTGCTTTTCTGGGTGAGCTTGCGCTGGACGGAACCCTCCGCCCCGTTTCCGGTGTTCTGCCGATGGCACTTGCGGCGGCATCGAGCGGAATCCGCTCTTTATATGTTTCGGCGGAGAATGCTGCCGAAGCAGCTGAAGCCGGCGGAGATGCGATGAGGGTCTACCCTGCTCATTCGGCTGGCGATGTTGTCCGTGCCCTGCGTGGAGAGGCTCCCATTGCTCCTGCAAAAGCGATTCCTTTTGACCCGACCGGATTCTGGCAGACGGTACCGGATTTCGCCGACGTCATGGGTCAGCCACTGGCACGCCGTGCGATGGTGATTGCCGCTGCTGGAGGCCACAACGCACTTTTGGTTGGCGCACCCGGAACCGGAAAATCCATGTTGGCAAAGCGGCTTCCCGGCATTCTGCCGCCCCTCACCCGGGAGGAAGCCGTTGAGACGACCAAAATTTACTCCATCGCCGGGCAGCTACCAAAAGGCCGAGGGCTCATCACGACCCGGCCATTCCGCAGTCCGCACCATTCCTCCAGTGCGGTGGCGTTGGCTGGCGGCGGCGCACAATTCCGTCCCGGGGAGTGCAGTCTCGCCAACTGCGGCGTGCTGTTCTTGGATGAGCTGCCCGAGTTTTCCCGGGAAAGTCTTGAAATTCTGCGCCAACCTTTGGAAGATGGACAAATCACGGTCAGCCGTGCGGCTGGCAGCGCAACTTATCCCAGCCACTTTCAGCTTATCGCCGCCATGAACCCCTGCAAGTGCGGCTACTACGGCCATCCGACCCACCCCTGCACCTGCTCCCTGAGTGCGGTGCGGCAGTACCGGAGCCGGGTCTCCGGTCCGTTGCTCGACCGCATCGACCTCTGTGTTGAAATGGATCCCGTCGCCTTTGATGAGCTGCACAGCGCAGCTCCGGCTGAGAGCAGTGCCGTGCTTCGTCAACAGGTCATGGCTGCCCGAGCCATTCAGTCCAAACGCTATTCTGCCCCCGGGTACGAGAACATTCATTGTAACGCCCAGCTCACCGCCGGACAGGTGCGCCGCATCTGCCGGATGACCCCGGCGGCAGAGCAGCTCCTCCGTGCGTCCTATGATACGCTTGGCCTGTCCGCCCGTGCGCATGACCGCATCCTCCGCGTTGCTCGCACCATCGCCGACCTCGCCGGAGAACGCCTCCTCAACGAAGACGCCCTCCTTGAGGCTCTCCAGTACCGCGCCCAAGAAAAAATCGGGGAGTTTTGATTTCATCGTATAACAAAACCCTGCCGTGCATCGTTTTATCCGACACACGGCAGGGTTGATTGTTTTTTTAGAACTTTCTCCAAGTATCCGGCATAAACAGCACAAGCATCGGGAAGATCTCGAGACGGCCTGCCAGCATATCAAAGATGAGGACGAGTTTTGCAAAGTTGGAGAAACCGCCGAAATTCATCATCGGGCCGACCTGATTCAAACCCGGGCCGATATTGTTCAGCGTTGCGGCAACAGAGGTAAAATTCGTCACCATGTCGAAGCCATCCAGACTGATGAGGAACAGCGACACCACAAAGATAAAAATATACGCTGCCATGTAGACATTCGTCGTCCGGATCGTCTCGTGGTTCACCAGCTTGCCATCCATCCGGACCGGTGCGACGACCTGCGGATGAAGAGCCTGTTTCAGTTCCTTGCCCAATGTCTTACCAAGAATCAGGAAACGGCTGACTTTGATGCCACCGCCGGTACTGCCTGCGCAGGCACCGACGAACATCAGCATGACCAGCACTTCTTTCGAGAGAGTCGGCCAGAGGTCAAAGTCACAGCTGGAAAAGCCCGTCGTTGTGACGATGGAACCGACCTGAAATGCTGCATGGCGCAGAGCTTCGCCGATGCCGTTGTACATGCTATGAATGTTCGCAGTAATAATGGCGATTGCGGCAAAAATCATGATGAAGTAGCCTCGTACCTCTTCGCTGGCTGCGGCACGACGGAACCGACGCATCAGCAACAGGAAGTAGGCGTTGAAGTTGACGCCGAACAAAATCATGAAGATCGTCACGACCCACTGAATGTAGGGCGAAAAGCTGGCAAAACTGTCGTTCTTAAAGCCAAAGCCGCCGGTACCGGCCGTACCGAACGCCGTCAGGATAGATTCAAACACACTCATGCCGCCTGCCAGTAGGAAAACAAATTCCAGCACGGTCAGGAACATGTAAATGCCATACAGAATTTTTGCGGTAGACTGTACTTTTGGCACAAGCTTATCCACCTGTGGGCCGGGGCTTTCGGCTTTCATCAGGTTGACGTGAGAGCCACCGGTCAGCGGCAGCAGAGAGAGCAGAAAGACCAGAACACCCATGCCGCCGATCCAGTGGGTGAAGCTTCGCCAAAGCAGAATGCCTTTCGGCAGGTCTTCGACTGCCGGGAGGATGCTTGCGCCGGTGGTTGTAAAGCCAGAGACCGTCTCAAACAGGGCGTCCACCGGGTTCAGGATGCAGCCGGTCAGGACGAAAGGCACTGCACCCACGATACTGATGACGACCCAGCTCAAAGCGGTACAGGCAAAGCCCTCTCGCATGTAGAAGACCTTACTGGACGGTTTGATTCCTTTCAGCAGGAAGCCCACCACGGCACAGAACACCGCCACAGCCAGAAAAATTCCCAGCACCGCCCACTCGCCGTAAATCAGGCTGGTAATGGCAGGCAGAAGCAGTAATGCGCCTTCGCAGAGGAGGATATACCCCAGAAGGCGGAACACGATCGCATAATTCATACGCCGCCTCCGTCAGTCTTCCACGATATCCCGCAGGTCGTGCAGGCCGTGTTCGAGGGTGACAACGATGACGTTATCGCCGACTTTAATTTCATCGCCGCCGCGCGGAATCAGAATCTCGCTGCCGCGCATGATGCAGCAGAGCAGAAGGTTCTTTTTCAGGTGCAGACGGCTCAGCGGAACACCGGTGGCCTTGCTCTCCTCGTGAACGGTGAATTCCAACGCCTCAACGCGGTCGTCAAGGATGCGATACAGGGTCTTGATGTTGTTGCCGGCCTCGTTCTGCAAAGCACGAACATACTGAACGATGTAATCGCAGGTCATGTACTTCGGGTAAACGATACTGCCCAGATCCAGTCCTGCCAGAATGTCGTCGAACTCAAGGCGGTTGATCTTCGTCACCAGCTTGCCCTTGGAGTGCTTTTTCGCAAACAGGGTCAGCAGAACATTTTCTTCGTCGATGTTCGTCAATGCAACGAATGCCTCAGTAGATTCCAGACCTTCTGACAGCAGGAACTCGCGGTTTGAGCCGTCCTCGTTTAAAATCTGTGCGCCGGGCAGCTGCTCGGCCAGAACATTGCACCGCGCCGGGTCACGCTCCACAATGCGCACACGGACGTGATTTTCCAACAGTTCCTGACTCAGGTAATACGCAATGGCACCGCCGCCGACAATGAGTGCGTTCCGCACCGGCTTGACATTCATGTGGATGCGCTGGAAGAACTCATGCGCCTTTTCCTGCGTAGCAAGGAAGGTCACCTGATCTCCATTCTGCAGCACAAAGTTACCATTTGGGATGACAACGCCGCCGTCGCGCTCAACTGCGCAGACCAGAATATCGCTCTTGAGCCGGGTCGGGATCTCATGGATTGCAACGCCGTCAAGATTGGTCTCCGGGGTCAGAGCAAACTTGATCAGACGCACCCGGCCATCCGCAAAGGTGTCGATCTTGCTTGCACCCGGGAAGCGCAGCAGATGTGAGATCTCCTTTGCCGCCGCCATTTCGGGGTTGATAATGGCCGAAATACCGATCTGTTTTTTGATAAAGTCCAGCTCATGGCTGTACGACGGGTTGCGCACACGGGCGATAGCGTGGCAGTGGCCTGCTTTTTTCGCGAACATGCAGCAGAGCAGATTCAACTCGTCCGAGCCGGTGACCGCAATAAAAACGTCGGCCTCCTCGACACCTGCTTCCGACAGGGTGGTGATGGAAGAGCCGTTGCCGAGGATGCTCATCACGTCATAGGATTCGCCGATATGTTCGACCCGTGACTTGTTGGTATCCACAACGGTCACACTGTGGCCTTCCTCACTCAGCTGGCGTGCCAGAGCCGTACCGACTTTGCCGCCGCCCACCAAAACGATCTTCATAGAAACGTCCTTTCTTCTTCCCACAGTTCCGGGAATTTCTGCCCCAGTATACCATAATCCTATGGTAAAAGCAAAACCTCCTCCTTTCGGAGGAGATTCTGCGCTGTATCTTAGTACCGCTCTACGCCGTCTTTGGTAACGAGAGCATAGACCAGCGGTGCTTCCTCGGGCTTTTCAGGGCCATAGACAAGGCCGCTACGGTATTCCTCGGCAGCAGCGGCAAACTTATCGGCCGCACCGTAGAAGGTGGCAAGGCTGTCGCCCTTATGGACGTAATCGCCGCGCTTTTTGTGCAGGGTGATGCCGGCCGCGAAGTCCAGCGGATCGCCCTTTTTCTGGCGGCCTGCACCCAGCAGAACACTTGCGCTGCCGATTTTCTCAGCGTCGTTCTGAACGATGTAGCCGTCCTGTTCGGCCAGCAGCTCATAACTTGCGGCAGGCTTCTCGAACAGATCGTAGTCGTCCAGCACACGGGTATCACCGCCCTGTGCGGCGAACATCTCTTTGCACTTCTGGTATGCGGAGCCATCCGCGATGACGGCCTCAGCCATTACCCGGCACTCGGCAGGGGTACCCTTGTCGGCCAGAACCAGCATGTTGGTCGCCAACTGGAGGCAGACTTCGGTCAGGTCAGCCGGGCCTTTGCCCTTCAGAACGTCCATGCTCTCCATGACCTCAAGGCTGTTTCCGATGTTGTGCCCCAGCGGCGTATCCATATCGGTGATCATGGCGGCGACACGGCGTCCATGATGGGTACCGATGGAGACCATCAGCTTCGCCAGCTCAATGCTCTGGTCGACTGTCTTCATGAACGCACCCGTGCCGGTGGTGACATCCAGCAGGATGGCATCCGAACCGGAAGCCAGCTTCTTGGACATGATGCTGGACGCGATCAGCGGAATGCAGCTGACCGTTGCGGTAACATCACGCAGGGCATACATCTTTTTATCGGCGACTGCGATGCCCTCGCTCTGGCCGATGACCGACAGGCCGATTTTGTTGACCTGCGCAAAGAACTCTTCCTGAGAAAGCGCGGTCTTGGTGCCGGGCACGCTCTCCATCTTGTCGATGGTGCCGCCGGTATGCCCCAGACCACGTCCGCTCATCTTGGCGATTTTGACACCGCAGGCCGCCACGATCGGTGCAATGACCAAAGTCGTCTTATCGCCGACACCGCCGGTCGAATGTTTATCGACTTTGATGCCGGGGATGGGAGACAGATTGACCATCACACCGCTGTGCGCCATCACATCGGTCAGCTCGGCAGTCTCCTCATCGGTCATGCCCCGGAGATAGACGGCCATCATCCATGCGGCCATCTGGTAATCGGCCACCTCGCCGCTGACGAAACCATTGACGATGGCTTCCAGCTCTTCCCGGCTGTGGGTGCCGCCATCACGTTTTTTCGCGATCAGATCATAAATGCGCATTTGTACACACTCCAATCGAAATAGTATGACATTATATTCCAAGTATATCAAATTTTCGTTTAAAAGCAAGAAGATTTTTAGACGAATTTGCCAATTCAGGCAAAAAAGCGGCGCATCCACTCAGGATGCGCCACTCAATTTTTGTTTTGAACGGTTCAATCACTTACTGAATGTAAGTAACGGTAGTGAACTCGCTGACCTCAGGCTTGACACCATCATCCGAGCTGTTGTCGACAACGATCTCGCCGGAAGCGATCTTGCTCTTGACTTCTTCATACTCGTCGACCGTGAAAGTCTCGAAATTCCAGCTGTCTTCTGCGGTAGGCAGGCCGATGTAATCACCGTCTTCCAGACCGAACTTATCCTCAACGCCTGCCAGCGCATCCCATTCGCCATTGTTGATCTTGTCCAGCGAATCATGGATCGCAGTGCCAAGATTCTTCATAGCCGAAGTAATAAACGGATTGTAGGCGTAAGAACCATCTTTCACGCCATTCACGCCAACGTAATTCTGGTCGACGTCAACGCCGATGACATAGCCATTGTTCTTCAGAGCAGCCTCGACTGCAGAGGTATAAACACCGCCGCCGCAGGCAAAGACCGCCTGCGTACCGTTGGAATACCAGCCCTCCATCCGGGAGGTAATGTTGGCATCACCATAGAACTGGCCTGCATAGAAGTAATTGATTTCGATATCTGCGCCCAGTTCCTGAGCAGCTGCGTCCGCACCCTGCACAAAGCCATAACCGTAGCGGATGACCGCAGGAACGGCTGTGCCGCCGAGGAAGCCCAGCTTGCTCTTGCCGTCTTTTGCAACAGCATAACCAGCCAGATAACCGGCCTGCTCTTCCTTAAAGTTGATGCAGTAGCAGTTTTCCGGCAGCTCATCCATGCCAACATCTTCTTTCGTTACATCGACACCGATGAACTTGATGTCCTGATAACGATCCGCTGCCCACATGAGCGTTTCTCCGTACTGATAGCTGACACAGACCACGACATCTGCACCATCGTTGACGGCCTGACGAACAACTGTTTCACGCTCTTCCTGCGAACCTTCCGTCGACAGGGAATAATATTCGCAGTTCTCACCCATATACTCCTGGATCGCTTCCCAGCAGGACTGATTGAAGCTCTCGTCGTCCACAGAGCCGATATTGCAGCAAAGGGCGACTTTCTGGATACTGGTTGTCTCCGTGCTGCCGGATGCAGCCGAAGTTCCGGAGACGGAAGAAGTGCTGCCAGAACCACCACATGCACTCAGAACAGAAGCTACAGCTGCTGCACCTGCAACAGCCATAAAACGACGACGGGAAATTTTCATTCTATTTTCTCCTTCATTTTATAATAGGGATGCTCCCATAATAAAATAAAAAGCACTGTGTTCTAAACGAAACACAGTGCTGATTTGGTGGAGATTAAGGGAATCGAACCCTTGACCCCCTGCTTGCAAAGCAGGTGCTCTCCCAGCTGAGCTAAACCCCCATATTCACAACGTCTTGCGACAGGAGTTATTATATCAGCTGATTCCTCACTTGTCAATGACAAATTTCAAAAAAGCGTAAAAAATCTCCGCCGGGCATTTTAGCGTTCGGCGGAGATCCTTTTACATCCTTACTTTATAAAAGAGAAGTTTGCTTTCTTTAGTGCGCTGCGGCATTCTGACGGTCAAAGATCTGCGGAGCTGCCTTGATGAGCAGAACTGCACCCACGACCGTGATGAGCGTCTCGGGCAGCATGTAGCTTGCGTTATAGACCAGGCTGTAAGTCCATGCAGGCAGGCCATCGCTCAGGTTGCCCCAGACGAGGACGCCGGACAGGAAGCTGCACATGAAGCGCAGGAAACCAGCCATAAACGTACCGACCGCAACACCGACCATCCGGTTCTTGAAGGGGCGAGCGAAAAACTCGGCCGTACCCAGAGCCATAAATGCCAGAATGTAGTCCAGAAGGACTTCACCGAGGAAATAGATAAAGGTCGGAGTCGGGGGAGCCCAGAAACCCAGAAGCATCTGCAGGCAGCCATTGACGAGGCCGGTGAACAGGCCCCACTTGACGCCGTGGCGGAAGGACACCAGTACGAACGGGAGCATACTCAGCAGAGTAACACTGCCGCCGTTGGGCATACTGAAAATCTTGATGTTGGACAGCACCGTACCAACAGCGATCATCAGTGCGCACTCGACCAAAATACGGGTCTTGGAATAGTTTTTTGACATTGAGATTCCTCTTCTCATTTAAATAGTACACAAAAACAAAAAGTGCGTCCGCTGAAACCAGCAGGCGCACAGGTTGTTCGTGAAAAAACGGACGTTTTTCGCAAACTCCCTACGCCGGCATTGCCCGGGTCAGGTTCGAGGGTACTTTGCTTGCGCAAATCTCAGCCTTTCGGCACCCCTGTTTTCGTGTCCGTACCCAGTATAGCCGCCACTGCCAAAAAGTCAAGCATAACCTGTGTCTCCGCCGCATATTTTTTATCAGGTCATTTTATGGTGGGTGGGAGGAATCGGCAATGAAAGGTGATCCGGAGCGGCGTGCGGTGCTGCTGGGCGAATACATTGTAGAACATGGCGCAACGGTACGAGCCGCAGCCAAAGCATTCGGGTGCAGCAAATCCACCGTCCACAAGGATGTTTCTACTCGGCTTCGGACGGTCAGCCCAGGGTTATTTTTACAGGTAAAAGGCATTTTGGCCCGGAACAAAGCTGAGCGTCATCTGCGCGGCGGAGCGGCCACCCGTGAAAAGTACCACCGCCAAGCAGCGCACACCGGTTGATGGCGGCGAAAAACGGTCAGTTTTCTATGCAATCTGCAAAGAGGACTGACCGTCTTTTTTATTGTTTATGGTTGTGGAATTGTCCCAGCGCGGCCTTTTCGAGGCGGCTGACCTGTGCCTGACTGATGCCGATCTCCTTGGCGACTTCCATCTGGGTCTTTCCCTTCAGGTAGCGCAGTTCCATGATCTTCTTCTCCCGGGGCGTCAGTTCCGAGACGGTCTGCCGGAATTCCAATCCGCTGATCCAGCTGTCCTCGCCGTCCGGGTCTTTTATCTGGTCAATGACATACATCGCATCGCCGCCATCTGTATAGATCGGTTCTTCAAGGCTGAGCGGCTCCACCACCGATTCCAGTGCTGTGGACACCTCCCGGCGTGACAGACCGGTTTTTTCGGCGATCTCATCCACAGTCGGCTCCCGGCCCAGCTGTTTTTCCAGCTCTTCCCGTGACTGCATGGCACGGTATGCGGTATCACGCAGGGAACGGCTGACCCGGAGCGTGTTGTTATCCCGGAGAAAACGGCGTATCTCCCCGATGATCATCGGCACGCCATAAGTCGAAAAACGCACCTCCTGCGAAGGATCAAAGTTGTCGATAGCCTTTATCAGTCCGATGCACCCCACCTGAAACAGGTCGTCAAGATTCTCACCCCTCTGCGCAAACCGCTGCACTACGCTCAGGACAAGCCGCAGGTTGCCCTCGATCATGCTCTGCCGTGCCTGCTTATCGCCTGCCTGCGCCTTTTTCAGGAGCTGACGCTTTTCCTGCTCGGTCAGGACAGGCAGTTCCGCCGTATTCACTCCGCAGAGTTCCACTTTATTGTACATCCCCGAACCTCCGGTTTCGTTTGGACTTCACCGGAAGTATGGGTCAGAGACGAACGGAGGATTCATGGAAAGTATACCCTCTCCGTCATTGCTCACGCAATGCCACCTCTCCCAGAGGGAGAGGCCTTGGCATATCGGTTTACTCTAAGCGTAGAACGCAAAAGCGATGGTCTTGCTGTCTATTTTAGTTTTCTTCTAACCTCTTTCTCAGCTCTTTTATAATACGTTTTTCAAGCCGGGAGATATAGCTTTGGCTGATACCGATGGCGTCGGCCGCCTCTTTTTGGGTGCGCTCTATCCCGTCCACAAGGCCGAAGCGCAGTTCCATGATCTGCCGTTCCCGAGGCGAGAGCAGGGCGACCGACTGCCGCAGCGTCGCGCGTTCGGCATCCTGTTCCAATTTCTGCCCCACCTGATTCTCATCGCTGCTGAGAACGTCCGACAAAAGCAGCTCATTCCCGTCGCCATCAATGTTCAGCGGCTCGTCGATGCTAGCCTCCTGACGACGGTTTGAACTTTTACGAAGATACATCAAAATTTCATTTCCAATACAGCGGCTGGCATAGGTTGCAAGCTTGATATTCCGTTCCGGCGTGAAGGTGTTTACCGCTTTGATAAGACCGATCGTTCCGATGGAGATCATATCCTCGGACGGTACACCGCTGTTCTCATATTTTTTCGCAAGGTAGACCACCAACCGCAGATTGTGGGTGATCAGTTCATCCCGGGCGGTGGGGTCGCCTGCCATCATCCGGGTGAGAAGCTCTTTTTCCTCCTCCTGTGTCAGTGGCGGCGGCAGGCTGGAACCGCCCGACACATAGTGGACGCCGCCTGTCCATGTCAGCCACAGCCAGAGCTGGCGCAGCCGACTGCAAAGCCATTCAAACATGAATCGTCACCCTCCCATCAAAAGTGTCCAGCCTCCCGGCGGAGGCGGCGTATCGCAGAAAGCTGCATACAACTGTTTCCGGACTTGTATTTTTCCTGCCCGACGGATGCGGAGTTCCCATGCCGGAACCGCCGGCAGAACACAGTGGCCTGCCACCGTATTGCACGGAACGAACCGCACTCCCAACTCCGGCGGCGGAAGACCTGTGCCGCCCGAAAGCTGTTTTTCCAAATAAGTACAAAGCACAGAAGGAAGTTGTTCTTCCACTGCCGGATACCGTACCAGCACGACCTCTCGACCGGAAAGTGGTTCCTGCACTGAAAACCCGGTATCATAAAGGACTTTTACCGGGATGGCTTTTGTCCCTTCCCGTTCAAGGAACAGTTCTCCCGGCACACATTGGGGCGTGGTTTTTCCAAAAAAGTGCAATACGATTTGTAATATCAGATAGATTCCTGCCGCAGAGGATAACAGCAATCCGGGTGAAAGGGGCAGATAGGTGCTGAAATTGTTCCCTTCCGCCCCCGGCAGAAGAGCCGCTCCAGTCAGGAGAAGGTTCATCAGCCAGAACCAGACCAACAGCTGCCCGAATCCCCGGACACCCGGCCAGCCATACGCTGCGGCGACCGACAAGGCACCCGTAGATATTTTATAGAGTAGTGCCAAAGGCCACGGCATCTCTGGCCAGAAAAGGGACACCGATGAAGCTGCTGCAACGCTTGCGCCCAAAATCAGCCGCAAAGCAGAGCAGCAGTACCCCGTCAGCAGCCCGGCCGCCAACAGAAACAGCACCGCAAGAGCGAAGTTCACAAGGAGAAGGACATCGAGATAGATCACTGTTTTGATGATACCGCCCCCTTTCTAACAGGATAACGATCCTGCGATGTAGATGTTGTCGGAAGCAGTTTTTCCTAATTTTTTCAAAAAACACTTGCAAAAACAGGCAAGGCGAGGTATAATACATCTCGCAGCAACTGTTTGCCGCTGCAAAGTCAAGAATGATATGCCTCTTTAGCTCAGTCGGTTAGAGCACCTGACTGTTAATCAGGGTGTCGCCTGTTCGAGTCAGGCAAGAGGCGCCATTAAGCGGCGAGCCATTTGGCTAGCCGCTCTTTTTTGTTTTTGGGTTGTAACCTTTTTGTGACTTTTTTCACATTTTTAACAAAATTCAGGTTTTGTTAAAAAAGAACCTCTTGAAGAAGCTGTCACAATGTGCTATACTACACCCAAGCTTTAGGAGATTTTTAATCGCTAAAGCGCAGCGTATTGATCAAAGGGTAGGTGCTCCCTTCTTTTGATAGCAGCTGGCCGCTGCTCTGCCTTGGTCTCCGCAGGGCAAAGCAGAGCAGCGGACTATGCGCTGCTCCTCTGAAAAAATATGTTTTTCGCATATTTTTTCTTCGCTGAAACTTACAGCCATGTAAAATTCTACTTGTAGAGCCTGTCACATTGTGATAGAATGTGGTTGTAGTTTTGAATAGACTATATTTGAAAAGAAGCTTTTCCCATCGCATCGGTCAGCTTCTCGAAAAGGAAACATCATCTATGCGTTATACCTATGTCCGGCAGCACGACACAACGGATTGTGCCGCTGCCAGTCTCGCAATGGTGTGCCTGCATTACAAAAAGGAGATCACCATCACGAAGCTTCGCGACATGATGGGAACCGACCTGAAAGGCACAAACCTTGTTGGCCTGCAGAAGGCCGCCAATGAGTTGGGATTCACCACTGCGGCGGTTCGCGTAGACCGTGAAAACTTTTTAAGCGATTTCACTCTTCCTTGCATTGCACAGGTCATTACCGATCAGGGTTTGGCTCATTTTGTTGTCATTTTTAAAAAGATGACGATTAAGGATGACGAGGCCCGGCATAAACACATTGTCAAGGAAGAGCAGCTCAAACGGGACGAGAGCAAAAAGTACAAATGCAAGGATTACGTCGTTATTGGCGACCCTGCAAATGAACTGAAAAAAATCTCCTTGGATGAGTTTTACAAAAACTTTACCGGTGTTCTGCTGCTGATGAACCCGACTTCGGAGTTCAAACCCGGCAAGCAGAAAAAGGGTGGCATGCTCAAGCGATATCTTGACTTGCTACTGCCGCAGAAAAAGTTATTTATCTATGCGATCGTTGCATCTGTCCTGATGACGGTGCTTGGCATTGTATCCTCGATCTTTAACCGAGCGTTGATGGATGAGGTTCTGCCATACGGATTGCAAAGTCTGCTGGTAACATTGATATTGGTATTCAGTGTTGTCAGCCTGACAAGTACATTGATATCAACGGTTCGCCAATGGATTTTGATTTATCTGTCCATTAAAGTTGATATTCCGCTGATGCTGGGTTACTTCGGGCATGTCTTCAAACTGCCGATGAAGTTCTTTGCAACGCGGAAGACTGGCGAAATCACCACTCGCTATTCGGATGCAGGCACCATCAAATCTGTCCTGACAAATATCGCTTTGAGCGTTGTTATGGACGTTGTGATGGCTGTCGCAACAGGTATCATCCTTTTCCGGATGAATTCCACATTGTTCTCGATTTCTTTGTTCAGTTCGCTGCTCAGTCTGCTGTTGGTCATCATCTTCAAGCAGCCGTATAAGCGGATCAATGAAGAGACGATGCAGCAGTCCGCAATCCTCAACAGCCAGATGATCGAAAGTCTGCGTGGGATTGAGACCATCAAGTGCAACGCAGGCGAGGACCGCGAGCTGGAGAATCTCGAGCGTGAGTATATCAAGAGCCTGAAAATCAGCCTGAAGTCAAGTAAACTCAGCACAGGTCAGTCTCTTGTTTCTTCTCTTATTTCTACCATTCTCGGCATGGTTACGACTTATGTCGGTATCATGCAGGTTTTGAATGGACAGTTAACGCTGGGCGGTTATATGGCGTTCAGCACCCTTTCAAGCTATTTTACTTCTCCGATCAGTGAGCTGATCAGTATGCAGATGTCCATTCAGGAGGCTTCTATTTCCATGAAGCGTCTGACGGAGATCATGGACTATGAGTCCGAGCAGAAACCCGATCAGGAATATACTGAGATGGAGCAGATCGACGGTGATATTGAATTCAAAGATGTCACCTTCCGATATGGCAACCGTTCCCCTGCTTTGAACCATATCTCCTTTACGATTCCGAAAGGAAAGAAGGTCGCTCTGGTTGGCAGCAGCGGCAGCGGTAAGTCTACCATCACAAAACTTCTGCTCAAGTATTATGAGCCGGAGTCTGGTGAAATTGACGTGAATGGCGTGAATCTGGATGAGTATTCCAATTCCTCTGTTCGTCGTGCAATTTCTTATGTTCCGCAGAATATCGAGCTTTTCAGCAAGACCATTTATGACAATATCCGCATCTCCCGTCCGGAGGCAACACTGGATGAGGTCAAGGCCGCTGCAAAGAAAGCCGATGCTTATGAGTTTATCCGTAAACTCCCCCTGCAATTCCATACCTTCCTTGAGGAAGCCGGTAATGGTCTGTCGGGCGGTGAGAAACAGCGAATCGCTCTGGCTCGTGCGTTTCTGAAAGACTCGAATCTCTATATTTTGGACGAATCCACCTCGAACCTCGACTTTGGTACAGAGAATATTATTTTTGATATGATCTATAACCAGTTGGCTGACCGTTCGATGCTGATCGTCGCACACCGCTTGTCAACCGTCCGCGATTGTGATATGATTCTAGTCATGGATCATGGTGAGATCGTTGAACGCGGTACTCATGATGAGCTGCTGGCAAAGCAGGGACGTTATTACGACCTGTGGAACATGCAGCAGGGTATCTTCCGTCGGAAAGAGGAAGCCCCCAAACCGGTCGCAGCCGCAAAAATCGTCGAAGATGATGACGAGGACGACGGCGAGTCGATCACCTACTAATCTGTTGCAACCGAGTGCGCACTCGGTTACATAAATGGCTTTTGGATGGATGCGCATCCGGAAAGAAGCCGCTTAAATTGATTCATTCATTTGAAGGGAGTAATTCATTATGATGATGCCTGCAAACTATTCTGCAATCGCAGAGAACGAGATGACCTATGTCGTCGGCGGCGGCGCAATCGAGTGGCTGGGTTCTTTCACCGCTCCTATCTTCACCGTTGAGAACCTGAAGACCCTGAACACCAACCTGGTGACCATCATCGGCAACACCTATGTTACCGACCTGCTGGACAACACCCTGGGCCTGGTCTTCAAGGGCTACACTGGCAACGCTACCTGGGCTAACATCAAGGCTAACAACGTTGGTGCTAAGATTGCTAACCAGTTCACCACCAAGAACTATGGTGATGGCGTTGCTTCTGTTCTGGGCACTGTTGCTGCTCTGTACAACCTGGGTCAGGTTGCTACCAAGAACGTTGTCAATCAGTCTGCTCTGACTGTCAACGGCTAATTTAGTTCTTTAACTAAATAGGAAGTGTATTTCGTTTGCACCGCCCTACTTGTAGGGCGAGGCAGATGACAATGCCTCGTTATGGTGTGCCAGGAGGCGTCTGCCTCCTGGCACACCTTCTTTTTATATCGCTTATTACTTTTTAGTAATAGGTGATAGCGACATGACATGAAACTTTATCTCTTTACCAAGGGCTCCCCTAATAGGGGAGCTGGCTGCGAAGCAGACTGAGAGGTTTAACCGCTGTCACTTTAGGCATCGCTTATACAACCTCTCCGTCATCCCTTCGGGATGCCACCTCTCCTTGTAGGAGAGGCCTTGGCAAAACCATGAAAAACTTCCTTAAAGGTGAACATTATGCCAGTTACAAACTTGCCGTATGACAATCACCTTAATGACCGTGCAAAAGAACTTCGCCGAAATTTAACACCTCAAGAACGAAAACTATGGTATAATTTTTTGAGATGTTATCCCATTAAAATCTACAAACAAAGAGTTATTGAATCTTTTATCGTTGATTTCTACTGTGCCAGCGCACGGCTTGTTATTGAGCTGGATGGTTCTCAGCATTATACAGAGCAGGGAAAAAACTACGACGAAGAGCGAAGCCAGATTTTACGAGCCTATGGGCTTAAAGTACTGCGCTTTGCAAACAACGACGTTGACCGGAATTTTGACGGAGTATGTGAGGAAATTCATCGGGTAATTCAGGAACGTCTTTCGGATGATTTTCCTTTCACCGAAGAGTAGACTTTCTATCAGATGTATTGTGTTGTCAGGCAGATGTCGTAGTGGGAAAGTTTCTGCTTATACAACCTCTCCGTCATCCCTTCGGAATGCCACCTCTCCTTGTAGGAGAGGCCTTGACAAAACCATGAAGTGTTTTCTCCTTGCCAAAGGCTCCCCTGATAGGGGAGCTGTCGAACAAATGTGAGACTGAGAGGTTCAATTGCTACCGCTAAAATTTCCATTTCATGTTGCTATTGCCTATTACGCCCTCCAGATTTTTGGAGGAAAATTTTACAGAACAAGGTGGACAAGATTATGAGAGAAATCCAAATCGCAGATCACAAGACCCTCAAGCTGACGAACGTGCTGGCACGCAAGATCCAGCCGGAAGAGTTCGCAAACCTTCAGGTCGTTCTGACCCAGATGTATAACTACATCAAGAGCAACAATGCGCAGCCGGTCGGCCCTCTGGTACAGTGTGTGAAAATGTCTGCCGGCCCCAATCCGCAGCCTGAGATCTACTTCATGCAGCAGGCGACCCAGCTTATCCCCCGTCTTGACCCGGGCTACCAGATGGATGCTGTTCTGCGCGTGCGCAACTGCCTGTATGCCCACTACACCGGCCCCATGAGCCAGAATGCTCTTGCCAGCCAGAAACTCAATATCTACGCTTTTGAGAACGAGCTGGAACTGACCGGCACGGTTTACACCATTTTCGTCAATCAGGACGAGGACGAAGGCGTTGTTGACGTCTTCATGGAGACAAAGTAACTATGAGTACGACCACCATCCAGAATCTTTCAGATTTGCAGGACCGCCGCATTATGATGGAGAAAAAGCTGCCGCCCTTTGGCTATGCTTTGATCATCCTCGTAAGCGCGCTGCTGATTTTTCTGACCGTGTGGAGTACGCAGAATAAGCGTATCTACGTCAGTCAGTCCAGCGGCACCGTGCAGGCCAGCAACAAGACCTATATCATGTCCAGCTATTCCGGTGAGCTGACCGAACTCACCATCAGCGAGGGCAGTTATGTCAACGAGGGCGACCTTATCGCTCACATCAAGAGTACCGACCTCGACCTGCAGGCCGACAATCTGCAGAGCCAGATCGACATCTACACCAAGCAGAAGTCTCAGTACGAAAAGCTACTCAAGTCCATTCAGGATGACAAAAACTATTTCAGTGAGACGGATATCGACGACCAGCCGTACTATTATCAGTACGAGACTTATAAGAGCCAAGTCGAGCAGAAGACTTTCGATGCAACGCCGTATCAGGCCGCAGGCTATTCTGACGAGCAGATCAAAAGTCTGATGGAGCAGAATCAGGGCGAGATTGAGGCTCTGTATTACTCGACCTTGCAGAGCATCTCCTCCAACCTGACGAGCATCCAGAGCAATCTGGACAATTTACAGTCTCAGCTGGACTCTCTGAACAGCGGTGCAAACGATTATTACATCTATGCACCGACCTCCGGCGTCATTCATATGGACAGCCCGTATAAAGTCGGCATGGTCCTCAGTGCCGGTACGCCGCTGGCGACGGTCGCCAGCGAGAACAGTGACCTTGAGATCGTGGCATATGTCTCTGTCAGCGACCGTCCTTTGCTGGACGTCGGCGACCCGTGCAAGATCGCAATCACTGGCCTGTCGGAATATTCTTATGGCAACCTGACCGGCACCGTGACCTCCATCGACAGCGACATCACGTCCAGCTCCAACGGCTCTTATTACAAGATGACCATCAAGCCGGACAGCACCTATGTTGTGAGCAACAGCGGTGACAAGGTCGACTTGTCCAACGGTATGAGCGTGACCGCCCGTGTCGAGTACGATGAACTGACCTATTTCGAGTATGTGATGGAAGCTTTGGGCGTATTCTTCCGCTAAGCACCCCTGCATCCGCATACCAACCGCCCAAAGAGGTACAACTATGAAACGAAACCCGAAACAGCTGGCCGTATGCGCCGCTCTGCTCAGCCTGCTGGCCGTCGGCATGGCGGTGCCTGCATCCGCAGCCAGTCCCTTTGTTGCTCCGGCTCTCTCGGTCTCCTGGCCGTGGGAGTCGGTCAGCGTTGAGACCGTGGAAACTGGCGATTATGTCGCCTCGATGACCGTCGGCACGGCACAGCAGCTCTCCCCTGTCGTCCTTCCCGAAAAAGCAGCCAAGCGCAACGCTGTGAGCTATGTTTCCGATAATCCGAACGTTGTCTCTGTCACCGAAGACGGCACGGTTCAGGCCGCTGGTCTGGGCACTGCAAACATCACGGCAACGGCTGGCGGTGTGAGCTGTGTCTACACCATCACGACCGAGCCGGACAGCTCCATGATCCCTCAGGAACTGGACATCACCCTGCAGAGCAATACCATCTACGTTGGTGACAACACGTCCTGTTCACTGGCTGTTCTGCCGACAACGGCGGCGAATTATATCTCCGTCACCCTGACCTCCTCTGATCCGAGCGTTGCCACGGTCAATAACTTTGGCAAAGTGACTGGCATCGCACCCGGTACGGCGACCATCACGGTCAGCTGCGGCGACATTTCCGCTTCGGCAAATATCCGGGTCGTTGAGGTGCCTTCCAGCTCCAACTCGGCTTCTTCGACCATTACCGCCCAGTCTCTGAATCTCAGCTCTAACTATGTGGTTCTGAAGCCGGGCGCATCCCAGAAAATTACCGGCAAGGTTACACCCTCGTCGGCGTCTCAGTCGCTGACCTTCAAGAGTCAGGATACCAGTGTTGCCACCGTCAGCAAAAGCGGCGTTATCACTGCTGTTAAAACTGGTGCGACCTCGGTCATCGTCTCAAACGGTACAATTTCTGCATCGGTGACGGTCATCGTCAACCGGAATGCGACCAGCTCCAATAACAATTCCGGTGACAACGGCAATGACGAGCCGATGGAGACTGACCCCATCGTGGAAGCGATCGAAGCTTCCAACGGCGGTGAAGTGACTTATACCCGGTCGGAAATCCCCGTCATTACCAGCGACATCCTCAATGCTCTGCGTCTGAACAACGCAACACTGGTCGTCACCGCAGACGATTACAGCATCCGTATCCACGGCTATAACGTCAAAAATACGGCTGCCACTGTGGACACTATGCTGACCTTTACGCAGGATGAGCATGGTTTGACCTTCACCCTGAACAACGGTGAGACGTTGCCCGGCACGGTGGAAGTCCTGCTGAGCGACGAACCTGCCAGCTACGGCCGTTTGTACCTGTACAATGCCGTTACCGAAAAGTGGCAGTTCCTGAACTCCTATAAGGATGGTGTTGTCTCGGCAGATACCGCCGGTGACTACCTGCTTACCAACCAGAACCTCCGGTTCACAACCATCAACTGGACATTCTTCGTTGCCGGCGGTGTTGTTCTCGTCGGAATCGTCATTGCCTATATCGCCGTCAAAAAGCGGTATTGGTTCTGGTAATTTTCTTGAAATCTAATCTGTAAATAAAGCCAGCCTCCTGCATCGGATAAGTGATGCAGGAGGCTGGTTTTTGCGTTTACTATATTACTTTTTCAGTGCTGTCTCCAGATTTGCCAGAACTTTCTGGCTGAGGAGGACGAAGGCCTGTTTCGTGCGGCCAGCGGAGACATTCGGGCTATGGACATTTTCACGGTTGAAGAAATCCGGTGAGACGCTGCCTGCGGCAGCGTGGGTATCGCAGAAGAAATGGGTACCGGGCAGGTCGAGCCACTTTTCGAGTTCGGCGGAGTCAAATCCCGGGCCGATGGAGGTATTGAAGAGGACTTTTCCGGCACCGAGGGCAGCGAACTCCTCCTTGCCAAGAAGCAGGACATTTTTGTTCAGGCAGGTAAAGACGACCTCGCTCTCCTGCAGCAGCTGTTCCAGCGGCTTATAGGTCATGCCTGCCTGCTCTGCGTCTGGTTTGCGCGTGCGGCTGTAATAGGAGATGTCTGCGCCCAGATAGGACAGAGCGTCGGCGATCATCCGGCCTGAGACGCCAAGCCCGACGATGCCGACTTTCAGGCCAAAAATCTCTACCGGTTCATCCCGGAGCATCGGCATCCCGAATCCGTGAAGCAGGCCAGTCAGTTCATGCAGAACGTACTCGACCACGCCGCGGTCACCGTAATCCCGGATACCCAGTACCTGAATATTCCGGGTGCGTGCATAGGCGATATCAACATTTGCACTCGCCTCCGAATACAGGCTGCAGCACATGCCGATGTAACGGATATTCGGGCACTGCTCGATGACGTTTTTCCCGATGCGAGAGGTATAGCTTACCAGAACAGCATCAGCATCTCCGATGCGGCGGACGATTTCCTCATCGCTGGCAGGGGTATCACGGTAAAGGACAACTTCTTTTGCGTAGTCGTGCAGTTTTTCCTCAGCAGATGGAATCAGGCTGACCGGCTCAATGGCAACTAATTTTTCAAACATAACAGTTCTCCCCTTTCCTTAATAGAAGCAGACCGGCGAGGACAGGTTGCGCAACAGGGCAACCACGCTCCACCCGGCGATAGCACTGGTGGATGAGCAGATGTCCACGACTGCCTTGACACCCTCGATCTCAGCTGTGATACAGTGGTCATCACCGACCCAGTTCGGAACGGAGTGCATCGTAACACTGGTGATCTCTGGGCCGGTGGTTGCCAGCGAAGTCGCAACTGCCACGTTGACCCGGCGAGGGAATGTCGCAATGGCCTCTTTTGCATTTCCCGTGAAAACAGTAGTTTTTTCGGTATCGGTCAGCAGATGGTCTTCCCAGACCGGCGTATTCCGGAAGCCCTTTGCTCCGGTGTGCGTCTCGATGCCGGCCTTTTCGCTGAGTTTCTGCGCCTCGGCCATCAGGGTAACGGTCTGCAAAACGTCAAAGCCGCCGATGGCACCGCTTGCCAGATGAACTTTTGCTCCGCCCTCTTTCGCCGCCTGCTTGACTTCCTCGTAAAATGCGAGGTCGGCGAAAGCTCCGATGGAGATAACGACCAGATTCACGCCGCGGCGCAGCACCGGAACAGCCATCGACCGGACAGCTTCGACCGAAGCCGTCTCCACGATGTACTCCGGTTCCAGAGCCAGCAGCTCGTCCACGCTGCCGCAGACCTTGCACCCCACCTTTGCGGCAGTGGCTTCGCTGGAGGAACGGGAGCGGCTGGTGACGCCGACCAGCTCATAGTCTTCCAGCAGGCCGTTCTTCCATGCGTCGGCAACGATATTTCCAAGGAATCCGCAGCCCACGATACCAAATTTCGTTTTCATATCCTAAACTCCTTTTTTCGGTGCCAAAATGCACTCGATTTTCTATTTTAGTATACCATAGATATCCGTTTCGGGAAAGCAGTTTCCTTCCGATTTGCACAAATTTCGCCGGGGTGCTGTGGTTCTCTCTTGTCTCAACTGACGAAGAGTGTTAATTCTTTTTTACAAACCTTGCAATTCCCAGCGAGGTGGTATAGTATACAGGTCAGAGAGTTATCCTACTGAGCCGCTCGGAATTGAGCTGTTCATAGTTTTAAGTTATTTGGAGGTGTATTCCATGCGCAGTCCTCTGCTGGAAGTCAAAGATTTACAGGTTACAGTCGGTGAAGAGAACAAAGTCCTTCTTGACGGTTTGAACCTTACCGTATATCCGGGTGAGACGCATGTCCTGATGGGTCACAACGGTGCAGGTAAATCTACTCTGATGAGTGCCCTGATGGGCGACCCTCGCTACAACATCACCCGTGGCCAGATCATATTCAAGGGTCAGGACATTACCCACGAACCGGCGGACGTCCGCGCCCGTGCCGGCATGTTCCTGTCTTTCCAGACGCCGGAAGAGATCCCCGGCATCACGCTGGAAAATTTCCTGCGCACGGCCCAGAATGCCATCACAGGCAAACCCGTCAAAGTTTTCGCCTTCCGCAAGGAACTGGCCAAGCAGATGGAAGCATTGGGCATGGACGAGAGCTATGCCGACCGCTACCTGAATGTCGGCTTCTCCGGCGGCGAGAAGAAAAAGAGCGAGATTTTACAGCTGCTCATGCTCAAGCCCGCCCTGGCCCTGCTGGATGAAACGGACTCCGGCCTGGATGTGGATGCCGTAAAGACGGTGGCCCAGGGCGTGCGCGCTTACCACAACAAAGACAACGCTCTCATCATCATCACCCACAACGCCAAGATCCTGGAGGGCCTGCATGTGGATTATGTCCATGTGCTGGACGATGCCCACATCGTGCGCACCGGCGACGGCAGCCTGGTCAATGAGATCATCGAGGAGGGCTTCCGTGCGCTGAAGGAGGACGAAGCGAAATGAGAGCCTTTGAGACTGAAAAGACCGATGTTGCCGAGGTAGACCGCAGCATTTACGACATCAAGGACAAGCCCAACGCTGCCTTTGAGGTCAACTCCGGCCTGACCCCGGAGATCGTCGAGAAGATTTCCGAGGAAAAGAATGACCCCGAGTGGATGCGCATCTTCCGCCAGAAGAGCCTGCGCATCTACAACTCCATGCCCGTGCAAAACTGGGGCCCCTCCATTGAGGGCCTGGACATGAGCAATATCGTGACCTATGTCCGCCCCAAGACGGAAATGCGGGGCAAGTGGAGCGAGGTGCCCGACGACATCAAGAATACGTTCGAGCGGCTGGGCATCCCCAAAGCCGAGCGTGCTTCGCTGGCAGGCGTGGGCGCCCAGTACGATTCCGAGGTGGTCTACCACAACGTCAAGGCCGAGGTGGCCGCCCAGGGCGTTGTTTACACCGATATTGAGAGCGCCCTCAACGGCCCTTATGCCGAGATGGTGCGCACCCACTTCATGAAGCTGGTGCCCCCTACCGACCACA
>ERZ808240.1936-NODE-1936-length-24103-cov-4.140926_pt1 | contig 24103 bp, 21 predicted proteins | sample MGYA00521084_ERZ808240 | MGnify/ENA primary metagenome ERZ808240 (study PRJEB31516, sample SAMN03275571) | gut metagenome | biome: mammalia-associated habitat; material: feces | host: Papio cynocephalus | place: Kenya | collected 2012-08-06 ... | reverse complement strand
AGATCATCGACACCCCGGGCCACGTCGACTTCACCGCTGAGGTCGAGCGTTCCCTTCGTGTTCTCGACGGCACCGTTGCCGTCTTCGACGCCGTTGCCGGCGTCCAGCCTCAGTCCGAGACCGTGTGGCGTCAGGCTGAGCGCTACGGCGTGCCCCGCATCGCGTTCATCAACAAGTACGACCGCGTGGGCGCCGACTTCCTGCACGCGATTCAGACGATGAAAGATCGCCTGAACGCCAACGCTGTTGCCGCTCAGCTGCCTATGGGCGCCGAGGACAACTTCTGGGGCGTCATCGACCTGGTCACCATGACTGCATGGGACTTCAAGGCCGACGACAAGGGCATGACCTACCCCGAGCCCATGGACGCCATTCCGGACGAGTTCGCCGAGGATGCCGCCATGTACCGCCAGGAGCTCGTTGACGCCGCCGCCGACTGCGACGACGACCTGATGGAGAAAGTCCTCATGGACGAGGAGTTCACCGTCGAAGAGCTCAAGGCTGCTCTGCGCAAGGGCGTCATCGAGTGCAAGATCAACCCCGTGTTCGTGGGCTCCGCCTACAAGAACAAGGGCGTTCAGGAACTGCTCGACGCCGTTGTCGACTACCTGCCCGCTCCTCCCGACGTTCCCGCCATCAAGGGTACCAACCCCGAGACCGGCGAGGAAGACGAGCGTCCGTCCGATCCGAAGGCCCCGTTCGCGGCTCTCGCCTTCAAGATCATGACCGACCCGTTCGTCGGCAAGCTCACCTACCTGCGCGTGTACTCGGGCTCGCTCGATTCCGGCTCCTACGTGGTCAACGCCACCAAGGACAAGAACGAGCGCATCGGCCGTCTGCTGCAGATGCACTCCAACCAGCGTGTTGACATCGATAAGTGCTCCGCTGGCGACATCGTTGCCGTCGTTGGTCTGAAGAACACCACCACCGGCGACACGCTGTGCGACGAAGATCACCCGATCATCCTCGAGTCCATGCAGTTCGCCGACCCGGTTATCGACATCGCCGTCGAGCCGAAGACCAAGGCCGAGCAGGACAAGATGAGCCTCGCGCTGCAGAAGCTGGCTGAAGAGGACCCGACGTTCCGCGTGTCCACCAACCACGAGACCGGCCAGACCATCATCGCCGGCATGGGCGAGCTGCACCTCGAGATCATCATCGACCGCTTGCTGCGCGAGTTCAAGGTCGAGGCTAACGTCGGCAAGCCGCAGGTTGCTTACCGCGAGCGTCCGGGCCACGAGGTTCTGGGCGCCGAGGGCAAGTTCGTGCGTCAGTCCGGTGGTCGCGGCCAGTACGGCCATGCGGTCATCAACATGTACCCGCAAGAGGCCGGCAAGGGCTACGAGTTCGAGAACAAGATCGTTGGCGGCGTTGTGCCCAAGGAGTACATCCCCGCGATCGACAAGGGCATCCAGGAAGCGCTGCATTCTGGCGTTCTGGCTGGCTACCCGGTCGAGGACGTTCGCGTCGAGCTCATCGACGGCTCTTACCACGAGGTTGACTCTTCTGAGGCCGCCTTCAAGGTCGCTGGCTCCATGGCCATCAAGGACGCCTTGCGCAAGTCCGACCCGGTCATCCTCGAGCCCGTCATGGCTGTTGAAGTCGAGACTCCCGAAGAGTACACCGGCTTCGTCATGGGCGATATCCCGAGCCGCCGCGGCATGATTCAGGGCCAGGAGCAGCGCAACGGCGCTGTGGCCATCTCCGCGAAGGTGCCGCTGGGTATGATGTTCGGCTACGCCACCGACCTGCGTTCTGGTACGCAGGGCCGCGCGACGTACACCATGCAGTTCGATTCCTACGAGCCCGTTCCCAAGAACGTGGCCGCGGATATTATCAGCAAGGCCGGCGGCAACGCCTAATCGGCGAACCGCTTAATTCATGGAGGAAATGAAAGTGGCTAATCAGAAGATTCGCATCCGCCTGAAGGGCTACGACCATGAGATTGTGGATCAGTCCACCAAGCTCATCGTCGACACCGCCCAGAAGACCGGTGCCAAGGTTTCCGGACCTATCCCTCTGCCCACCGAGCGCAACCTGTACTGCGTCGTCAAAGGCCCGCACGTCGACAAAGACTCCCGCGAGCAGTTTGAGATGCGCACGCACAAGCGCCTGATCGACATTCTCGAGCCCACCCCGAACACGGTTGATTCGCTCATGCGCCTCGACCTCCCGGCTGGTGTCGACATCGAGATCAAGCTGTAAGGAGTGTATGAGATGATCAACGCCATCTACGGCAAGAAGATCGGCATGACTCAGATCTTCAATGAGGACGACCAGGTTGTGCCCGTCACCATCATCGTGGCTGAGCCCAACAAGGTCTGCCAGGTGAAGACCGCTGCTACCGACGGCTATGAGGCTGTTCAGCTCGGCTTCGGCGCCATCAAGCCCAAGAAGGTCACCAAGCCCATGGGCGGCCATTTCGCGAAGCTCGGCACCGAGCCCGTGCGCTACCTGCGCGAGGTTCGCGTCGAGAACGCTTCCGAGTACAAGACCGGCGACCTGCAGACCGTCGCGGCTTTCGCCGACGTGAAGAAGGTTGACGTCACCGGCACTTCCAAGGGCAAGGGCTACCAGGGCGTTATCAAGCGCCATGGCTTCGCCGGCGGCCCTGGTGGACACGGCGCGCACTTCCATCGCGCTCCCGGTTCCATCGGCCAGTGCGCTACGCCTTCCCGCGTCTTCAAGGGCGTCCGCCTTCCGGGTCACATGGGCTGCGACACCGTTACCGTGAAGAACCTCGAGGTTGTTCGCGTTGACGCCGAGCAGAACCTGATCCTCGTGAAGGGCGCCGTGCCGGGCGGCAAGAACGGCATCGTTCGCGTCCGCATGGCCTAGTGCCCCGCTTTATTAGGAGAAACACCACAATGGCTACTATTGACATCAAAGACGTCGCAGGCAAGACGGTTAAGTCCGTCGAGCTGAACGACGCCGTGTTCGGCATCGAGCCGAACATCCACGTGATGCACACGGTCGTGCGTGCCTATCGCGCCGGCCTGCGTCAGGGCACTGCTAACACGAAGACCCGTGGCGAAGTTCGCGGCGGCGGCAAGAAGCCGTGGCGCCAGAAGGGCACCGGTCGTGCCCGCCAGGGTTCCATCCGCTCCCCTCAGTGGGTTGGCGGCGGCACCGTGTTCGGCCCCCACACCCGTTCCTACGCGTTCCGCGTGAACCGCAAGGAAGTCAAGCTGGCTATGCGCTCCGCGCTGTCTGCCAAGCTGGCCGACGAGCAGCTCACCGTGGTTGACCAGTTCGCTTTCGAGGCTCCTCGTACCAAAGACGCGAAGGCCGCCATGGAGGCTCTGGGCTTCGACAAGGGTCGCGCCACCGTCGTGATCGCTGACGACGACGTGAACACGTTCCTGTCGTTCCGCAACCTCGAGAACGTCAACATCATTCCCGTCTCGGCCGCCAACACCTACGAACTGCTCGACAACAAGCAGCTCGTGCTCACCGTGGCCGCCCTGGAACGCCTCGAGGAGGTGCTTGCATAATGAAGGATCCCCGCGAGGTCATCATTCGCCCGGTCATCACCGAGCACAGCTACGACATGATGAACAAGAACACCTACACCTTTGAGGTCGCCAAAGACTCCAACAAGGTTGAGATTCGCCAGGCCGTTGAAGCCATCTTCAACGTGACCGTGACGAAGGTGAACACCCTGAACGTCAAGTCGAAGCCGAAGCGCGTTCGCATGCAGCCGGGTCGCACCCGCACCTGGAAAAAGGCTATGGTTACGCTGAAAGACGGCGACACCATCGAGCTCTTCAACGCCTAATTGGTTTTAGGTTGATACAAGAAGGCCCCACATGTTGTGGGGCCTTCTTTTTTTGCATTTTGGAAACTTGCGGTGTGTGTTCGTTTTCGTTATTTCTCGTAAGCGCAATCGGCGGGCGTCCAGTCTTTCAAGATAGGAATCATCTTGCGGGCGATGGCCTTGGCACCTTCGAGGTCTTGCTCGCGGTAGTTGCCGCATTCCTTCTCGGTCGCGCCGGGAACGTCGCCCTCGAAATCGGCGATGAACGCCAACATGCCGTTCACCAGCTTGATAGCCACTTCGGGCTGCATATCGCGCACCAGGAAATAGAATCCTGTGCGGCAGCCCATAGGTCCCACGTAAATTACCTGGTCAGACAGTTCGCTCGAGCGTGCATACGTCGCGAACAGGTGCTCGAAACTGTGAATAGCCGGATAGGGCAGGTAGGTGCCGCAGTTCGGCTTCACCATGCGAATGTCGTAGGTGGTAACGTCGCCATCGATGCGCGAGGTGTACATGCCCTCGACGAGTTTGGTGTGGTCGACGGCGAAGCTTGCGATTTGCTTGAGTTCCATAATTCCCCCAATGAGTTGCGAGTGCGCGTGCGCGCGAGGTATTGACGCTATTCTAGCGGCAGCGAGCGGCCTGCGCGGCAAGTATTCACAACCATCAAAGTGGCGATTCCGTGCGTGCTCGCTGGCAAACGTGCGGTTATTTGTGATTCAAGCAACCGGTTTTCTTGGGAAATGGCGCATAGGGCTTGTCAGGCATGGCGCGGCCAACAGCTTTTGCTATAGTCACGTGGATATTTAGGATGGACGCGCACATGCGCATCCGAATTCGCGAAATACGGGGTGTTGTGCCTATGTCTAGAAACGCGCGCGGCGTTGCGCTGGCTCTTATCGGCGGCATCGGCTGGGGATTTTCCGGCGCATGCGCGCAATTCCTGTTCAGCGCATACGGGCTTAACGCCGTATGGCTCACGGTGGTGCGCATGCTGTGCGCGGGCGTGCTGCTACTGGTCGTGGTGCTTGCGACGAAGCGCGAGCAGCTGGTGCGCATGGTGAAAACGCCGAAGGCTGTAGGTCGTCTGTTGGTGTTCGCGGTGTTCGGGCTTATGCTGTGCCAATTCACGTACCTCGAGGCGATTCAATACTCGAACGCGGGCACGGCGACGGTCTTGGAATATATCGGGCCGGTGCTCATCGTGGCGGCGACCTGCTTGTCGTGCCACCGATTGCCGCGCGCGAAGGAAATTGCGGCCATGTTATGTGTGGTCGTAGGCACGTTTCTGCTGGCCACGCACGGAAATCCAGGCACGCTGGCGCTTTCGCCGCAGGCTTTGTTTTGGGGCCTTGCCGCGGCGGTTACGGTTGCGATTTATACCATTGCGCCTGGCAGCCTTATGAAAACGTATGGGAGCCTGCCCGTTGTGGCGTGCGGCATGCTCATTGGCGGGGCAGTGCTAGGAATTGCAACGCAAGCTTGGGCGGCGGCCCCGACGTTCGGGGAAGGCGGCCTCGATACAGTCGGCGTCGCGGTGCTGCTTGCGGGCTTGGTGCTCGTGGGCACGGCGATTGGTTTTTCTGCCTATTTGCAAGCTGTGGCCGACATCGGTGCCGCGAAGGCGAGCCTCATTGCGAGCGTCGAGACCGTTTCCGCTACCGCGTTCGCGGTCCTGTGGCTGGGAACTTCGTTCGAGCCGGTCGATTTCGTCGGCTTCGTCTTCATTATGGCGACGGTATTCCTGCTTGCGAATTACAAGGGAGAACCTGTCGAATCGGAATAGGCGTGCGCCCTAGATTCAGTCCCGTTTGCCGCTTGCCGTGTGGCGTAATGCTGCAGCGCCGTCGGCGCGGGCACGCGAGTGGTAGAATACACAAGTTCGAGAGGGCGCCAACGCGTCCTACGCCATCGCGTGGCGTCGGGCGAAGACGTCCGCCGCGCGAAAGCTTTCACAAGGATTGGAGAAGCAATGGCCCGACTTTTCGGAACCGACGGCGTGCGCGGCGTGGCGAACGTCGATCTTACCTGCGAAATGTCTTACCGGCTTGGCCAAGCTGCCGCCACGTTCATGGGCAAGACCATCGTCGTGGGCAAAGACACACGCAAAAGCGGCGACATGCTCGAGGCGGCCGTGGTCGCCGGCATCACGAGCGCTGGCGGCGACGCGCTGCTCGCCGAGGTCATCCCCACGCCGGCCGTGGCGCTGCTCGTGCGCGAGCTGCATGCCGACGGCGGCATCGTGATTTCCGCCTCGCATAACCCGCCGGAATACAACGGCATCAAGTTCTTCGATGCGAACGGCTTCAAGCTGCCCGACGCCGTCGAGGACGAAATCGAGCAGTTCATCGCCGATGGCGGCGTGGAGGGCAAAATTGCGCGCGCGAAGGCTGCCGGCGAAGAGGCCGAAATGCCCACAGGCGATGAGGTCGGCGTGGCCATCGAGGTCGAGGACGCCTGCGAGATCTACATCAACCACGCGGTCGAAACCGTGCGCAGCCAGGGCATCAACTTCGACGGTCTGCATGTGGCGCTCGACACGGGCCACGGCGCCTCGTCCCTCACGAGCGCCGAGGCGCTGCGCCGCCTGGGTGCCGAGGTTACTGTGATCAACGACGACTACGACGGAACCGACATCAATGTGAACTGCGGCTCCACGCATCTGGGACCGCTGGCCGAGCTTATGGCCGAAAGCGGCGCCGACGTGGGTATCGCGCACGATGGCGACGCCGACCGCGTGATGCTGATGGCCAAGGACGGCACCGAAATCGATGGCGATATCGTGGAAGCCGTGCTGGCGGTCGACATGAAAAACCGCGGCGCGCTGCCGCACAACACCGCCGTGTCTACCGTGATGACGAACCTCGGCTTTGTGCGCGCCATGGAGGCCAACGGCATCAACGTGCTGCAGACCAAGGTGGGCGACCGCTACGTGCTCGAGGCCATGCGCGAAGGCGGCTATGCCGTGGGCGGCGAGCAGTCGGGGCATATGATTTTGCTGGAGCACAACTCCACGGGCGACGGCCTTGTGACGGCGTGCCAGTTCTTGGCGGCCGTGCGCCGCAGTGGCAAGCCGGTCGAAGAGGCCATCAAGGTTATGACGAAATTCCCGCAAACGCTGATCAACGTGCGCGTGAAAGATAAGCATGCCCTGGAGGGCAACGTCCCCATTTGGGATGCCGTGCATGTCGCCGAGGCCGAAATGGGCGATTCGGGCCGCGTGCTGGTTCGCACGAGCGGCACGGAGCCGTTGGTGCGCGTGATGGTCGAGGCCGAAACGCAGGAAGCGGCCGATGCCCATGCGAAGGCGATTGCCGAAGTGGTGCAGCGCGAGCTGGCCTAGCCATAGCGCATATGCCAGAGCGCATCGGGCGCGATGCGACTGCGGGGAAGGGGCCCATGTGGGCCCCTTCTTGTTATGAATGGTGCAAAATCAGGCCCAATCGCGGCGATTTCTGCCGGCGGCGAAAGGCGCCGCGTAATGGACGTTCGCCGAAATCGTGTGTTACGTATCTTGATTCCGTAACACTGCCTGCTATAGTGGGTGCTACGAAATTCGAAACCGTAACACTCACGAGGTGAAAGGCCCACCATGACGAAATTTGAAACGGGCGCGCTCGCATTCGGCCGACGCGATTTCTTGAAGTTGACGGCGTGCGGCGCGGCGGCGGCATCGCTGGGCGGCGTGTTGTCGGCGTGTTCTGGCGGCTCGCAGCAAAGCGCCGATTCAGACTCGACTGCAAGCTCGGGCGATCAAGTGATTATCGCCATGAACACGGGCAGCGAGCCCGCCGCGGGCTTTGACCCACTGCGTTCGTGGGGCTGCGGCGAGCACGTGCATGAGCCGCTCATCCAGTCCACGCTCATCACCACCGACGAGAACCTGGAGTTCAAAAACGACCTGGCAACCGACTATTCGTGCAGTGACGACGGCCTTACTTGGAACTTCACGATTCGCGATGACGTGAAGTTTACCGACGGCGAATCGCTGACGGCTCGCGACGTAGCATTCACCATCAACGGCGTGATCAACGCCGAAGATTCCGAGGCCGACCTGTCCATGGTTCGCGAGGCAGTGGCTACCGACGATACGCACGTCGAACTTCATATGGCGAAGCCCTACAACGCGCTGCTGTACACGCTGGCCGTGCTTGGCATCGTGCCCGAGCACGCCTATGGCGACGGTTATGGTGCGGCTCCTATCGGTTCGGGCCGCTACATGCTGGAACAATGGGATCAGGGCCAGCAAGTCATCTTGAATGCGAACCCCGATTACTATGGTGAGGCGCCGAAGATGCAGCGCGTGGTGGTCGCATTCATGGAGGAAGACGCCGCGTTGGCCGCGGCGCGCGCCGGCCAGGTCGACATCGCTTACACTACGGCCGTCTATGCCGATCAGGACATCCAAAACTACGAACTGCTTGCATGCGAGACGGTCGACTCGCGCGGCATTTCGCTTCCTACGGTTGCTTCTGGCGCCGATAAAGAGGGCGATGGCGGCGAATATCCTGTTGGCAATGCGGTGACCAGCGACATCGCTGTTCGTCGAGCCATCAATTACGCCGTCGACCGCGAGGCGATGATCGACAACGTGATCAACGGCTACGGCACGCCGGCCTACAGCGTGTGCGACAAGGCACCGTGGGGCTCGCCCGATATGAAGGTCGAAACCGATGTCGAAAAGGCGAAAGTGCTGCTCGATGACGCCGGTTGGACCGCAGGCTCCGATGGCATTCGCGCGAAAGACGGCGTGCGCGCTGCGTTCGACCTGTATTACGCCAGCAACGATTCGGTGCGCCAGGCGCTCGCGGCGGAATTCGCGAACCAAATGAAGGCCATCGGCATCGACGTGTCCATCAAGGGCGCCAGCTGGGACGACATTTATCCCCATGAATTCAGCGAGCCCATTCTGTGGGGTTGGGGGTCGAATTCCCCGACCGAAACCTACGAGCTGAATTATTCAAAGGGCTGGGGCAATTACGCGTGCTACGAAAACGAGAACGTCGACTCGTATCTGGATGAGGCGCTCGCGGTGCCGCACGTCGAAGACTCCTACGAGCTGTTCCAAAAGGCCCAGTGGGACGGCGCGACCCAGCAGGGCGTCGCGCCACAGGGCGCTGCCACGTGGGTGTGGCTGGCAAACGTCGACCACCTGTATTTCAAGCGTGAGGGCCTGAACGTGGCGAAGCAGAAGCCGCATCCGCACGGCCATGGTTGGAGTTTGGTGAACAACGTCGACGCCTGGACCTGGGCGTAGCGCGCCGTGGCTCGCTATATCGCAACGCAGATGGTGCGTTTCGCCGCGCTGATGCTGGCGATCAGCTTCGTCGTGTTCGCGCTGGTTTCGCTGTCGCCCATCGACCCTGTGCAGATGAACGTGGGTCAGGCCGCCTATATGGGCATGAGCGAGGCGAAGCGCGCGCAGCTCGCCGAATATTGGGGGGTGGGCACGCCTTTGCTCGAGCGATATGCGAGCTGGCTTGGCTCGGTTCTGCAAGGCGATTGGGGCATCTCGCTGCGCTTTAATGCTCCCGTGCTCGAAGTGATCGGCAACCGCGCGGCGAATTCGCTCGCGCTGCTGGCCATCGCGTGGGTCGCGAGCGGCGTGCTGGGCCTCGTGTTGGGCGTGGTCGCGGGGGCGAACCGCGACCGCTGGCCCGACAAGCTGGTGAAGGGCTATTGCTTCGTGCTGGCCTCTACGCCTACCTTCTGGCTGGGCTTGGTGGCGCTTATGGTGTTCGCGGTGTGGCTGGGGTGGTTTCCCTTTGGCTTCTCGGTGCCCATCGGCGTGTCGGCGGCCGACGTGACGCTGTTCGACGCGGCGCGGCATATCGCGTTGCCGGCCATCGTGTTGTCGTTTGTGGGCGTGGCGAATATCGCGCTGCACACGCGCGAGAAGCTCGTCGACATCCTTGAATCCGATTACGTGCGGTTCGCTCGGGCCCGCGGGCTTTCCACGCGGCAGATTGTGCGCCGCCATGGCATGCGCAATCTGCTTTTGCCTGCCATCACGCTGCAATTCGCATCGATTTCGGAAATCTTCGGTGGCTCGGTGCTTGTGGAACAGGTGTTCTCGTACCCGGGTTTGGGGCAGGCGGCCATCACGGCGGGCCTCGGCGGCGATGCGCCCCTCTTGGCGGGCATCGCCGTGGTGTCGGCGGTGCTTGTGTTCGGCGGCAACCTTGCGGCCAATGTGCTCTACGGCGTGGTCGATCCGCGCATTCGCCGCGATCGGCCGGCGGCACGACGCGTGAAAAATCGAAGGCTTCAGAATGGTGCGTACGACGCGCAGAAGGCAAGGGGTGGCTCTGTAGTCGCAAACGCTGCCCCTTCGGCTTATGCGGCATCTGAGCCGCTTGTGGCTGTCGGCGGCGAGATTCGCGCGATTCCTGCAGCGGGTGAGCCGATTCGCGTGAGCCGCGCGGTAGAGCGCGCATCGAAGGCCGTGCGCCAAGCGATGGCGGTGGGTTCGCTTCTGCATGCGCCGCGCACTGCGGGCGCGAATCGCGTGGGCACGTTGGCGAAATTCGTGGCTGCGGCCGTGGCGCTGGTTGCGGTGATTGCCGCGGGCTTGGCGCTTTCCGATGCGGCCACCGCCACAGATTTCTCGATGAAGACGCTCGCGCCGTGCTTGTCCCATCCGTTCGGAACCGACTGGATGGGCCGCGACATGCTGGCGCGCACGCTTTCGGGATTGTCGACCAGCGTGCTTCTGGGGCTCGTGGCCGCGTGCGTGTCGTCGGTCATCGCCGTGGTGCTGGGCGCTGCGGCGGCGCTCGGCGGCCCGAAGGTCGATGCGGTTGTCAGCTGGCTTATCGACCTCATGATGGGCGTGCCGCATATCGTGCTGCTCGTGCTTATCTCCTATGCCTTGGGCAAGGGGTTCTGGGGCGTTGCCGTGGGCGTTGCCGTCACGCATTGGCCGAATTTGGCTCGCGTGGTGCGCGCCGAAATACTGCAATGCAAACAGTCCGATTTCGTGATGGCGGCGCGCCGCATGGGCAAAAGCTCGGCGTACATCGCGCTGCGCCATATGGTGCCGTTCGTGCTGCCCCAGTTCATTGTGGGTTTGGTGCTCATGTTCCCGCATGCGATTCTGCATGAGGCGTCCATCACGTTTTTAGGCTTCGGCCTGCCACCCGAGATGCCCGCGATCGGCGTGATCCTCAGCGAAAGCATGGGATATTTGTCGGCCGGCATGTGGTGGCTGGCGGTGTTTCCCGGCCTGGCGCTGGTGGCCGTGGTCATGCTGTTCGATGCGGCGGGCGAAAGCCTGCGCAAGCTTGTCGACCCGCATACGAGCCAGCAGTAGGGAGGGGCCAATAAAATGGAGGACGAATATCTTGCGGCGCATGAGGCGCACAACCATGAAGACGCCTCGATGCACCACCATCACAGCCATGCGGGCGCATCGCACCACGTGCATGGCCACCATCTGCTGCAGGTGGAAGATCTGAGTGTGTCGTTTTCGATGTACGACCCCGACGAGCCGCGATTCTTCCGCGCGAAGAAAAAGGACGTCGTCGCCATCTCGGGTCTGTCGCTTTCGGTGCATGTGGGCGAAGTGGTGGCCGTGGTGGGCGCGAGCGGGTCGGGCAAGAGCCTTCTGGCCGATTCGGTTATGGGACTGTACGAGCCCAACGCGGTCGTGTCTGGAACCATATGGTTCGACGGGGTTCGTCAGGATGCGGCGTCGCTTTCGCGGCTGCGAGGCCGCGAAATCGCCTTTGTGCCGCAAAGCGTGTCGAACCTCGATCCCTTGATGAAGGTCGGTGCGCAGGTGCGCGGCGTCGCTCGCGACGCGTCTGACGCGCACCGCCGTCGCGAGCGGCAGCGCGCGCTGTTCGAGCGCTACGATTTAGATGCCGAAGTAGAGGACATGTACCCGTTCGAGTTGTCGGGCGGCATGGCTCGCCGCGTGCTTTTGGCAAGTGCGCTGGTGGGGGACCTTCGGTTCATCGTTGCCGACGAGCCGACGCCTGGCCTAGATTTGGATCTGGCCGTGCGCGCGCTCGACGACTTGCGCGCCTTCGCCGATGCCGGCGGCGGCGTGCTGCTTATTACGCACGACATTGAGCTCGCCTTGCGCGTGGCCGACCGAATCGCCGTGTTCAAAGACGGGACGGTGATCGAAGAAACGTCGGTCGACAGCTTCGATGATCCGTCGAAGCTGCGCGCGCCGTTCTCGCGCGAGCTGTGGCACGCCTTGCCCAGCAATGGGTTCGAAGCGATTTAATGCAGAGGGGTGAGCGGCTGTCTCACCCTCGTTTTTTGTAGTAGCGGCGATTGAAAGGAATGGTCGTGCTTGAAGCTAAAGACATCTGTTTTAGCTATTCTCCAAGCTATACACTGTATAGTAATCTTAACTTTACGCTGAAATCTTCTGAACGCGTTGCATTATGCGCTCCATCGGGTTTTGGAAAAACAACGTTGTGCCGAATTCTGTCGGGTTATTTGAATCCAGATTCTGGTTCGATTCTGGTCGATGGCAATCCGTTGCCGACGAGGGGTATGTGCCCTGTGCAGCTCGTCGGACAACATCCCGAGAACATGGTCGACCCACGCCAAACCATGCAGCGCATGTTGGACGAGGCGGGGGACGTTCCTCGTGAGGCTGCTGAGGGCCTGGGCGTAAAACCAGAATGGCTTGGCCGGCACGCCCATGAACTTTCGGGCGGCGAGCTCCAGCGTTTCTGCATTGCTCGGGCGCTTGCGTGCAAGCCGCGCTATGTGGTGGCGGACGAGTGCACGGCGATGTTCGACGCGGTTTCGCAGGCGCGTATATGGCGCTTTCTTATGCAATGGTGCGAAAAAAATGAGGTGGGGCTCGTCTTCGTGTCGCACTCGCCCGATTTGGTGGAGAAGGTGGCCACGAGAAAAGTCCATCTGGATCGTCTTGGGCATTAAAAAAAATCGGGGGCGCTTCCCGAAAGCGCCCCCGATTTTTCATTCGTTCGGCTTTGTCATGGCGGCGTGCTCTTTGGCGATTTCCGCCATCAGCACGTGCATGGGCCACAGGCGGTTGTGCGCGGTAACTTGCGCCTTGTGCGCGATGCTCGCATTTGCTTGGCGCAGCGCCGCGAGCATGCCGTCGAGCTGTTTGCCCGGCATATTGCATACCAACATGAACTCATCGCGGGGCGCCTCGCCTTCGAACGGTTTGGGCGAGGGATGCATGCCTACCATACCGGCAATCGAGCCAACGGAATCGTTGAGATGCGCGGCGGTAATCGCGCGCGTCCGTATGCCGAGCTCGGCCAAAGCGGCACGCACGGCATCGCCGCGCGACGTGCCCGCATCGAGGTTGTACAGCACGACCATGGGGCCTTGTTGCTGATGCTTGCGCGCTTTCTTCTGCACTGTTTTCTTCGCCACGATTCCTCCTGCATCCAATCGAAAAAGCCCCGCGGCCGCCGCGATGCGGCAGGCTGCGGGGCCCCGCAATAACTCTGCGTTTGCCGCTTTAGCCGAAGTAACGGTCGAGCAGACCCTTCAGCGCGCGGCCGTGGCGGGCTTCATCGCGCGCCATCTCGTGCACGGTGTCGTGAATGGCGTCGAGGCCGTTCTTCTTGGCACACGTGGCCAGCTCGGTCTTGCCGTTGCAGGCGCCGTACTCGCACTCGACGCGCCATGCCAGGTTCTCCTTCGTGGAGGCCTTCATGTTGGGCTCAAGGTCTTCGCCCAGCATCTCGGCGAATTTGGCGGCATGCTCAGCTTCTTCGTAAGCGGCCTTCTCCCAATACAGGCCGATTTCGGGATAGCCCTCGCGATGGGCGATGCGGGCCATGCACAGGTACATGCCCACTTCGGAGCACTCGCCGTTGAAGTTGGCCTTCAACTGCTCAAGGATGTACGCCTTGTCTTCATCGGAGACGGCGTCGTTGTTCTTCACGGTTTTGTCGTAGACGTTGTACTCATGCTCGGCGGCCAGTTCCTGCTCGCCTTCGAGCTTCTTGAACGCGCTTGCCGGCGCGTGGCACACAGGGCACTCCGCGGGAGGCTCGGCGCCTTCATAGATGTAGCCGCACACTTTGCAGACCCATTTGGTTTCCATGTTCATTACCCCTTTACTTTTTGGTTCCGGCGGCGTTGCCGCCGCAGGTTGACTATATTCACTGCCCGCCGCGCTGGCGTAGATGGGCTCGAAGTCCTCGGCGCCATGCTTGCAAATCGGGCAGATGAAATCGGGCGGGAGGTTTTCTCCCTCGTAGATGTAGCCGCAAATCGTGCATTTCCATGCGCTGATTCGGGCGCCGCCGTCGGTGGTTGCGTTAGGCGTGGCCGTTTGGCTTGCGCCTCGCTTGCGCGTGACGCTGCGGTAGTAGTCGTAGGTGATGGGCGCCTCGTCGGAAAGGCAGCGCGCCTCAACGACCTCGCCCACGTACATCACGTGGCTTCCCATGTCGACCGAGTTCACCACGCGGCAGTCGAAAAACGCGCTGGCGATTTTCTCGTACGCCAAGCCGCTTGCCGTTCGCGCCGGATTGGCGCCGGGCGATGCGTCGTCGCTTGCGGCGAACTTCTGTGCGTCGTGCCCGCTTTTCATGCCGAAGTGCTCGAAATACTCAAGCGGCGTGGATTGCGTGAGCACCGACAGGCAGAAGCGCCCCGAGGCGTCGATCATCTCTTGCGTGCACGAGCCTTTGATGCAGGCGACGCTTACCTGGCGCGGCTCGGACGCGGCTTGCACGGCCGTGTTCACGATGCACGCGTTGTCGCGCCCTCCGTTTTGCGAGGCCAGCAGGAACAGGCCGTAGCTGAATGCGTGGAACGCCTTCGTGTCGATTGAAGTCGCCATATTATCCCCGCCTTTCTTTCGCGCAATTCGGGCACAAGCCTTGGAAGAGGAACTCATAGCCCGTTATCTGATAGCCCGGCGCATGGGCGCTGGCGATTACCTCGCCAGCGCTGTGCGGAAGGCTTACCTCCACGTCGTCGACGCGCCCGCATGACGTGCACACGATGTGGTTGTGCGGGCGCAGCGTGTCGTCGAAGTGGTCGGCGCCGCTGCTCACCGGCACTTTGAGCGCCTGGCCCGTTTCGGCCATCTTGTTCAGCGTGCGGTATACGGTCGCCTTGCTAATGGAAGGGTAGTCGGCGTTCACGGCGCGATACACGTCATCGGCGGTCGGATGGCTGCCGTGAAGCTTCGTGAGCGCCTCGGCGATGACTTTTTGCTGCACGGTGTTGCGTTGCGCCATGTCCAACTCCTTTCTTCGATGCCGATACTATATCGCTAATAGGAATAAATATCAACAAGAAATTTATTTTATTTTTTAGAGAGGCATCCCGACGCGCGGCGAACTCTGTGGAAAGCAGCGGGAACGCTCGTGCGGCTCGTGGCGGCGTTCCTCTGGATGGGCTACTATCGCATCTCGTGAATTCGTGCCGCCATCTGGGCGGCTTTGGTTGGACTGATTTGGAGGGTTCCATGCGCACTGCCGCGTCGCGTTTGCCGAAGGGTTTCTCGCTGGAGGAGCGGCTTGCCGCCTGCGCGAGCAATGTGGAGCCCCAGCCGAAAAGCAGGGCGGGGCAGTGGCGCCTCTGGGCGCCTGATGGGGCGCGTCGCAGCGATCCGTACGCGTCGGTCGTGCTGGATTTGGGCTGCGGCAAGGGCGAGTACACCGTGGAGTGCGCGGCCGCGAACCCCAATGTGCTGTTCGTGGGGCTCGACGTGGACGGCGTGTGCGTGATGCGCGCCGCCGAGCGCGCGATTTCGGCGGGTGTGGAGAACGCGGTGTTCGCGTTGCATGACGATTCCGATTTGTCGCAAACGTTCGGCGAAGGCGAGCTGGCGGCCATCCTGCTGAATTTTCCCACGCCGTTTCCCAAAAAGAAGAAGGCGCGCTACCGCCTGACGCATTTCGAGCGCCTGATGGCGTACCGGCCGCTTTTGGCGCCGGGGGGCGGCGTTCGCCTGCGCACCGATAGCATGCCGTTGCGCGATTTCTCGCTTGCGCAGCTCGAAATCGCCGGCTACGAGCTGCAGTGGAATACCGATGACGTGCGCGCGATGTTTCCCGACGAGCCGTGGAGCGGCTACGAGCGCAAGCTGGTGGCCCAAGGCGCGCCGGTGTGCGGGTTCGCGGCGGTGCCGGGCCCCGCGCCCGAGCGTCCCGAGCAAACCGCGCCTTTGTCGCTTGTGAGCTACCTTCCCGAAAACATCGAAGATCTGACGTACGTGCCGCATGGCATGCAGGGCTGCGTCGAGAACATGAAGGGTCGCCGCGCGAACCGCCGCGCCAAAGGCCTATCGGAATGGACCCGCCCGATTATCTAAAGTTTTATCTTCGAACAGAAGTTCGAAGATAGTACAATAAGCACGCCAGCGAAGTCCAACGCGGGCGGAGCCTCGACCAGCTGCTTTAGGAAGAGGCGATGCCTTATGCTGAAAGAAATTCTGAACTTCATTTTGTCGGCCTTGCCGAACTGGTTGGCGGTGCTTCTTATGATTGCCGATTTGTATGATCGAAAGAAAAATAAGCGAGTGGATGAAGACCAGGAGGAATAAATTGAGCCGGCGGCAACCGGCTCAATAATCCATTAACACTGGCTCCGCCCGTGCTCTGTTAACAACCTCGGGCTTCGCTGGTGCATCTGCATTTTAGCACATGCACCCTAGTGCGTCGAGGTTGCCCTGCCGTTCGCGTGGGCATTTGTCGACGAATCGGCGGCGCCGCCGGCGCGCTGGTATACTTTTCTCGTCTGACGAACGCGCGCTTGGTGGCGCGCCTGATTCGAAGAAGGTTTTTATGACCGCGAAAGCGTTGATTCTTGCTGCGGGCGCCGGCACCCGCATGAAGTCCGATAAGCCCAAGGTCGTCCACGAAGTGCTGGGCAAGCCGCTGGTTCGCTGGGTGGTCGACGCCGCGCACGATGCCGGCATCGAAGACGTCGTCACGGTGCTGGGTCATATGTCTGAAAAGGTCGCCCCACTCGTCGAGGGCGACACGAAGATCGCCATCCAGAAGCAGCAGCTGGGCACGGGCGATGCCGTGAACGCCGGCCGCGAGGCATTCACCCAGGCAGACGGCACCATTGCCGCAGGCTCGCTCGTGGTGCTTTCCGGCGACTGCCCGCTTATCACCCCCGAAACCATCAAGGCCCTGGTCGCCAAGCGCGAAGAGACGGGCGCGGCCGTGGTGGTGCTCACCATGCACATGGACGACCCGTTCGGCTACGGCCGCATCGTGCGCGAGGGCGACGCCGTGGCGCGCATCGTCGAGCAGAAGGACGCCACCCCTGAAGAGGCTGCCATTACCGAATGCAATTCCGGCTTCTACTGCTTCGACGCGCCGGCCCTGTTCGACGCGCTTTCTCGCGTGTCCAACGACAACGCGCAGGGCGAGTACTATCTCACCGACGTGCTGGAAATTTGCCGCAACGATGGCCGCGAGGTACTGGCGCTGCAAACCGCCGACGCCGAAGAAGCCATGGGCGTGAACTCGCGCGTGCAGCTGGCTCAGGCGACCCGCGCCATGCAGCATCGCATCAACGAACGCCACATGATGGCCGGCGTCACCATGTGGGACCCGGAAAGCGCGTTTATCGGCCCCGATGTGGAAATCGCGCAGGATGTTGAGCTGTGGCCGCAGACCTACCTGCTCGGCGCCACCAAGGTGGGATCGCATAGCGTTATCGGCCCGAACACGCGTCTCACCGACACCGTGGTGGGCCAGGGCGCCCGTGTCGACGAGACGGTGGCCATCGAGGCGCAGATCGACGACGCCGCCGAGTGCGGCCCGCGCGCGTACCTGCGCCCCGGCACGCACCTGTGCGAAGGCGCGAAGGCTGGCACGCACGTGGAAATCAAGAAGTCGACCATCGGCCGCGGCTCGAAGGTGCCGCACCTGTCCTACATCGGCGACACCACTATGGGCGCGAACGTGAACATCGGCGCGGGTTCGATCACCTGCAACTACGACGGTGTGAACAAAAATCATACCGAAATCGGCGATGACGTGTTCGTGGGCAGCGACACCATGATGGTGGCTCCCGTGAATATCGGCGCGGGCGCGATTATCGGCGCGTCGTCGTGCATCACGCGCGACGTGGCTCCCGATGCGCTGGCTCTCGAGCGAGCCGAGCAGCGCGAGATCGAAGGCTGGGCCGCCAAGCACATGGCCAAGCTGCGCGCGAAGAAGGAAGCGGGGAAGTAGGCGTTTCGCAACAGCAGTGATTTTGACCAGGGATGTTCGCGTTTGCGGTCAAAAATCGCGCCAGTGTGAAAATTTCGAAGCGGTTCCGAGCAATCGGGGCCGCTTTTTTTGCTGGGAGGGACATTTCTCCGAGAAAATGCCAAAAAATGGATTGTCGAGAGCGCAATTCGGCGTCGTTAGTTTCGCATTAGCGGTGATTTTGACCAGCATGGGTTTGCGAATTGGCCAAAAACGTCGCTAGTGTGACTTGGCTCGGAACCACCCTGCGTTGTATGCGTCAAATGGTCGGGGCGTTTGGCACATATAAATGCCTTTAGGGGGCAGGAATCCCAAAGGAAGTCAATGTGCATCTTTTGCATATTGCAAATTCGGATAAACCAGATGCGGCTTCCAATCGATTCGCCTGCAACCGATAAGCAAACGCTTTAGTTGAATAAAGCACTTCACAGGCAAGCAAACCAGTGCTAACATCGGTTTCGCTGTTTCAGGGCGGGGTGGAATTCCCCACTGGCGGTGAACCGGCCGCGGGCAAAGGGCTCGCGGGCGCTCGGCATCTGGGCCGTGCGCGAATCGGCAGTCCGCGACCCTTCCGGCGTTGGCGCGCCGGCAAGGCTGATTTGGTGAGAGTCCAAAACCAACGGTCAAAGTCCGGATGGAAGAGGCAGGTGATCTCATGTCTGAGCAGTCTCGTCATGTCCAATTTCAGAACACGAATCGGTGGGACACGAAGCAACTCGTGACCATGGCGCTTATGTGCGCCATCAGCGCGTTGTTCATGTTCGTGCAAATTCCACTGCTTCCGGCGGCGCCGTTTCTGACGTATGATCCCTCGCTTGTTCCCGCGATGGTCGTTGGCTTCGCGTACGGCGCGGGCCCCGGCGTTGCGGTGGGCGGCCTGGCGATTGTCATTCACGCGCTTATCACGGGCGACTGGGTGGGCGCGCTGATGAATATCGTGGCAACGGTGTTCTACGTGCTTCCGGCGGCGCTCGTGTATAAGAAGATGCACACCTACAAGGGCGCCATTCTGGGCTTGGCGCTTGGCTGCGTGCTGGCCACGCTCGGCTCCCTCGTGGCGAACCTCACCATCGGCGTGTGGTTCTGGTATGGCAGCGTCGACGTCATTTTGCCGCTCATGCTTCCGGCGGTGCTCCCGTTCAATTTGCTGAAGACAATTTTGAATTCCGTACTGACGCTCGTGGTGTACAAGGCCATCTCGAACCTCATTACCCCGAAGAAGAAGCAGGTCAAGGGTCGCGCTTCTGCTAAATAGCCTATGGTTTGCGCTCGGTTCGCGCCTCGTGCGCGACCGGGCTTTCCTTGTATATGAAGGGTTCGATCATGATTGATTGTTCCAACGTTCGATTCACCTACGATGGTGAGCGCTTCGTGCTCGACGGCGTGAGCCTGCATATCGCCGACGGCGAGTTCGTGTGCATTTTGGGCGGCAACGGCTCGGGCAAATCGACGATCGCCAAGCATATGAACGCGCTGCTCGTGCCCGACGAGGGCACGGTGGTCGTGGACGGGCACGACACGGCCGACGACGAGTTCGTTTACGACGTGCGCTCGACGGCTGGCATGGTGTTCCAGAACCCCGACGACCAGCTGGTGGCTTCGCTCGTGGAGGACGATGTGGCGTTTGGCCCGGAAAACCTGGGCGTTCCCACGGCCGAAATCGCCGAGCGCGTGAAGGCCGCGCTGAAGAAAGTGGGCCTGGTGGGCTTCGAACGCCACGAAACCCACGCGCTTTCGGGCGGCCAGAAGCAGCGCGTGGCCATTGCGGGCGTGCTGGCCATGCAGCCGCGCGTGCTTATCCTGGATGAGGCGTCTTCCATGCTCGACCCGCGCGGCCGCAAGGGCCTGATGCGCGTGTGCCGCGAGCTGAACGGCCGCGGCATGACCATCGTCATGATCACTCATTACATGGAAGAGGCCGCGCTGGCCGACCGCGTCGTCGTGATGAACGCGGGCCGCATTGCATGCGAGGGCGCTCCCGAAGAAGTGCTGACGCGTGCCGATGAGCTGGCGAAACTTAACCTTGACGTGCCGTATTCATGTCAGCTGGGGCTTGCGCTGCAGGCTACAGGCGTGGCGGCGGTTCCCCATGTAGCCGAGGATGCCATGGTGAGCCAAATCGTCGGCATGGCGAAAGCGGCGGGCGTGTTGGACGAGTCTGGGCGCGAGCGCCGCATTGCCCCAGCCGACGATGCTGCCGAGGATGTCGGTCAAGGCGAAGTTCTGTTGCAATTCGAGGACGTGTCGTTCAGCTACACGAAATCCAGTAAAGAACGCGGCCGCAAGAAGAGGCGCGACGCGGTTGCCGAGCGCGCGAAGTGGGGAAACGACCCCGATGCCGTGTGGGCGCTGCACAATGTGGATTTGACGGTGCGCCGCGGTGAATTTTTGGGCATTGCGGGGCATACGGGTTCGGGCAAATCGACGCTCATCCAGCATATGAACGGCCTGCTGCATCCAAGCGTGGGACGGGTGTTGGTCGGCGGGCGCGATTTGGCCGACAAAAAGGCATCGGCCTCGGCGAAAGGCCGCGTGGGCGTGGTGTTCCAGTATCCCGAGCGACAGTTGTTCGCGGCAACCGTGTTCGACGATGTGGCGTTCGGGCCGCGCAACCTGGGCTTTTCCGCCGACGAGGTGGAGCGCCGCGTGGCCGATTCTCTCGCGCGCGTGAATCTCGACGTGGAAGCCTTGCGCGATGCGAGCCCGTTCGAGCTTTCGGGCGGCCAGCAGCGTCGCGTGGCGTTCGCGGGCGTGCTCGCCATGGAACCCGAGGTGCTGGTGCTTGACGAACCGGTGGCTGGGCTCGACCCGGTTGCGCGCCGCGAGTTCCTCGAGCTTATTTCCGGCCTGCACGAGCAGGGCACCACGGTGGTTATGGTGTCGCACAGCATGGACGATTTGGCCGCGCTGTGCGACCGCGTGATGGTGTTGAAAGAAGGCCGCGTGGTGCGCGAGGGCACGCCGAGCCGCGTGTTCATGCATGCCGAAAAGCTCAACGAGATTGGTCTGGGGCTGCCCGCGCCGCAACGCATGGCATACGCGCTTATCGATGCGGGCGTGCCTATCGCAGGCGACGTGTTGTACTCCATCGATTCGCTCGCGGCGGCCATCGCCGTGGCTTTGGATGGGGGCGCTCGATGAACGAGGTGTTCTCTTTCGGAAGTTATTACCCTGGGGAAAGCCCGCTTCATAAGTGCGATGCGCGCACGAAGCTGGTGCTGGGGTTCGTGTTCCTGCTTGCGGCTTTGTGCGCGCGGGATTTCGCGGGACTTGCGGTTATCGCCGTGTTCGTCGGCTTTCTGTATGCCGTGTCGCGCATTCCGTTTGGCAAGGCCATGCGCTCGTTGGCGCCGCTTATGGCTATCGCGCTCATCTGCGCGCTGCTGAATTTGTTCGTCGACCAAAGCGGTGAAACGCTGTTCAAGTGGGGCATCATCGAAATTAGCACGGGCAGCGTGCGTTCGTGTTTGTTCATTGGGTGCCGCATTATTTTAATGATGATGGGCATGAGCCTCATCACCATGACCACCACAACGCTTGACTTGACGGCGGCCTTCGAACGGCTGCTTGGGCCGCTTGAGCGCTTCGGCGTGCCGGCGCACGAGCTTGGCATGATTATGGGCATCGCGCTGCGATTCATGCCGCAGTTCGCCACCGAGCTCGTGGATGTGTACCACGCGCAAATCAGCCGCGGCGCCGCACTCGACGGCAGCCCCGTGAAGGGCCTGCGCATGCTTTCGAGCGTCACCATCCCGCTGTTCGCGAGCGTGTTCCGCCATGCCGAGGTGCTGTCCTCGGCCATGGACGCACGCTGTTATCACGGCGAAGCGGGTCGCACCAGGCTGCATCCGCTGCACTATTCCGTCTACGACGCGTACGCGCTTGCTGCGTTTGCGGTGCTGGCGGCGGGCGTCATCGCCGCGAACATGCTGCTGTAATAGTCGCCGCCAAGTGCCTTTCATGTGCGAGGCACGCTTGCGGTTGGGCCTTGCGCTGGGTCGTTTTAAGGGCGATTGCAAGGATGGCATCGAGCAGCGCCAATAGGAGAGCCGCCGTTTTGGCGGCGTTAAGGAGATTAGAGCAATGGACGAAAAGCTTCCCCAGGGCATTGAAAAGGTGCTTCAGTATTTGACCGCCGTGCCTGCATGGTATTTGGCGACGAGCGTCGACGGGCAGCCGCATGTGCGGCCGTTCTCGTTCGCGCAAATCCAAGATGGCAAAATCTGGTTTGTGACGGCCACCACGAAAGACGTGTGGCAAGAGCTTCTGCAAAACCAGTTGTTCGAGGCCACGTCGTGGTGGCCGGGGCACGGCTGGCTTATTCTGCGCGGCAAGGCGGGCTTGGTGGATGCGGCGTCGCCCGAAATGCGCGAGGCCGGCTGGCAACATCTGGAAGGGCTCGGCGAGCATTATGATGGCCCCAACGACGATACGCTGGTGTTTTTCAGCGTCGAGCAGCCGCAAGCCTGGATTTGCGACCATGATGAATGGGTGTCGGTGGAGCTGTAGGTTCGTTCGAGTAGTAGACGGTTTTCAGGGCCCGCAAGGTTTTCGGGCTTTGAATGGCAGAAATTCCGAGGTTTGCAGTGATTTTCTGCCGAATGGGCCTGTGTGGCTATGGGTGGTCTTTAGTGGGTTTTTCTGAGCTGGGAAAATGTGATAGCCGCTTGAGCTGTTGCGCGCAAAACTCAGGAAAATCGCTGCAAACCTCGGCTTTTTTGCCAACGGAAGGCAATTTTTCTTGCAAGGAGCGGCTTAATGGACGAAATCGTGAAGTATTTGACGAGCATTCCAGCCTGGTATTTGGCGACCATCGATGCGGAAGATCCCACGCAGCCGCGTGTCCGGCCGTTCTCGTTCGCGGCGGCGGCCGATGACAAGCTGTGGTTTTCCACGTCGCGTGACAAAGACGTGTGGCGCGAGTTGGAGCGCAACGCGAAGTTCGAGCTTTCGGGTTGGAAACCAGGCGAGTGCTGGATCGTGGTGTCGGGCCAGGCGGAGCTTGCCGACGACGCCGCGTGTCCGGCCGAAGTGCGTCAAGCGGGCTTCGAACACATGGTGGGCATCGGCGAGCACCACGATTCGCCCAACGACGGGCGCCTGGCGTTTTTCAGCGTGAAAAACGGCACGTGCCGCATCTGCGACATCGACGGCAGCGAGCGTAGGTTCGAGTTCTAGAATGCGTGGAGCGTATAAACGCGAAATCAGGATTCGATGCCATCGAATTCCGATTTCCTGCTACGTCGGAATGCCTTCCTTATATATCCAACATGGGTCGATATCTTGTCCGTGCGGCCACCCGACGGCCAGGCCATCGTTTATTGCTTCGACCGATTTGAATAGGAAGAATCGGATTACAGCTAGTATGCTATGAAGATAACTAGCTATCAATATCTGTGAAGACATCGTCGTTTCTTTCGATTTGATGGCATAACCCTGCAGCGATGCGGGTTTGCTGCATCGAGTGATATAGTTGCTCTTCATGGATACGATAATTAATGCACTCAACCAAATCGATGCCGTCGTGTGGGGCCCAGCGATGATCTGCCTGCTTTTGGGCTCGCATATCTTCCTCACCATCCGCACTGGCTGCATTCAGCGCAAGCTCCCGGCTGCAATCAAGATGTCGCTCACCAAAGACGAAGGCGCCGAGGGCGATGTGAGCCAATTCGGCGCGCTGGTCACGGCGCTCGCCGGCACCATTGGCACAGGCTCCATCGTGGGCGTGGCCACGGCCATCATCGCGGGCGGCCCGGGCGCGGTGTTCTGGATGTGGCTCACTGGCGTGTTCGGCATCGCCACGAAGTACTGCGAGGTGTACGCCTCGGTGAAGTATCGCGTGAAAGACCACAAGGGCGAGATGCTTGGCGGCGCGATGTATGCGTGGGAGCGCGCGTTCAAACGCCGCGACGGCAGCGTGCCGTGGTGGGCGAAGCTCGGCGCGGTGGCATTCGCGGCGTTCGCCGTCGTCGCCACCATCGGCACGGGTTCGGCGGTGCAATCGGCCGCCATTACGGGCATCGTCGAGTCGAGCTTCCCGGGCATCCCCGATTGGCTCATCGCGCTGGTGATTTCCATCGCCGTGGCGTTGGTCATCTTCGGCGGCGTGAAGTCCATTTCCAGCGTGGCCGAGAAGCTCGTGCCGTTCATGGCTGTGGCGTATTTC
>ERZ808240.1935-NODE-1935-length-24104-cov-6.293068_pt1 | contig 24104 bp, 19 predicted proteins | sample MGYA00521084_ERZ808240 | MGnify/ENA primary metagenome ERZ808240 (study PRJEB31516, sample SAMN03275571) | gut metagenome | biome: mammalia-associated habitat; material: feces | host: Papio cynocephalus | place: Kenya | collected 2012-08-06 ... | reverse complement strand
TTAGTATGTTGTTGGAGGACAATGCAAGAGCGTTGGATGTCTACAATGCGATGGCGGGGACGGCGTACACCGATCCGGAGATTATCGAGATTCATACATTGGAAAGTGGTGTATCACTTACTGTGCACAATGATGCATCGTTTGTTGTGAGTATGGATTCGGTTCTGAATATCTACGAGCATCAGTCAACGTATAACCCGAACATGCCACTTCGGGAACTGATTTATTTTGTGACCATCATCAAGAAGCTGGTCGAAAATAGATATCTGCTTAGTCACAAGCTGGTGAAGATACCGACACCAAAATTTGCAGTGTTCTACAATGGAGATAAAACGAGACCAGAGCGTGAAGTGCTGAAATTGTCCGATGCATATGAAAATCAGTCGGATGAGCCGCAGTTAGAGTTGATCTGCACCGTGTACAATATCAATCCGGGAAATAATGAGGATCTGAAGAAGCGGAGTCAGACGCTGCGAGAGTATATGATATTTGTTGGATATGTAAATGAGAATCTTGCAAAAGCCAATAAGGGCGAGAAGGATTATGAGACTGCAATCAGAGATGCGGTGAACCGCTGCATTGCAGAAGATATCCTGAAGGACTTTTTGCTGGAGCGCAGAGAGGATGTGCAGAAAAGTATGATGTTTGATTTGACATACGAAAAACAGATGGAGAATGCAAAGCGGGAATGGTATAACGACGGTGTGGAAGAAGGTACAATTCATTATTTAGCTTCTTTCATTGTAAAAAAGGTGAAGAAAAATAAAACGCTTGAGGAAATCGCTGATGAGCTCGAAGAATCAATCGAAACTATCCAGCCAATATATGATATTGTGAACAAACATGCACCGGAATACGATGTGGATGCGATTACTGCAGAGGTATTGGAAGTACGGAATAAATAGCTAGAAGTAAGTGAGGACAGGATAGTTGATCAAAGGTCAACTGTCCTGTTTTTGCAAATGTGGAGATACGCATAGAAAAACACCTTGACACTACAAAATCCATTTGATAAAATGAGCAATGCGGCGGTTGTGCTTGCACAAGCCGGCATATTGCGAAAACACACATGGAGCCGTTAGGCGACATGATATAATCCACACTCGGAAAAGAAAATAGAAGGTAAATATTGGAAACGCACATTCTCTTTGGAATGATAACGAACAACACAGTCTGTTAAGAATTATCATTTTAAGGAGGTTTTTTTATGCCAAAAACAAAGTTTCAAGAGGTTATTTTCACGATTATGATGGTGTTCGTCATGGTGTATGCAATGATCTGCTATAACATTGCACTGAACATCGGAGGGATGAGTAACGAAGTGTTTCTGTCCGCGTTCCATGAGCTTGTTACCATGGGACCAATTGCATTTGTGATTGATTTCTTTTTCATTGGAGCTATTGCGAAGAAGAAAGCGTTGAAGATCGTGAATCCGGAGAAGGAAAATCCGTTCCATCTGGTTCTTGCAATTTCATTTATTTCAGTCGCTTTTATGTGTCCACTTATGAGTCTGGCAGCAACCATTCTCTTTAAGCATGCGGGCAATCAGTTTATTGCCGTCTGGTTACAGACATGTGCATTTAATTTCCCGATGGCACTGTGTTGGCAGATCTTTTATGCGGGACCACTCGTACGTTTCCTGTTCCGCTTGATCTTCCGCGAGAAGCAGAAACAGGAAAATATGCAGAAAGCATTTGAATAACGATGGATGATAGAAAAAGGCTGCGTCATGCAGCCTTTTTGTATCTAAAAAGAAAAAATTCCCCCAATTCATTTCTACATATTTATCCGCGATTTGGAAACTTTTCTGGATCATTGAATATTCCCCAAATTCCCCTCAAAAATCCCTGTGATTTCTTGTTGCAAAATCTCCTCTACTCGTGCATAATAGAATATAAATAAATTCTCTTACAAATCAAGAGAGGGAAAGAGGTAAAAACTATGAGCGACACAAATGATGGAGCAGTCAGAGACGCGAAAAAGCTCGGATTACCGAAGGTTTTGATCTTGGGATTACAGCATATGTTTGCAATGTTCGGTGCAACTATTCTGGTCCCAATTTTAGTGTCCGGGTATTTTGCAGATGCATGTGGAGAACCATTGACGAGAGGTTTGACCGTATCAGTCACACTTTTCTGCGCAGGCTTTGGTACATTGCTATTCCATGTATGTTCCAAATTTAAGGTACCGGCGTTCCTTGGATCTTCGTTTGCATTCTTAGGTGGATTTTCAACCGTAGCCAATCTGGATACCGGTAAATTCGCCAACATGGCAGCAAACGATAAGGTAGCCTATGCCTGTGGTGGTGTAGTTGCTGCTGGAGCATTGTATCTGATCATGGCATTGATCATCAAGCTGGTTGGTGTAAACCGAGTTATGCGTTTCCTTCCACCAGTTGTAACCGGACCAATCATTATCTGTATCGGACTTTCACTTGCACCATCCGCAATCTCAAATGCCAGCACAAACTGGTGGCTTGCGGTAATCGCATTAGCAGTTATCATCATCTTCAATATCTGGGGTAAGGGCATGTTCAGGATTATTCCGATTCTGATGGGTGTTGTGATTTCTTACGTGGCAGCAGTAATCATGAATGCAGCAGGACTTACCAATCCGGATGGCAGTGCGATCATCGCATTTGAGTCGGTGAAATCCGCAAGCTTCTTCGGTGTACCATCGTTCCAGTTTGCGAAATTTGATCTTACAACGATTCTGGTTATGGCACCAATCGCAATCGCAGCGATGATGGAGCATGTGGGAGATATGTCAGCCATCTCCGCAACTGTTGGCAAGAACTTTATTCAGGATCCGGGTCTGCATCGTACATTAGTCGGTGATGGTCTTGCAACTGCATTTGCAGGTGCGATCGGTGGACCAGCCAACACAACATATGGTGAGAATACAGGCGTATTGGAGCTTTCCAAGGTATATGATCCAATGGTAGTCCGTCTGGCGGCCGTATTTGCAATCATCCTGTCCTTCATTCCGAAGTTTGCAGCCGTGATCTCCACGATGCCATCCGCAATCATCGGTGGTGTATCATTTATGTTATATGGTATGATTTCAGCCATCGGTGTACGTAATGTCGTTGAAAACAGGGTGGATCTGACACGTTCCAGAAACCTGATCATCGCAGGTGTGATCTTCGTCTGTGGACTTGGTTTCTCAAATGGTATTACATTTACAATAGGGGAGACATCTATCACACTGACAGCACTTGCCATCGCAGCGATTGCTGGTATTCTGTTAAATGCGATTCTGCCTGGAAATGATTATCAGTTTGGCGCAAACCCGGATGGTGACCAGAGCCGTGGTGTCTTTGTGAAGTCTAAGGAATAATATAAAAGGTCAAAAGTCAGAATTCGTTTCTACTTGCAGGAAAGGTTCTGAGCTGTAAGAAAAAAAGGAGATTACAAAATGGATTTTAAAAATGAAAAAAATATTACGATTTTTGAGCATCCGTTGATTCAGCACAAGATTTCAATTCTGCGTGACAAGAATACAGGAACCAATGAGTTCCGTAAGCTCGTAGAAGAGATTGCAATGCTTGAAGGATTTGAAGCACTTGGAGATCTGCCATTGCATGATGTAGAGATTGAGACTCCGATCGAGAAATGTATGACACCAATGATCTCCGGTCGTAAGCTTGCCATTGTTCCAATCCTCCGTGCAGGACTTGGCATGGTACCGGGCGTGCTCGCACTTGTACCATCTGCCAAGGTTGGTCATATCGGTATGTACCGTGATGAGGAGACACATATTCCACATGAGTATTACTGCAAGCTTCCAAATCCAATCGATGAGAGAATCATTGTTGTAACAGATCCAATGCTTGCAACCGGTGGTTCTGCAGTGGACGCGATCACACAGATTAAGGCACATGGCGGAAAGAAGATCAAGTTTATGTGTATCATCGCTGCACCAGAAGGTGTACAGAAGCTGCATGAGGCACATCCAGATGTACAGATTTATGTTGGACATTTGGATCGTGAGCTGAATGAGAATGCGTACATTTGTCCGGGACTTGGCGATGCAGGCGATCGTATCTTTGGTACAAAATAGCAGACAATTTAATCTGACCTTATAAAAAGCACAGAAACTGGGTATTTTAATATACCCAGTTTCTGTGCTTTAATAATACCCGATAATTATAGTTTCATTATATATAGGAGGAATAACAATGAGCGAGAGCAGATATGAATTGAATAAGAACCTTGCACAGATGTTAAAGGGTGGTGTTATCATGGACGTTACAACACCTGAACAGGCAAGAATTGCACAGGAAGCAGGCGCATGCGCAGTTATGGCCTTGGAGAGAATTCCAGCCGATATCCGTGCAGCAGGCGGCGTATCCCGTATGAGTGATCCAAAGATGATCAAGGGAATTCAGGAAGCTGTTACAATTCCGGTTATGGCAAAGTGCCGTATCGGACATTTCGTGGAGGCACAGATCCTCGAAGCAATCGAGATTGACTACATCGATGAGAGTGAAGTTTTATCACCAGCCGATGATATTTACCATATTGACAAGACAAAGTTCAAGGTACCATTTGTCTGTGGTGCACGTGACCTTGGTGAAGCACTTCGTCGTATCGAGGAAGGTGCATCTATGATCCGTACAAAGGGTGAGCCGGGAACTGGTGATGTTGTACAGGCAGTTCGTCATATGCGTGCCATGAATTCTGAAATCCGTCGTATCGTTGGTATGGCAGAAGATGAAATCTACGAAGCAGCAAAGCAGCTTCAGGTACCAGTTGAGCTTGTACGTTACGTCCATGAGAATGGCAAGCTTCCAGTTGTAAACTTCGCAGCCGGTGGTGTTGCAACACCTGCTGATGCAGCACTTATGATGCAGCTTGGTGCAGAGGGTGTATTTGTTGGTTCTGGTATCTTCAGGTCAGGAAATCCTGCAAAACGTGCAGCAGCTATCGTTAAGGCTGTTACAAACTACCAGGATGCAAAGCTGATCGCTGAGCTTTCAGAAGACCTTGGTGAGGCTATGGTCGGAATCAATGAGTCTGAAATTGAGATTCTTATGGCAGAAAGAGGAAAGTAAAATGAAGATAGGAATATTGGCATTGCAGGGTGCATTTGCAGAGCATGAGGCATCCCTTGATAAATTACATATTCCACACTTCGAGATCCGTCAGGCAGATAATCTGCAGGACGATATGGATGGATTGATCATTCCGGGCGGCGAGAGTACAGTTATGGGAAAGCTTCTGAAGGAGCTTTCCCTGTATGAGCCACTCAAGGCAAAGATCGAAGCAGGCCTGCCGGTCTTCGGTACCTGTGCCGGTTTGTTGCTTCTGGCAAAGGATATTGATGGAGAAGATGCACTTGGATTCCGGACGATGAATATCGTAGCCCGCAGAAATGCTTACGGCAGACAGCTTGGCAGCTTCTTCGCAGAAGAAGACTTCAAGGGAATCGGAACCGTCGGCATGACATTTATCCGTGCGCCATATATCGAGAGTGTCGGGGATGGCGTCGATGTCCTGGCTGCATGCGATGGCAAGATCGTAGCTGCCCGTCAGGGAAAACAGCTCGTGACAGCATTCCATCCGGAGCTGACCGAAGAAGTAAAGATTCATCAATATTTTGTGGATATGATTTTGGAAAAATAAGAAAAAACACGAAAGAACCCTCGAATCAAGGGTTCTTTTTTTATGCCTTATCTTTGATTGTAATTGTTCCTCGCATCTAGTATAATTAGGTGATTTTGGATAAAAATTCGATTTATTTATATAAATTATTTTTATCCAATGAGATTTTGAAACAAAATAATATAGTATATAGAGTTGGACGTGTTTATTGATTCTAAAGCAGACCATCGGAACACGTCGGCACTTAATGAACGGCAAACTTGTTTGTCGTGAATTTAGTGTCCGTTGCGTGAGGAGCTGAGCGAGAGCGTGTCTGCATAGAATAATAAACACGTCCAACTCGTATCATAGTGTAAATGTTTCAAAATCGGATTTAATATTATACAAGGGGGCAAATATGAGCAAAAGAGAAGACATTAAAAAAGTTCTGATTATCGGTTCCGGTCCAATCATTATCGGTCAGGCATGTGAGTTTGACTATTCCGGTACGCAGGCATGTAAAGCACTGAGACAGCTCGGTTACGAGATTGTTCTGGTGAATTCCAACCCTGCAACAATTATGACAGATCCTGGTATTGCGGATGTGACATATATTGAGCCATTGAATGTGACAAGACTGGAGCAGATTATTGCCAAGGAACGTCCAGATGCGATATTACCGAACCTCGGTGGTCAGTCTGGTCTTAATTTGTGTTCTGAGCTTGCAGCCGCAGGCATACTTGACAAATATAACGTAAAAGTCATCGGCGTTCAGGTAGATGCAATCGAACGTGGTGAGGATCGAATTGAATTTAAGAAAACTATGAACAAACTGGGAATCGAGATGGCGCGCAGTGAAGTTGCCTATTCTGTAGAAGAAGCACTTGCGATTGCAGATAAGCTTGGTTACCCAGTTGTTTTGCGTCCGGCCTATACAATGGGCGGTGCCGGTGGCGGACTTGTCTACAATGTAGAAGAGTTAAAGACCGTCTGTGCAAGAGGTCTGCAGGCGAGTCTTGTAGGACAGGTGCTGGTTGAGGAGTCAATCCTCGGCTGGGAAGAACTGGAACTCGAGGTTGTCCGTGATGCAAAGGGTAACATGATTACGGTCTGCTACATCGAGAACATCGATCCACTCGGTGTACACACGGGAGATTCTTTCTGTTCTGCACCAATGCTTACAATCTCTGAGGAATGTCAGAAGCGTTTGCAGGAGCAGGCATATAAGATTGTAGACGAAGTACAGGTCATCGGTGGAACAAACGTACAGTTTGCACATGATCCGGTGACTGACCGAATCATTGTAATCGAGATCAATCCTAGAACTTCCCGTTCTTCTGCACTTGCTTCCAAGGCGACAGGATTCCCGATCGCACTTGTATCAGCTATGCTGGCAGCAGGACTTACATTGGATGAGATCCCTTGTGGCGTACACGGAACACTCGACAAATATGTTCCGGGTGGCGATTATGTCGTAATCAAGTTTGCGAGATGGGCATTTGAAAAGTTCAAGGATGCGCAGGACAAGCTAGGTACCCAGATGCGTGCCGTTGGTGAAGTCATGAGTATTGGTAAGACTTACAAGGAAGCATTCCAGAAGGCAATCCGAAGCCTGGAGATCGGTCGTTACGGACTTGGCTTTGCGAAGGATTTCCATGAGAAAACAAAGGATGAGCTGCTTGCTATGCTGGTAGAACCAACCAGTGAGAGACAGTTTATCATGTATGAGGCACTTCGTAAGGGTGCGACAGTTGACGAGTTATACAACCTGACGAAGATCAAACACTACTTCATTGAGCAGATGAAGGAGCTTGTAGAAGAGGAAGAAGCACTGCTTGCAAAGAAGGGGCAGACACTCGACAAGGATACAATGGAGCAGGCGAAGAAGGATGGTTTCTCAGACCGTTACTTAAGCAAGCTGCTCGAAGTTCCAGAGGACGATATCCGCAATACCCGTCTTGGCTATGGTATTACGGAGAGCTGGGAGCCGGTACATGTAAGCGGAACCAAAGATCGTGCATATTATTATTCAACCTACAATGCACCGGATCATACAACGATTACGAACAACAAGAAGATCATGATTCTTGGCGGTGGCCCAAACCGTATCGGTCAGGGTATTGAGTTTGATTACTGTTGTGTACATGCAGCACTTGCATTAAAAGAGCTTGGATTTGAGACAATCATCGTTAACTGTAATCCGGAGACGGTTTCTACAGATTACGATACATCCGATAAATTGTATTTTGAGCCATTGACACTCGAGGATGTACTTTCTATCTATGAGAAGGAGAAACCGGTTGGCGTCATCGCACAGTTCGGAGGGCAGACACCGTTAAATCTGGCAGCCGACTTGAAGAAGAATGGTGTGCGTATCCTTGGCACATCCCCGGAAGTCATCGATATGGCAGAGGATCGTGACCTCTTCCGTGCAATGATGGAGAAGCTTGACATCCCGATGCCAGAAGCTGGTATGGCAACGAATGTTGAGGAAGCACTGGCAGTGGCTGAGAAGATCGGTTATCCGGTTATGGTTCGCCCTTCGTATGTCCTTGGCGGACGTGGCATGGAGGTTGTCAATGAGCCGGAATCTCTGAAAAAATATATGGCAGCTGCTGTTGGTGTGACACCGGACCGCCCAATCCTGATCGACCGTTTCCTGCGCCATGCAACCGAGTGTGAGGCAGACGCAATCGCAGATGGCAAGCATGCATTTGTACCAGCCGTTATGGAGCATATCGAGCTTGCAGGTGTTCACTCCGGTGATTCGGCATGTATTCTTCCGGCCAGAGGAATCCCCGAGAATCTCGTGGAGACGATCAAAGATTACACAAGAAAGATCGCAGAGGAAATGGGTGTCTGCGGTTTGATGAATATGCAGTACGCAATCGAGAACGACAAGGTATATGTACTTGAGGCAAATCCTCGCGCATCCCGTACCGTACCATTGGTTTCCAAAGTATGTGGCGTGTCTATGGTTAAGATCGCAACACAGATCATGACAAGCGAGCTGACTGGTAAGCCGTCTCCACTTCCGGAGATGAAGGAAGTAAAGCCGAAGTATTATGGCGTGAAAGAGGCTGTGTTCCCATTCAACATGTTCCAGGAGGTTGACCCGGTATTAGGACCTGAGATGCGTTCAACCGGTGAGGTGCTTGGACTTTCTACGAATGTCGGCGAGGCATTCTACAAGGCACAGGAAGCAACGCAGACAAGACTTCCGAAGGAAGGCACAGTGCTCTTCTCTGTCAGCCGCAAGGATAAGCCGGAGGTTGTAGAGATTGCGAAGACATTTGAAAGATGTGGATTCCATATCGTAGCAACTGGAACAACGTATGAGCTGCTGATCGCAAATGGCATTAAGGCAGACCGTATCAACAAGATGCAGGAAGGCAGACCAAACATCGTGGATGCTGTGATGAACGGCAAGATACAGCTTATCATCAATACACCTGCCGCACAGGAAGAGAAGATGTTTGACGACAGCTACATCCGTAAGACAGCCATCCGTGCAAAGGTTCCATATATGACAACGATGGCAGCCGCCCGTGCAACCGCAGAGGGTATCGAGGCAGTCCTGAAATATGGTGAGATCGGCGTTATGTCATTGCAGGAGATCCATAAGGCAATCCGGTAATCGTCGAAAGATGCTCTAAAATTATAAAAAAATGTATACTTGTATACATGCAAAAAGGAGGGCGTAAATTTCCATTTACATCTTCCTTTTTTTGTGAGTGTGTATTATAATAGCACTTGGTCACTAAATATAGTACTTAATTAAAAAATAAAATACTATATTTAGTGTTTGAGAAAGTATTATGAAAAGGGAGTCAAATATAAATGGATGCAGTACACACAAACGTAATTAAGAGAAATGGCGAGGAAGTCAGCTTCGACCTCGGCAAAATTGTGAATGCAATCACTGCCGCAAACAAAGAGGTGGACCGGTTGCATCAGTTGAACGATTATCAGGTGCAGGCGATTGCCGATAACATTGCGAAGCAGATCGAGATCATGACACATGCGATTCACGTGGAAGATATTCAGGATATGGTGGAGACCGGAATTATGGAGATGCGTGGATACGAGGTGGCACAGAAGTATGTACGTTACCGGTATAAGCGGGAGCTTGCAAGAAAATCAAACACGACGGATAATGGAATCCTGGCATTGATCGATCATATGAATGAGGAAGTCAATCAGGAGAATTCGAATAAGAATCCGGTTATCAATTCGACACAGCGTGATTACATGGCAGGCGAGGTCAGCAAGGATCTGACGAAACGTATGTTACTTCCAGAAGATATCGTGGAAGCACATGAGCAGGGAATCATTCATTTCCACGATTCGGATTATTTTGCACAGCGTGAGCACAACTGTGATCTCGTGAATCTGGAGGATATGCTGCAGAATGGTACAGTCATCAGTGAGACGATGATCGAGAAGCCGCACAGCTTTTTCACTGCATGTAATGTCACGACACAGATCGTTGCACAGGTTGCAAGTAACCAGTATGGCGGACAGTCCTTTACATTGTCGCATATCGCGCCGTTTGTTGATGTGAGCCGGAAGAAAATCCGTGAGCAGGTCATCGAAGAGCGGAAGATGTGTGGGGAAGCACTCGATGAAGATGTGATTAAGAAGATTACAGAGAGCCGTCTGCGTGCGGAGGTAAAGAGCGGAATCCAGACGATCCAGTACCAGCTTATCACCCTTATGACCTGCAATGGACAGGCGCCGTTTGTCACAATGTTTATGTATCTCGATGAGGTACCGGAAGGACAGACAAGAGACGATCTTGCAATGATCATCGAGGAAGTGCTGCAGCAGAGAATCCAGGGAGTCAAAAATGAGAAGGGCATCTGGATCACGCCGGCATTCCCGAAGCTTATCTATGTACTTGATAAAGATAATATTACCGAGGATTCCAAGTATTGGTATCTGACCGAACTCGCTGCGAAATGTACCGCAAAGCGTATGGTGCCGGATTACATTTCTGCGAAGGTGATGCGCGAACTGAAAAATGGCGATGTCTATCCGTGCATGGGCTGCCGGTCATTCCCGACATCCGAAGACAGCCAGAGAAATCCGGATGGCACAAGAAAATATTACGGACGATTCAATCAGGGCGTTGTCACGATCAACTTGGTTGATGTTGCATGTTCCGCAGAGGGTCATATCGACCGGTTCTGGGAGATACTCGACTCCCGTCTGGAGTTGTGTCATCGGGCGCTGCGATGCAGACATGAGCGCCTGCTTGGAACCGTATCCGATGTGGCACCAATCCTGTGGCAGCATGGCGCACTTGCGAGACTCAAGAAGGGCGAGACAATCGATAAGTTACTGTTCAATGGATATTCAACGATCTCACTTGGCTATGCAGGTCTCTGTGAGATGTGCGTGCGTATGACAGGCAAGACACATACTTCTCCGGAGGGTAAGAAGCTTGCACTCGAAGTGATGCAGAAATTAAATAACAAGTGTAAAGAGTGGAAAGAAGCAGAGAACATCAGCTATTCTGTCTATGGTACCCCGATGGAATCTACGACATACAAATTTGCAAAGTGCTTACAGAAGCGGTTTGGTATCATCAAGGGTGTTACAGATAAGAACTACATTACGAACAGCTACCATATCCATGTAACTGAGCCTGTCAATGCATTTGATAAGCTGAAATTCGAATCCGAGTTCCAGAAGCTTTCGCCGGGCGGCGCAATCAGTTACGTGGAAGTACCAAATCTGCAGGATAATGTCGAGGCGGTTATATCCGTGATGAAATTCATCTACGACAACATTTTATATGCGGAGTTGAATACGAAGAGTGATTACTGTGAGATCTGCGGCTACGACGGTGAGATCAAGATCGTGACGGATGAGAACGGCAAGCTCGTCTGGGAGTGCCCGAACTGTGGTAATCGTGACCAGAACAACCTGTTCGTTGCCCGAAGAACCTGTGGCTACATCGGAACCCAGTTCTGGAATCAGGGACGGACGCAGGAAATCAAAGACCGCGTACTTCATCTATAAAAAGAACAACAAATAAAACAGGTAAGAAGCAGATGAAATATCTGTTTTCAGACTGTAGACAAAGCCCCGTGGCAGACGCCACGGGTTTTTGCTTTTTTGCAATAATGGACATGGGGAGTTGGAGCAAAACGGGTAGATATGGAGAAGTTGCACCAAGGCGGAAAGAGAGCATAAGTCTGTAGTTGGAGCAAAACGGGTGGATATGGAGAAATTGCACCAAGGCGGAAAGAGGGCATAAGTCTGTAGTTGGAGCAAAACGGATGGATTTTGAGAAAGTGCTCCAAACCGGAAATTTTGCTTAGCTTTGGAGTTGGAGTAAAGTAAGCGAATAAGAAAAATTGCTCCAATTTTGGAAACTAAGCGAAAAATAGACATGGAGCAATGAAGGAAAAAAGAAAAAAAGCTCCAAGTCAGAAGAAATATAAGAAAAATGCTCTTGCCTAAGCATCGCCAAGGTGCTAGTATGTATGAGTAATTTTGTTTTACGAATAAAATGTATATAAGTTTGCGCATAACTACTAATTCTAAAGCAGACCATTGAAGCACGCTGGCACTTAATGAGCGACGGCTTCAGCGTCGCGAATTTAGTACCACTGCGTGATGAAGTGAGCGAGAGCGCGTCTGCGTAGAAATAGTAGTTATGTGCAAACTTTAGAGAAACTATATGTAAAACAAGATGACTCATTAAAAAAGACAAAGGAGATAAGAACATGAAGCCGATCAAAGAAGGAAAAGTTCGTGAAATCTACGACAACGGAGACAGCCTGATCATGGTTGCAACAGACCGTATCAGCTGCTTTGATGTAATCCTGAACAATCAGGTAACAAAGAAGGGTACTGTACTGACACAGATGTCAAAATTCTGGTTCGATATGACAGAGGACATCCTTCCAAACCACATGATTTCCGTAGATGTAAAGGATATGCCAGAGTTCTTCCAGCAGCCACAGTTTGATGGAAACAGCATGCTCTGCCGGAAACTGAACATGCTTCCAATTGAGTGTATCGTAAGAGGCTATATCACAGGTAGTGGCTGGGCAAGCTACAAGGAAAATGGCACCGTCTGTGGTATCAAGCTTCCGGAAGGCTTAAAGGAGAGCGACAAGCTGCCTGAGCCAATTTACACACCATCTACCAAGGCTGAGATTGGCGATCATGACGAGAATATCTCTTATGAGCAGAGCGTAGCGCATCTTGAGAAATATTTCCCAGGTAAGGGAGAAGAGTATGCAGCAAAGCTTCGCGATTATACAATTGCGCTGTACAAGAAATGTGCAGAGTACGCACTTTCCCGTGGTATCATCATTGCAGATACAAAGTTTGAGTTCGGTCTGGACGAGAACGGCAATATCGTACTCGGCGATGAGATGCTGACACCGGACAGCTCCAGATTCTGGCCAGCCGATGGTTATGAGCCGGGACACGGTCAGCCATCCTTTGACAAGCAGTTTGCACGTGACTGGTTAAAGGCAAATGAAGGTCATAACTGGACATTGCCACAGGATATCGTAGATAAGACCATCGACAAATATCTGCAGGCATACAAGCTGTTGACAGGAAAAGATTTATAAGACAAAATGATGCGGCGGCAGGATGAACAGTCTTGCCGCTTTTTTCAGTATAATGCATAGGAATATGGTTGGTGAAATCATTTCATCAAAAATCATCCATAAAAAATAAAACAAGAAACGTATAATATATAGCAGGGGTTATGAGGGGACAGGTTATATGACAGAACATGAATTTTATGCTGCCATAAAAGGTCTTGCAAAAGGAAATAAAGACATGCTCCGTGCCATCTACGACGCGTATGGGCGGCTCATCTATACGATTGTCTACGATGTCGTAAAGAGCCGGGAGGACGCGGAGGATGTGACGTCGGAATTCTTCATCAAACTGATCCGGGTAGCGGGCACCTATCAGAAGAAGACATCACACCGGGCATGGCTGATCCAGATTGCAAGAAATATGGCAATCGATCTGTTGCGGAAGCGCGGACATGAATATCTGTTGTACGAGACAGAAGAAGCACCGCAGGATCAGTTAGAAGAAGGCGGGACGGTGGAGACAGCGTCCACCGTCGAAGAGCATGTGATACTGGCAGAGGATATGCGGCAGGCGATGCAGACGCTTTCCGACCGGGAGCGGGAAGTGCTGGATCTGAAGCTGGTAGGAAATCTCAAATTCCGGGAAATCGCAACGACTCTGGGACAGCCGATCGGCACGGTGACGTGGCTGTACAATCAGGGAATCAAAAAATTAAGGAGGTGTCTGAGAGAGTATGGAACAACAGAATAAATTAACCGAAGAAGAAAAAGCATATCAGACACTTCGTGCACAGGATATGCAGGACATGCCGGATCTGTGGAGCCGGATTGATGCAGGCTTTGAAGAGGAAGTAACAAAGCAGAAAGCGGCTCAGAAAAAGGGAAGAACCAGACAGCTTGTGCTTGTGGCAGCGGCAGTGCTGATCGTAATCATTGCGGTACCAATCGGGATCAGCTCAATGCGGAAATCGAATACAAAGGAAATGGCGACGGAGGCACGCATAGAGGAAATGGACGACATGGCAGACGAGACAGCGGCGGCAGAGACTGCACCATCGAACAATGCGGATGCGTCGGCGGCAGCCGACAGCGAAATTTTGGACAGCTCAGATGAAAGCATGAATCATGTAGACAGCAATGGAATAACAGAAGCGCAGACGGACGAAACAGTCAATACGGATAATTCGGGAAAAACAAATTCCGAAGAGAGAAACGATACCGATAATCAGGTTAGCTATCAGACGATCACACAGGTGATTCTCACGCAGTATGATGCACAGGGCAATATCGTGCAGCAGTTTGACAGCGCGGATACAGATGGTGCAATCGACAAGGTACAGTTCCGGTTAGAAGCGTATGAGGTACTGGACTGGAAACCGGCAGACATGATACAATCGGATGTGCCATATTATCTGATGAAATTGAAACTTCAGAATGGATCGAGTGTGGCAAACGTTTATTACGAAGGAGAAAAATTCGAAGGAAAAACAGTCGCAGATCTTATGATGGAATTACAAAAATTAAAAAAATAGAAAAAATAAAAATTTTATGCAACCATTTCACCTGGTACGAAGTGTTATATACGGAGCTAAAGAGTTTCCATCGGGCATAAAACATGTTCGATGTCATGAGGTATTAAGGAGGACAGAGGAAAATGGATAACAATCAGAATCAACAACCAAATGGCTATGGAACACCACAGCCGGATATGCAGGCGGGAATGCCAGGACAGGGAGTGCAGTCGGGTTATGGAACACCAGGTCAGACATCACAGCCAGGGTATGGCGCACCAGGGCAGGCACCACAGCCGGGTTATGGTATGCCGCAGCAGCCGGGGGATGGTATGCCACAGCAGTCTGCTGGTGGCAATGAGCCACCAAAGAAAAAGAAGACCGGTCTGATCGTCGGATTGATCATTTTAGCTGTAGTATTGATCGTCGGCTGTATCTTCGCATTTATGAAGTTTGGCAAGAAGGATGGAAACAAAGGCGGAAGCAAGGATGCAGAAGCAGCAAAGCAGACCGTTGTAGATTTCTGCGAGGGTATGAAGAACCGGGATATGGCTGCGATTGTAGATGCATACTATCCAGATCTCCAGTCCAGCGTGGAGAACAACTTCTACACATCGAATGGTGTATCATCCGAGGATGAGTTCTGGGATCATTATGATACTGTATTTGGTGGATATTCATTTACATATACAGCATCGGATGCAACAGAAGTATCGGATTCTAAGAGAGAGAGTACATTGGATATTATTAATGCAGCGTATAGTTTATCTCTGGATGCCGATACAATGTATGAAGTAGATACAGAGGAGACATACTCTGGTTCCAACGGTAAGATGGTACTTGCCGAGCAGATTTACCTGATTGAGGAAGATGGTAAGTGGTATGTGATCTACGCAGAGTCTACACAGAAGGAGAACACACTTGCAGCCGCTGCTTCGGAAGATACAGAGGAAGATACGGAAGAGACAACGGAAGCAGAAGAAACTACAACCGAAGCAACAACGGAGAGCGCAAGCACAACACCGGTAAATGCAGATGGTTTTGACTGGACAAATATGCAGTTTACAATGCTTGGAAAGTCTTACAATCTTGCTACACTTACTTACGATGATATTGTAGCGATGGGTTACACGATTGATGATGATTACCTTGATGAGGAGCTGGAAGACAACCAGTATTCAATGAGTGCCCGTGCAGAGGCGGCTGACGAGTCAGATATGTATGTACGTTTCAAAAACTTTACAGGTGGCGGAACAAAGAAGGTACCAGAATGTGAGATCCTTGGAATCGAGCTTAGCCGTGATGATTTTGATAACAAGTATGATGCCGCGCTTGGAAATGGCATTACATTTGGCATGACACCGGATGAGGTAAAAGCAGTCATGGGCGAGCCAACCGATAGTTATACAAGCGATACCAGTGATTATATGACGCTGACATATGAAGAGAATGATGAAGCATACGCAAGCAGTGTGGAATTTACATTTCAGGATGGTGTGCTCACGAAGTTCGATATGGAGAATTACAACTAATTTTGTTTCATGGAGGAATCAAGTTGGAAGACCATGCAGGGATTGCACAACTTGTAGAGATGTATGCATCGATGATCTATCGCATCGCATATACGCGCATGCAAAATGTCGCCGATGCAGAGGATATCACCCAGGAGGTTTTGCTCAAATATCTGAAAGCGGACAAAACCTTCCGGGATGAAGAACATCGAAAGATGTGGCTGATCAGAGTGACAGTAAATACAATTAAATCAAATGTGACAAGTGCGTGGCGAAGACATACGGTTGCCTTAGATGATGTAACAGAACCTTCGTACGAGGCGTCAGATCTGCCTGTATTGAAAGAAAAGGTGGAGAGACTTCCAGAGCGTTATCGATTGCCGATGTATCTTTATTATTATGAAGAGTTAACGGTAAAGGAGATTGCGCATGTGACGAAAAGTACGGAGGGAACAGTGAAGTCGCTTTTGAGCAGGGGGAGAAAGATGCTCAGGGACGAATTGAAGGAGGATGACTATGTCTGAAAACATGAAAAAGATATATCAGGCTTACGCTGATGCGATTGCACCTGCTCCAGACATGGAGGCACGCCTGAAACGGCAACTGTATGCAGAAATGCAGGGAGAACGTCCCAGGAAACGAAACTATGGAAGAAGGCAATTTTCACGGTGGCTGGTTGTAGCGTGTATGCTGTTCCTTGTGAGTGGTGGATGCCTTACCTATGCAATAACAAGAGCAACCGGACAGACAGGGAGAGAGCGCTGGATCGTCGAAGAAAGTACAAATGAAAACCGGCTGCTCGGACAAAAAAATGTTGCCATTACCGATATGAATCGGTATTCGGAAGAAGAAAGACCTTGGATTCTGCAGCAGATGCTTCGATTTGATTCGGTTATTGTACTCTGTGATGTGACAGATGCAAATGGTGCAGGAGAACAGACACGTATGTCCGAAACAGAGCTTCAGGCATTATGTGCGTCGTTACAGACTGCGGTGATTTGTGATGGTGCAACAGCAGCAGACATGTCGACGAAATCAGCGGTTCGCTATCAGGTACTGATACAATATAAACCGTTTATTAAATTTACGGTATATGATGGCACATATTTACAAATCGAGGACGAAACTACGATTTATAAAATAAAAAATTAAAAAGTACCATAAAAAAGGAATCCTCCTTCGTATCTTATATAGAGGCTTTTGAAAACAAAGATTTATATAAGATCGAAGGAGGATTTTTTATGAGAAAACGAATTTTAGCAATGGCGTTAAGTATCTGCATGGCGGCGGCTGTGTGTGGATGTGGGAATGCCAAAACAAAGCAGGCGGAGACAGGAACCAATGCGACCGAAATGACACCGGAGATATCAGAGGATTACGGTGAAATGGTAGAAGATTCCATGATTGCTTCTGATGAATGTAATGCGATGCCGGCATCGGACGATTATTACGAGGAGCCGGAAGACTGGAACACAAATGAGTATTCCTATACAGAGGAGAATCCATGGATGAGCGTACAGACGTCACCGCTTTCGACCTTCGCCGCCGATGTCGATACGGCAAGCTATACGCAGATCCGGAGTGCGATCGAAAATGGGTACGAGATTGATCCGGCGATGGTGCGTATCGAGGAAATGCTCAATTATTTCCATTACGATTATCCGCTCCCGAAGGACGATGAGAAATTTGCAGTGTACACAGAGTATATGGATTGTCCTTGGAATGACGATACGAAGCTGGCGCTTGTCTCGATGAACACGCAGGCAATTGATTTTAAGGATGCGCCTGCATCGAATCTCGTATTCCTGATCGATGTGTCCGGTTCGATGTTTGATGATAACAGGCTTCCGCTTGTGCAGCAGTCGCTCACGATGCTGGCAGAGAATCTGACCGAGAAGGATCGTGTATCTATCGTGACATATGCCGGTTCGGATGAAGTGGTTCTGAAGGGCGTAAGTGGTGACAACTATCATGAGATCTCGTCCGCGATTGAAGGGCTCGAAGCGTATGGAAGCACGAATGGCAGTGCGGGAATTGAGACCGCATATGACCTTGCACAGGAATACTTCATCAAGAGTGGAAATAACCGCGTGATCCTCTGTACTGATGGAGATCTGAATGTCGGGTTGACAAGCGAGGGACAATTGGAGAAGCTGATCACGGAGAAGAAGGAAAGCGGTGTGTTCTTAAGCACCTTTGGTGTCGGCTATGGCAATTACAAGGACAATAAGCTGGAACTGCTTGCAGACAAAGGAAATGGAAACTACGCGTATATCGACTCGATGTTTGAGGCGAAGAAAGCGCTGGTCGATGAGCTTGGTGCCAATATGGTGACTGTGGCAAAGGATGTCAAATTACAGGTAGAATTCAACCCGGAGCAGGTGAAGGGCTACCGGTTGACCGGCTACGAAAACCGCGTGATGGCAGCCGAGGATTTCGCGGATGACACAAAAGATGGCGGAGAGATGGGCGCCGGACACAGTGTGACCGCACTCTATGAAATCATCCCGGCTGATTCGGATATGGAACTGCCGGAGACGAACTTAAAATACGGCGAAACCGCGCAGGTTGTAATCTGTGGAACCGAAGATTACACCGATGAATTATTCACAGTCAATATCCGCTACAAAGAGCCGGATGGCGAGGAGAGCAAACTGGAATCCTACCCATGCAAGACAGAAAATTACAACAAAGACGGTTCTGACAACCTGCGTTTTGCAGCCAGCGTCGCCGCCTTCGGAATGCTCTTGAAAGACAGCGAATATTCTGGCAGTGCAGACCTTGGCATGGTGTACACACTTGCAAAAGACACCGTAGGCAAGGATGAATATAAGAAGGAGTATATGTCGTTGGTCAGAGAATATGAGCAGAATCAGAAAGGAGTATTCACAGACATAACAGAATAAAAAATGAACAGATAGTGCGAATTTAAGTTTATCTGTATAATATTCAATATCTAGCAGATATATCTATAACGCAATTATATCAACACCCAGCAGGCATATCGGACAAATGGATTCCAAGAAGGGGCATTTGCGACCGCCGGTACTTAATGAGCACGAAGTGCGAATTTAGTACCGATGCGCGGAGCAACTAAGCGGAAGCGGCCCCGGATTGGAAGCATTTGTCCGATATGCCTGCGTCCGTTAGAAGAGTCCATTAGAAATAGGAAAATAAACTTTACGTAACCAAAACCATTTGATATAATACTTTAAAATGTTAAAGTATTGCGGAGGTAGAAACTCATGGGTATGAATGGAACTATGATGCAGTATTTTCAGTGGGACCTTCCTGCAGATGCATCGCTTTGGAAAGCACTGGCAGAGGATGCGGCAAAATTAAAGACCGCAGGGGTAACTGCAGTCTGGATGCCACCAGCATATAAAGGTGCACAGGGAAAAGAAGATGTCGGATACGGTGTCTATGATTTGTATGATCTGGGTGAGTTTGATCAGAAGGGTTCGATTCCAACAAAATATGGAACGAAGGATGAATATCTGGCAGCAATCAAGGCACTGCATGCCAAGAAGATTCAGGTATATGCAGATATTGTATTGAATCATAGAATTGGTGCAGATGATGTTGAGCAGGTATCTGCCGAAGAGTTTAATGCGAACAGCCGGAATCAGATGGTAGGTGATTCTAAGACGATTGGGGCGTGGACGAAGTTTACATTTCCGGGTAGAAAAGGAAAGTATTCCGATTTTACATGGAACTGGACACATTTTGACGGCATTGATTGGGATCAGGACAGAGCGGTCAAATCTATCTTCAAATTTGATGGAAAGACTTGGGACAAGAATGTGGATTCCGAGCTTGGAAACTACGATTATCTGATGGGCGCGGATCTGGACTTTGACAATCCGGAGGTAACGGAGGAGCTTACCCGCTGGGGTAAGTGGTATACCGAGCAGACAGGCATTGACGGATACCGCCTCGATGCAGTGAAGCATATTAATAAATATTTCTACAAAGACTGGTTACGTGCCATGAAAGAAGATGTCGATAGGGATTTATTCGCAGTCGGCGAGTACTGGCACTGGGATGTCAATGTATTACAGGATTACATAAATGCGAATGAGAGCGAGTTAAGCCTCTTCGATGTTCCATTGCATTTTAATTTCCACAATTGCTCGAAGGCACATGGCAATTATGATCTGCGAACGATCTTAGACGGTACACTCGCGAAGGTCAATCCGATGAAGGCAGTGACCTTTGTCGACAATCATGACAGCCAGCCTGGACAGTCACTGGAATCATGGGTAGAAGACTGGTTCAAGCCGATGGCATATGCGGTCATCCTGCTTCGTCAGGAAGGATATCCATGTGTATTCTATGGTGATTACAAGGGAATCCCAACGGCAAAGATCAAGGCGAAGAAGCGGGAGCTTGACAAGCTGATGAGACTTCGTAAGAATCAGGCATATGGTGCACAGCATGATTATTTTGATGATCCGAACTGTATCGGATGGACACGTGAGGGCGATGAGGAGCATAAGAATTCTGGTATGGCAGTTGTGATCTCTGATGGAACCGGTGGCACAAAGCATATGTATATTGGCAAGCAGTTTGCAGGCTGCCATTTCGCAGATGCAATGGGAAATGCAAAATACAACATCAAGATTGATGAAGAAGGCTTCGGTGATTTCTATGTAAACCGTGACGCCGTGGCAGTCTGGGTGCACAAAGAGAATAAATAGAATGGCTCAATATGAGTAGGTGATGACATGGAAAAGACAATACGAACACAATCTGTAAAAGAATTTCTCGAAGCTGTACTCACGCTGGAATCGGTAGATGAATGTATGGATTTTTTTGAGGACGTCTGTACGGTCAAGGAAGTACAGTCGATCGCACAGCGGTTTGCGGTTGCGAAGATGCTGAAAGACGGAAAAACTTACGCAGAGGTTGCAAACGAAACAGGTGCATCGACTGCTACGATCAGCCGGGTGAACCGATCCTTAAATTACGGAAATGCAAGCTACGATAAAGTGTTTGCAAGACTTGAAGAAAAAAACAAAGCATAAAAAATTGCTGCCTGGACGCATAGCGGTTCAGACAGCATTTTTTTTTAGGCGTCTGCACAAGCTCTTCCGTACAGACTGATCATGTAGAGCCCGGCAAGACCAACCAAAGCATAAATGACACGTGTAAATGCGGTTGCATCGCCGAAGATCCCGGACACGAGATTGAAATCGAAGAAACCAATCAGGCCCCAGTTGATCGCACCAATGATGGCAATTGTAAGAGCCACACCGTTTAATACTTTCATAATAAACCTCCATATACATTAAAAATACAGAAATGTACTTTCTTACATCTATCATTTCCCACTTCCGCAAAAATATACATCCGATTATAAAAAAGTGTTTCAAAACAGAATTATTATTGTTATAATGTTATGTGGTAAAAATATGTTCAAAAATAAAAGCATACAGGGAAAGGCCACGAAAGTGGAAAGGTACAGTCATGGGCGGTTTTTTTGGAGTTGCGTCAAAAGAGGATTGTGTATTTGATTTGTTTTTTGGAACAGATTATCATTCCCATCTTGGAACAAGACGTGCAGGTATGGCGGTGTATAGTGTGGAACATGGATTTGAAAAAGCAATCCATAAGATTGACAATGCACCGTTTCGGACAAAGTTTGATAAAGAAGCAAATACCATGAAAGGTAACTTCGGTATCGGATGTATCTCAGACTATGAGGCACAGCCGATCCTAGTGCGATCGCATCATGGTTCTTTTGCAATCACAACGGTTGGTAAGATCAACAATGCGCAGGAGATCATCGACACGATCTTGGAGGGAAGAACGCATTTCTTTGAGATGAGCAACGGCGAGATCAATGCGACGGAGCTTGTAGCCGCTATTATCGACCAGAAGGATAATTTTATCGATGGTATCCGCTATGCACAGGAAATCATTGAAGGTTCGATGTCCATGCTGATCCTGACACCGAAGGGCATTTATCTTGCAAGAGATAAATATGGAAGAACACCAATCATCGTTGGTAAGAAGGATGGCGCATTCTGTGCGACCTTCGAGAGCTTTGCGTTTTTAAATCTCGGCTATTCGACTTACCGGGAACTTGGTCCGGGCGAGGTTGCCGTGATGACGAGCGACGCATTAAAGACACTGGTTCTGCCAGGCAAAGAGATGAAGATATGTACCTTCCTCTGGATTTACTATGGTTATCCATCTTCAACCTATGAGGGTGTGAATGTCGAGGAGATGCGGTACCGCTGTGGACAGCTTCTTGCAAGACGTGATAATGTCAAGCCGGATATCGTTGCAGGTGTTCCGGATTCCGGTACGGCGCATGCAGTTGGATATGCAAATGAGTCTGGCATTCCATTTTCCAGACCATTTATCAAATATACGCCGACATGGCCACGTTCGTTCATGCCGACGATTCAGAGTAAGCGTAATCTGATCGCGAAGATGAAGCTGATCCCGATCGAGGAGCTGATCCGGGACAAGAGTCTGCTGCTGATCGACGATTCAATCGTGCGAGGTACACAGCTTCGTGAGACGACAGAATATTTATTTGAGAGTGGCGCGAAGGAAGTGCATATTCGTCCGGCGTGTCCACCACTTGTATATGGATGTAAATATCTGAACTTCTCCCGTTCAAACTCTGAGATGGAGCTGATCACAAGAACCGTTATTGCAGAGTTAGAGGGCGGCGATGTCACGGATGAAGTATTGCAGGAGTATGCAGATTACACGTCTGAGAAATACCAGAAGATGGTAGATAAGATCTGCGAGAAGCTGAAATTTACATCGCTTCGGTTCCACCGACTGGATGATATGCTTGAGGCTGTTGGAATCGAGCCGGAGAAGCTTTGTACATATTGTTGGAATGGAAAGGAATAAGACAATGTTAGGTGATATCGAATCAAAACCATGGGATTACAGAACGCTGCCAAACAAGATGCTGGAGCTCGTCAAGAATGTGGGCGATATGCAGCAGGAAGGCACCGGTTATTTTACAGACAGTGAATCCGAGATGTTGACGATCCTGAATTACTTGAATTACGGGGAGAAAACGAATATCACGGATTCGATGATCGAGCAGATCGAGCTGGCGATCAAGACAATGGAAGGACGTAAGCTTGCGAATCGGGACGATGACAGTTTCATCAAGCTTGACTTCTAATGAGGACAGAGGAACAGGTGTTACATGCCATGTTTGAGGCACTCATTCCGTGGTATGAAGCACATAAACGCGAACTTCCGTGGAGACAGGACAGGGAGCCGTATCATGTGTGGCTGTCAGAGATCATGTTGCAGCAGACACGTGTGGAGGCGGTCAAGGAATATTACCGGCGTTTCCTTACGGCACTTCCGACGATACCGGATCTGGCGGAAGCACCGGAGGAACAGATCTTAAAGCTCTGGGAAGGACTTGGATATTATAATCGTGTGCGTAACCTGCAGAAGGCGGCTCAGACGATCTGTGCGGAGTACACAGGAGTATTTCCATCGGAATATGCACAGATCCGAAGTTTATCCGGCATCGGTGATTACACGGCAGGCGCAATCGCATCCATCTGCTTTGATGCACCTACACCGGCGGTGGATGGAAATGTCCTGCGTGTGTATAGCCGGTTGTTAGCAGATGATGCGAATATTGATCTGCAGACAACGAAGAAGCGCATCACGAAGGAACTGCAGGAAACGTATCCGCGGGAGAACCCGGGAACAGCGACGCAGGCGTTGATGGAGCTGGGGGCGACAGTCTGTGTGCCGAATGGCGCACCACGGTGTGACGCATGTCCGGTGGCGGAGATCTGTCAGGCGCGGAAGCAGGATGCATGGAGAAGCCTGCCCGTCCGCAGTGAGAAGAAGAAACGAAAGATTGTGGGAAAGACCGTATTTATCCTGCTTACGGAGGATACCGTGGCACTGCATAAGCGCAGC
>ERZ808240.1934-NODE-1934-length-24105-cov-4.539459_pt1 | contig 24105 bp, 18 predicted proteins | sample MGYA00521084_ERZ808240 | MGnify/ENA primary metagenome ERZ808240 (study PRJEB31516, sample SAMN03275571) | gut metagenome | biome: mammalia-associated habitat; material: feces | host: Papio cynocephalus | place: Kenya | collected 2012-08-06 ... | reverse complement strand
CTCGGTCGTGGTGGTCTTGCCGGCATCGATGTGGGCCATGATGCCGAAGTTACGGGTAAGATGCAGGTCGTTTGCCTTAGCCATGGTATCTCACGCCCTACCAGCGATAGTGCGAGAACGCACGGTTGGACTCTGCCATCTTGTACAGGTCTTCGCGCTTCTTGACAGACGCGCCGGTGTTCTCGGCGGCGTCCATGATTTCAGCGGCGAGACGCTGAGCCATGGTGTGCTCCTTGCGCTTGCGAGAGAAGTCGACGATCCAACGAATGGCAAGCGTGGTGGCGCGACGGGGGTTGACTTCCATCGGCACCTGGTAGGTAGCGCCACCGACGCGCTTGGGCTTGACCTCAAGCGTGGGGCGAACGTTGTCCATGGCCTTCTTGAAGACGCTCAGGGCGTCCTGCTGGGTCTTCTCGGCGACGATGTCGAACGCGCCGTAGACGATGCGCTCGGCGAGGGACTTCTTGCCGTCGAGGAGGACTTTGTTGATCAGCTGCGTGACCAAACGGTTGTTGTACACTGCGTCCGGCTGAATTTCGCGGCGGACGGCTGCTGCACGACGAGGCATAAAATTGCTCCTTGGTGACTGTGCGCGCTTCCGGGGTCTTCCCCATTAGGCCGGTTTCGGCCCGCGCGACTTACTCATACTTATTTCGGGCGCTTGGCACCGTAGCGGCTGCGGGCCTGCATGCGGTTGTTCACAGCAGCGCAGTCGAGGGCGGCGCGAATGATCTTGTAACGCACGCCCGGGAGGTCCTTAACACGGCCGCCGCGGATGAGCACCATGGAGTGCTCCTGCAGGTTGTGGCCAATGCCAGGAATGTAAGCGGTAACTTCCATGCCGTTGACGAGACGGACACGAGCGACCTTACGAAGAGCCGAGTTCGGCTTCTTCGGGGTGGTGGTGTACACGCGGGTGCACACGCCACGCTTCTGGGGGTTGCCCTTGAGCGCCGGGGTCTTCTTCTTGTCGACCTGCTTGGCGCGGCCCTTGCGGACCAGCTGGTTAATAGTAGGCAAAGCTTCTCCTTTAAATCTTACGGCTTGCCGGCACTTTCCAGCGACCTGCACAAGCTCGTTCTTGCCTGGACCGAATGGGTCGGTCCCTCCCCTGGCGAGACGCCTTCGCGATTCATGCTCAACCCTGGAACCGTTCGGACGAAACGCCTTGCTCTCGGTCACGCAGCACTGCAGACGAAAACAAACGTCTCAAAACGCAAGGCGAAACTTTACCATCGGCCACCTGGGGTGTCAAACGCCACGCGTCCGGGCGTATCTATTCACTCTTTATTTTCCCAGGTCAAGTACCTATCAAAGCCATGAACATCGAGAAATTGTGAACGAATGTCCAAAAAATTCTTGAACCGAATCGTGCTTTGTGGAAGCAAACGCAAAAATGGAAGATATATATTGCATTCTAAATAAAAAGAGAGGGCTGGCTCGCAAACCAGCCCCATTGTTTACTTCGCCAAACCTATTTTCTGCTCGTCTTCCGCATTGAACAGCTCGCGGTGCTCGCTCATCTCCTCGATGCCGTGGCGTTCCGCATAGCCGGTAAGGATCAGCGTCAACGCGCCATCGCCCGTGATGTTGCAGGCGGTGCCGAAGCTGTCTTGCAGCGCGAACACGGTAAGCACGAGCGCCGTGGCCGTGTCGCCGAAGCCCAGCACGCCCGTGATAAGGCCGAGCGACGCCATGACCGTGCCGCCGGGCACGCCGGGCGCGCCGATGGCGAACACGCCCAGCAATAGGCAGAACAGCACCATGGTGGAGAGCTCGGGCATGGCGCCGTCGATCATTTGACCGATGGTCATCACGAAGAACACCTCGGTAAGCACCGAGCCGCACAGGTGGATGTTCGCGAACAGAGGAATGCCGAAGCTCACCATGTCGCGACGCAGCGGCGGCACCGCGCGGTTCGCACCCTGCAACGCCACGGCCAGCGTCGCGGCAGACGACATGGTGCCGATGGCCGTCAAGTAGGCCGGTCCATATTGGCGCAGCACCTTCAGCGGGTTTTTGCCCGAATACGCGCCAGCCAGCCCATAGAGCGCCGCGAGCCAAATATAGTGCCCCACGATGACGATGACGACCACGGCCAAAAACACCGGCAGCTGCTTGGTGATGGTGCCTTCGTAGGCCAGGCCGCAAAACGTCGTGGCAATGAAGAACGGCAGGATGGGAATGACGACGCGCGTGACGATGGCCAGCACGATGCGCTGGAATTCGTCGAGCAGCTTCGTGATGAGCTCGGCGCGCGTCCACACTGCCGCAAGGCCCAACAGCACCGAAAGCACCAAGGCGCTCATCACGGGCATGATTTGGGGAATATCGAGCTGGAATACGACGTCGGGAAGCTCCTTCAGCCCGTCGACCGAGGTCGCGATAGACAGATTCGGGATGATGGCGTAGCCCGCGAACATCGAGAACAGCGCCGCGCCCACGCTCGAGCAGTATGCGATGAGCACCGCCACGCCCAAAATGCGCGACACGTTCGAGCCGAGCTTCGTAATGGATGGGGCGATGAAGCCGATGATGATGAGCGGCACGCAGAACATGATTACCTGTCCGAGCACGTATTTCACGGTAACTACCACGTTCATGACGGTTTCGTTGGCCACCAGGCCCACCACGATGCCCGCGATAACCGACACGAGCAAGATGAACGGCAGGCTGGTAAAGAATTTCTTCATGAGCTCCCCCTTGATAGCGCGATGCGCGCATTCGTTTCTTAAGGGAATACCATACCACGCCCGAATCGCTCCCCTTCCCTCATGAAGGATGGACGTCGGCAAAATGCCTTAAAACCGTGCGCTTAGAGGGTTTATTGGCAACTCATTGAAATATATGGAGGATACGCCCCGCGCAGGCCTGGCGGAATGATCAGCGCTTCCCTAGGCCGCCTTAAAGGCGTACATCGCGATGGATTGGGCCGTGATGGTGTCGGCATCCCACGTCTTCGCCGTGTTCACACTGGAATAAGGGTCGTTGATTTCGATGGAGCCGTCGCTTGACACGCCGCGCGCCACGAAGAAATGGCCGCTGTCGGTGAAATCGCCCGCGCCCACATTCACCACCACCACGAAGCCGTTCTGCAGAAACCACGTGAGGCTTTGCGAAGACGGATTGAATTTCTGGCACGACAGGCCCAAATCAGGAGCCTCGTCAACGAGGAAGTTGCCAATGGTGCCCTGTTCGTCGACCGCATAGCCATCCGCGTCGGCGAGCGCCGCCATGTCGGCGGGCGATTTGTCGGTATTGCCGGTGAGCCCCATGTAGACCATGGAAAGCGACGTGGGGCAGCATCCGGTAGAACCAAGGGCCCCGCCGCAATATTCAATGTAGCCCCAACGCTGGTCCCACTGCTTCAAATCGGGAATCGTGCCCTTCTGCACGTCGCCTTTGTAGGGCTCGGCGGCGACCGACGGGTAGCGCTGCGGGAAATCGGCGACGAAATCGATAGCCTGGGGGTCGTTTGCGGCCAGCTCGAGCATCTTGATTTGGCGTTCCTCGCCCGTCGACGCCAGCGCGGCGGCGTTGTTCACGATTTTCACAATGCGCGCATCATCGGCCTGCGCCTGGAGCGCGGCAACCGTCGACGAATCCAAGCCAGAGGGAAGGTTCGAGAAATCGGCCTGTTCGGCAGGCTCCTCTTCAACCTCGACCGCATCTTGCTGGGAATCATCTTGAACCTGATCGGCCACGACGGGAGACGCGGTTTCTGGCTGCGTCGAGCACGAGCGCGAGCCGGCGACAATCGCCGCGAACGCGATGAGCACGGCGATCACGCATACCATGACGGTTCGAGGAACGCTCGACACCGCAGAAACCGCAGCCATGACGAACTGCACGCCACTGGCGCCCGTAGCGTGGGATTGCTTAGGCCGCGCAGCATCGTGGGGTCGCCGGGCGTCGCCTGCCTCGCGTCGTGACTGACCCGACGCTTCGCTAGACTGCTCGCGGCGGGTGTGGCCGGATGCGGAATAGGGGTTCGGTTCCGACTTCGACCTGCGAGAACGAGGCCTGTTCGCCGCGAACAGCGACTCTTCCCCATCGCCTGAGCGATGCGGAAGACCGGCCAAATCCATGGCCTCCTCGTCAATCGCGCCGTCGTCGTGCTGGGCGCGGCGGCGCGCAAGACGCTCCCGCGCAGCGGTGCGAGACGCGTCTTCTTCAGATTGATCGATGTCATGTGAATCGCGATACGACGACACGAACGACGAACCCTTGCCTTCCTAGTTCCGCTACATGCGCCTACAGGCGCCGAGCCTTCTCGACCGTGGCGAGCAGGCCCTCGATGATGGCCGAGCGCATGCCGCGCTGCTCGAGCACGCGCAGGCCCTCGATAGTGGTGCCGGCCGGCGAGCACACGGCGTCTTTCAGCTGCGCCGGATGCTGTCCGGTTTCGAGCACCATGCGCGCCGAACCCTCGACCGCCGCCGCCGCCATGCGATACGCCGATGCACGCGGCAGGCCCTCGGCCACGCCGGCATCGGCCATAGCTTCAATGAACATATATATGTACGCAGGCGAGCACCCCGCAATGGCCGTGGCCGCATCGAACAGATGCTCGGGCAGCACTTCGCCCTGGCCAAACGATTCGACGAACGCCATGACGCGGGCCTTGTCGGCTTCGTCGAGCCCGTCGCCATAGGCGACCGACGTCATGCCGCAGCCAATCGCCGCCGGCGTGTTCGGCATAAGGCGCACAATTTTTTTCGCGCCAGTTTTTTCGGCAAGCCATGCAAGCGATTTGCCAGGCGCGATGGACACCAAAATAGCGTCATCGGGCAGCGCAGGAGCGACCTCGGCAATAACCGCCTCGTACATCTGGGGCTTCACGGCGAGCACCACCATCTCGGCCTTGGCGGCATCGGCGTTGCGCTGCGCCACGTCTACGCCGAATTCAGCGTGGACGGCGTCGAGCGTGGCCTGCGTGCGGGCCGACACGACCACGTCGCCCGGCTGGCACAGCTTCGCCCTCAACGAGCCCGAAAGCATGGCGCGACCCATATTCCCGCAACCAACAAATCCGATTTTATGCATGGAAGAACCCGCTCTCAAGACAAAGAAAAAGCACTGGTCAAATAAAGAATGCATACGCCAGCTAAAAGTCAGCAAGCGCGGGTTCTGGCGAGTGCGATTCGGGTGTTGAAAATGCCGGTGGCATTTTCAACACCAACCTTCTGCACCCGGGCGGGCGCGCCCAGCCCAGCTGGACCCACGCGTACTTCGGCGCGCGATCCGAAGGCTGAGCCCGAAGCGTGCCGTCAGAACCCGGCGCAGCGTCGACAGCTAGCGTCGTTCGGCGAAGCGGCGCAACCCTACGCCGCCAAAATAGGAGCCGCAACCTGCTTCTTGCGGGAAAGCACGCCCGGCATCCACACGCTCTTGCCGGTGACGTCGATGCCGAACACCTTGTTCACGAATTCGGTGTCGCCCTCGACGATGAACTGGCTGCCTTCAGCCAAGATGTCAGTGGCGAAGAACAGCACGAATTGGTAGCCTTTCTCGGCGACGAGCGCCTTGATGGCTTCGCGGATCTCGGCCTCGCGGGAAAGCACGGCCTGCAGGTCGACCGTCTCGAATTGGCCGATATAGACCTTGTTGCCATTAGACAGCTCGAATTCCTTGGCATCGGCGTTCACGATTTTGTCGACGGGCAGCTCGGCCGGGTTGGAGCGGCACTTGAAGATGCTCATGCCGTATTCGACCGGGTCGACGCCGACGAACGCGGCAGTCTTCGCGATGATGTCGCGATCGAAATCGGTCGTGGTGGGCGACTTCATGATGACGGTGTCGGTAAGCATGGCACCCAGAAGCACGGCGGCGATGCCCTTCGGCATCTCGATGCCCTCGATGTCGAACTCGCGCGCGACGATGGTGCAGGTGGAGCCCACGGGCATGGCGTTGTAGCGAAGGGGCTGCGCCGTGGTGAGGCCGCCAAGGCGATGATGGTCGATGATCTCCACGATCTCGGCGTCGGCCAAGCCGTCGGCGGACTGCAAGGCTTCGCTGTGGTCGACGAGAATTACCTTGTCGCCCTCGCCCACGCCCTCGATAAGACGCGGGGCCTCGATGCCGTTTTCGCCCAGAATCCACTCGGTCTCGGGCGGCAGGGCGCCCAAGCGGCAAGCCTCGTAGGTGACGTCTTCGCCGTTTTTCTTGGCGAGCTCATTTTTCAGATACGCATAGCCGACCGCAGCCGAAATGGCGTCGTTGTCGGGATTCTTGTGGCCGAACACCAGAATCGAAGGCATGGGGTTTCCTCCTTGTTTCATTTCATACAATTCACAGCCCAACAGTGTACCATGGCACCAGCTCGCGCGAGCAGGCGCGAGCGCACGACCCATAGAATTATCAGCAGGAGGCGACGCATGAGAATTCTCGGCATCCGCGACATCATCGGCCCCATCATGATTGGCCCGTCGAGCAGCCACACCGCCGGCGCGCTGCGCATCGCAAGCATGTGCCGGCGGCTTCTGGCCGGCGAGCCGCGCCAGGCGTCGTTTCACCTGTACGGCAGCTTCGCGCACACCTATCGCGGGCACGGCACCGACAAGGCGCTGGTTGCTGGCCTTTTGGGCATGGCCGCCGACGACGAGCGCATCCGCGACTCGTTCGAGATAGCCAAGGAACGGAATCTGAGCTTCGTGTTCGAGCCGCGCCCGAACGAGCCCATGCCCCACCCCAACACCGTTTGCATCGAGGTGACCGACTCCACGGGCGCGCACACGTCCATGCGCGGCGAAAGCATCGGCGGCGGGGCGGCCGTCATCACGCGCATCAACGGCATCGACGTGCGCCTGACCGGCGAGTTCCACAGCATCGTGGTGAAGCAGCGCGACGTGGCTGGCGTTTTGGCGCATATCGCCACCTGCCTTTCGGTATTCGACGTGAACATCGCCACCACGAAGCTGTTCCGCGAACGCAAGGGCGAGCTGGCCTACACCATCATGCAGACCGACGACGAAGTCGACGAGCGCGTGGCCGCGTCCATCGCCAAACACCCCGACATCTTCGACGTGCGCATCGTGAAAAGCGACCGCGCAAGCGAGGCCGTGGCGCCCGTGAAGGGCGAGGCGGCCAGCGGCGGGTTCGCAGCAGGGCTCACGCCGCAAGAAGCCGCGGCGGCGTTCGAACAGCTGGACTTCGCAAACGGCGCCGAGCTTTTGGCCTATTGCGAAAACGAAGGCGCGAGCATTTCCGAAGCGATATGCCGACGCGAGCGTTGCATGCTTGCCGCCGACGGCGTGGCCGTCGACAACACGCGGCGCTACCTTGAACGGGCGCTTGCCGTGATGCGCGAATCAGCCACGGCGCCTCTGGCTTCCCCCGTCAAATCGATGGGCGGGCTCATCGGCGGCGAAGCGGCCGCGCTTTCGGTGTTGGAGAGAAAAAATGCATCGGCGTGGAGGGAAAAGGCCGACAACGAGCGCGGCGCCACGAACGCAGGCGACGCGCAGGAAACGCCCTCGAGCGTGGCCGACCCCCTGTTGGCGCGCGCGACCACCTATGCCATGGCCGTATTGGAGACCAACGCCTCGATGGGCCGCATTGTGGCGGCTCCCACCGCGGGTTCGTCGGGCGTGCTGCCCGCGATGCTGCTGGCCGCGCAAGACATCCACGGCTTTTCCGACGATGAGCTGGTACATGCGCTTGCCAATGCCGCGGCAATCGGATACCTGATTACGCGCAACGCGACGGTCGCTGGGGCCGAGGGCGGCTGCCAGGCCGAAGTGGGCGCAGCGAGCGCCATGGCCGCAAGCGCTGCATGCGAGCTGTTCGGCGGAACTCCTCGCCAATGTTTTGCCGCAGCGAGCAATGCACTGTGCGGACTGATGGGCTTGGTGTGCGACCCCATTGCGGGCTTGGTAGAGGCGCCGTGCCAGAAACGCAACGCGACCGGCGTGGCCAACGCCATCGTGTCGGCCCAAATCGCGCTTTCGGGCGTCGAGAACCTCGTCGGCTTCGACGAGACCGTGGAAGCCATGCGCCGCGTGGGCAATTCTCTTCCTTTCGAGCTGCGCGAAAGCGCGCTGGGTGGCATGGCCGCGACGCCTTCAGCCTGCGCATTCTGCGAGAGTTGCATGAAATAGAAGACTTTACAGTGTAATTAATCATAAATTTACAACGTATAGTAGCTTTTTGTTGCAATTACTAACAGATATTGAGCATAAAAGAAGGAGCCCTTAGGCCCCTTCTTTTTGGTTTGGCGTAGAGCAAAACACCGTTTATCCGATTTTCACGATAGGCGCGTAGTCTTTCAGCAATGTCTTCGTTTGGCCAGTGCGGGCAAATTTGATGACCAGCGAATCACCATCGACTTTCAGTACTTTGCCGCGGCCAAACGTTTTGTGGTCGATGGTATCGCCCGCGGCGAACGTCGTACCCGCAGCCGCCTTCTTGCCGGCCGAAGCCGAATGCGTCGCCGCCGAACCGCCCCAGCCGCCTTCAGGCACATACGTGGGCACTTTACCCGAGCCGCCGCGCGAACGCAACGAGCCGACCGAACCCGCGGAACGCGCTCCCGCACCGCTTGCGCGCCTAGAAGCGCTGCCATGCGTCGACGTGAAATCGGCGAACGATTGGCCGCCGTGGCTTGCCTGCCCGCTTCCGAACGTGCGCCCGCCCGTCGACGAATTGCGGCGCGAGGCCACGTTTGCGCTCGACTGACCGAACACGCGTCCGCCGCCAGCTTCCACGCCCGAGCCCGAAATGCCGCGACGGCTGCCGCGCTTTTCCCAGCCCGTGCCCGAAAAGCCCATTGAGCCCAAACCAATGGTCTGGCGCAACTCGCCGGGAATCTCGCCGATGAAGCGCGAGATGGGATTTGCCACCGTATCGCCGAAAATCGTGCGCGACTGGGCACACGTCAAATACAGCTTCTTGCGGGCGCGCGTGATGGCGACGTAAGCCAGGCGACGCTCCTCCTCCAAGCCCGATTCGTCTTGCGAGGAATTCGAGTGAGGGAACAGCGTTTCCTCCATGCCGGCCACGAATACCACATCGAACTCGAGGCCCTTGCTCGCATGCACCGTCATCAGCGTGACGGCTGAATCGTCCTCGGCCATGGAATCCAGGTCGGTACGCAGGCGCACCCATTCGATGAAGTCGGCCAGCGAATCGGGCGACAGCTGGCGCACGCCGGCCAGGTTCTCGCCCTCGGGAAGATCGGCTTCCTCTTCGTCGGAATTCTGGTGCGATTGCACGTATTCCTCGACGACCGACAAAAATTCCTTGATGTTTTCCACACGCCCGCGTGCCTCGTCGGTGTTCTCATTTTCCAGCGCCGCGATAAGCCCCGACTTCTGAATGACGGCCTCGATCACCTTGCGCAGGTCGCCGCCATAGCTGCGGCATTCCTCGATCAACGACACGAAGCCGCCGAGCGCCGTGCGGGCGCGCATCTGCAGGTTGTCGTCGGCCACGCACAGCTCGGCCGCCAGCATGAACGGCATGTTCGTCATGGCCGCCGCCCGATCGATGTACTCAATCGTGGTTTTGCCGATGCCGCGGCGCGGCGTGTTGATCACACGCTTGGCGGCTATGTCGTCGTTGGGGTTCACGAGCAACGTGAGGTATGCCATCACGTCGCGAATCTCGGCACGGTCGAAGAATCGCGTGCCGCCGACAATTTTATACGGCACGCCGGCACGCAGCATCATGTCTTCGAGCGATCGCGACTGCGCGTTCGTGCGGTAGAACACGGCCATCTCGTCGTAGGAAAAACCCTCGGCGCGGCGCTTGTCGATCTCGCTGGCAATCCAGCGACCCTCGTCGCGCTCGTCGGAGGCCACGTACACGTAAATCTTGTCGCCGTCGGGCTGCGACGTGCGCAGCGTTTTGTCTTTGCGGTGCTGGTTATGGCGCACCACGGCGTTCGCCGCGTTCAAGATATTGCCCGTGGAGCGGTAGTTTTCCTCCAACTTCACCGTTTTGCAGTTGGGGTAGTCGCTCTCGAATTCCAGAATATTGCGAATGTCGGCGCCGCGCCAACTGTAAATGGATTGGTCGTCGTCGCCCACAACCATGATGTTCTGGTTTTTCGCAGCGAGCAGCTTCGTGATTTCGTACTGCGCCTTGTTCGTGTCCTGATACTCGTCTACCAGCAGATAGCGGAAGCGGTTCTGGTACGCCTCAAGCACGTCGGCGTGGTTTTTCAGCAGAAGGTGCGTGTACAGCAGCAAATCGTCGAAGTCGAAGGCGTTCGCGGCCTTCAAGCGCTGCTGCAGTTTTTCGTACACGCGCGCGGCCACTTTCGCGCCCGGGTCGCCCGTAGCGCTTTTCGCGAATTCGCCAGGCGTCATCAGCTCGTTTTTCGCCGACGAAATGCGATTGCGGATATTGTTGATGGGCCAGCGCTTCGGGTCGAGGTCGAGCTCGGAATAAATGTCTTTCACCAGGCGCTTCGAATCGTCGTCGTCGTAGATGGTGAAGCCTTTGTCAAAGCCGAGCTTCTCGCAATCGACGCGCAAGATGCGCACGCACATACTGTGGAACGTGGATACCCACATGCCGCGCGCCCCCGGCCCCACCAGCTTGCCCAAGCGCTCGCGCATCTCGGCGGCCGCCTTGTTGGTGAACGTGATCGCCAGAATCTCCCACGGTCGCACGCCGTTGTCGGCCAGCATATGAGCGATGCGGTACGTGAGCACGCGCGTTTTGCCCGAGCCGGCGCCCGCCAGCACGAGCAGCGGGCCCTCGGTGCACAGCACGGCCTCTCGTTGCGCGGGGTTGAGGGAATCGATGTCGATGCTGGTCATATATATTCCTTACGTCCGTTTGGCGGCGCCGCATTCCGCCTGCATCGACGGGACAACGTTCCAGGCGTCCCTTTCGATGCGGGCGAACCACGGCGCCGCCAAACTGCATGATATTTGAGTTGAAAATATTACGACGAGCGCGCCCTAAAAGCGACCATCGATTGGGAAAGAGCGTTTAAAAGCTACGGCAGCATGCCCATGGTTTCAAAGGCGAAATAGCCCAAAACCAGCGCACCTACAATAATGCGATAGATGCCGAACGCCGTGAAGTCGTTCTTCTTGATATAGCCCATCAGAAATTTGATGGAAACGACCGACATCACAAACGCCGTGACGATGCCCACCGCAAGCACCACGATCTCGGTCTGCGTCATGGCCACGCCAGCCAAGATGAATTTCACCACTTTCACCAGACCCCAGCCGAGCATCACGGGGATTGCCAGGAAGAATGTGAATTCGGTTGCCGCTGTGCGCGAGCAGCCCGTCAGCATGCCGCCGATGATTGTGGCGCCCGAGCGCGACGTGCCGGGAACCATGGCCAGGCATTGGAAGAGGCCGATCTTCAACGCCGTTTTCCAATCGATGTCGTCGACGTCGGTTACCTTGAACAGCATGGCCTCCGCCTGTTCTTCGGCATGGTTCTCGCTGATGCGCGCGTGACGGCCTCGCGGAGCCTCCACCTGGGCAAGGGCCTTTTGGAAACGGCGGCGGTTGCGACGCTCCAGCACGATAAACACGATGCCGTACAGGATGAGCATCGCGGCCACTGTGACCTTATTGTAGAAATGCTCGTTCATGAAATCGTCGAGCGCGAACCCAAACACGGCCGCGGGCAAGCACCCGATAACGACCATGCCCCAAAGCCTCCACGTGCCGCGGCGCTCGTCGGTGGTCTTCGCGTGCGAAAACGGGTTCAGCTTGTGGAAATACAAGATGATGACAGCCATAATGGCGCCGATTTGGATAACCACCAGAAACAGCGCGAGGAACGAGTCGGACACCTGCAGCTTCACGAACTCGTCTACCAAAATCATATGTCCCGTAGACGAAATGGGCAGCCATTCTGTGATGCCCTCGACCAAACCAATGAGCAGGGCCTTCAAAGCTTCGATAAGCATGGCGTTCGATACCTTCCGCGCATATTCGACAGTTCGCAACCGTTGAATTGTACCCAAGCCGATGAGCGCTTGTGCAAAGCTTGCGTAAAGTCTTAGAAAACGTGCGCGAAATCGCACGCGCCGCTCGCGCCTCGGCGGCAAGCGCGCTATGATGTCGGTCGGTATTCGCGCACGCCGGCATGCGCGAGCCCAAGCAGTTCGGGTCCGAAATCCTGCTTGTAAAACCTAAAACCAAAGGAGCTTGCATTGATACGCACATTTTTCGAGGACTACAAAGTCCTGCTGCGCAGCGTCCCTGCGCCGACGGTCACCATTTTCATCGTGAGCGTCATTCTGATGAACCTCATGGCAAACAAGGAGCTGCTATCCACGCCGTGGCTCGCGCTGGATTGCGGTTTCACGGTAAGCTGGGTCTCTTTCCTATGCATGGACATGATTTGCAAGCGCTTCGGCGCGAAGGCGTCCATCAAAATCTCGCTTCTGGCGCTAGGCGTTAACCTGGCCGTATGCCTATTCTTCTGGCTCATGAGCCTGACGCCCGGGATGTGGGGCGCGTACTACGACACCGGCATGACCGAGGTCAACGACGCACTGAACGCTACAATCGGCGGCACGTGGTACGTCGTGGTTGGCAGCTCGCTCGCCATGCTGTGCTCGTCAACCGTGAATTCATTGCTCAATGTGGCAATTGGCCGACTCTCCACGAGCAACACGTTCGGGGCGTTCGCGCGGCGGTCGTACATTTCGACGGGCATCGCGCAGTTCGTTGACAACTTGATCTTCGCCATCGTCGTATCGCACGTGTTCTTCGGCTGGACGTGGCTGCAGGTGCTTACCTGCTCGTTTACCGGCGCCGTCGCCGAGCTTTTGTGCGAAGTGCTGCTGAGCCCCGTGGGCTACAAAGTGGTGCGCGGCTGGGAGCGCGAAAACGTAGGCGCGGCGTACTTGAAGCGCCAACGCATACAGGAGCAGGCGCAATGACAGAGCAGAAAACGGCGCTGATCACCGGCACCTCGTCTGGCATTGGGCTCGCAACGACGCGGCTCTTCCTGGAACGCGGCTGGCATGTGTTCGGCTTCGATGTGGCGCCGGCGCCGATCGAGCATGCGGAATACGCACACTTCATCGTCGACGTGCGCGACCGCGCGGCGTTTCCTGCTAGGATCAAACCCGCCGTTATCGTGAACAATGCGGGCGTGCAAGGCGCCGACGACATCGCCGTCAACTTGCAGGGCACCATCAATATCACCGAAGCGTATGCTTTCGAAGGCGCATTCCCCGCCAGCAAGCCCGCGCCTTGGGTGCGCTCGGTTATTAACGTGGGGTCGGCCAGCGGGCATACGGGTTCCGAATTCCCCGAGTACGCGGCCAGCAAGGGCGGCGTTCTGGCATATACGAAAAACGTGGCAAACCGTTTGGCACCGCAGGGTATTTGCAACAGCATCGACCCAGGTGGCGTGCTTACCGAGCTGAATCGATGTGTCATGGACGATGCGGCGATGTGGAACCGCATCATGGAGCTCACGCCGTTGCGCCGCTGGGCCACGCCCGACGAGATCGCCGAATGGATTTATTTCGTAGGCGTGACGAACCGTTTCATGACGGGACAAAACCTGCTTATCGACGGAGGCGAAGCGGGCGCGGCAGAATTCGTCTGGCCCGAAGATTAGGTAATTCGAGCCAACCCTCCCAGCAATAAAGAAGCCACCTGATAGGTGGCTTCTTTGCATTCAGACGATTTTAAAACGCGATTGGCTTAGAAATTCTCGGCCGAAATCTCGAAGTACGACTGCGGATGGTTGCACACCGGGCACACGTCGGGAGCCTTCGTGCCCACGACGATGTGGCCGCAGTTGCGGCACTCCCACACCTTGACTTCGCTCTTCTCAAACACGGCAGCGGTTTCGACGTTATGCAAAAGCGCGCGATAACGTTCCTCGTGGTGCTTCTCAATGGCGCCCACCTGGCGGAATTTCTCGGCAAGCTCGGGGAAACCTTCCTCTTCCGCAGTTTTCGCGAAACCGTCGTACATGTCGGTCCACTCGAAGTTCTCGCCGTCGGCGGCCGCGGCGAGATTCTCGGCGGTATTGCCAATGCCCTCGAGCTCGCGCAGCCACATCTTGGCGTGGTACTGCTCGTTGGCCGACGTCTTGCGGAAAATCTCGGCGATTTGCTCGTAGCCTTCCTTCTTCGCGACCGACGCGAAATACGTGTACTTGTTCGTAGCCTGCGACTCGCCCGCGAAGGCCGCCTGCAGGTTTTTCTCGGTTTGGGTTCCAGCGTATTTGGACATGTGAATCCCCCTTTGGATTGCCGCACGCAAGCCCTGCGCCCGCGCATCGGTTAATGCGATGATACTACGTCGCAAAGCGAACGCGCCATCGCGCGGCCCCGATTATTCCCCAATCGGCATAAAGGCGAAACCCGTTCGGCGAAAAGCCGTTAGCGAATATTGGCCTCAATCGCCGCGACCAAGAATTTCGTCGCGCCCTCACCCGCCCGGGAATCGTAATAATGGACGAACCGCGCATCGGCCGTATATCCCTGGGCAAGCGCGACGTGCGCCATTGGCGAATACGCGCCTTCGCCCCATTGCATGCCGACCCAGCGGGCATGCATATGCGCGAGCTTCGCGGCCTCAAAGCCCGCCGCATCGCCTTCAGCCATCGCCATCTTCAGCTGCTCGATAATAGCCCGCTCGAGCTCATCTTTCGTGTTCCACTCCTCATCGTCCATGCCAAGCGCCCTCTCGTTGGCCGCGTCAACTGCGGCATCGCCATAGCGATCGCGCGCCTCCGCGCCATAGCGCGCCTCATTGGAGTGCACCGCGCTCCAACGCTTCAGATGAGGCAGCACCGCCCCCATCAGCGACACTGCCTCGTCGCGCGTCATGCCCGTGTTCTCGGCCAAGCGCGGGGCGCAGTCTTCTATCATGGCGTCCATGGTGGTCTCATAGGTGTATCCGCCGCGCTCGTAGCACCATTTGCAGTAATGCCCATCGGGCGAGCCGTCCGCGTCGCTGCCGTAGTCGGCCGGCGTCAAAATCATGCCGCAGCTCTCGCAATAATGCTCGGGCAAATCGAGCAAGCTCATGATCGGCTCTTCGAGCACGTTCGCGATAAGCTTCATCATGTCGATTCCCGTCACCACCTCGCCGCGCTCCCATCGCGACACCGCTTGGCGCGTGACATACAGCTTCGCTGCAAGTTCCTCTTGCGTGAGACCACTACGTTTACGCAGCTTAGCAAGCTTTTCTCCAAATTCCACGCCATCACCTTCCTGATTAATTACGTCGCCCGCATCGCCAAATCCACTTTATCGGCCGCAACCGCGCGCAATCAAGCAACTATTGATTGCGTTACAAACTAAAAAAGCCGCAAATGTTCAACCTAGACAGATCGGCGTTATTTCACATATGCGATAACGCCATAAACCCCAGGCCACAAAAACAAATAGCACTCGATGTATTCCGAAGCCGCAATTAGGCTGAACATTTGCGGCTTTTTAATTCGCCCCACCTAATTCAATAACGTTTACCCCACAAAATGACCTTCCAAATACTTTTCCGACATCATCTGATAGAGTTCGAGCATGAAAGAAATCATCTGCGACATATCTGCATTCCGACTCTACCGCGTTCCGCCGCAGATTCTTATGCAATGCCCGCCTTTTCCCTCCCGTGACGAAGACAGAAACCGACATTTCACCAATCGGCATATTCTCACGAAATACGCCCTTGGCGTTCCTTTGCATGTCGGAGCACGCGCGGCAACCCAACGAACAGGCGCATCTTCGCTTTCGTGGCACGTAATCCCCGAGGGCATTCCGCCTGGTCATATCTACGATACTCAGCTCGGAGTATGTGTCACTTCGCCCGAATTGACGCTTTTCCAGCTTTCGCAACGTTTGCCCGAGCCTCATGCCATTATGGCAATGTATGAAATGTGCGGTACGTATGCCGTTTTTCATCCGACAGAAGAGCTCGACGCTTTGACGCGCAATAATTTGCTCCCGCCCGGCTTCGGGTGGAAAAGGGTTGCCGATGCCCAAGGCCGCCCCTCAAACCTGTGGCAAAGAGACCCGCTGACCACCCTTGCTCGTTTAGAAAAATTTGCCCAGCAAATCGAAGGAACTCGCGGACAGGGAAAATTCAGCCGCGCAATACAATACGTCTCGGGCATAACGGCCTCACCATTCGAGACGCAAACTTCGATGCTTTTCGCCTTGCCGCGCCACATGGGCGGTGAAGGCTTCCCTGCCTTTTCGAACAACGAAAAAATCTCCCTCACAAAAGAGGCGCGCCTTTTGACGGGCAAATCAAATTGCTATGCAGATATCGTATTCGACACGTCACCAGGAAAGACGCTTATTGTCGAGTGCCAGGGCAAGCTCGTTCACAACACCATCTCCGCGGCCGTTCTCGATTCAGATAGAACAACCGCTCTACAGCAAATGGGATTCGATGTTCTGCTTCTCACATACAGCCAAATCGCTCACACGGAAAATTTCGACATCATTAGACGGATAATCGCCGAACGAATCGGGATGAAATATCGCGACAAAACGTCACGACAACTGCAACGTGAAAAAGACCTGAGGCATTGCATCTTTTTAGACTGGGGTGAACTACGAGAATCAGGGTTCAGCCGGCATGGCCGTTAAAAAACGCGCAAATGTTCAGCCCAGATTTCAACCTGAGCGTAATCGCGCATTCTCATCTTTAAAATCCCAGTTCAACTACGCGCATAAAAATACGCAACTCGCCCATCAGCTGACAAGCTGAACATTTAGCGCTTTTTTGAATCCCCGCCAAAGAAGGCACCTAAAGAACCGCATGCGAGAAAGGCTTGCGACCTTACATTTTCTTTACTGCCGCTAAAACATTCCGTCGGCGATGCTAGAATTCGACAAAAGAAAGGGACCGGCCCTTTCGCGTACTATAAAGGTGATGACTTACGACATTCACGGTCGTTGTTCTTTAGGGAACGCCAAACGAATATTTTGAAGAAGGCTCTACCGGAGTTTAGATTCGTATGGCGTTTCCCGCCTGTCACAAAATATTAGACCCAACGCGGCTGTTGTGGGCGAATGAGATGGGCGACCACTCTCGTTCGCTGCTTTGCCAACTCGTCCGCGCATCCCATAGACAGGATTGAACAATGGATTTCCCAAAAGCTAACAGTTTCCCGACCGACCTCGTGCGAAAGAAAATCATGGGGCCCAACTCACTGAAAATTTGCGAGGAGCTGCTGCGCGATGCGCATATCGCACCAGAATCGACAGTATGCGACCTGGGTTCGGGCATGGGCATTACCAGCGCGATGCTCGCGCGCGAGTACGGCTTTGAAGCCTATGCTGTCGATCTTTGGAGCGACCCCGACGAGAACCGCGCGTTTTTCGACGAGCTGGACATTCCAGCTGAGAGCATTCACCCCGTGAAGGCCGACGCATCCGAGGGCCTGCCGTTTCCGATTGAATTCTTCGACGCGGTGGTAAGCGTAGACTCGTATAACTACTATGGACGCGACCCAGAATATCTCAGCGGCAAATTGTTGCCCTATGTGAAGCGCAACGGCGTGCTCTACTTGGCCATTCCCGGAATGACGCGCGATTGCCACGATGACCTGCCGGCGTGCCTGTTGAAGTCGTGGACGCCCGAGCAGCTCGACTACATGCACGATATCCCCTGGTGGCACGCAATGATTTCACAAATCGGGGGCATCGAAATCGTTGACATGCACGCCATGGAATGCACGGCCGAGGCATGGGCCGATTGGATTTCATGCGACAACGAATATGCGCGCGGTGACCGCGCGGCCATCGAGGCCGGAGCGCTTAATTATTTGAGCACCATCGCAATTACGCTTCAAAAGATTTAACGACCAACGCGAGACGCGTCACGAGCGAAAAGCGGCGCGTCTCGCAAAAGCGATATGCGTTTGAGCATCAAATCGCCAACCCCATTCGCAAGGAATGGAGGCCGGGAGCAGAATCACGATTCCGCACTTTCGAAAATATGAGAAAGGGGCCAAGCGGCCCCTTTTTGAAAAAGCGTTATGCGACTTTTCCCGCCTTGCTCGCCTCTTCGGCTTCCAGCAGTTCGCGCGCGTGCGCGATGGCGTCGTCGATGTTTGGGCGAAAGTGCTCCTCGCCCACCAAGTCGACAAAGCCGGCGCGACGCATGGTTTTCATCGGCTGCTCGTTGGCATGGCTGAAAATGAGCTTCACGCCGTTTTCCTCGCAGTAATCGTAGAGATTCTCGAGCGCGTTCATGCCCGACGAGTCAAGCGACGGCACGCCGCGCATGCGAATGATCAGGTATTTCGTGAACTCCTTCACCGAGATATCGGTGATGCGGTCGGTCATGCCGAAAAACATGGGGCCGTTGATCTCGTACACGCGCACGCTCTTCGGCAGCTCGCGCAAATGCGTGACCTCGGAATCGGCGTCGCAGTAATACTTCCAGCCCTTGACCTCGGTTTCCTCGGAAACCATCTTCATGAACAGCACCACGGTGATCAGCATGCCAACAGCGATGGCCGTCACCAGGTCGAACACGATGGTCAGCGTGAAGGTGAGCAGAAGCGTGGCCACGGCGCCCTTCGAGGCCGTGTGGCACAGGTGCGCGAAGTTGCGCCACCCGCTCATGTTATAGGCGACTTGCAGCAGGATGGCCGCGATAGTGGGCATGGGGATGAGCGCGGCATACGGCATGAGGAACACGAGCACCGCGAGCAGCACCACGGCGTGCACCATGCCGGCCACCGGCGTGCGACCGCCGCTTTTCACGTTGGCCGCCGTGCGCGCGATGGCGCCCGTCGCTGGAATGCCACCGAACAACACGGAGCCGACGTTGCCCACACCCTGCGCCACCAGCTCCATATTGCAGCGGTGGTGCGAGCTGATCATCGAGTCGGCCACGACGCATGACAAAAGCGACTCGATGGCGGCCAAAATGGCAATGGTAATGCCATTGGCCAGCTCGTCGCGCAGCAGATCGAGCGAGAGATTCGGCACATGGAATTCAGGCAGGCCGGCGTTGATGGTATACAGGTCGCCAATGGTGTTCACGTCCATGCCGAACAGCGGCACCATGACCATGCCCACGATGACGGCGACAAGCGAGCTGGGGATTTTCGCGCCGAGCACGCCCAGGCGCGGCCACGCGAACAGCACCACCAAACACACCGCGCCCACCACGAGCGCCTGCCAGTTGAACGTCCCGAAGTTCGCGACGAGCGCCGAAACCTTGTCGACCGTCTCGACCGTCGAGGTGCCCGTCGGGTAGGTAAGCCCGAAGAAATCCTTCAACTGGCCGATGACGATGGTCACCGCGATGCCCGCCGTGAAGCCCGTCGTGATGGTGTACGGCACGAAACGGATGATGGTGCCCAGCTTGAAAAGGCCCATAAGCACCAGCAGCACGCCCGCGATAAGCGCGGCCGCGACCAAGCCGTCAAGCCCGTCGGTGGCCACGATGCCGGCCACGATGGTGGCGAATGCCGCCGTGGGGCCCGAGATTTGTACGCGCGAGCCGCCGAGGAATGCGATCAAGAAGCCAGCAACGATAGCGGTATACAGGCCTTGCTCGGGGCTGACGCCCGAGGCAATCGCCAGGGCGATGGAAAGCGGCAACGCCACGATGGCCACCACGATGCCCGAAACGATGTCTTTGGGCAGCTGCTCGAGCAGCTCTTCTTTGCTGGAATGCTTGATGATGCTGAACAGGATCGGTTTGATTTTGTCGTGCTGCATGGCCTGCGATTCTGGGTCGATGTTCCGGTTGGATTCCGCGCGCACGCCCGCCGCCCCGATTTCGGGACAGAAAAATTCCACCCAGGAAGCCCGGGTGGAATAGATGCTCTTCAATTGTCGCCTTTCGGCGCACGTGGGAGGGCTCGTATTGTAACGGGAAAGCAACGCCCGAGGTCGCAGCACACAGAATCGCCAAGGCGCAGGCATAACTTCCCCGCAAGCAAGGCATGGGCCGGAGGAAGGCGCCCCTTGGCCCACGAGGGGAAATACCCTGGCTACGCTTCCCAGTTGCCCACTTCGGACAGCTCGATGCTCGGGTTCTTCTCAACGGCCCAGTTCACATTCCAGGGGCTCGTGAACAGCAGCAGGCGACGCCCACGCATGTCCTCGACCTTCAGCGTGTCACGCGTGACGTTCAGATCAGAGAATTCGAACGCCTTCGGGTCGGTCTTGATCCAGCGAACGTCGGTGTACGGCAGGCCCGAGCGGCGCACCTCCACGCCGTACTCGGTCTTCAGGCGTTGCTCGAGCACCTCGAGCTGCAGCACGCCCACCACACCCACGATGACGCTTTCCATGCCGAAGCCCGGCTCGCGGAAAATCTGGATGGCGCCCTCTTGCGCGAGCTCCTCCATGCCTTTGACGAACTGCTTGCGTTTCAGCGTGTTCACCTGCGTGATGCGTGCGAACATCTCGGGCGCGAACGTGGGAATCTCGGGGAATTGCACGCGCGTCTTGCCCGTGCACACCGTATCGCCGATGCTGAAGATGCCTGGGTCGAACAGGCCCACAATGTCGCCCGCGTACGCCTCGTCGACGATGGCGCGGTCGTCGGCCATAAGCGACGTGCCCGTGGCGAGCTTGAGCTTCTTGCCACCCTGCACGTGGAACGCCTCCATGCCGCGCTCGAATTTGCCCGAGCAGATGCGCAGAAACGCGATGCGGTCGCGATGGTTTTTGTCCATGTTCGCCTGGATTTTGAACACGAAGCCGGAAAATTCGTCGCGCTGCGGGTCCACCGGTTCACCCGACACGGTGTCGGTGTACGGCAGCGGGCTCGGCGCCAGTCGCAGGAATTCTTTGAGGAACGGCTCCACGCCGAAGTTCGTGAGCGCCGAGCCGAAGAACACCGGCGACAACTTGCCCACGCGCACAGCGTCGAAGTCGAGCTCGTCGCCCGCGCCGTCGAGCAGCTCGATATCATCCATCAGGTTTTCATGGTTCGCCTCGCCGATCAGCTCACCCAGCTCGGGCGCGCCCAGCTCGGCCTCGATTTCGGCCACCTTCTTCGTGGCGTTCGCGTGGCCGTCGCCCTCGAAGGCGATCACGCGGCGGGTTTGCCGATCGAACACGCCGCGGAAGTTCTGGCCGCAACCGATGGGCCAGTTCATGGGGTACGTGCCAATGCCGAGCACCGACTCGATTTCCTCCATGAGGTCGAACGGGTCGCGCGCCTCGCGGTCGAGTTTGTTCACGAACGTGAAGATGGGGATATGGCGCAGCGTGCACACCTTGAACAGCTTCTTGGTTTGCGCCTCGACGCCCTTGGCGGCGTCGATCACCATCACGGCGGCGTCGGCGGCCATCAGCGTGCGGTAGGTGTCCTCGGAAAAGTCCTGGTGGCCGGGCGTGTCGAGGATGTTCACGCAGCAGCCGTCGTAGGTGAACTGCAGAACCGACGACGTGACGGAAATGCCGCGTTCCTTCTCGATGTCCATCCAGTCGGACACGGCGTGCTTCGAAGACGATTTGCCCTTCACCGAGCCGGCGGTTTGAATGCTGCCGGTGTACAGCAGCAGCTTTTCGGTGAGCGTGGTTTTGCCCGCGTCGGGGTGCGAGATAATCGCGAACGTGCGGCGCGAGGCGATTTGATCGGCAAGTGTTGCCACGAGGGTCCTTTCTATGGGTGCGCCCGCTAGGAAACCGAATAATAGCTGGTCGCGCGGGCGATTGCATACGAACATTGCATTATATCCCAGGCAATGCGAATCGCGCGAACGTCCAACAAAATACCTGATGGGAATACTTTTTCGAACGCTTGTGCTATTTTTTCTTGCAAAGCCTCAGTTTGACGTGCTATAGTCGAGGCGCACCCGTTGAAGCGGTTTCGAACCGCTCTTTTTTAAACCTTGCATGGGGGATGCATCGGCGTCCTTTGCTTCAAGTCGCGTTCGGCGCGGCGGCGTGTCACATGCAAGGCTAATTTCTTTTCCTACAACCGAATACCAGAAAACGTATGAGCAGGTTGGCTTTTGCTGCCGTGTTCCCTTGAAGAAACGCTGCCCTATGGCCGTTTCGTACACCTTGGCGTCACGCCCGTAGTGCAGCCTCGCACTGCCTTGCAGCCGCAAAGGTCCTGCTCATACATACCCGCCGGCGCTTTTTGTGCCTTTTGAAAGGAACGCCATGAGCACGTTTGCCTATTCACCCCAAATCATGCAAGAAACCGCGCTCGGCCTTGAGCGGTTCGACATGCGCGACGAAATGCTTGCCTGCCGCGAGCTGAAGCTGTGCGGCCCCGTCGACGCGGAGTCGGTCGCCGATATCATCCGCGGCATGCGCCACTTGCAGCGCGCCGACGCCGACGCGCCCATTACCCTGTTCATCAACAGCCCAGGCGGCGAGGTGAGCTCGGGCTTGGCGTTGTACGACGCGATGTGCGCCATCAGCTGCCCCGTGCGCACCGTGTGCCTGGGGCTTGCGGCCAGCATGGCGGCGCTGCTGTTCATCGCCGGCAACCAGCGAGATATGCTGCCGCACAGCCGCGTGATGATTCACGACCCGCTGATCGGCGGCGGCGTGGGCGGAAGCGCCCTATCGGTGAAGGCGCGCGCCGACGACCTCATGCGCATCCGCGACATCACCGCTCAGGTGATCGCCGAACACACCGGCATGCCGCTCGAGCGCGTATTCGAGCTGACGGCCCGCGACACCTATTTCGAAGCAGAGGAAGCCGTGGCGGCGCATCTGGCCGACCGCGTGATTCACGAACTATAGCGGCGAAAGCGCCCACAGCCGAGCCTTGGGCGCAGGCCCCCTCCCCACCTGTTTTAACGCATCGCATGCCAAGGAGGCACCTATGAAAATCGCCGAATTCGAAACGCTCGTCGAAACCGCGGCAGAAGCCGGGCCCGAAAAGTTCACCAATGCCGCCGTGCAAACGGGCATCATCGACCCCACCGAAACGCGCGACCCGCGCCGCGCTTACCGCGGGCACACGCTGCTCACCTCGAGCACGAGCCTTCAAACCGACAGCTGGCAAACCGGCCTGAACAACAACGTGCTGGTGCTGGGCTGCTCGGGCGGCGGCAAGACGCGCCACCACGTGAAGCCGAACCTTCTGCAATGCCACGGATCTTATATCGTGCTCGACTGCAAGGGCTCGCTCTACCGCGAGGTCGGCCCGCTGCTGCGCAAGCGCGGCTACGTAGTCGACCAGCTGGATTTCACCACCATGGGCGGCACCGTGGGCTACAATCCGCTGCGCCATGTACGCTTCAACCGCCACGGCGAGCCGCTGCAGCAAGACATCATCGCCATCGCGTCGGCCATTTGCCCCATCGAGGAACACGAGGCCGACCCGTTTTGGCCGCAGGCGGCGGCGAACTACCTCACGGCGTACATCACGTACGTGTTCGAGGCCATGCCAAGCAGCGAATGGACCGTGGCCGCGGTGCTGCGCGTGTTCGAGATGGCATGCGCCGGCAAGTCCGATTTGCTGTTCTCCCAGCTCGAGGCCGATGAACCCGGCTCGTTCGCGCCTTCGCTCTATCGCCGCACGAAGGTGACCTGCGGCGCCGAGAAGATGCATTCCAGCATTCTGGGCATCCTCGCGGCAGACCTCATGCCGTTCGGCTTCCCCGAAGCGATGGATGCCTACGAACGCACGCCGCAGATCGACTTCCGCAGCTTCGGCCGCGAGAAGCGGGCGCTGTTCGTCACGATGAGCGACACCGACCGCAGCCTGGCCAAACTCACGAGCATGTTCGTGCGACAGGCCTTCAGCACGCTGATCGACTCGGCCGATCACGACTACGCCGACCATCGGCTGCCGGCGCCTGTGCGCTTCGTGCTGGATGATTTCGCGAACCTGAGCCTGCCGCACATCGACGACGTGCTGTCGGTCATCCGCAGCCGCGAGATTTGCGCCACCGTCATCTGCCAAACGGTGAGCCAGCTGGAAGCGCGCTACGGCGAGCCCACCGCGAATTCGATCATAGGCAACTGCGACACGCAGCTGGTGCTGGCCTTCCAAGACGAGCGCACCGCGAGCTACTTCGCCACGCGCGCCAACAAAACGGCCAGCACGCTGCTCGAAACGCCCGCCGGCCAGTGGTGGGTATTCGTGCGCGGCCAACGCGGCCGCATTGAGGCGGCCTACCAGTTGGAGAACCACCCGCGCTACCCCGAGCTCGCGGCGCTTGCCGATGCGGCGCGACGCGAGCAGGAACGCGCCCGCAAGCCGG
>ERZ808240.1932-NODE-1932-length-24121-cov-8.502202_pt1 | contig 24121 bp, 10 predicted proteins | sample MGYA00521084_ERZ808240 | MGnify/ENA primary metagenome ERZ808240 (study PRJEB31516, sample SAMN03275571) | gut metagenome | biome: mammalia-associated habitat; material: feces | host: Papio cynocephalus | place: Kenya | collected 2012-08-06 ... | reverse complement strand
CAAAAGTGGTTAGTAATTCTTGATTCTATTGATTTATATCAACTTGACGATTGCAAAGATAGGGTAAAATAGTGGTACGTATGTATACATTTGTATCATAGATGTATACAATCATCTCATTTCTTTAAACATACATCAATATACTAATTTGATACACACATATACATACTCTGCCCAAATATTTGGATACAAGTCATGATACAAGGCTTAAAAAACACTATCTTTGCATCAAAGAACCTACTAATATACATTTTCAAACCTATGAGAAATAAGAAGAAACTATTTTATCTCATTGTTTACATAACGCTACTACTATGTAGTACTGCCATATTAGCCATATCGAAGAAATGGGGCTTCTCACATATCAACAACAATGACGGCATGAGCAACAGCTCAGTAAACGTGATTTTTCAAGACAGTTATGGTGTTATATGGATTGGCACATGGGATGGACTAAACCGTTATGACGGTCGTAAGTTTTCACAATATCATTCCATCATCAATGATAGTACTACACTCTCTCATCCCGTTATAAGAAATATATTAGAAGAAGACAGTATCTATCTATGGATTATTACCGATTGGGGAGTTAATCGTTTTAACCGTAGAACAGGATTATCAAAACGCTATTTCCTCAACAGTTTGCATAAAGCACCCTTTGCAGAAAATGCTTTTCGTTGTACCATAAGTAGGCAAAAGGATATAATTGTATGCTTTGCAGGTAAACAACTATATCAATATAATAAAACAAAAGACACCTTCGAACAAATTGATACGAGAGCTATAGGCAAGAGCTTTATAAAGGATATAAGATATGACCGACAAAACATGTTATGGGTTATTACTGACAATAAGCTGCTACACCTATCTCTAAACAAACATTTTCTGAAGTTAACAAGTTGCATCAAGCTACCTGTTGGCACTGAGCGTACCGTTTTCGACAATCAAGGAAAGTTATGGGTTCAAACTGCTCAAGGCCTATACACCCTCAACAACGGCTCTAAATTGAATATACCACCACTGAAACTGAATGGAAAGCTCAATAGAGTTTGCTATCTGCACAAGCAATTGGCCATAGGTACAGACAAAGGTTTGTTTCTTTATACCAATGGCAAACATAAGCAACAGCTATTCAATGTCAATGTTACGACACTGTTTCAAGGTAGCCAAAACATATTATGGGTAGGAACTGATGGCCGTGGTGTGTATCAATATTATATGAAACCAGAATTTGCAAAATCATTTTCTATCGGACAAAAAAATATGTCAGTCAGAGCCATTTGTATGCAAAATAACAAGATATTAGTTGGTACAAAAGGTGAAGGATTATTAGTATACAAAGCTAACAGCAATGACTCTCTACAACTTCTCAATATACATGACGTAGGACCTGGACGCACCGACAATGCCGTCTATTCTCTTTCCAATGGCTTAGACAATCGTGTATGGGTTGGCACAGATGGATTTGGCTTGTTTTATTGGCAAAATGGTCATCTGGAAGCCATGAAGTTTACCAGCGATTACGATAGACATCAAATTTATTCAGTATACGCAATATCTCAGGTTAACGATTCAACCCTTTATATTGGAACCAGTGGTAATGGCTTGATAAAAGCCACAATCATAGACAATCAAGTAAAAAACGTTTGCTGCTATAACAGCAAACGACGCTCAACCGTAAAAAACGACATTGTATATGCTGTGGTCAACGCCAACCCTTATCTATGGATTGGCAGTAGAGGAGACGGCCTTACATGCCTTGACATGCGTAACCAGCAAACTAAAAACTATCGTAACAATCCAAGAGACAAACATTCTTTGGCAAGCAACGATATCATATCTCTGTATCGCGACTCTCAACAGAGACTGTGGATTGGCACTACCCAAGGACTTGACTTAATGGTAACCAAAGAAAATGGCAGCGTTAGTTTTCAACATATAATAAGCAGCGATAGCCACGCTATTAGCAAAAACATCCACAGCATACAAGAAGACTCATTCGGAAGCATTTGGGTAAGTACCAGCAATGGTGTCATCCGTGTTCAAAAGAACTTGTCAACCACACGCTTCACTTATCGTGACGGTCTGCAAAGTGATGAGTTTTCAGACGGTGCGGGCATGGTTACTCCTGACAAAAAGCGCATATTCTTTGGCGGCACAAATGGTTTAAGCATTATGTATCCAAACCTTATACAAAGCACTTCGTTTATGCCTCGACTTACACTCAATGCACTCTACATTGACGGAAAGCCGCAATCGCTGGCCAACAGCTACCAAATCAGCAATGGAGCCAAGACTCTTGAGTTTAATTTCTCTGTACTTGACTTTATCGACAATGAGCGTTGCGAACTGTCATACAAGTTAATACGCAAGCATTGGTGGAGCAATGGCAAAGAAGAAGACAAATGGATTTCTGTAGGGAATGCACGCAGTATTACACTCAATGAATTATTTCCAGGCAGTTATATACTACAAGTTCGCCAAAGCAATTCAGCCCATCGCTGGTCTGAGAACACTCTTTCTATCCCTTTTTATGTATCTTATCCACTATGGTGCAGATGGTGGTCTATACTGCTTTACATTATTGCGCTATGCTGGTTCGTACGCAGTGCTTACCGTGCAAAGATGCATCGACTGCACACAAGGCAGCAACATGAACTGGAAAAGCAAAGCCAGCACAATCGCGAAGAAATACATCATGCCAAACTTCGTTTCTTTGCTAATGTTACAAGTCATTTTTCCAACAATATCACTCAAGTATTTGATGCGTTGGAAAACCTCAGAAACAATCATTGTAACAATGAATCCATTGAACTAAATCGCATAGAAGAGCAGATAAGACAGATGAAAATGCATATCAGACAGATGTCTGAAATACAATCTGCCGAAGACAATGACACAGCTCTTAATGTAGAACAAGTAAACATCTCTCATGTATTGCGTGTAGCACTTGACAATTATTCAGCCACTATCATGGGCAAAAACATCACTTTATTGTTAGATGACAATTCTTTACAACTAACTGCATCTACTGACAGGCAATTGCTTTTTAAGGCACTTAACAATCTGCTGACTTATATAATAGACAATATTCAAGAAAACAGCAAGATGGAAGTAAGCGCAAAGGCTGATGAATTTCAAGCTTATATAGCCTTTACTTACAGTGGCGTACAGCCCGACAGTGCAGAACATTCTGATATATTCAATTCTTATAAAGCATTGGACAAATTTGAAAACAACATGTCTGAAGGCCGCTCCGACACAACTATCCGACTGACATTGACCAATGACTTGGCCAAACGTTTAGGCGGAAAGTTAACTATCAGCTCACCACGTGCCAACATGGCTACCTTTGTTGTAAGTTTGAAACAACAGCCTTTACCTATTAAGTCTACAGTCCAAAAGGTACAGCCTACCTCCAAATTAGAGCGCATACTTAGTCATCACGACCAAAGCATCTTATTGATAGAGTCTGATAAGGAAATGGCTGATTTTATCAACGAAATATTACAGGCTGACTACAACATAATGGCATGCCAGCCTGAGAAATGGTCTACTGCTGTGATTGCCAACAGTATAGACTTGGTTATCTGTGATGTAAGCGACAGTTCCTTTCAATGTATTGACGAATTGCGCTCAAATGCCAAGACCATGTATGTACCCATTATTGCCATTTGCAATGAGGGTGAAAAGAAAAGTATTGTTGACAGTCTGCGCACTGGAGCCAACTCCATTCTTGAGAAACCTTTCCACACCAACTTATTGCAAGCCATGGCTGATCGCTTGATACAAGAAGCTGCACGCATGAAGAGCTTTTCCAACTCGCCCAATGCCTATATACAGCGATATAATTCCATTGAAATGTCAGCTGAGTTAAGGCACTTTATAGCTGAAGCGGTCAATACTGTCAGCCAAAATTATACAGATGAAAATTATAATCCTGACACGCTGGCACAAGATATGACTATCAGCAGGTCTCAGCTGTACCGTAAAATGAAACAGGCCATCGACATGTCGCCCAGCGATTTCATTTTGGAGTATCGTATGCAACAAGCAGAACGATTATTAAGACAAAGCACTCACACCATATCCGAGATAATAACGGCATGTGGCTTCCGTAACCGTGCCTTCTTTTACAGAGAATTTTCACAACGCTACAAGTGCTTGCCCAAAGAATACAGAAAACAAAACAATCACACAGAATAAGCATTGCCATTGACAGATTACTTTGTCTTCGCAGAAGTAACCTGTCAATAGAAGCCTAATATTCTTATACTATTCCACTCCAACAAGAGTGTATGTGCAAATTACAAGTAAGTGTTATTTCATCAATACATTACGAACGGTGCCATCAGAGTATCTTACTACATTTATGCCATGCATGGGAGTAGCAAGTTGTGTACCCGAAATGGTGTAATAAGCAGAGGGTATGACAGATGACGGTTGGCAGGTGTTGTCGACTATACCTGTGGTAGAAGAAGTCAATTTTGCTACCGCAGAGTTTTCCACTTGACAGTTGCAGGGGTCGGAACTGTCGTAACTGCCTACGGAAGCAACAACGGTCAGGTCTTTTTTCTTCCACGACTCATCCAATGTAAAGGTGCAAGTATAGCTGAAATCATCGTCTTCCCAGTCCACAGGTTCACCCCAAGTGGCATTTACGGCACGCATCAAATGCTGGTGATAGTAAGGAGCTGTGGGGGCGCCTGCCTGCCCTTTGGCCTGTACATTGTCTTCCGTCAAGAATACGGTAATGCGCTGGTCTGTATTGCCAAAAGGCTTTATCCGCTGCCCTTTCACGGTTACTGTGGCAGTCTTGCCGTTTTCTGAAGCCACAGCCTTGGTCGATATGACAAGTGCTGACTCCTCTTCGATAATATTGTTTACACAAGTGGCTATCATCTCACTGCTACTTGGAAATACAGTCGGTGCACCATCAATGGGTATTCTGTTAAACATCATGGCAGGAGCAAAGGTTCCTCCATCTGCATTATAGAACCACTCATAAGACAAGTCGGCAGCAGTGGTAAAATCATCAGTATGGTAGCCAGAATGATGACATACGGCAGCTATGTGTTCGCCCCATCCTTCATCGCTGTTGATTACCTCATGTAACTTCTCTGCTCCATCAGGACAGTTGGGGCATTGCTCTGTGGTAAACTCCTCTATAAGCACTATTCGCCTGTAATTGAACAAGCAATTGCCTTGATTGTCGGCAGCATGCCCATCAGTCTCACCGTTTACCTGTGTGATAACAAGGTTCAGCTCATCACCCGTATTCACACTGTTAGCATCAGGTATGGCAACTGTAAACCGCCCCATCTCGTCCACAGCCAAGTCAACAGCCTGTGTAACTCTTTTATCATACTGATTTCCTGTCAGATTGAACGTAATGTTTCTAATAGGCTGCTGACCATGATTATAGAGGTTCAGCACCACTTGTCGAGTGCCATCGCCTTCTATCAGTCCACGCGACTTCATCAGCCAAACATCCTGTTGCGGCATACTGCTGCCGTCTATACCTATCTCTATGGCAAGTGGGTGCTGCTGTTGAGTCCATTCTGCAGCTGCGCCAAGCTTTACATAAGTATCTTGATTGTCAACAGTTTCTACTGTCTGTATATAGCATACCTTGGTGCGCTGATAGTAGGTATAGCCTACATAGAGCGGTTGACTGCCAGCGATAGCATACGGCTTGTCAAGGGTTACCTCGTTCCAACCTTGTTGCATGGTAGGATACTCATCCTGAAAGCGTGTCAGTTTAGCCGCAGACACATTGGGTCCGTCTATGGATGCACGAACCCAAACCACCACAGAATCTACCAACTTCTTGTCACTTGGCAACGCTACTCTGACGGTTCTTACCTCATTGCCTGTGTATTGCGCCAACATACTGGCATCTATACAAGTGGCTACGCTGCCACTTGTCTTGCCTTTTACAAAAAGCTCACTGAGCGAACCTTGCTTTTTATTGACATACCCCACACTGATGGTATGTGCCATCATACAGGTGCATGACACCCAAAGTAGCAATAAAGATATTGATAATTTCTTCATAGACTGGCATTTTATGCAAAAACAGGTATTCATGAGCATCTGTTTTACTCATGAATACCTGCCTGCTTTATAATTATTTCTTCATTACTTTGCGTGTTATGCCATTCTCTTTGACAATATAAACGCCTGAAACTTCCATGCTTGCCACACGGCTGCCTTGCAGATTGTAGACAGCTTTCGTACCGGCAGTTGCAGCATGTATGCCATGAATGCCTGTGGCAGTACCGCTGATATCCACACACATCATGCGCAAGCCACCCTTGCCAGGTATTTCTTCCCAATCGTCCCCATACTCTTTGTCACACGTATAGAATATGCAAGCTTGCGTGTCATCGTTGACCACTGCAAAGCCAGAAGACTTGAAATCGTTCTCTGCTATCTGGCGTTTCCATAGCGTATTGCCCTCAAAGTCCACCTTTGCTACATAGAAGTTGGCGGTGTTCCAGCCTGTGCAGTCTCCATAAAGCATTACCCAACCATCGCTCTGCGGTATCACCTTTACGGGCGTTACGCCAAAGCCGTCATTGCTACAATAGCTGTAGCCCAACAGGCTGTCGCCCTCCCAGGTGTAGTCGCCTTCTATATCCAACTGGTTCACCCAAAGGTTTGCACTGGTGTCAACACCCGTATAGCTCCATGCCACAAATGCCTTGCTGCCGTTCACACCCAACTTAATACCACTGCAATTGCCGTCTTTCGTGCCGTTGGGCAGAAACTCTTCGGCAAACACCTGACCATCTGCCGTAAGATGATTGGTTACCAAATAGCCTGCAAAGTTGGTCAGCTTTCTGTAAGCCAACACCAGTCCTCCTTTTCCATCGCTTGCCACATTGGGTTCTGTTGCCGGTGCATTGCTACCCACATAGCTGCTTGTTTCTATCACAACGGGAGCCGCCCACACATCCTTGCCATCGGTATCTATCAACCTTGCACTCAAGCCTAAAGACTTGTTAGGGTATACAAGATACAGCTTGCCGTCGGCACCAGGATAGGCAAACATCCCGTCAGCTTCCAGTTCTACCGGCTCTGCCCATGCCTTTGTACCGTCAGCATTGTAGCGCATTACCAAATAAACATTGCTTTGCATGTCTATAGAGTCTGGCATTTCCTCATCAGGATACCATGGCGAAGGCTGCCAATTGGTAGAATCTGCCTTTACCTTATAATTTTCCATGTGGGCTATTGACGCATAAATGTTGCTGCCGCTCACACAAACCAACGGCACCATGTCTTCATAATCAGGGTGCTGCGGCTTGCTGGCACCAAACATCCTGATGCCTTCCTTGCTCCATACGGGCTGCCCCTGAGGGGTGTAACAATACAGATAGTTCTCGCCTTTCTTTTTGGCAGTATCATTGCGCACATCGGTATAGCTCAACAATATATTGCCATCGGCAGTAACCTGCATGCCATAGTCTGTAGTCCACGACTTGGTAGGCAGACTGCTTACTGTCAAACCATTTTTGCCCAACAGTGCATTGCCATTTTTGTCAAAAGTCTGCATATACAAATAATAACCATAGCGAGGGTCGTCATAGTGCATCCCTTCAGGAGTATTGAGCCAGGTCAGCACAGTGTATCCGTCTGCCGTGCGCAAGGCTTTCATCTGTCCTTGTCCGTAAACACTGTCTGCACCTACAATGGTAAATGCCTTATCGTCTGTCTTCCACTGAGCATGGCTGCTTATCCAGCCCAATGACACCAGAGCAATAAGTAAAAAAATCTTTTTCATAAGCTTTTGTCTTTTTATGTTTCACTTCAACGTCTGCAAATTTATCAAAATACGTTTAAACCTCCTTTATCTTGCAACTTATTTTCATTTACATTTCATGAAATATCAATAAATAGTTCTCATTTTAAACGCTTCCATCCTTATTCTCTAAAAAAATGCTAACTTTGCACTCAAATAAAGATAAAAATGAAACATTCAAGAACAGCGCTTTTTATTATCTTTTTGCTGTCACTTTTCCCTCTTGCAGGACAAGCTAAGCAAGCAACTACTGCCAATGAACTGCGAAAACTGGCTGACAAGAAATATTATGCTGAGATGTATCCTGAAGCTCTCGACCTCTACATCAAGGCCTTAGACAAAGCTAAAAAGGAAGGCAATACCTATCAATACATAGCCTGCACAGGCTACATAGGCAATATTTATGACGCCTTTGGCGACAACAACAGCTGCATACACTATTATATGCAAGGATTAGAAGCTGCCAAAAGATGCGGCAACCTGCGTATACAGCTCAACCTGCTGACCAATATTGTTACCTGCTACACACGCATGGGCAACATAAAACAGGCCAAACACTACTTTCAACTGCTGCAAGAAAAGAGTAGGCATTCTGCCAACGACACCACGCATTATTATATATTGTACAACAAAGCACGCATACTTGGTGCCGAACGCCAATACCAAAAAGCTATCCGCCAGCACAGAGCCGCATTGGCTTTTGCCCAAAAGCACCATTTAGGTAGTAGTATCTATCTGCTCTACCAATTAAGCGAAATAGCCAATCTCTACATCCGGTGCGGCATGGCACATGAGGCATTGGCTGTCAGCGACAGCTGTATCAATATGGCCAATGAACTGAACAGTGGCGAACTAAAGGTAAACGCATATAAGGTAAAGGCCGATGCTTATGCCATGCTCAACAAAGACAGAGAAGCACAACGCTACCGTGAACTGTATTTCAGCCTCAACGACTCGGTCTACAACATCCACAAGTTCTACAAGGCACGCTACAATCTCATGGAATATGAGAACCAAGAGCACCAGAAACAACTGACAATGCTTAACGAACGCATCAAACAGCAGATTTATGTCATCATTGCCGTAGTGCTGTTTCTGTCGCTGATGTCGCTGTTGGCTTATATCATTTACAGCAAAAACAAAAAACTGAAAGTGGCACAGCGGTTGCTCATCCAAAAAAACAACGATATGGAACAGCGCGAAGCGCAAAACCAACTGTTACTCAAGCAGTATCTGCTGCAATTGAATGCAGCAGAAAGCGCAAACAAAAGTACAGCAAACTGCATACCTTGCAGTGCCTCTACCCCCACAGACCGCAACGCATGCACAGCAGACACCAAACCAACCAACATTGTCAAAAACAACACACCTGTACTGACCGATGACAACGAAAAACGGCTACTCAACCGCATCAACAATGTAATCAACGATATAACCTTTATAGCCAATCCTGACTTCAGTCTGCAAATATTGGCAGAAGCGGTAGAGTCAAATGTCAACTATGTGTCACACGTTATCAACAACACCTACAAGAAAAACTTCAAGACGCTGCTTAACGAGCGGCGTATCTGCGAAGCCTGCCACAAGTTAGCCGACCCCAAGCGTTACAGCAACTACACCATGCAGGCCATTTACGAGGAAGCAGGTTACCGCAATGCCACCAGCTTTATCAGAGCATTCAAGAAGATATATGGCATGACGCCTTCTGAATATCAACGGTTGGTACAGGCTCAACAGGCTGAAACAATTGTCCCTGCGGACAATGAAGAAGACAACTGACAGTCTGCCGCACCACATTGCAGCCCGCTTTTTACTGCAATGCTTCCACTACTCTTTCCCCACCCCACTGCAAGAGCTATGCTATCGACACCCGATTACACTGTTTTCGGTAGGCAATAGCTATGCTATCAGAAGGCGATTGCATAGCTATTGAAAGGGTAGTTGCGGTGCTATTGGCTGTAATATAGCTACGACACAATAGAAAAAATTGCACGAAGTTAGTGCATATTTTACCGGAAATTGCACAAAATAAAGTCAGAATCAAGCAATAATTGCACTGACTTTGTAAACCGATTGAGATTACATACTAAACCCACATCGGTCGTTTGAGATTTTCTTGCTCAAAGATATTCCAGCTTACCTTACTTCACCACTACCTTTGCGCTGGCTGTCTTGCCACCATGCTGTGTGGTAACGATATATATGCCACTTGGAATGGCTGAGAGGTCTATGGTATGTGCGGTTGAGGCAAGAAGGGTCTGACCAAGGCAGTTGTTAACAACTACTCTGTCGGCATGGCCCTGTATGGTAAGTGTGCGGCCATTGACGGCTATCTGGACTTTGGCAAGGTCTTTTGCAGCAGCGGTGATGCCTGTGGTTACACCTGAATAATAGTAAGTGCCTACCTGGCAATCAAACTCGTCGCCAGCTGCCACATAGCGGCGTGCCTCTGTAATCTTGTGATAAGGATTGGTACCCAGCCACATTACGATGTTTTCTACCGGCACAGAATAGTCATAGCTGTTGCCTTCTCCCCATCCCGGCTTCCAAGAGTTGCTCTTTGCGTTCCAGCGGTAGTTCAGCTTGTTGATGCGCACTGAGTCGTTCTCATACTCATAGGTGAAGCGAGAAGAGTACTGCCAGTCGTCAGCACCGGTGCCTTGTCCCATCTTATAGTAAGAGTCTACGACATTGCCATGATCGTCAAAGATATATTGCTCGCTGATGTCGGCAATCTTCTTGTGTTCAGAGTCCTGGGTGTAGTTGTAGGCCACTGAGCTTTCCAACTTCAAGTCTTTGTTATAATTGTAGGTGTATTCAAACTGTGGCGTCCACTCATTGGTGTCCCATGGCTTTACGGTTTCATAGAGATAGGTGGTGAGATAGCGGTTGTACATCAGCTTCTCCAAGCGTTGCGACTCCGGCAGGGCGATGGCATCGCGCAGATTGCGCACGGTAGTGTCACGCAGTTCTTTTGTATCACCGGTTACGTAATAAGTCTTTGCCTCGGTGCGATAGTCGCCATTGTCAAGCTGGGTAATGTCATAATAGGTTTCCACTCCCTTCACATACTTGCCGTCAGGCTCAGGCATGGAATAAGCCATGTCGCTGGTCATAATGCCGGTAACATCGTCATAGGTACATGCAGAATAGGCGCATTGCCTTACCTTTCCGTCCCACTCGTAGCAACCTACCCAGTCTTGTTTGTCAGGATTGTAGTACAGCATCTCCTGCTTGGTATTCAGTCTGTTTTCATTCCACTCCTGATTTACCTTATAGAAAGCCATCCACTCTTTGCTGTCTGCCAACCACTTGTAGTTGGTAAGCTGGGTGATATAGCCATAGTCGGTGTAAGCCACATCTTGCATATCGCCGGCAGACTGCCAAGCTGTACCATCCCAATAGTAACCTTCCACATGAGACTGGTAATTGTTGGCATCATAAGAAGCCTTGGTCCAGTTGGCCTTAACCCATGTTTGGGTAGCAGCGTCATACGTGTATGTATGCTCTTCTATCATATTGCCGCGCTCATCATAGGCATACTCACCCTTCTGACTGGGCACCCACTGACCGTCGGTATATTGAGAGATAATCTGCTGTATGCCTAACTTCTGGTCGTTATATACATATTCGTGTTTCTCGCCATAATTGTAAAGCGGACTCACAACAGACTGTAAAAGGCAATAGCCATCCTTGTCCCAGGTGTAGTTCCACTCTTCCTGTGTCTGCCACTCGCCAGACATATACAACTGGCTGACTCCACGCTTAGGCAGTTTGGAGTTGGGGTAATACTCAAAAGTGGTGCGCGAGTAGCTCTCGCCTGTTGACTTTATATTGGTAATAATGCTGTCGAGCTGCTCCACATACTGACTGCTGACCTTGAAGCCTACCTTGGCAGGACGAGATGCGGTGGGCTGAACAGTGGCTTGAGCTGCCTTCCTGAGCTGGGCAACATGCTGGCGATTTTGTGCCAAACTGTTGGTAAGGGATGTCTGGGCCAACTGTACAGGAGCTTTCTCTATAAAGCTGATTCTATTATACATACCCAACGATGCCTTGAACGCTTGTGCAGCTGTACTCTGAGCTGTAGCTGTCTGCATGCTCAAAGCGCAAAGAACCAGACAAACACCTGACAAAAAAGTAGATTTTTTCATAATGACTATTGTTTACGGTTATTGTAATAGGTTGAAACTCTCGATTGCAAAAGTAAGCATTATGAGCAGATAGAACAAATAGGAATATTCCAAATTCGTGAAACTGAATACAAATTCACCAAAAATATAGCATTTTGATAACAAGATTGTTTTTCAATAAGCATATTAATTACAATCTATATTCTTTTGTTTGTCTTCAGCGGCAAACTTCTGATAGACTGAAGGAGTCAGGCCAGTACACTTACGAAACTGGTTGATGAAGGTAGTTTGCGACTTATAGCCCACGCTCTGGCCTATGGCAGCTATGGTAAGATGGGCATATTTTGCGTCTGTGGTCAGGCGCTCACAAGCTTTCTTCACACGGTAATCGTTGAGCAATTCGGTAAAGGTCTTGTTGAAATGCTCATTGATAACCCATGACACATAGCGGTCGTTAGAACCTATCAGCTTAGCCAATGAAGTGATGGTAAAGTCATGCTGGCAGTAACGGTCAGTCTCTTCCATTACTTTCAATATGCCATCTATCAACAGTTTCTTCTGGTCTTCTTTCAGGCTATTGGCCACAGTGGGTTTCTTCGTGGCTTTCTTGTCAATCGGCTCAATCTGACTACGGTTCAAATCGTACAGCTTGCGATAGCTGGCTGCCAAGCTCCGCTTTTGCCGCAACACAAAAAAGAGCAAAGCTGAGACAAGCACCACGGCAAACACACTGACCAAAAGCAGTAGCTGATAGAGGCGCACGCTCTGCCGATGAGTCTCTTCCTCTTGTTGCAGACGGCTGATTTCCTTGTTCGCCTTGTCTACTTCATACATAAACTGCTGGTTCTTTACCACATTGAACCTGCGGGCATTGTAGATAGAGTCCATAAGATTGAGATACTGGGCTTCATACTGCTGTGAGAGCGACACCTGCCCTTCTTGCTTGTATATCTGCCCCAAAGAGTGTAAGGTTTCCGGGAAAAAGTGCATTATATGGTTGCGCTCGGCTGTAGACAGGCACATGCGGGTGTAAAACATGGCATTGTTCATATCGCCCAAAGCCTTATAGTTGGTGTACATCTCCTCATAAGCAGAGCATACATACTCAGCAGGCAACTTTGCTTGCAGGGAATAGTTGACCAGTGTTTTCAGCACCGCATTGGCCTTGGCATACTGCTTTTGGCGAGAAGCCACAAGGGCTGTGGAAAAGGTCAGCAAGAAACGGTTTACGCCATTATCGGCATGAGGCGTGGCATACATCAGTTGGCGATACTTGACAGCACCGCCGACATCATTGCGGTCAATACATGCGCCAAAGAGGTTTACCAGCAACTTGAAGGTAAGTTCACGGTCGTTTTTGGGTCTGCACTGATAACCCTTCTTGTAATACTCAAAACCCTTGTCATAATCTTTAAACACACAATAAGCCTTGCCGATGTTCTTGTATATCAAAGCCAAATATTTCTTTGAGTCAGAACTCTCGCTCAACTTCTGACTGGTCTGATAACACTCAAGGGCATTGATGTAATTGCCACGCGAATAAAACACATCGCCTGCCTTTAAATTGGCCAAAGAGCACTCGGTAAGCTCGCTGTCGGTCATGCGGTCTGTGGTACGGGAGCACACCAACATGTACATCACCAAGGCCTTGTCTTCTTCCTTACGCTGCAACAGGGTGTCGCCCTTGGCCAATATCTGCCCTGAAGGCAATGCTCTTACATCGCGTATGAGCGTAGAATACTTGCTATTGCCGGAAGCAAAAGCTACATGAACCTGCAAAAACAACATGAATAGCAGTAATATATTGCTTTTCTTAACTCTCATCAGCCGCATATTTAAATGCTGCAAGGTTACCTTACAGCACCATTCTGCCTACAAAGGTACAAAATCTATTGGTGCACGCTTGCATTTTGTTGAATAAAAACAGGGGATACGTTGGCATTTTGCTTATTCCAAAAAGAAAGAGAATGCTGCTTACGCAACATTATAGTATAAAAAAGCAAATGGGCTGTAAACTTTAAATGAGCATTTTACAAAAATGCAATCAACATTCAACAAGACGGTTTCATCAGAACAAACAAGACTTTCTATCATCTCAACAATCATGTTTTACAATTCAATATCAAGTCTAAATGTATATAATCCAATACCAAAAGAAGGGCTGACACCCTATGGTATCAGCCCTTTTTCCTATGTGTATCAACCTACTGGTTACTTGCCTTCTTCAACAGGTTGCTGTTTTGTATAGTCAATTACGTTCTTGCGATTTGACTGAATACGGTCATAATCTTCCTTGGAACCAACCACAATCTTCTCAAACTCACGCAGACCTGTACCTGCCGGTATCAAGTGTCCGCAGATAACATTCTCCTTCATACCCTCAAGATTATCTACCTTGCCACGGATAGCAGCCTCATTGAGCACCTTGGTGGTCTCCTGGAAGGATGCGGCAGACATGAAGCTCTTGGTCTGAAGAGCGGCACGAGTGATACCCTGAAGTATCTGAGTAGAGGTAGCTGCTACAGCATCACGCACCTGAACAAGACGAAGGTCACGACGCTTCAATGTAGAGTTTTCATCACGCAACTTACGAGCGGTAACAATCTGTCCCTTCTTCAAGGTCTCGCTATCACCTGCATCGGTAACAACCTTCTTACCCCAAATGCGGTCATTCTCTTCAGCAAAGTCGAGTTTGTCTACAATCTGCTGTTCCAAGAATGTGGTATCGCCCGGATCATTAATCTGAACCTTGCGCATCATCTGACGTACAATAATCTCAAAGTGCTTGTCGTTAATCTTCACACCTTGCAGACGATATACGTCTTGAACCTCATTAACGATATATTCCTGTACAGCGGTAGGACCTTTGATAGAAAGGATATCGCCTGGAGTAATCACACCATCAGACAGAGGAGTACCTGCACGCACGGCATCATGCTCCTGTACCATAATCTGCTTAGACAGCGATACGAGATACTTGCGCTGCTCACCAGTCTTTGACGTTACGATAATCTCACGGTTACCACGCTTTACTTTACCCATAGTTACCTCACCGTCAATTTCACTTACAACGGCAGGGTTAGACGGGTTACGAGCCTCAAACAACTCGGTTACACGTGGAAGACCACCGGTAATATCGCCTGCCTTACCGGCAGAACGAGGAATCTTAACCAAAGTAGTACCGGTCTTGACGGTCTGACCATCTTCTACAACAACGTGGCCACCCACAGGAAGGTTATAAGTACCTACTATTTCGCCCTTCTCGTCAATGATATCGCAAGTAGGAACCTTGCTCTTATCTTTAGATTCGGTAATAATCTTCTCGGTAAGACCTGTGGTTTCGTCAGTCTCTGAATGGAGGGTAACTCCGTCAATGACATCGCGGAACTTCAACGTACCTGCGTATTCGGTTACGATAACGGCGTTGAACGGGTCCCAACGAGCAATTACATCACCCTTCTTTACATTGGTACCGCCCTTGAAATAAAGTGAACTTCCATAAGGAACATTCAGTGTAGACAGAACAATGTCGGTGTGAGGATCAATGAAACGGATTTCAGCCAAACGGCTTACTACCATTTCACAGTTAACTTCGCCGTTTTCACCTTCCTCCGTAAAAGGTACGGTACGAAGTTCGTCGAACTCAATCTTGCTATCATTCTTTGCCACGATAGTAGCGTTGGCTGCTGCATTGGCTGCCACACCACCGGCGTGGAACGTACGAAGAGTAAGCTGAGTACCAGGCTCACCGATAGCCTGGGCTGCAATAACGCCGACAGCCTCACCTTTCTGAACCATACGGCTGGTAGCAAGGTTACGGCCATAACACTTCATGCAGACGCCCTTCTTGCTCTCGCAAGTGAGCACTGAACGAATTTCAACGCTCTCGATAGGACTTTCTTCAATAGCCTTAGCGATAGGCTCTGTGATTTCTTCGCCAGAAGCTACAATCAGCTCGCCTGTAGTAGGATGAATAATATCGTGAACTGAAACACGACCAAGGATACGCTCATACAGTGAAGAGATAACTTCATCGCCGCTCTTCAAGGCTGTACATACCAATCCACGAAGGGTTCCACAGTCTTCTTCGGTAATAATGACATCGTGGGAAACGTCAACCAAACGACGAGTCAGATATCCGGCATCAGCGGTCTTCATAGCAGTATCGGCAAGACCCTTACGAGCACCGTGCGTAGAGATAAAGTACTCAAGCACGCTCATGCCTTCCTTAAAGTTAGAAAGAATAGGGTTCTCAATAATCTGAGCACCTTCGGCACCCGCTTTCTGAGGTTTTGCCATCAAACCACGCATACCTGCCAACTGACGAATCTGGTCTTTAGAACCACGGGCTCCAGAATCAAGCATCATGTAAACAGCATTGAAACCCTGATCTGCCTCAGTCATCTCTTTCATCAATACATCACCCAACTCATTGTTAACGTGGGTCCAAGCATCGATAACCTGATTATAACGCTCTGTATCGGTAATGAAACCCATGTTATAGTTGTCGGTAATTTGACGAACCTCTTCGTTACCGCGCTCGACCAAGTCTTTCTTTTCTGGCGGAATAATGATATCGTCAAGGTTGAACGAAAGACCTGCCAAATATGCCATACGGTATCCTAAGTTCTTGATACCGTCAAGGAACTCACAAGCACGAGCAAAGCCTACAGCCTTGATTACATCGGCAATGATATCGCGAAGACTCTTTTTGGAAATAATCTTGTTGACATAACCTATCTCGTCTGGAATAATTCCGTTAACAATGATACGACCTACTGAAGTCTCAACAGAGTGAGTATAGTAGTTACCGTCAGCGTCAATGTCTTTTACCAGCACTTTTACTTGAGCATGGAGATCACATCTGCCCTCGTTATGGGCAATGATAGCCTCTTCAGGACCATAGAAATTAAGTCCCTCACCCTTAGCACCTGGACGAATTTTGGTAATATAATAAAGACCAAGCACCATATCCTGTGAAGGTACAGTGATAGGAGCGCCATTGGCTGGATTCAGAATATTGTGGCTCTGAAGCATCAAAATTTGCGCCTCCAACACAGCTTCATTGCTCAATGGAAGGTGAACAGCCATCTGGTCGCCATCGAAGTCGGCGTTGAACGCAGTACAAGCTAATGGGTGAAGCTGAATAGCTTTGCCCTCTATCAACTTAGGCTGGAAAGCTTGAATACCCAAACGGTGAAGTGTAGGAGCACGGTTGAGCAATACGGGATGACCTTTCATTACGTTCTCAAGAATGTCCCAAATAACTGGCTCGCGACGGTCTACAATCTTCTTTGCGCTCTTAACTGTCTTTACAATACCGCGCTCTATCAACTTACGGATAATGAATGGCTTGTAAAGCTCAGCAGCCATCAACTTAGGAAGACCACATTCGCCCATCTTCAACTCAGGACCTACAACAATAACAGAACGAGCCGAATAGTCAACACGCTTACCGAGGAGGTTCTGACGGAAACGACCGGCCTTACCTTTTAATGAGTCAGACAGAGACTTTAACGGACGATTAGAATCGCTCTTTACTGCGCTGCTCTTACGAGAGTTGTCAAACAAGCTGTCAACAGCCTCCTGCAACATACGTTTCTCATTACGGAGAATTACCTCAGGTGCTTTGATTTCCATCAGTCTCTTCAGACGATTGTTGCGGATAATAACGCGACGATATAAGTCGTTCAAGTCTGAAGTAGCAAAGCGACCACCATCAAGCGGTACCAAAGGACGAAGCTCAGGAGGAGTTACAGGAATAATCTTCATAATCATCCACTCTGGCTTGTTGATGCCTCTACTTGAACGGAAAGCCTCCACTACCTGCAAACGCTTCAATGCTTCAGTCTTACGCTGCTGTGAAGAATCACTGTTGGCACGGTCACGAAGCTCGTATGAAATGCTATCAAGATCAATATTTACCAACAAGTCATAGATAGCTTCGGCTCCCATCTTGGCGATAAACTTATTAGGATCATTATCATCAAGATATTCATTGCCCTCAGGCAAGTGGTCCATAATGTCAAGATATTCATCTTCAGAAAGCATGTCAAGCTTATGAGATCCATTCACTTCCAAACCTTCTGAATCAGTCTTGCCTGCCATCACACCAGGCTGTACTACGATATACTTCTCATAGTAGATAACAGCATCCAGCTTTTTGGTAGGAATACCCAACAGATAGCCAATCTTGTTAGGCAAAGAGCGGAAATACCAAATATGTGCAACAGGTACTACCAACTCTATATGTCCAGTACGCTCGCGACGCACTTTTTTCTCAGTAACCTCTACACCACAACGGTCGCAGACGATACCTTTATATCTAATACGCTTGTATTTTCCACAAGCGCACTCATAGTCTTTGGTAGGACCAAATATGCGCTCACAGAACAAACCATCACGCTCTGGTTTATATGTACGATAGTTGATGGTCTCAGGCTTGGTTACTTCACCACAAGAGCTCTCAAGAATCTCTTCCGGTGAAGCAAGACTGATGGTAATCTTGGTAAAATTACTCTTTATCTTTGTATCTTTTTTAAAAGCCATAATTCTTGTTTATAATTGAATTGTTATGTAAAGAGTGCCTTATTAATCAAGGGTTATGCTCAAGCCCAAACCTCGAAGCTCGTGCAGAAGCACATTTAGAGACTCTGGTATACCAGGAGTTGGCATTGGATCGCCCTTAACTATTGCCTCGTAAGCCTTTGAACGGCCTACAACATCATCAGACTTGATGGTAAGAATCTCTTGTAACACATGACTTGCACCAAATGCCTCAAGAGCCCAAACTTCCATCTCACCAAAACGCTGACCACCAAATTGAGCTTTACCTCCAAGAGGTTGCTGGGTGATAAGAGAATAAGGACCGATGGAACGAGCGTGCATCTTGTCTTCTACCATGTGGCCTAACTTCAGGAAGTAAGTGATACCTACGGTAGCAGGTTGGTCAAACATCTCACCTGTCTCTCCATCATAGAGATGGGTTGAACACAAGTTAGGCAGACCTGCCTTATCTGTCCACTCACGAAGGTCTTCCAACTTCGCACCATCAAAGATAGGAGTAGCAAACTTAACACCCAAACGCTTACCTGCTGCGCCAAGAATAGCCTCAAAAATCTGTCCAAGGTTCATACGTGAAGGCACGCCCAATGGGTTCAATACCAAATCAACAGGACGACCGTCTGCAAGGAATGGCATATCTTCTTGACGAACAATCTTAGAAACGATACCTTTATTACCATGACGACCTGCCAATTTATCGCCGACACCAATCTTACGTTTCTTGGCCACATAGACCTTAGCCATCTGAAGAATACCGTTAGGAAGCTCATCACCGATTGTGATTGCAAACTTACGACGCTTCATTTCAGCATCCAGCAACTTGTATTTCTTGATAAAGTTGATAATCAACTTCTGTATCAAGCCATCTGTATGTTCTTCACCAGTCCAATTATTTGACTGAATACCATCATACTCAAGATTCTTTAATTGAGTAGTTGTGAACTTGCTCCCTTTCGTAATGATTTCTGCACCCGTATAATCTTTCACGCCCATTGACGATTTTCCATCTGTCAGCGTGAGCAGTTTATCAACCAAGATGTCTTTCAAATCGTCAATCTTAGCTGCGTATTCCTCGTCAATCTTAGCCAAGATAGCTTTGTCTTGTTGCTTTGAAGCACGAGTTTTGACAGCACGAGAGAATAACTTCTTATCTATTACGATACCTGTAAGAGATGGATTTGCTTTCAAAGAAGAGTCCTTTACATCACCCGCCTTGTCGCCAAAGATAGCACGAAGCAACTTCTCTTCCGGTGAAGGATCACTCTCACCTTTTGGTGAAATCTTGCCTATAAGAATATCGCCTGGTTCAACACGAGCACCTACACGAATTATACCATTGTCATCAAGGTCTTTAGTTGCCTCCTCACTAACATTTGGAATGTCGCTGGTAAACTCTTCCATGCCACGCTTTGTTTCACGTACATCAAGAGAATACTCATCTACATGAACAGAAGTAAGTACATCTTCACGAACCACACGTTCATTGAGAACAATAGCATCCTCATAGTTGTAACCTTTCCAAGGCATGTAGGCTACGAGTAGATTGCGCCCCAAAGCCAACTCACCATTCTCTGTAGCGTAGCCCTCAGTCAGAATATCGCCCTTCTTTACACGTTGTCCTTTATTACAGATAGGACGAAGGTCAACAGTCATATTTTGGTTAGTCCTGCGGAATTTAGGTATACGATACTCCTTCAAAGCAGGTTCAAAGCTTACAAATTCCTCGTCCTCTGTTCTATCATACAGAATACGAATGGTGGTAGCATCTACATACTCTATCACGCCTGCACCTTCAGCTGTAATCATAGTACGCGAATCCTCACATACTTGTTTCTCTATACCAGTACCTACAATAGGTGCCTCATTGTGAAGCAATGGTACAGCCTGACGCATCATGTTACTACCCATCAACGCACGGTGTGCATCGTCATGTTCCAAGAAAGGAATTAATCCTGCGGCGATTGATGCTATCTGCTGTGGTGACACATCCATCAAGTCAACCTCAGAAGGAGGTACAACTGGAAAATCTGCATCTTGACGACACTTTACCAAATCACGAATAAATGTACCATCATCATTCAAAGGCGCATTACCTTGACCTATAATATGATCTTCTTCTTCCTCTGCTGTCAGATACACAATATGATTATTATCCAGATCACATACGCCATCCTTAACTCTGCGATAAGGAGTTTCGATAAAGCCCAAATCGTTAATCTTTGCATACACGCAAAGAGATGATATAAGACCGATATTAGGACCTTCAGGACTTTCAATAGGGCACAAGCGTCCATAGTGAGTATAGTGTACATCGCGCACCTCAAAACCAGCACGCTCACGAGAAAGACCGCCAGGACCAAGGGCAGACAAACGACGCTTGTGGGTTACCTCAGCCAATGGGTTGGTTTGGTCCATGAATTGAGACAACGGATTCGTTCCAAAGAATGAATTGATTACGCTTGAAATAGTCTTAGCATTAATCAAATCTGTAGGAGTAAAAACCTCATTGTCACGTACATTCATACGTTCACGGATAGTACGACTCATACGTGCAAGACCAATAGAGAATTGATTGCCCAACTGCTCACCTACGGTACGAACACGACGATTAGACAAGTGGTCAATATCATCAACAGTTGCATTAGAATTAATCAACTGTATGAGATATTTAATAATCTCTATAATATCTTCTTTTGTCAAGATACGAATATCCATATCTGTATCAAGACCAAGCTTCTTGTTGATACGATAGCGACCAACATCGCCCAGATCATAACGTTTATCAGAGAAGAACAAATTCTGAATTACCTCACGCGCACTCGCATCATCCGCAGGATCTGCATTACGTAGCTGGCGATAAATATAAAGAACTGCTTCCTTCTCTGAGTTACTTGGGTCTTTCTGCAAGGTATTAAAAATGATTGAATACTTATTAGCAGAATCTGCATCCTTGTGTATCAATATTGTAGAAGCGCCACTATCAATAATATCTTCAATATTATCCTTAGTAATTTCTGTTTCACGCTCCATGATTACCTCATTACGCTCAATAGAAACCACTTCGCCAGTATCCTCATCAACGAAGTCTTCTGTCCAGCTCTTCAATACTCTGGCAGCTAACCTGCAACCAATAGCATCCTTCAGATTCTTTTTGTTAACCTTAATCTCTTCTGCAAGGTCAAAAATCTGAAGAATATCTTTATCTGTTTCAAAACCAATTGCGCGCAATAAAGTTGTAACAGGTAATTTCTTCTTTCTGTCGATATAAGCATACATGACATTGTTAATGTCTGTTGCAAACTCAATCCAAGACCCCTTGAAAGGTATGATACGAGCAGAATAAAGCTTTGTACCATTAGCATGAACACCTTGTGCAAAAAACACGCCAGGTGATCTGTGCAATTGAGAAACAACAACACGCTCGGCACCATTAATAATAAAGGTACCGTTGTTAGTCATATAAGGAATTGTGCCCAAGAACACATCTTGAATAAATGTACCAAAATCCTCATGATCAGGATCTGTACAATACAGTTTCATCTTTGCTTTCAAAGGCACACTATATGTCAAGCCACGCTCCAAGCATTCATCAATAGAATAGCGAGGAGGGTCAATATAATAGTCCAAGAACTCAAGAACAAAATTATTACGTGTATCTGTGATAGGGAAGTTCTCTGCAAACACCTTATACAAACCGTCATTCTTGCGTTCCTCAGGTGGTGTATCCAACTGTAAGAAGTCTCTGAAAGACTTTAACTGCACATCAAGAAAATCCGGATAGGGCATCGGATTCTTTATGCTGGCAAAATTAACTCTGTTATCAACTATTTTAGAAGCCATATATTATATTAAATCTTATTGGATAAGGTCCTATTAAGAAGGATGTCTATTAAAGACACAAAAAGGTTAAGACTCTCCGACTGGAAGAATCTTAACCCCTATTATTTTATTTATCTCAAATTATTTGAGCTCTACCTTAGCACCAGCAGCCTCAATAGTCTTCTTGAGATTCTCTGCCTCGTCCTTAGACATGCCTTCTTTCAAAGTAGAAGGAGCACCGTCTACGAGATCTTTAGCCTCTTTCAAACCGAGACCACAAGCCTCTTTAACAGCCTTTACAACCTGAAGCTTAGCGCCACCAACCTCAGCGAGGACAACATCAAAAGATGTTTTCTCCTCAGCTGCAGCTGCACCACCAGCAGCAGGACCAGCAGCAACAGCAACAGCTGCAGCAGCAGGCTCAATTCCATACTCGTCCTTCAGGACTGTTGCCAACTCGTTAACTTCTTTAACTGTCAAATTTACCAATTCTTCAGCAATAGCTTTAATATCTGCCATTTTATTCTAATTTTTAATGTTTTTAAATGTTAAATGTTTGGGTGTTTGAATTATTCAGGACGCTCGCCTAAAGTCTTGAGTACACCATGGATGGTGTTTGCGCCTGACTGAAGAGCAGAAACAACATTCTTTGCAGGAGATTGCAGTAAAGCAACGATTTCTGCGATAACCTCGTTCTTGCTCTTGAGAGCTGCGAGTTCTTCCAACTTGTCAGCACCAACATAGATGCTTTCCTCTGCATAAGCAGCTTTCAATGCAGGAAGACCCTCTTTAGTGTATTTTTTAAGCAATTTAGCGGGCGCATTAGCTGTATTGGCAAACAAAACAGCAGTACTGCCCTTCAAGCAACCGTATAAAGGTTCATAATCAACATCCGAAGCCTCAAAAGCCTTGTGAAGAAGTTTATTCTTTACAACGACCATTTTGATTTCGTTCTTGAAGCACTCACGACGAAGACCACTTGTAGCAGCTGCATTCATACCGTGTACATCAACAAGGTAGAAATGAGCATACTCTTTGAGCTTTTGTCCAAGGTCAAGGATTACAGTATCTTTTACTTCTTTTTTCATTTCACAAAACTTTTAGAGTTATTCAACTGATTTAGGATCAATCTTGATACCCTTACTCATCGTACTAGAAATATAGATACTCTTGAGATATGTACCTTTAGCAGAAGAAGGCTTAAGTTTGATAATTGTATTAACAAACTCCTTAGCATTCTGATAAATCTGTTCCGCAGTGAAAGAAACCTTACCGATTGAAGAGTGGATAATACCAGCCTTGTCAACTTTAAAGTCAATCTTACCTTGCTTAACCTCTTTTACTGCCTTAGCAACGTCCATTGTTACAGTACCACTCTTAGGGTTAGGCATCAAGCCACGAGGACCGAGGACACGTCCCAAAGGTCCAATTTTACCCATGCAAGAGGGCATAGTGATGATAACATCAATATCTGTCCATCCACCTTTAATCTTTTCGATATACTCGTCAAGACCTACATAATCAGCACCTGCTTCTTTAGCAGCGGCTTCAGCATCAGGTGTACAAAGGCAGAGCACACGTGTAACCTTACCAGTACCATTAGGAAGAGAAACAACGCCTCTTACCATCTGGTTAGCCTTACGTGGGTCAACGCCTAAGCGTACATCAATATCAAGAGAAGCGTCAAACTTGGTAGTAGTAATCTCCTTTACCAACTCTGCGGCCTCTTTCAAAGAGTATGCTTTCCCTGCTTCAACCTTATCAGCTACTGATTTTTGATTTTTTGTCAGTTTACTCA
>ERZ808240.1931-NODE-1931-length-24129-cov-5.905500_pt1 | contig 24129 bp, 27 predicted proteins | sample MGYA00521084_ERZ808240 | MGnify/ENA primary metagenome ERZ808240 (study PRJEB31516, sample SAMN03275571) | gut metagenome | biome: mammalia-associated habitat; material: feces | host: Papio cynocephalus | place: Kenya | collected 2012-08-06 ... | reverse complement strand
CTGCCCGGTCAGCGCGATCGAGTACGGCAAAAAGAGCGTCGGTCAGCCGAGATATCACTTTGAAGCGCTGTGAGGTCTGCAATGAATCGTGAAGAATTGGAAGCCTACATTCTGAACCATTACAGCACTGCGCCGGACTATCCTTGGGCAGACACACCGCGCGCCACCGTGTTCCGTCATGCGGGCAACCGGAAGTGGTTTGCGTTGGTCATGGAAGTGCCACGGGACAAGCTAGGGCTTGCGGGAACGGAGAAACTCGATATTGTCAATTTCAAATGCGATCCGATTCTGATTGCATCGCTGCGCGGCGAGACCGGCATTTTCCCAGCATACCATATGAACAAAGCAAGCTGGATCACGGCCGCGCTGGACGGCGGCGTCTCAGCGGAAACGATCAATCTGCTGTTGGACGTGAGCTATGAGCTGACCAAGCCCAAAATTCGCAGGAAAGCAGCAAACAGGAAGGAAGCAGATGATACGAAAATTTGAAAATCAGGATTTGGACGCCGTCATGCAGATCTGGCTGCACGGCAATCTGGACGCCCATGCGTTTATCCCGGCGAGCTTTTGGACGGACCATTTTGAGATGGTGCGCGATATGCTCCCGCAGGCGGAGCTCTATGTCCACGAAGACGCTGATACCCGGAAAATCGACGGCTTCATCGGTCTGACGGAGAACCACATCGAGGGAATTTTCGTTGCAAAATCCGCACGTTCCAAGGGCATCGGCAAAGCGCTGCTGAACCATGCAAAGTCGTGCAAACCGTACTTGACGTTGAGCGTCTATCAGAAAAACGAGCGAGCGCTTGCGTTTTACCAGCGGGAGCAGTTTGTCGCACAGTCGGACGGCATCGACGAGGACACGAATGAGGCAGAAATTCAAATGCTCTGGACGCGGCAGGCATAAAAAATTGACGGAGGACGGTCGACCGTCCCCCGTTTTGTCAATCTGTAACCTGTTTGCGCAGGAAGCGCCGGAGCTTTTCCAAATCCGGGTCGCACAGCAGCGGCAGAATCTCCACCAGCTTTTCCGGCTCCAAATTCCACCACTGATAGCGCAGCAGCAGGTCTTTCAGCTCTGCGTCGAAGCGCTCCTTGATGAATCTCGCCGGGTTCCCGCCGAAAACGGTGTACGCCGGAACATCCTTCACCACCACGGAGTACGCAGCGATGATCGCGCCGTCGCCGATCTTCACGCCGGGCATGATGATGCTCTCGCGCCCGATCCACACATCGTTCCCGATGATCGTGTCGCCCTTGCGCGGAAGCTGCGCCATATGCGGCGGCGTGTTCTCCGTCCAAGCACCGCCGAAAACGTTGAATGGATACGTCGTAGCGCTGCTGATGCGGTGGTTCGCCGGGCCCATAATAAACTTCGTGCCGGACGCGATCTGACAGAACTTTTCGATCACGAGATGGTCGCCGAACTCCGGGTAGTTGAACAGCACGTTGTTCCGCTCAAAGCCTGTCGGGTCAACCGCGTCGTCGTAATAAGTGTAGTCGCCGACCGTGATATTCGGCGCGGTGATGACGTTTTTGATGAAGCAGGAGGTCTTGTATTCATTCGGGAAGACCGCATTCGGGTCCGGGATATTCATCATCATTTTGTCCTTTCTGGCTGTTTTTCCATCACAAAATTCGTGAGCGCAGCGCCGCGCCGGATCACTTCCTGTTCCCGAACGACGCGATATCCGCGATGCAGGAAAAACGGCTTTGCCGTGATGGAAGCGTGCGTCGTGATTATCTTTCCGGCTGCAAAGCGCTCCAATTCGTCGCAGATCGCAGATGCAACGCCCTGCCTTTGATAGTCCTTGTGGACATACAGCCTGTCCGGATAGCCGGTTTCATCCACGTCCCCAAAGCCAACGATCTTGCCGTTTTCTGTCGCAACAATCGTCCTGTGCGCCAGAAAAGGCGCATTCCATGCCTGCAAATCCACTTCGCCGGTTGCCCACGCATCCAGTTGTTCTTGCGTATAGTCCTTCGCGTTTACGCTGTGAACGGTTTGGTAAAACAATTCTGCTAGCTGCGCGCAGTCAGAAGGTGTGTATTCTCGAAGCTGCATATTGTGTCCTCACAAAGATTGACTTGTTTCATTGTAGCAAAAAATCATTATCCCACCACCAATTTATTCGTCTTCTTCAAGAACTTCGCCGGGATCGGGCGATCCAGCCGCCATGTGATATTCATCGGTCTGCTGCCTTCATGCTTCACATAGCTCGCCGTTCCCAGATACGTGTACGCCTCCGCACTACCAGTCACGCGGTCTGATTTAAACTCTCGGACGAACAGCAGCACCTTGCTGCCGCGTTCTTTATGGTGAATATAGCGCTGACCGGTAGGCGAATTTTCTGCCGTGGTGCTCTGGCTCTGCCAATGAAACAGGGTCTCGCTGATGGAGTAGTCGTTGTACATTGTGGTGGGAGAATAGTCCTTATCTGCCTTGTTCAGCGTCACAAAGAATACATCCATCTGCTTGTCTGGTAGCCACTTGACACCCTCACGCACAGTTGCCGGTTTCATAAAATCCATCGCCACCAGCAGCTGATCGCGGGTATAGGTACAATGCAAATCCAGCGGGCAATCAAAGCCCAGAGCAACTGGCTCGTCAATGAAGTCGATCTGTTCAAAGCGATAGCGCAGCAGTTCCATGAGTTCGTTGAGCAGAACGGTGCTATCCGACAGCGCATAGAGGTTGTCCAACACTTCTTCACTATTCCAATCCTCAACAGCCTTGCCCCAAACGGTGATATAAAACATCTGCATCATCCGCATTTCAACGTCCGAAAGGGCTGCAAAGTCTACATTATCCAAACGCGGAAGAATATCCAAGAGGAATGAAATCCAGCGGCGGGAATCGGCCACGGCAAGCTTTGCAAACGCTTTGGTCAGAACATCCTCCAGTGTCTCCGAAAAGTCTTTCATGACATCCGCTCTGGCACAAATGCGAGAGAAGGACGAAAACTTGTAAATTGCTCTCGGATCAAGATGATAGTAATCCAAGAAATTTTTGAGTGTCAGCTCCAGACCGCTGTCTTCTGTGAAAGATGCCACGCGGGATACCAATCCAGCGGTATTGCCATAGGACGCACGGATGTTGTCCAGTATGTACTTCGCGGCTTTTTCCTCCAACTGAATATAGCAGCCCTTTGGAACAGACACGAAACCGTCTTTGATTTCACGGCTCACGCTGCGGGTCGCGTTTGACAGCAGTGCCGCAAATTTATCCTCGAAATTGTACTTTCGGTTCGCCTGGCCAATGAAATCCAACACAGTCAGGCATTCCTTGTCCTCGGCCAGACGCAGACCGCGTCCCAACTGCTGCAAGAAGATCGTCAGCGACTCGGTAGGACGTAAGAACAGAACGGTATTGACTTCCGGAATATCCACGCCTTCGTTATAGATGTCCACAACGAAGATAAAACGAACTTCGCCAGATACCAAACGCTGCTTGGCCGCTGACCTTTCCTCGTCCGAAGATTGCCCTGTCAGAAACATGGATGGGATATTGTGCTCATTGAAGTAGCGGCACATAAATTCTGCGTGATCTACTGTTACGCAGAAGCCAAGGCCCTTTACGTCATCAATGTCCGTGACATATTTCAACAGTGAAGTCACCACATGGTCGGCGCGACGGTTGGCAATGGCACCGCTGAAGGTGTAGACCTGTTCCAGCTCGCTCTTTTGATAGCCACCGGCAGACCATTTCAGTGCATCCAAATCCACGGTATCGGTGACGCCAAAATACTGGAACGGGCAAAGCAGCTTCCGGTCAATGGCTTCGGGCAGACGAATTTCCGCCGCAATACGGTTGTTAAAGTATGGAAGGATGCTCTTGCCGTCCATACGCTCCGGAGTAGCTGTCAAGCCCAGCAGGATGCGAGGCTGATAATAGGCCAAGAGTTTCTGATAGGTCGGAGCCGCCGCGTGGTGGAACTCGTCTACGATGATGTAATCGTAGAACTCCGGCGATGTCTTTTCCGTGAAGTTTTGCGAGTTGAAGGTCTGAATGGAGATAAACAGATTGTCGATGCTTTCTGGCTTATAGCTGCCCACAAACATCTCTCCGAAATTCGCGTCTTTGAGTACAGCCCGGAAAGTATACAGGCTCTGCTTAAGAATTTCTTCCCGGTGCGCCACGAAGAGCAGGCGGCAAGGCTTGTCCGGATTCTGCTTGCGGAAGCGCTTGTAGTCCAACGCCGAGATGACCGTTTTGCCGGTACCTGTAGCAGCCACCACCAGATTGCGCGTGTAGCCACGGACAGTGCGCTCCGCCTCCAGCTTGTCCAGAATCTCCTGCTGATAGGAATACGGATGGATGTCCATAGTATAGACTTCGGCATTGTTGGTGTCGAAGTATTTTTCTGCTTTCAGCGCACGGGCCAGACGCTCTTTCTGCCCCTCATCATAGTACTCAAATTCACGGTCATTCCAGTAATACTCAAAGGTGGCAGCGATCTTGTCGATAGTTTCTGGCAAGTCGCGTTTCGTTACCTTGGTGTTCCATTCAAGGCCGCTGGTCAGTGCCGCATTGGACAGATTGGACGAGCCAACATAAGCCGTCGTAAAGCCGGTTTCGCGGTAAAAGATATATGCCTTGGCATGGAGACGTGTTGTCTTGGTATTGTAGCTGACCTTGATCTGCGTATTTGGCAGCTGGCGAAGCTCCTCAATGCCTTTCACATCAGTTGCACCCATGTAAGAAGTAGTGATGATGCGGAGCTCGCCGCCATTTTGCGTAAACTCCCGCAGCTCGTCCATAATGAGCCGCAGCCCGCTCCATTTAATGAAGGACACCAGCATGTCAATTCGGTCAGCCGAGACGATTTCTTTCTTGAGTTCCGTGAACATCTGCGGTTCATGCGCTGCGCCGGTGAATAGGGAACTCTGTGCGATGGAGGTTTCCGGGCGCTCTATGTCCGCTGCGGTTTTTCCTACGGCTAGCCGCGGATCGGCTTCCCGTAAAAGCGCAAGAAGCTGCTCTGCCCGCTGGTCAACACCAAGCGCAGCAAAGTCAGCTTCTTTTGTCGTGTTCTGAATGAGGGTAACGACTTGATTCGTCAGCTCAATTTGGGCAGAAATATCCCCGCCATTATCCAGCACGTTATCCAAGCCCTTCTGAACTACATCCGTCAAATACTGCGCCAGCACTTTAGAGGCTTCCGCCTTATCAATAGGCGCAACAGATTTGCGTGCCTCCGGAATCTCCGCAAGCTCGCTGGTCAAAGCATTGTTGATGACTTGTTCATATAGGCCGGGGTGTAACATAGTGATTCTTCCTTTTACAATGAAAGATCTTCCTGTTTTTTTATTTTAGCATATTCTGGTGAAGAAGGCAAGAAAGCGATGAATTTGCACAATTTCTGTATTGAACAATACTCACATAGATGTTTTCACAAATATCAATTTTCCCTCTTGACTCTCCCGTTACGTCATAGTGTATGCTAAACTCACACGGAGGAGGGATAGCCATGATGTCCATTCACGAAGTCAGCAAGCTTGCCGGTGTCAGTGTCCGGACGCTGCACCATTACGACGCGATTGGCTTGCTGCCGCCCACCGCGCTCACCGAGGCGGGTTATCGGCTGTATGACGATACGGCCCTGGCGCGGCTGCAATCCATTCTGCTGTTTCGGGAGCTGGAATTTCCACTCAAGGATATCAAGCGGATTTTAGATGATCCGAATTTTGACCAATCTGCCGCACTGGAAGACCAAATCGAACTTTTGGAGCTGCGACGGAAGCAGCTTGGAAAACTCATCGCCCTCGCCCGTGAGACTTTGAAAACAGGAGTGACACCTATGAAATTTGACGCATTTGACAAGACCGAACAGGCACGCTTTGCCGCCGAGGTCAAGGAAAAGTGGGGCGGCACGGCCGCGTATCAGGAATACCAGCAGCGCGAAAAGGATGGCTCTGCCGGTGACTTCGCTGAGTTGATGGCACAGTTTGCAGAGTTGGGGAAGCTGAAAAATCTTGCGCCCGCCGCCCCGGAGGTGCAGACCGCAATCCGCAAGCTGCAACAGTTCATCACCGACCATTTCTACACCTGCACACCGGAAATTCTGGCTGGACTGGGCGAGATGTATGTCACCGACGAGCGTTTCCGCGAAAACATCGACAAGGCCGGCGGCGAGGGTACTGCGGCGTTCGTATCCAGGGCGATTGCCGCATTCTGTGAGAAGTGAGTATTATTCTTTGCTTCCTGCGCCGCAGCTCCGATAAACCGGACGTTATCTCTTTCCCGTCCTGATAAATTGGATCAGCTGCTCTACATCGTCGAAGTCGTCATAGTCGCCGTTGATCCCCTCGCGGTGATAGACAACACCTGCGTTTTCATTCCTTGCAAGGCAGTCCAAAAGCTCCGCTTCTCCGTATCTTTTTACAAATACCGTAAATCCATATGGCTTGATTTTAGACAGCAATCCTTTTCTGCATGTCGATTTACAGTCGTAACAGTGCGCATACTGTTTCTCAATGGAACATTTTCGATTCTCGCACCAATCTTTATCCGGACAATCGTTGGAACTGCAGCCGCCGCAATGGTCGTTTTCCGAACAGATGCAGCACGCCAGGCCGCATCTTGCGATTCCAAGTTCTCTTTTCATGCCGAACCTCCGTAGATCTTGATTTGTTTCATTATAGCAAACCGTCATCCGAAACACAATCGCAGCCGCCTTTTGCGTGATCAAACGGCAGAAATCGCTTGAAAAAAGAACTGCCTCATTGCATGGCCTGCGATCCTGCACTATAATGACTGGAAGGAGGTGGTTTCGCATGGCGAATGAAGCGAGCAAGGATTTTAACGCGATGCTGCGGGACGGCAAGGGGATGCCGAAAATCCAGATCATCACGGACGAAAAGAGCATCGAGAAATACGGCGGAAACCGAATGTACTTCGCGCCGCCGCTCGACTATGACCGCGTGATGCGGCAGATCCCGTATGGAAAGTTGATCACGGTAGGGGAGATCCGCGAATTCTTCGCGCGGCAAAATCAGGCGGATTTTACCGACCCGATCACAGCGGGGATCTTCGTGTCCATCTGCGCCTGGGCCAGCTTTCAGCGTTCCGCCGACGAAACGCCGTACTGGCGCACACTGAAAGCAAACGGAGAGCTGAACCCCAAATACCCCGGCGGCACGGAAGCGCAGAAAGCAAAGCTCGAAGCCGAGGGCCACACCGTTATCGCAAAGGGCCGAACGAATATCCGGTTCTTCGTAAAGGACTATGAAAAGGCGCTTTTTGAACTGTTTTAGAAAGAAAAACAACGGAGGACGGTCAGCCGTCCTCCGTTTTATGATCCTGTGCTCCGGCTTTACTGACGTTGTACCACCTTCGGATATAGGGGTCGGACAGGATGCATGGTGTCGCTTCAGCCAGAGCGAGAAATTTCTTTGTGAGCCCGTCCCATGCGGCCAGGTCTCCGGCAGGGCAAATGTCCCACCGCAGCTCCGCAAGTGTCCAGTTCGACTTGATGGAGTTATTCAGCATGGATGTTGTGACCCAATTCTCGACCGCATCCGCTCCGCCGCGCGCGACCGGCACGATGTGGTCCACGGTAGGGAGCAGCTCCCAATACGCCTGATGACACTGCGTCATTTTCCAATGCGGATGGTAGGGGAACTCTTCGGGGAAAAAGCAGGTGATACTTTTCAGGATCCCCGGATTCACCAGCCGCTTCCCGCTGTACCGGTCAATAAATCCGTCCCGCAGAAACACCTGCAGCTTTTCTTTTTCCGAGTAGGTTCGCGCCTGCGTTCGGACCGGAACAAACGGATCATGCTCCACGATCAACGCGCGTGCGTCTTCCGGCTCACCGGCCAGCAGGAGATCAATAGCATCTGCCAGCAGCTTTGTATCCATAATGTCCATCCAGCTCCTTTCTTCGGAACACGCAAAATCGCACCTGCCCGTCCGTGATGCAATAGGGAATGACCAAAACCTGATATCTTGCCCGCGCCATAACGTGTCATCTCCTTTGACTTTCAATTTATTTCATGATAGCAAAAATACGCCCAAAACACAACCGCAGCCGCCCGGAGCGTTCCGGGCGGCTGCGGTGGAGGTTACTCTTTATCTCCCGTAATGAAGTAGTCGCAATACTCGCCGCCGGCGGCGATGGTCTGCCTGCGGTGCAGGACGCCGTGCTGCAGCGTGATCATGACCTTGTCCAGCTCGCAGAACAGCGGCATCAGCTCCGGGACGTTCAGCGCCTCCGCATACGTGCAGATGGGACAGCGGGTGATGCGGTAATAGCACGCGCCCTCGTACGGCTGGCCGACAAAGTCCACCTGGAACGACGTCGGATACTGCCGCGCCTTTTCCGGTGTGTACCACCGGACGTATTTCACGATGCTTTTCTTGTTCTCCGCCTTGCCGCGGGCCGTGTTCAGGTCGGTCCTGGCGAAGTACCACCGGATGTGGTACAGTGAGCGGCGCATCATTTCCTGCACCGTCTCCGGCGGGATCTTTTTCCCGCTTGCAATGTACGGCGCGACGAAGGCGAGGGCAAACAGCTCGTTGTAGGCCATCGGATTGTCGTCTCCGATGTCGTCCGCCTGTTCGACCAGCTGGCGGTAGACCTGCCTGCTCTGCTTCATGATCTGCGCAGCGTAAGCCTTGCTGTATTTCTCGGCCAGCACCTGCTTCATGGAGCCCTTGAACATCCAGAAATAAAAACCGTTGTATTTCATCCCAAATCCCTCCGGAAAGTTGTTGGCAGATCAGATCTGCTTCAGATCCTTGTACTGCTCCAGCACCGGGCTCTGATCGCCGACGTACCAGTAATCGCAGCACTCGCCGCCGAGCGCCTCGGTCTGCGTGCGGATGAGCTTTGCGTGCATGAGCCCGGCGAGGAAATGATCGGTCCTGCAGAGGTAGGGCAGGAGGTCCATATAGCCGTGCTCCTTGGCGTGCTTGGCAATGGGACAGCCCACCAGGTGGAAGCAGAAGCCCTCCGTGCGGTGATCCGGGTTGAGCTCAATCTTCCAGCTGTCCATCCATTCTCCGCGCGCCTGATGCTCCTGCTGCATGCGGATGAAGTTCGCATACGTCTTTTCAAACAGCCGGTACGGCCACTGGTGCTTGTTGCCGTCGACCAACTTCCCGAGAAATTTCAGCCGCTCGACGGCCCGGCGCTTGATCTCGAGTAGCGTCTCGCCGTCCATCCGATGGCCGCTCGCCTCATAAAAGGCGAGGATCGTAAACCAGTCCAGCATGTTCTTCGCCATCATGTTTTCGCCGAGATCCGGCACGTCCTGCATGAAGTCGAGATAATACGCCTCGGCCTTCCGGCAGATCTGTTCTGCCTCCTCCGGGTATGTCTCCCGGCAGTACCGCTCGCACGGCTTGGCATATTTCGATGCTGCGTAAGCTCGTTTCATTTGCTTCCTCCGTTTCCATTTCTCCGGCTGCTCACCGGTTTCTCCGGTAGCCTGCCTCGTCGCGGTATTCGGGGTGATCGCGCAGATACGGATCCTTGTCGCCGCAGATGGTGTAGTCGCACTTGCAGCCGTTGACGCAGGTGGTGGTGCGCACCAGCCGCGCGTGGATCAGCTCCATCGACACATAGTCCACGTTGCAGAGCGCGGGCATGATATCCGTCAACCCGTGCTTGATCGCAAACTCCGCCGCGGGGCAGGCCGTGAATTCATAATAGATGGGCTTGTCCTTGTCAAAAGGGGAGACCGTCATCTCGTAATCGTGCCACTGGTCGCAGAGCGACTTTGCCCGCGTAAACGCCTTGTACATGAGCTTTTTGAAAAACGGCTTGTTGCAGTCCACGAACTTTAACCTGCGGAAAGCGGGGAGGATCAGGTTTTCCTCCATCTCCTCGATCTCCCGGAACGACGTGACGGCCCTGCACGCCACATAATAGCTCAGGATCGCAATGCAGTCATAGGTGCCGCCCGCGCCGTTGTGGAAATTCTTTTTCCCGCCAAGGTCCGTGCGCCAGTCGGCGAGGAAGTCCACATACTGCCGCTGCACCTGCTCCCACACGGCCTCCCGCTCCGCCGCCGGATAGTGCAGCGCGATCTTTGCCAGGATCTCCTTTTTGCACGGCTTGGAATACAGCACGTGGCAGCTGCGGTCAAATTGCAGTTCGTTGTCTTTCATCTGGTCATCCTCCGATCCTGTGCCCCGATAGGCTGCGCCGTCTCCGCCGGCCCGGCCAGGAATTTCTCCGCGTACCGGCAGAATTCCTCCGGATGCACGATGACCAGCTCCGCGTGCGCCATTTTCGGGATCCCGTGGATCCGGATCTGCGGGAAATAGCGCTTGATGAAGCGGATGTTGCTCCGGCGGTCCTTCTTTTCGTCGTCGCCGTACCAGTAGGTGATCTTCGCGCCGCCCGCGGCGGGCACCTGCGGCAGGGCGTAATTGTTGCCAGACCAGAACACATTGCGGATCGTCCGGTCGGAATAGGTCTTGAGATAGGCCTCGATCGCGTCGTATTCCTTCACCGGGTCATGCCCGGGGACGGTGAACCGCTCCGGGGGAAACGCCGCTTCCAGAACCTTGCGGTCATTCGCCGCGAGCTTGAATGACAGCACATCGCGGGCCAGGATCAGCTTTCGCAGCAGATACGGGAGCTGATAGGGCGTGATCCCGCCGTCGATGATCGCCCGGCCGACCGGGATCTCGCCCAGCGCCAGAAACCGCGTCAGGCACGCGCCGCCAAGCGAGCAGCCGTAGGCCGCGTCCAGCCGGGCAACGCCGTGGGCCTTCAAATACGCTGTGATCTCGTCCACGCTCTGCTCCACGGAGGTAAAATCGCCCGGTTCCTCCGGCTCGTGCCCGTCAAAGACCACCTGAAACACGTGCCACTGCTCCGAAAGCAGCGCGATCGTCTCCGCAAACGCCCAGACCGGCTCCGCCGTGCACGGCAAAAACAGCAGCGTCCGCCCGATCCCGCCCCCATGCTCCAGAACCTTCATGCTCCCCACCTCACCTTGTTAAATACATCTAACCCATACCCGAAATCAAACGGTTAGACAATCCTAACCGCCGCCCCAAAAACAACACGGCCCCAGCCGCATTCTTTAATTCTATCATAACAAACCCCGCGCCCCCTGTCAAGCCGTCAGCGGGCAAAGACCCGCGCTCATGCGCGGGTCTTCGGCTGGTATTGCATGTTGGAGACATTATAGATCGTGATGAAGGCTTTGGGGTCTTCGCGGTTGATGAAGTTCATGAGCTTCTGGTATTCGCTTTTGTCGACGATGGTGATGATCTCGTTGTGCTTTTCGAAGTTATAGGCGCCGATCGCCTCGTAGATCGTGGCGCCGCTGTGCAGGTCGTCGATGATGAACCGGCGGAGCGCCTCCTCCTTTTCAGTGATGATGCAGACGCGGCGCTTTTTGTTGTTGTCGAAGATGAAATGGTCCAGAATGATGCCGTTGAAATACGTGCCGAGGACGCTCAGGACCACCGTTTTCGAATCGTAGACCAGCGCCGCCGACAGCGCCACGCACATACCGGCCAGCGACATGACCCGGCCAAGCTCGATGCGCAGGTATTTGTTCAGGATCTTCGCCACGATATCCAGCCCACCGGAAGACGCGTTGCGGTTAAAGAGGATACTCAGCCCGATGCTCACCACCAGAATGTAGCACAGCACGTCGAGCGCCTGGCTGCCCGTCAGCGATGCAAAATCCGGGAACAGCCGCTCAAAAAGCCCCAGAAACACCGGCAGCATCACGCTTGTATAGACGGTCTTCGCCCCGAACTCCCGCCCGCAGGTGAGAAAGCCGATCAGCAGCAGGACGACGTTCAAGATCATCGTGATCGTCGACAGCGGCAGCGGCACGAAATTCGACAGCACGATGCCAAGGCCGGAAATGCTGCTGACCGAGGTGTGGCTCGGCACGAGGAAAAAATATACCGCCGCCGCGATGATCGCCACCGCTGCGGTCAGGATCGCCGCTTCCTTCAAAACCTCGGCGGCGCTCAGCTTTTTGTTCATCTGCGTGGTCCCTCCCGATCGCAATTTGCTCCATTATAGCAGACCCGGCCTCCAAACGCAATCGCCGTCAGGCGGTCCCGAAACGAAAGAAACAGGCGGGTCCTGGAAATGCGGGATCCGCCTGTTTTGCAAAGCGAGGGGGGCTTTGCGGGGGTTGGCATGAAAGAGAGCGGGGAGGGGGCTTACAGCTTCCAGCCGACGGCCTGCTCGCGGGTGGCGAGGAAGCGGCGGTAGAGGCCGGGCTGCGAGAGAAGCTCCGCGTGCGTGCCGCGCTGGACGATCCGGCCTTGATCCACCACGAGGATCTGGTCGGCATGGCGCACGGTCTTCAGCCGGTGGGCGATCAGAATGACGGTCTTTTCGCGGGTCAGCGCGTCGATGGCCTCCATGAGCTCCTGTTCGTTTTCCGGGTCGACGTTGGCCGTGGCCTCGTCGAGGATGATGATGGGTGCGTCCTTCATCATGGCGCGGGCGATGGACAGCCGCTGGCGCTCGCCGCCCGAGAGCGTGCCGCCGGCCTCGCCGATGACGGTCTCATAGCCCTGCGGCAGCTTCCGGATGAAGTCGTGGCAGCGGGCTTTTTTCGCCGCTTCGATCACGGCCTCCATCGGCGCGTCCGGCTGGCCGAAGCGGATGTTGTTTGCAATCGTGTCATGGAACAGGTAGACAGACTGGAACACGAAGCTGAAATTCCGCATCAGGCTGTCCATGTCATACGCACGCACGTCGTGCCCGCCCAGCGTGACGGAACCCGCGTCCACATCCCAGAAGCGGGAGAGCAGATGGCAGAGCGTCGTCTTGCCGCCGACGGAGGGACCGACGATGGCCGTGGTCGTCCGCTCCGGGATATCCAGCGTGACGCCCTGAATGATGGGCTTTTCACCATAGGAGAATTGAATGTTTTCTGCGTGCAGGTCATGCCGCTCCGGCGTGAGCTCCGCGCCGGAAATGTCCATCGTGGGCAGGTCCAGAATGCCGTTCGCCTGATCCACGCAGGTATCCACGACGCGCAGCAGGCTCGACTGCGTGCCCGCCTGCTCCAGCCCTTCCGTGAGCAAAAACGAGCAGATCGAGAGCATCACGCAGGTCAGCAGCTCCATCCGCCCGCCGCAGCAGAGCACCAGCGACAGCAGCACGACGCCCACGTCGATGAGCTTGCAGACCGCGTTCTGCGCGAGCATCAGCGGCAGCAGCCGCAGCTCCATGTCGATGTTGGCGCTCGCGTTTTCGTCGATCGCGGTTTCCAGTCTGCGGTTATATTTGCCCGTCAGGGAATAGGACTTCACCTCGGCGATCCCGCGGATGTACTCCAGCACCCGCTCGACCACCGCCGTATCTCCGGCCAGCTTCCGTTTTGTCGTCTGTTCGGACCTGTGCTGCAGTGCACGGTTGACATAATAATAAATCACGAGCCCGGCGGCGATCAGCAGACCCGCGCGCCAGTCAAAAAGGAACACCGCCAGCGTCATGACCGCCGTGGAGAACAGGCCCTCCGTGACCAGCATGACCACGCGGGTGGACACGCCGGAGAGATTGTCCATCGTGTTGGTGGTGACGGAGGTGATGGCCCCGAGGCTGTTGGCATTGAAATAGCCCATGGGCAGATACCGCAGGTGCTCGGCGATCTGCACGCGCTTGTTGGCGGTGGTGCAGGAGCCGGCGTCGGTCTGCAGCGCCGTGGCGCGGTATTTGAGCAGGGAAGAGCCGACGACGGACGCCAGCATGACCGCAAGCGCCAGCAGGACCGTCTTTCCTGTGACGGAGCCTGCCAGGATCGCCTGCAGCATCACGCCGATGGCCGGGAGCTTCAGCGCGGAAAGCAGCGCCGTCGCCACGCCGAGGCCGATGGACGTATAAAACTCCCGGCGCTCCCGCGCGTCGCAGAAGCGGAAAAACTTCTTTAAGATCTCAACCACGGTCCGCACCTCCTTCTGCACTGTCGCGGGACGCGAGATGCGCGTCCCACATGGCCGCGTACAGCGGGCAGCTTTGCAGCAGCTGCGCCTGCGTCCCGGCCGCCTCGATGCGCCCGTCGTTCACCACAACGATCTGGTCGGCATCCGCGATGGTGGAAAGCCGGTGAGCGATGACGATCAGCGTCCGGCCCCGCACGAGCTTCGCCACCGACTGCTGGATGACGGCCTCGTTCTCCGGGTCGGTGTAGGCGGTCGCCTCGTCGAGGATGACGATGGGCGCGTTTTTGAGCATCGCGCGGGCGATGCAGATGCGCTGCCGCTCGCCGCCGGAGAGATGTCCGCCGCCGCTGCCCACCTGCGTCTCAAAGCCGTTTTCTAGGTGCATGATGAAGTCATAGCAGCCGCAGCCGCGCGCGGCCTGCTCGACCTCCGCGTCTGTCGCGCCGGGTCTTCCCATGCGGATATTTTCCCGCACGGTGGTGTCGAACAGGAAATTGTCCTGCGAGACGTAGGCGACGAGCGCGTGGTAATGCTCTGCGGAGATCGCGCGGATATCCGCGCCGCCGACTGTGATGCTGCCGCTGCCCACATCCCAGAAGGACGCGATCAGCTTGGCGATCGTGGACTTTCCGCTGCCGGAGGGGCCGACGAGGGCGTTGACGGTGCCTTCGCGGAACGTCAGGTCGATCCCGTGCAGGACCTCCGTGTCGTTGTAGCCAAAATGAACATCGTGCAGCGCCACGGTACTGCCCTGCGGCGTCTGCGCATCCGTCTCGGGGCGGGGAAGCTCCGGCGCGGTCAGAATGTCCGTCACCTGACCGATGATCGTGCCGACCTTGGCCAGATCGTCGGTGAATTTCATGCAGCCGATGATGGGCGTGATGAGGCCCATGGAGACGATGACGATCAGCACGAGTTTCTCCGCGGTCAGCGCCCCGGCCCGCAGCAGCAGCCCGCCGATGGGCAGGACCGAAAGAAGCGTCGCCGGCATGATGTTCATAGCGAAGGTAAAATAGAAGTTGCTCTTGTTCATCCAGTCGATGTAGCTTCGCGCACATTCGCGCGCGGCAGCGACGAATTTCTCGTAGCTGCTCTTCGCCTTGCCGAAGACCTTGATGACCTCGATGCCACCGATGTACTCCACAGCCGTGTCGTTGAGAGCGTTGGTCGCCGCGACGGTCCGGGCGTAGTTCTTGTCATAGCCCGCCATCATCAGCATAAAAAACACCATGCCGAGCGGGAAGGTCACGAGGCTTGCCAGCGCCATGCGCCAGTCCAGAGCGAACAGGTATCCGAGCGTTGCCAGCGCCGCGGCGGCGTTGCTGCTCATCTCCGGGATGGCGTGCGCGAGCGTCGGCTCGATCGAGTCCACGCGCTCGACGAGGATGTTCTTGAGCTCGCCCGAGCCTCTGGCCTGTACGTCGCCGAGCGGCATCCGCGCAAGCTTCTGGAGGCCCTGCTTGCGGATATTCCCCAGCACCGCAAAGGTCGCTTTGTGCGACTGCGCGGTGGACAGCGCATGGAACAGCACCCTTAAAAGCCAGAACACTGCCATGACCGCGCAGTCGATCAAATATCCCGCGAGATCCCTGCTCCCGGCCAACAGCCTGCCGATGACCTGCGCCATCACAAAAAACGGCAGCATCTGAAACGCCGCGCCGAGCACGGCGAAGATCACGCTGGCAAGATAGCCAGACTTTTTCTGCCCGGCAAAGGTCAGGATCCAGCTGAAGGTACTCTTTTTTGTCTGCATATGCTCACCTCACATCGAAGATCGCCTGCATTTCGGGAAGCGTTTTTTCCAAAACAGGCAGATCAGCCCCGATCGTTCCGCCGTCCAGCTGCAGCACGCGCGTGCAGGTGCGGCAGACGAATTCATAGTCGTGCGTGACGATAAAGATCAGCTTGCCAAGCGCCGCCAGCTGCCCGATCAGCGCCGCCAGCCGCGCCATGCTGTCATAGTCCAGCCCGCTCGTCGGCTCGTCGAGCACCAGCAGCTCCTTGCCGCAGACCATCGAGACCGCGGCAGCCAGCCGCTGCTTCTGCCCGCCGGAGAGCGTGTTGGGGTGGCGGGCGCGGAGCGGGGAGAGGCCCAGCGCATCCAGCGTCCTGTCCGCAAGCGCCGTGTCCGGCCGCCGGAGGCCGAAGGTACACTCGGTCTCCACGCTTTCGGCGAACAGCTGGTAATTGACGTCCTGCATGACCATGTAGGCGCGCTTCCGGCGCTCGTTCGCCTTTTGCGGCTTCCCGTCCCAGAGATACCGACCCGCCGCTTCCTTGTGCAGCCCGCAGAGCGCGCGGGAGAACGTCGTCTTTCCAGCCCCGTTGTGACCGACGACGGCGATAACGTCTCCGGGTGCAGCCTGCAGCGAGAGCCTCTGCAAAACGGGCTGCTTCTGATAGGCCAGCGTCACGTCCTGCAGCTCCAGCACCGGCTTTGCGCCGGAAGCCGGGCGGCAGACCGGCCGCTCCTTTGTCAGGTCGGTCGCCCGCAGGCCCATGCGTTGGCGTGTTTCAGCCGGTAACGCCCGGAACTGCTCCGGCGTCCAGTCGCCCGCGATGCGGCCGTTTTCCAGATAGATGATGCGGTCGGCCACGTCCATCAGATAGTAGAGCCGGTGCTCCGCAAGGAGCACGGTCTTACCCTGTGCCTTGATGTGCCGCAGCTGCGCCTGCAGCTCGCCGATGGCCGTCATATCCAGATTGGACGACGGCTCGTCCAGCAGATACACCGCCGGCTCCATGGCATAGACCGACGCAAACGCGATCTTCTGCTTCTCTCCGCCGGAGAGGGCGAAAATATTCCGGCCCAGCAGGTCTTCGATGTGCAGGGCCTTCGCCGTCTGCAGCACGCGATCGCCCAGCTGCGCCTGCGGCACGGCCTCGTTTTCCAGGCCGAAGGCGATCTCACTGTCGGTGTCAACATTAAAAAACTGCGTCCTTGGATTCTGGAACACGCTGCCGACTTTTTCTGCAATGCGGTACATAGGCAGCTTGGTAAGGTTTTTGCCATCCAGCAAGACCTTTCCGCTCAATTCTCCAGCGAAAAACTGCGGGATCAGGCCGTTCACGAGCCGCGTCAGCGTTGTCTTGCCGCAGCCGCTCCGGCCGCAGAGCAGGACGCACTGGCCGTCCGGGATGGTGAGGCTGATATGCTGAAGCCCGCCGTCCGTGCTGTCCGGATAGGAAAAGGACACATCCCGAAATTCGATCATACGCCCACCGCCTTCCATACGAGCTCAGCGGCAAAAAACGCCGTAAACAGCGCCATTGCAAGCCAGTCCGCTGTCCGCATTTGAATGTTCACAAGGCAGGTGCGGGGCTTCGGGTTCTCGATGCCCCGCGTTACGGACGCGATCGACAGTTCGTCCGCCGCCTTGCTCGCCGCCGTCAGCAGCGGCACATAGATGCAGTTTACCGTCATGGCAGGCGCTTTCAGAAAACCGATGAAGGTCGGCGACACATCCCGCAGCCGCATGGCGTCCTTGATAAAATGCCAGTCCTCGCGGATCGTCGGCAGATACCGGAGCATGACGGCGAGGGGAATGGTCAGCTTCTTCGGCACGCGCAGCCGCGCCATGGCGGAGAGGAATTCGCCGACCTTCGTCGTGCGGATGACCAGCCCCGCCAGCATCCCGCAGGCGTAGACCTTGTGTACCAGGCCCAGAAACGCCACGAACATCGTCCGCCACGTGCCCCGCAGCACGCCCATGCACCAGACCGTGAACACGCAGATCAGCGCGTAGGCGAAGATCCCGCGCAGGGCATACCGCCAGCTCCCGCTCCATGCGGCCAGCAGCCCGATGAGCGCAACCAGCGCGAACTGCCAATACAGCCCCGGCGCAGCTATGGCGCTCAGCACGCAGAGCAGGATCAGGAATAATTTTGTCCGGGGGTCCAGATGCAGCGGCTTCACTTTGTGATCCCGGCTTTTTCAAACTGCTTTTTCAGCATTTTGCAGCCCACAAAGGCGCTGATCGCGGCGGCAAGGATGGTGCCAACCAGCATGATAATGAGGATCCACGTCGTGCCGGTACTGCGCATGGTGTCGATGTAGGACTGCTCCGTGCCGTTTCCCAGCATGGTCTTCGCCCAGCCGTCCGGGTCGGCGAAGAACACGAGGTAGGAAGCCGTCCCGCCGAGGCAGATCAGAATGTAGGAAAGCGAATTGATCTTCCGGCTTTTGTAGCTGCCGGTGCCGGCAACAAGGTCAGCGATGATCCCCATGATCAGGTAGCCCAGCGACATGGCCCAGTGCATCCCGGTCACGAACCAGACGATGCAGAGGATCACGCCGAGGATCGTGACGGCCCAACGCTTGTGTACCTTCGCCAGCAGCAGAAGGTAGACCGGCCCGCACAAAAGCGCGCTGCCCACAGGCATATAGAACGTCAGCACCGGGTTCGGTGCGAAGAAAATGCCGCCCACGAGGGCGAATACCAGAAAAAGTGCGGAAAAAATACCGATCGTGACAAGATCCTTTACGGTCAGGCCCGTTTTGTTTGTCGTCTGCATAAAAATCGTCTCCTTTGCGATGCGCGGACGGTTTGACTTTTCCCCCGTCCTTTGTTATACTTTGGTTAAAGTCAACTAACCAGAGTTCAAGCTATCATACCGAGGGCGATTCAGCAACCTCCGGCAGCGGATCCTGCCTGATCGTTGCAAAGAATTGTCCGTTCGTTGCAAGGAGGACTATGCACCGCGACATCCTGACCGATTACTATCGGCCGCTGCTCGAGCAGAACAACTTTCTGCCGGTCGCCTGCCCGGAGAAATTCAGCCCGGCAGGGACGTGCTGGCAGATATCTCCCGCTGTCGGCGGCGGCTACTACTGGGTCTACGCCAAGCAGGACCTGTTTGACATTAAGATCCACGATTTTTACTTCCATGACGACTGCTGCCTGGATATGGCCATCCCGGAGTGCATCAGCATCCAGCGCTATGACTCCATCTCCGGCGAGGAGCTCGACCCCTACCGCAGGCTCTCGGCCGGGGATATCCAGACCATCGTGGGCGGCAAGCCCAGATACCGCGCGCTCATCCACAAGCGCATCCCGATCCATGCCATCGGCATCGAGATCCTCCCGGCCTACTACGAGGATCTGCTGAAAAAGCAGTACCCGGACGACTATTTTGACCTCCCGGCGGCCTTCCAGAGCGTTGACGCGGCGGCGGATTTCCCGGCCATGTCCCGGCTGCTGTTTGAGGTGGAGACCTATCGCGGGGAGGGGATGGCCGCAGCGCTGTTCTACGAGGCCAAAGTGACGGAGGCCATCGCGCTGGTCGTCGACGCGTGGAAGCAGCAGCGCGGCAGGCCGGAGCGGCCGCTCTCGGCGGAGGATCTGACCGGGCTGCAGACCGTGGCCGACTATATTGCCGACCACTACGCCTTCGATATCCCGCTCGAGCGGCTGGCGGGCATCGCCTGCATGAGCCAGAGTAAGCTGAAGACCTGCTTCAAGCGGCGCTTCGGCTGCACCATCACGCAATACATTCAAGGCCGCCGCATGAGCCAGGCGGAGCACCTGCTCATCGGCACCGACTTCAACATGGGACAGATCGCCCAGATGATCGGCTACACGACCTCCAGCCGGTTTGCCGAGCTCTTCAAAAAGAGCACCGGCCTCCTGCCGGTCGAGTACCGGAAGCTGGCACGTCAAAACTGAAAGAGATTTTTTTTAAAAGATAGGAGACAGAACCATGAGAATTTTGGTATTCGGCGCGGGCGTGCTCGGCTGCAATCTGGAACGGAATCTCTTTCGCGCCGGGAAGGACGTGACCTTGCTCGCCCGCGGAAACTGGGCAGAGGAGATCCGGACGAACGGCCTGCGGATCAAGGACAAGTTTTCCGTCCGCATGTCCGTCAGCCGCATCCCGGTCGTGATGGAGCTGAAGCCGGAGGACCGGTACGATGTGATCTTCGTCGTCCTGCGCTACACGCAGTTGCACACGATCTTGGAGACCCTGCGGGAAAATCAGACGAAAAACATCGTCTTCGTGGGCAACAACGTGCGCGCCGAAGCGCTCGCCGCGGACCTGCCGGAGAAGAACGTGCTCTTCGCCTTTGCCCTCTCGGCGGGGCATCGGGAACGGGACCATGTGGCCTCCATCGACCTGAAAAAGATCACCATCGGCCAGCTGGCCTCCGCGCCCTCCAACGAGGCGCTGATCGGCCGGATCTTCGAGGGGACAAAATACAAGGTCGTCTACGAGCCGAACATGGGGGACTATCTGCTCTGCCATGCGGCGTTTGTCATCCCGGCGGCGTTTGCGTGCTACAAAACGGACGGCGATCTCAAAAAGCTCAAGGGCAATACCGCCTACCTCAGCCGGATGATCGACGCCAACATCGAGGGCTACCGTGCCATCCGGAACGCCGGGCATGAGATCCTGCCGAAGGCGGACACAGAGTTTGAAGACGCGGCCTATCGCAGGACCTGCCTGCGCTTCTTCAAGCTCATGTGCGCCACGAGCCTCGGCAAGATCTGCGCGTCCGACCACGCCATGAACGCCATCGACGAGATGAGCGCCATGAACCGCGATCTGAAGCGCTTTTTCGAAGAACATGGCGCAGGCTATCCGGTCTGGCAGGAACTCGAGCAGGAAGCCGGGAAGTATCTGCGATGAAGATCACCATCCTTGCGACGCTTCTGGTCTTTCTGGCCTATTTTCTCCTGCTCTACGGCGCGGTCGGCTTCCTTCAGGACAAGCGCTTTTTCGCCTCCGCCCCGCCGGAGAATCTGGCCGCCATCCCCGACCGGAAGGAGCGCTTCCGCGGCGCGCACGCCGTCGGCTGGGTGATCGAGGGGCTTGCCGTGCTGCTCTTTCTCGGCGCGGCCACGCTTGCCGTGTGGGACGGTGTCCGGAACGGCTTCGGCTTCTGGGCCTTCTTTTGGCGCTTCGTGTTCATGCTTTACGTCATGGAGGTTTATGACATCATCTTCTTCGACTGGGTGCTGCTCTGCCATTCCAATTTCTTTCCCCACTTTTACTCCGAGCTCAAAGGCGTGGTAGGCCCCCACATGTTCGGCTATAACAAGCGCACCCATCTCATCCACTTCGCCATCTACCTCCCCGTCAGCGCCGCCGCAGCCGCCCTCTGCACCCTGCTGCCCGCGTGAAAATCAGTCAAAGCAGAACGAACCCCCGCTTCCCGGATTGACGGGAAGCGGGGGTTTTATTACAGGGACTGCAGTGCGGCGTCGATGTCGGCGCTGAGGAGGATCGAGCGGGGACCGAGATGGGCCGGGGCGTCTTTGTCCAGGTTGATGCTGGCGTAGACGGCGTTCGGGTTTTCCGCGGCCATGCGGCGGAAGGGGTATTTGATGATGCCCGGGGTGTTGTAGCCGACGCCGAGCTCGAGAAAGAGGATCTTCTGTCCGGCGCGGGTGTGGAGAAAGTTTGCGTACCGCTCCGCAGCGGCGTGCCACCCCGCGTCCTCGACGAATGTGTCGTCGCAGCGCAGATTCATCGTCATGGGTCTGCCGCAGTGCGGGCAGACGGGGACCAGCTCCGACGGGATCCGCAGGTCCTTCTGCCGCGCAAGCATCTCACGGACGGCGGCTTCGTTGTCATACGTCTCCTGCCGGCACGGGCCGCTGCACTGGAACAGGCCGTAATCGCCCTGCGTGTAAAACAGGCGCTTTTTGTCAAATCCGGCCTTCTGGAAGCAGTGATCCACGTTCGTGGTGATGACAAAATAGTCCCTGCCCCGCAGCAGTGCCAGAAGCGTGTCATACACCGGCTTCGGCGCGTCCTGATAGCGGTTGAGGAAGATATACCGGCTCCAGTACGCCCAGGATTCCTCCGGGGTGGGGTAGGGGTAAAACCCGCCGGAATACATATCGTGAAAGCCGTATTTTGCTGCAAAATCCGAGAAATTCTCGCGGAACCGCTCGCCGGAGTACGTAAACCCGGCCGCCGCGGACAGACCCGCGCCCGCGCCGACGACCACCGCGTCCGCGGCCCGGAGCGCTTCCTGTAAGCGCTCAAGCTTGCCGGAGCAGCTGCGCATAGATCTCCCGGTCCTGGTCTTTGAAAACATTGAAGATCACCTTCATCCGGCTGCCGGAGACAGCCTTGTATTGCCGAACGGTCTGCACGGCGATCTCGGCCGCGCGCCGGTTCGGAAAATGGAAGACGCCCGTGGAGATGCAGCAGAACGCGAGGCTCTCCACCCCGTTTTCCTCCGCCAACGCAAGGCACGAGCGGTAGCAAGAGGCCAGCAGGCGCTCGTCCTCCGCCGTTACGTCCCCGGAGACGATCGGCCCGACCGTGTGCAGGACATAGCGGCAGGGGAGGTTGTAGGCCGGAGTAATTTTGGCCTGCCCGGTCGGCTCCTCATGCCCCTGCCGCTGCATCAGCTCTGCACAGGCCAGCCGGAGCTGCACGCCCGCGTAGGTGTGGATGCAGTTGTCGATGCAGGCGTGGTTCGGGATGTAGCAGCCGGTCAGCCCGCTGTTCGCCGCGTTCACGATCGCGCCGCATTCGAGCCGCGTGATATCGCCCTGCCAGAGATACAGATCCCCGCTGACGGGCGTCAGCTCATCCGCGCGCGTGATGCCCGCCTCCGCGAGCTCGTGCCGCAGATATGCATCCTGCACCTGCAGGAATTCGTCTGAGACCGCCCGCGGCGCGCGCACGTTCATCATTCCGCGCAGCAGGACCTTCTGCCGCTCCGCCTGCCGCGGGATCTCCTGCCTGCGGCAGGACGGCCGCTCCCGCAGAAGCGCCTCGATCAAGTATGTTCTCCGTTCCGCCTGATCCATGCGGCCGTCCTCCTTTGTTTTTCTTATTTGCCGGGGAAGAAGAAGCCCACGGTCATATCGAGATAGTTAAGACCGCTGTAGTCCGCGTACTTCTCCTGCACCTTCGCCTTCATCTCCGCTGCGCTCCCGCATGTCAGGGCGATCTCCTTCAGGTCCGTCAGATAGGCGACCTTGGTCTTCGCGTCCTTCAGATCTTCCGGGGTGTAATGCGCGGTCAGGACAAGGCTGAAGCCGTGGCGGATGTAGTAGTTGAGCTGGGAGATGATGCCGTCGGCGTGCGGACAGCCAGCCACGATGGAGTGGCAGTCATGGCCCATCATATGCGTGTACACGCAGTTGATCTCCGGAATCTCCAGGTCATAGGCCTCCGCGTTGGGCCGGACCACAAGGCGGATGCCCGCGATCTCGGTCTCGCCCTCCTCCAGAAGATGGTCCGCAGCGCAGAGCCCTGCGTCAAAGGCGCTGCCGAAGGCGGTCTTAAGGTTGGCGACCAGTCCCGCGCCGCCGCCCGTGGTGTTGTAGGCCACAGACGAAGCCGTCCCGTAGGCCGGGACCCCGGGCGCCCGCCGCGTGGTAGGCGACCAGCTTGCCTTCGACCGTGATGTGCGCCTGGGCGAGGAAGGCGGTCAGCTCCCGGATGTTGTCATAGAAGCACGGCAGCTCGATCACCACGCCGCGGCCGTTCTTCGCCAGAATGAACACCTCGTTGTCGATCAGGTCGCGGGTCTGATAGGCGTACAGCGTGACGCCGTTTTCAGTATAAATATCCACATGCCCCTTGTCCAGCTCTACTGTCCGATCTGCGATCTTTTTCATGATTTTGTACCTCCAACGTTCATTTCAACCGGAATTTCGCATTCCCTTGTCGTTGGCCCTATCATACCGCGCTTTGTTCCTTTCGTAAAGTAAGCACAATATTGTGCCGTAGTTACCAAAAGGATACCATAGGCCCTTCTTCGTTCCAGCGCGCCCCCCAAGGCTCCCCTCCCAGGGGAGCTGTCGCCGCAGGCGACTGAGAGGTCGTATCAGACCTGCAGCTGGCTGCCGCAGAAAATCAGCCATAAATAGAAGGTGCAGACCAAATTTGCTGGTCTGCACCTTTTTGCATTGGTTTTTTTAATTTGCACGCACCCATGGCTCCCCTTTCAGGGGAGCTGTCTGCGAAGCAGACTGAGAGGTTGCTGCAAATTGGTGACAACCTCTCCGTCTCGGCTGCGCCGAGCCACCTCCCCTGGAAGGGGAGGCTTTGAGATGCGCAGCATTCTGTAGGGGCGGGGCTCTGCTCCGCCCGAAAGTGTTCTTATCTAAGGGCGGCAGGCATGACGGCTATGGATGTTCTTCTTTCAGAAGCCGTTTGAACAGCATAGGGTAATTGCTCGCGCCGTGGGCGATATGGTAGACATAGACCGTTTCAGCGATCAGCCGATACACGCAGATATACTTTCCCGCGATCACATAGCGGTATCCGCCGTTTCGCAG
>ERZ808240.1930-NODE-1930-length-24145-cov-7.742341_pt1 | contig 24145 bp, 33 predicted proteins | sample MGYA00521084_ERZ808240 | MGnify/ENA primary metagenome ERZ808240 (study PRJEB31516, sample SAMN03275571) | gut metagenome | biome: mammalia-associated habitat; material: feces | host: Papio cynocephalus | place: Kenya | collected 2012-08-06 ... | reverse complement strand
ATGAACTAGCCGTGCTAAAAGATGGTGAGCTATGCTATGATACGCCGATTACAGATGATGTTATCGGGCATTTGGCGGCAGATGAAGTCGGGGAAATCTTGGAAAAGATAGACGCGTTGCCAAAAGCGTAAGGAGAAAAAATGTCAGACAAAAAAACGATAAAAGTTAATCTCGATAATGAGCGTTCAGGCAAGCCATTTATGACAATTTATAATACACGTGGTGCGGGGCTTACTGTAGCCGACATCAATAATAAATTGTCTGATTTATATGGCGGGGGCGTGTATGCGGTTATCATCAATAATTCTTCCGGTGAGCTTACTGACAAAATAAGTAAAGTGGAAGTTTATGATATATGTGATTTGCCTGGATTTTGATGAAGGGAGAAAAAATGATAGATAAAAATGATACGGTTGTTGTAAACAAAAAAAGACTAGAAAAACTACTAAATTATGTTGAGGGTATTGATGTATATACAGTGATTGGTTGTCGTGGTTGTCCGGTTTTAGACGCATGCGATAATTATCAATCGTGCCAAGATGCATTGTATAGATACTTAAAAGGGGAAGTCATAAAGCAAATGGACGATACCCGTAGATTCAGAGTTGGAGATATGGTTTTGGCTAGGCTTCGTGGAAATAAATATGTAGGCCAGGTTATTCACGTGGATGTAAACGATAACTACTCCCCTTATTTATGTTCGTTCGGGAAGAACAAGACCGAAGCTTCAAATTGGATGCTTTCGTTTCGGGATGTTGATGAATATGGCGTTGAACATCTTCCGTACAGTGTGGTTAGGATACACTATGCAGAGTTTGTTCAATGGTTACCGGAATCTCGACTAGAACCGGATAATCAAGAATAAGGCGGGAAAAAACGATGATAAACAAGGCAAAAGAGACAGCATATAGAGCAACGATAGTTGGATGCCTGCTGTTTTGGGCAGTATTGATTACTATTTTGATATGGGGAGCATAAAAAACAATGGGACGACGGAATAGACGGTATCGTAAAAGTCCGCGTGAACCGATTGTCATAATACAGAACAGACAACAGCCAAGAAAGGCTAAAAGCCGCTGCGCATATTGCGGGCGGCTTTTGGGCTCGTGTGAATATCACTATGTATATGACGAATTTGGGCAGCGTGTACGAAAATGCAACGATGAAAAGCGATGCAGAGAACATCGTAAAGAGCAGGCAGAAGAAGCGTATATAGAAGCTGTAAAACGTAATAGGGAAATGCACAAACGAAAGTAAAAAACGGAGGGAGATAGGCATGTATCATAATGATTACGTTGTTTCGATAAGGGAATATTTGCGGAGATATAACGAATTTGCCGTATATATGGCAAACATACAAGAAGAAATCAAAGAATGTCAAAGCAAAATGCAAATGGCTGCAGCCCCTAAAATTCCTGTGCTATCTCCAGCCGGCGGCTGCGGCGGAAGCGGAGAACTGCACAGCCCGCAGGAACAGGCATATTTTCAAAAAGAAGAATTATGTGCACGTATTCATCAACTGCAGACAGATTTAAGCCATATAGAACCGCTCATGAAGCGTCTGAATCGCTCGCTGGATGCACTGACCGCATCCGATAGGCAGATTATACAGGCTCGCTTTATTGACGGGCAGTCATGGGAAAATACGGCAAGATGTGCCAACTGCAGTATTGGATTTTGCCGGAAACGAGCCAATAAAGTATTAGAAATACTGGCGGGCATGATGTTTGGTCCGGGAGCGATACCTGTACAGAGTGCATTGGTATTTTTGACCGGAAATTGTGGATAACTTTTTTTTCGTAGCAGTTTTGGGCAGATTTGTGACAAATTTATGACAAGAAAAAGCAGGAATAGTATGATATACTGTATATGTGGAAAGAAGGAAAACATGAGCGTTCTCAAAGCCACAACTCCTTATAATACGACACAAAGAATAGCAAAAGACAGGCTGTGTACATTGCATGATGTACGGCCTGTCTTTTGCATATAAAAAACTCCTTTCATAAAATTATACTGTTCTTGAAATAATAACTTGACAAATAAATCAAGATATAGTATAATATAATCATGAAAGGAGGTGAAGTAATGAACGTACAGGATTTAGCAAGTGCGGTTGTTTTGGGATACACTTCATGGAAGTGGTACCATGAATGGAAAGACCGCAAAAAGAAAGAACGTTCTCAAGCTAAGCGGAGCAAGCGCAAAGCAAGAAAACGTTCTCTCAAGTAGTTTTGTAAGGGGGTAAGGCTTACGGGCCTTACTTCCGACCTACGTTCATTATAATTGAGATGAAGAAAATAATCAACCGTATCGGGAAAGGCTATTTAAGCATCGTTGCATTATGGATAGCAAGTGTAGCCGCTAACGGGCATATAAATGCCTTGACTATTATAACTGGCATAGGAGTTATCGGTTATATTGCCTACAAGGTAGGTGTACGATGTGAATAGCAATAATTGGGGAGGCAAACGGCCTGGTGCAGGTCGCCCTAAAGGAAGCACAAAAGAAATCAGCGTTCAGCGTAAACAGCACCAGGTGCGAGCGTTTGATGACGAATGGGCAATGATTAAAGAGTTTGCTTCTATCGTCAAGAAAAACCCGGAACGGGCAAAACGAATGATGAAAACAGAATAAGGGAAAAGGTCACGTACATGCTGCGTGGCCTTTTTTTCATGGGTGCATAGTGTAATGGCAGCACGGCAGTCTCCAAAACTGCAAATGAAGGTTCAAATCCTTCTGCACCTGCCAAGTACAACATAAACGAATAGGACGGTGGTGAACATGTAGTGAAACTAACGGAAAAACAAAAGCGTTTTGTGGATTACTATATTGAGACGGGAAACGCATCGGAAGCCGCTAGGAAAGCAGGATATAGTGAGAAAACGTGCCGCGTTACGGGACAGGAGAACCTGCTAAAACCTGCTATTAAATCCGCCATAGGAAAGAGATTACAAGAATTAAAAAACAGCCGTACAGCGACACTCAATGAGGTTTTGGAGTTTATAACGGCGGTAATGCGTGGAGAAGTCGCAGAAGACGTTATTGTAACAGAAGGGACTGGCGATGGAGGCAGTGAGGCACGAATCATGCAAAAACAGGCATCAGCGCGGGACCGCCTGGAAGCGGCTAAGGCCCTGGAAAAACGATTAGGCCGTTTTGTTGATTTAGAAAAAGAAGAACAGCAGCTACGTATTGAAAAGCTTAAAGCTGATGTGGCGGAACGGAATACAGATAAACAAGCAGAAACAGTAACATTTACATTTGACAGGAAGGAGGAGCATACCGATGAAAGTTAATGTGGCATCGCTGGTATCACCGGCATTTGATGATGCTTTTTGGGATATACAGCAGCATGGGCATACTTTTTATTGGTTTGCCGGAGGGCGCGGCTCTACGAAATCCTCTTTTGTCGGCGTAGATATTCCGCTTCTCTTAATGCAGCATCCCCAGTGCCATGCCGTTGTGCTGCGAAAGGTACGGAATACCATCAAAAACAGCGTGTATCCGCAAATTCAATGGGGCATTGAGCGGCTTGGCGTGTTAGATCGGTACAAATTCATCACATCGCCTCACGAGATTACATACACGCCGACAGGACAGAAGATACTGTTCTTCGGGCTAGATGACCCGGCAAAAGTAAAATCTATCAAGCTGCCCTTTGGTTACGTCGGTATTGTATGGTTTGAGGAATTGGATCAGTTCAGCGGTATGGAAGAAATCCGTAATGTCCTGCAGTCGCTCCTGCGTGGCGGCTCCACATACTGGGTATTTTGCACGTACAACCCGCCCAAAAGCCGGAATAACTGGGTCAATGAGGAAATACTGGCAGACGATGCGGACCGATTTGTTCATCATTCTACGTATCGGCAGGTACCCCGTGACTGGCTGGGCGAGCAATTTATCTTGGAAGCGGAAAAGCTCAAGGCAAAAAGTGAGGTCCTGTACCGCCACGAATATCTTGGCGAAGTCACGGGCACAGGCGGCGCCGTCTTCGATAACGTGGAAGACATGACCATGAACGACGAACTTGTAAGAAATTTTGACAGGTTGTATTACGGCCTGGACTTCGGCTTTGCTGTGGACCCATTGGCGTTCGTGGCGATGTATTATGATGCAAAGCACGAAGACTTGTATATTTTCGATGAAATCTATCAGCAGAAATTGACTAATACCAAGGCGGCGCAGCTCATACTTCGAAAAATCGGGACGCAGCATATCATGGCTGATTCCGCTGAACCAAAATCCATTGCAGAAATGAAGACGGCGGGGCTGTTTATCAGCGGCGCCAAAAAAGGCCCGGACAGTGTGGATTATGGTGTCAAATGGCTGCAGGGCCGTCGGCGTATCTATATTGATAAGCGGCGATGTCCGAATACGTATCGCGAATTTGTCAGCTATGAATACGAACGAAACCGTGCCGGGCAGTACATATCAGCTTATCCGGACAAGGATAATCATGCTATTGATGCCGTACGTTATGGATTGGGGCGGGTAATGCAGCGGCAGAATTTCAGATTTTAGGGGAGGAACGGAGATATGTTTCATGGATTGTGGAATTTATTCAGCACAGCCAACACAGAACTGGATGATATTATTTCATCGGGCGCACGGTCCGCCATGACAGATTTGCAGTTTTTATCAACAGAAACGCAGAATTGGCTGGAATCGCCGAGGCGCAAGCTGCAGATGCGGGGTAACGCATATTATCATTATGACTTTGATCCGCCACGAATCCCTATACGGACAGATGTAGATGGTATGCCTATCTTCCAACCGGAAACGGATGAATTTGTCATCGATAATGTGTATGCCAATATGGTAGATCAAAAGGTGAATTATATACTGGGTAAACCTTTTTCCATGACGACACCGAACGATGCATATGCGGGTATTCTTCAACAGATATTTGACAAATCGTTTTTGCGGATGCTGGGCCGGACAGCAATCGATTCAATCAATGAAGGGCTGGCTTGGGTATTTCCTTATTATGCAAAAGATGGCTCGCTGCGGTTTCAAGAGTATCCGGCTCATGAGATTCTGCCGTTTTGGGCGGATGCGGAGCATACGCGGCTGGACTGCGCTATTCGGTATTATGAGGTTGTCACCTATGAGGGAAAACAGCAGCTGAATGTGGGACACGTAGAACTATATACGTCAGAGGGTATACAGCGTTTTATTTTCCGTAATGGGTCACTGATTCCTAATGTAGAAGGGCCAGGTCCTAACGTGGCGTATGCGACGGTAACAGACAGCCATGGCAATTTAGTCCCAATGCAATGGGAACGAATACCGCTGATTGCCTTTAAGTGCAATGCACACGAAATACCGCTTATCAAGCGCGTGCAGACGCTGCAGGACGCCTTGAACCGAACCCGGTCTAATTGGACGGGGACCATGAATAAGGACATCAACACGTCTATCCTGGCAGTTTATGGCTATGAAGGTGAAGATGTGGCCGATTTGCGCCGTAAAATTCTTCAATACGGAGCTGTATTATTGGCCAATGACGGGCGTGTAGAAGTCTTGAACGTACAGCACGGCGGCGGGGAATATACAGAGTATATTACGCAGCTTCATAAGGCATTAATTGAAAATGCCCGTGGCTTTGACTCTAAAGATGACCGCATGGCCAATAACCCCAATGAAATGAACCTGCGTTCCATGTACAGCGATATCGATTTAGATGCTGATATGATGGAAACACAGTTTCAGGCAGCACTTGACCGGCTGCTTTGGTTTGTTGATAGACATTTGATTAATACGGGACAAGGAAACTTTACCGGCGAAAATGTAACGTTTACGTTTAACCGAAATATGATTGTCAACGACTCGGATGCCATTGACAATGTCAGCAAATCTGAAGGTCTTGTGTCGAAAGAAACGCTGCTGGCTCATCATCCATACGTTACAGATGTGAAGGCAGAACAGGAGCGTTTGGATAAAGAACAGCAAGAAGAAAGAAAACGTTTGGAAAATGATGATTACTCATTATAACTAGGAAAGGGGCATGATTATATGACAAAAGAAGAGTTGCTTGCCTTGGGAGTAAATGAAGAACAAGCAAAAAAAATTGTAGCAGACCAGGAACAAAATTTTGTACCGGCATCAAAGTTTCAGGAAATCCAGAAAGGGAAAAAGGCGCTGGATGCACAGCTTGCGGACCGGGATAAACAGCTGAAAGATTTGCAGGCAAAGGCAGGCGATAATGAAGAGCTCAAAAAACAAATTCAAACGCTTCAAGATGACAACAAAAAAGCGGAAAAGAAATATAAAGCAGAGCTGCATCAGATTGCGTTGAACAATGCCATTGATAAAGCCTTGACATCTGCCCGTGCCCGTAATAACAAAGCAGTTCGGGCTTTGCTGGATATGGACGGTGTAGATCTTGATGAGGATGGCAAACTTATCGGCGTATCTAAACAATTAAAGAAGTTGGCCGAAGATGAAGGTACGAAATTTTTATTTAAAGAAGAGAATACGACAGGCGGTAATACTAAATTGTCCGGTATGGCGCCTATTCGTAAAGATGGCGGCGGCGATGCAGGCGGTTCTTTGGGTGCACAATTCGCAGCAGCATATAATTCGATGGTAAATCCTGTTTCTAACGGAGATAAAGGAGGAAATTAACATGGCTCATATTCGTACTTATACAGCAACGGCGGTACCGGCATTTTTGGCTTCGGCTGAAGGGCTGGTTCGTCAGACCGTACAGGTGCTGCAGGATGGTGTAACAGCGGATGAATACGGCAATAAAATCGTAAAGGCCGGCACTGTTTATCCGACAAATGATGCTTCGGCTAAGGGGGTTTTATTTGAAGATGTAGACGTTACAAACGGTGACCATGAAGGCAGCTTGATTGTAGCCGGCCGAATTTATTCAGATATGCTGCCGACCGCACCGGGAAAAGATGTATCCCTGCCTGGCATTACATTTGTGACAGCGGTGGCAACTACACGATAGGGAAAAGGAGGAATAACAATTATGGATTTATTGGCATTAATTAATCCCAAAGATTTAATTGATTTTTCGCAGCATTTCAGCATTACGCGCCATTATCTGGGGGATAAACTGTTCCCTGACATGAAAACGCAGAACTTAAAGGCCGAATTTTTGCGCCTGACAGATGGGCTGATGCTGCCGACGATGGCATTGGTGCATGGATTTGATACAGAAGCGCATATTGGCCAGCGTCCGACGGCGGAAAAAGTTCAGTTGGAAAAAATGTTTATCAAAGAGAAAATTAATCAGTCTGAACGCGTACAGCTCTTTTTGGATAATGGCGGCGATGAAAACAGCATCGTCCGTTTTGTGTTTGACGATGTAGCCCGCCTTTGTGAATCCGTTAAGACACGAACGGAAGTTATGAAGTGCGACGTTTTGCAGAACGGGAAGATTACGGTCAAAGAAAACGGTTTGACGATGGAAGTTGATTATGGCGTGCCAAGAGCCAACACAGGCACACTTGACTTTACAGCGAATGCTGACGTACTGGGGCAGTTGCAGACATTAGTTGACAAAGCAGCTGACGCAGGCCAGCATATTACACAGGTTGTTACTACGTCAAAGGTAATGACGGCACTGCGCAAAAATACAGGCGTGCAGAAAGCTGTTTTAGGCGTAAATGGCCAAGGTGTATTTCTCAGCAGTGCACAGCTTCAATCGCTGATGCAGGGGCAGTTTGGGTTTACACTGAACGTGTACGATGAACGGTATCGGTACGAAGGCACGAAAGGTGCATTGGTATCGAAACGTTATATTGATGAAAATAAATTCATCGGCATTTCTACGCTGCCGAATGGTACGGCTGGCGTTGGCCTTTGGGGAACCACGCCGGAAGAGCTGGCAGCAGGCCCCTTTACGGAGAAAAACGCATCGCAGTTCATCACAGCGGTACGCTGGGCTGAACCCGACCCGGTAGCAGTTTGGACAAAAGCGGCAGGATTATTTATTCCAGCAGTGCCTAATCCAAGCGGTATTTTCCCGCAGACGGTTACGTTGGCATAGGATGTGACAGGATATGGACAGTGAAGTCTATTGGGCACAGCGGGCAGAGGAACGCGAGAAGTACTGGCACAATAAATGCCAAGAAACGATTGAAAAAGAGCTAGCCAGCTACTACCGGGCTTCGCTGGGCCGTATTCAGACAGAGATTGCTGCGTTGTATGGCCGTTTTGCCGTGGATAACGAGCTAACTATGACCGAAGCACGGAAGCTGTTAAAAGACAGTGAATTCCGGCAATGGCGCATGGAGATACAAGATTACGTCAAGCAAATCGAAGCAACAGGCGATAAAGGCCTGGAGCGGGAACTAAACGTACTGGCTATGCGCAGCCGCATCAGCCGTTTGGATAAGCTGTACAGCGAAACACTGATGGAGCTGGATAAGTTAGGACGTAAGGTTTCTAAAGATATGAAATCATTTCTGACGGACGCCTATAAGGATAACTACTATCACGGCTTGTATGATATTGCAAAAGCTGGAGAGCTGCAAAACGCCGTATCTAAGGTTGATTCTAAGACCCTAAACGATGTGCTGCGGACGCGGTGGAGCGGTAAAAATTATAGCGAACGTATCTGGAAGAATCAGAAACTACTAGCAAAGGCTATCAAGGATGAAATGATGACGGCTGCTCATCGCGGCGAAAGCGTCGAGAAAATATCAACGCGGATTGCAAAGCGCATGGACGTTGGCATTAGTAATGCTCGTCGCCTAGTACGGACAGAACTAAATTACGTTAATAATCAATCTGCCTTTGAAAGTATCAAAGATGCAGGCATGAAGTATTTCCGCTTCATTGCCACGTTGGACCGGCGCACGTCGGCTATTTGCCGCGCCCATGATGGGCATGTATACGCCTTGTCAGAAGCACGGGCAGGAACAAACGTACCGCCGCTTCACCCTAATTGCAGGTCTACTATTGCGGGCAGTCTGTATGGTCCGAACAAGGCGAAGACTGGTACAAGGGCCGCGAGGAACGACGCTGGAAAAACAGTTTACGTTCCGGCAGATATGAAGTATGAGGACTGGGCATCCGTATATGTTGATAAATCGAAGACCTTGTCGGAATGGCAGAAAGACAGGAAAAATGATATAATAAAAGAAAAATTGACAAGAGTTTTAGTAACAGTAGGTATTAAGTTTGAAACCGTTCACTATCCGCCCAAACCGATTGTTAGTGAGAAGCTCACTATTGATGATGCACATGTCAATCAGGAACGACAACATGGGGTTACATTACCTATAGCACAAAATATAATTGATACTGCATTATTTTCGTTGACTGGGTGGAATGGGCGGAATGAAAGGTACTATGCTATGCTTGGAGTCGCTTATGTTTTAGATGGGTGTATACGAACCGCATTTTTAGAAAATGAGTTTGATGATAAAGTCAAGGAGGTGCTGAAAAGATGGAAAGGAATCAAATCCGATGCCCCATAGCAGGGCGGATGATAGACGATGCAGAATGCCTTGATGTCCATATGGTCATTGAAGAAGGGGCTCCACTCTGGTCGGCGCCGCAAGACATAGTCAATAAACCAAATTTTAGAAAAGAATGCTTATTGTGCCGACACCATCATGGCTAAGCAGATGTAAAAAAGGTGGTATGATGAAGCAGATTGTAGCGGATGGTATAAAACAAGGTAAAAAGTATCATGTTATATGTGAAGAAAACGAATCAGGTAATATAGTAATTACCTTTAATGGGCAATCAGATGAAGATTTGCAGGCTCAGTTGTATATGAGTATTTTTGAAAGCGTAGCTCCCGAGCCGGTAAGAGAGTATACAAGCGAATCTATGGAAGGTTACGAAAACGCTCTTAGTACTATTTTTTTTGATGAATTACTGGGCATACAAGTTGAAGGAATGGAAGATAATGCACCTGAAGCGGCGAGGTTTTAAAAAATTATGAAAGTGATGTGTCCGGTCATCCATAAAGAAATTGAAGATTATGACTGCATGGAATACGCAACCATTGCAGAAAGAATTTTAAAGCCTAATGCAGGACATATTGAGTTTACTAAAAATAAAAATTTTCGTGAACGGTGCAAGGAATGTCCATATCATCCTAATTAATATGTTTTTAGTGAGGAGTGAGGTAGAACAGATTCTTTTGTCCTGGGGCGGTTAAGCCTAGCGGCAAGTATTATGAATCTAACTTTAATGATTTTCGTGATAAGTATGTTTCCATTCATATGTCTGGAGATCGGCGAACTACGCCGTATCATGAAATTGGGCATATGGTAGAATTTTTTAATCCGAATGCTCTACGAATTTCAAAAGAATTTATAAAAGCTCGCACCAAGGGAGAAAAAGCAGTTCTGTTGCGGGATTTGTTTCCAACTAGTGGATACGGTTTTCAAGAAGTAACAAAACCAGATGATTTTATTTCACCATATATCGGCAAAGAATATGATGGTGCCACTGAGGTATTAAGTATGGGTTTGGAGCAGATTTTTGAGCCAACAGATATGCTGAAAAGAGTTGAGCGGGTCGATGGACATTACAAACGGAAATATGCTACAATCAAAGAAGATGAAGAGTACTTGTATTTGATTGTGGGATTAATTTTAAAAGCATAGGAGGCGGCTTTGATGAAGGCAAGTTATTCAGCAGACGAACAAACTATTGCCGCTGCCATGGAGCGGCTTCGTGAAGCGGAGAATGAATATAAAAAGGTATTTGGTGGCAACTCTTTAGACAGAGTTATACTTCATGATCCCACTTGGTTAAATGCAGATAATTTTGATAAAGCCACGAACTTATTAAAAAGGGCTATACGTCAAAACAAGCCTTTTAAACCGATTCCGGAAGAAATGTATAATCGGCTGGTGTTTTGACTTTTAGGTGGAAGATGAGGTGGTTTCTGATGGCTAAAAAAAAGATGAAGTTCTATATATCCAAGATGATAAGCTCCATATTTCAGAATCTGTTATGAGTATGACATTGGACGAGATAGATAAGGCAATTCAAGAACTTGAAGAGCAACATATGGCAGATAAAAATATTGCATAAATAGAATATTGCAGGTTTTTAAGTACTCACAATTGTGGGTGCTTTTTTTAGAAAGGGAGAACATAATGACCAATTTTAAATTGATTTATCAGATTCTTTCCATTCTGGATAAGTATCTGGATTATGAAGAACCAGACTGGTCAAAGCTGTCAGCAAAAAATTTTCATGCTACAGAAAAGCGATTTGTTTACATTATGATTATGCTCTATCAGGCTGGATATATCGATGGCATTGAGCCGATTCCCTTGAGTGGAGACGCATGGGATATTAAGCTTTTAAGTCCAACCATTACGCTAAAAGGGATGGAGTATTTGGAAAACAATGACATGATGCATAAAGCCTATCGCATATTGAAAGGGATGAAAGATATTACAACAGGTATGCATTAAGGGCTGAGGTATTGGCACTCGCGGTATAGTGGGTGCTTTTTTCATGTTTGAAAGGAGGCCGAAATGAAATATATGACAGCAGACGAAGCTGTTGCCAAACTCATCGAGACGGCAGAGACGCTGCGTAGCTCGTTAGACAATGAAACGGCAGCAGAAATATATGCCCGTCATATTGTTGGGTACGTGCTGGATTATTGCCACCGAGAAGACTTCCCGGAAGCCCTTATTCTGACCGGGGCGACATTAATCGGCTCTTGGCTGGATGATGCGGCAAACGGCGGGCGCAGCGCTCTAAAGAGCATCAAGCAGGACGATACAGAATTCCAGTTTGCCGTGTCTGATATGGCAAGCATTGGCAGCACAATGGATGCCGATTTGGAAGCCTTACGGCCCAAATTGAATTTATATCGGAGAGTGAGGTGGCCGACATGCCCATGCTATACGGACAATGCCAAACAGCCCTAAGACGGTATATGTATTGCGACCGTGTAACCATATCACGTCAGATTCACGTATTGGATGACGAAGGTGCAGACAACTTTGCAATGACAGACATATATACCGATGTGCCTTGCAAACTGAGCCAGTACGGCAAAGAAATGCAAAGCGAGAAGCGCGACCGAGAGTATTGGCTGCGGACGGATTTACGTATCTGCCTGGAGCCGTCGTATGATATCCAGCCTGATGATGTACTAACCATCACGCATGAAGGTCAGACGTTTGTGTTGTATGCGGCCCAGGCGTTTAAGTATCCGACGCATCAAGAAATCAGCGTGCGAAGGGACAGTGAAGCGTAATGGGGGTTCAATTTGGCGGCTTTGATAAATTCGGTGAGCATTTGGACCGCATTGTAAAAGAAGGGGCTGCCCAAAGGAATATGTTTGTTGCCCAGGAAGCCGAAGTTATCATAGGGCATGCAAAAGACAATACGCCGACACATACAGGTGCGTTAAAAAATGGCTGGCACCGCTCGCGTGCAGTACAGGGAGTCGTGACGGTATACAACAACACCGAGTATGCAGCCCATGTGGAGTACGGCCACAGGCAGACACCGGGGCGGTATGTACCAGCCATTGGCAAACGGCTGAAAAAATCCTTTGTGCCGGGCAAAAAAATGCTGCACAAAGCGATGCTGCAGGCTGGCAAGACGTTTCGAGAGGATGCGGAACAAATCATGGAGAATATATTTGGCAATGATTAGCTTACGAAGTATCAAAAAAGCCTTTACGGCGCTATTAAAACAAAAATACCCGAAATATGCGGTGCATTTCGACCATGTAGAAAAACGAGATGCGCCGTATTTTTATATCGAAATGCAGCCGCTGATTCATACTGTTGACCGCATATACAGCGAACGAACAATACAGGTTGATATCACGTTTGTACCTGATGAAGACCGGTATGGCCGCGTTGATCGGGCTGTATTGTACGACATTGCGGATGCACTGGATGCGCTGATACGGCCCGTATTTTATGTTGAAGACCGGGCTATTACAATTTTGGATGCAGAGATGACTATTGTTGATGACATCCTGCATTATATTTTTAATCTCGATTTTCAGGACAATTTTGATGCTGTCGGCGTTCAGTATGAACTGGCTCAGCATATGGAATTGGAAATTAATGGGCAAAATAAAACAGAGGAGGAATAACTGATGGCAAATGAACAGGAAGTGTTTGGAATGCCGCAGATTTTCATCAACTTCAAAACGAAAGGCACGACGGCTATCAAACGCAGTGCCCGCGGTATTGTAGCGATGATTCTGCACAATGAATCGAAAGATGAAATTCATCATTACACTATTGAGGACGTTTCCGATATTCCGGATACAGGATTGACAGACGAAAACATTGACCTTATCAAGAAATGTCTACTGGGCACGCCGCTGCGCATTTTGGTTTATACGCTGCCTGCTTCTACGGTAGAAAGCACTACGAAGACGCAGGCAAACGTTTTAAAAATACTGGCTAATATCAAATGGAGCTGGCTCTGTGCGCCTACAGCGACTACGCAGGAACAGAATGACTTGGCGTCATGGATTAAGACGCAGCGAAGCAATAAACGCAAGACATTCAAAGCGGTATTGTCAGAGCAGGCTGCGGATAATGAAGGCATTGTTAATTTCTGTACGAATGATATCAAAGTGCAGACGGATACAGACATTTCTGGTAACCCGGTCTACACCACGTACACGGCATTGCAGTATACGGCTCGTATTGCTGGTATTTTGGCAGGCCTTGCGTTGGACCGCAGTGCTACATATTTCAAGTTGACGGAAGTTGAAAGTGTTGAAGTTTATGAAGACATTGATGCACTCATTGACAAAGGGGAACTGCTGCTTATTGATGAACAAGACGGCGACGGTGTAAAGATTGCCCGCGCCTGCAACTCGCTGACAACCTTTACAACAGACAAAGGCGAAGAATTCCGTAAAATTAAGATTGTCGAAGGAATTGACATGATTACAGATGACCTTCGGGATACCTTCAAAAAATACTACGTTGGCAAAGTTATCAATGATTATGACCATAAGATGCTGTTTATTACGGCTGTGCTGGTGTATTTCTCGGAAATTAAGGGGAATGTACTCGATAAGGATGCCGATAATACCGTAGATATCAATGAAGAATACCAGCGTAATTATGCCAAGCTGCATGGTGATGACCCGGCAAGCATGTCCGTTATGCAAATTCGTCAGTATAACACGGGCGATACCATGGCGCTCACCGGGAATATTCGTTTGGTAGATGCAATGGAAAACTTAACAATTGACTTTACGCTATAAGGAGGATGTTATAGATGGCCAGAAGCGAATATGATGTAAAATACCGCGGGAACCGTCGTTGGAATGGCTCGCATGGGAAGTTGTGGTGGGAAGGTGAACTTATTTTTGAAATTGAATCGTTTAGCATTGACGTAGATCCCAATCGCGAAGATGTACTGATTGGAAACAGTGTAGATAGTAAAATTACGTCGCTTAAAGGTACAGGAACGATGAAAATCAAAAGCGTCATCAATCGGAACTTGAATAAATACCTTGAAGACTGGAAAGCAGGTCATGACCCGCGCACGACGTTAGTCGGGCTTGTTGAGGACCCGGATATGATTGATGCTCAAAAGGAACGAGTTACCGTAGATAACGTATGGTTTAACAAGTTGAGCTTAATGAATTTTGAAAAAGGAAAGGTCGTCGAAAAGGAATACCCATTTGGCTTTACGCCGGAAGACGCAACTTTCACCGAAACCGTAGAATAACAGGAGGAAAATAACATGGCAGTTAGTATTCAGGATTTAATTAACCAAAAAGATAAGATTGAACAAAAGAAACAGGAAACCTTTGACATTGATACGAGTGTTGGTAAATTGCGGGTCAAGAAGATTACCAAAGGTCTTATGGCAGACATTATGGCCATTACCGAAGGCTCTGATGAATACTGTATTCTAAATACAGTTGTTGAGCCGGATTTGAAAGATGCTACGCTGCAGCAGGCATATGGCTGTGCGGAACCGACAGACATTGTTGATAAACTCTTTGACGCTGGCGAAGTCCCAGCCATTGCCCGCAAGATTTCGCAGCTGTCGGGGTATGGCAAAAACATTGATGCTAAGGTACATGAAGACGTAAAAAACTAATACAGGAGGACTGGGAAGCGGCTGCGGCAGCTTTCTTAGTCCTCAGAGGGCATACATTGGATTGGTTTTTTGGATTGAACAAGCTGGAAAAGATTTTTTGTTATGAAGCCATTTGTCTTGAACAAAAGCGAGAGCTGGACTTGGCATTGGCAGGAAAGGGGACTGTTAGGCCATGAGTAACTACGTACTAAGTGCGACGCTGGAATTAAAAGACCAGTTTACCGCGGAAGTGAATAAAGCGCGCAGCGGCTTCAAAGGTCTGACAGAAACCCTGAAAGGCACAGGTGCTGCCTCAGATACAGCGGCAGCAGGACTAGGAAAGGCCGGAACAGAAGCCGTCAAGGCAGCAGGGCAAGCTGATCGAGCAAAACGCTCATTTCAAGGTATCCGCGGTGTCTATGAAGCAACTATCCGCGCTAAAGACAATGCCACGGAGAAAATTAACAAAGTAAAATCGGAACTGACCGGGTTGCAAGGCAAGGCGTATACCGTAGCGCTAAACGTAAAGGCTAACGCATTAAAAGATAATAACCTGCAAAACGTGAAAAATACACTATCCGGCATGGCTGGTGGGATGCTCATGGGGACCAGCATGCAAATGGCAGGCGTTGCGGGTATTGGTTTTGGTGTCTATGATGCAATAAAAGGTTATATGGATTTTGAGCAGGAAATGAGTGCTGTCAAGGCTATTTCCGGGGCAACTGATGATGAATTCCAACGTTTAACAGATTCCGCTATGCGTATGGGCGCAGAAACAAAATTCTCGGCTAAAGAGTCGGCGCAGGCTTTGGAATACATGGGCATGGCAGGCTGGAAAACGGACGAGATGATTGCCGGGCTTCCTGGCGTTATGAATCTAGCCGCTGCATCCGGTGAAGATTTAGGGCGCGTGTCTGACATTGTAACAGATGCTATGACCTCGTTTAAACTGTCTGCTTCAGATGCAACTATGTTCTCTGATGTTTTAGCCGCCGCAGCAACCAGTTCAAATACGAATGTCGGAAGAATGGGCTATACATTTCAGTATGTTGCACCGCTGGCAGGCGCTTTAGGGTACAGCATTCAGGATACAGCGCTGGCGATTGGTGCGATGGCTGACGCTGGCATTAAAGGGGAGCAGGCAGGCACCGGGCTCCGAGAACTTTTTACTCGAATGATATCCCAGCCGCCGGAAGCGGCCGCGGCTATGGATAAACTCGGCATATCCCTTACCGATACCGAGGGAAAAATGCGGCCATTGCGTGACATCTTGTCAGATATCCGAAAAGGATTTAAGACGCTGACCCCAGCAGAGCAGGGACAAGTAGCAAAGGCGCTGGCTGGCGATGCTGGGATGTCGGGTCTGCTGGGGATAGTCAACGAAACTGATGAAAAATATAACTCGCTGGCTAATGCCATTGATAAATCAACAGGTGCTGCCAAGAAAATGGCTGCTATTCGTATGGATAATTTGCGGGGCGATTTAGAATATCTGTCTGGCGACTGGGATGCGTTTACGATGTCACTGATGAAAGGGAAAGCCAGTACTAGCCTGCGCGATTTTATCCAAGAAGCGGATAAACTTTTGAGCCATTTTAGTGGCAATGTAGAAAAGAATGGCCTTGGGATTCGTTCTATTTTGGCCTTGATTGGCGAAGGCATCAATGACCTGAAAAACAAGTTTTTAGCCTTTGACGGCATAGGCTCGATACTGGCCGGAGGTGCGCTTGTCTTTGGCCTGAAGAAAATTTATGACCTCGCCAAGAAAGTCAAAGACGCTGTTCAAGGTATCCCGAAAGGGCTGCCCAAAGATATACCAATAAATGGCTTGCCGAGTACATCATCCGTCAAAGATATGATGGTTACAGCGACCAATGTCATTATTAACAGTAAAGGAACCACACCGACTCCATCAGAAGTACCTGGAGCGCCAACACCTGGCCCAGGAACGCCTGCACCAGGTACCCCAAAGGGAACGCCTAAAACAGGACCCTTGTCCCGAATGGGTGGCTGGCTAAAACGCTTGCCGTGGATTGGAGCAGCACTGGGTGCGGTTGGTATGGGGCTGGACGTTGCCTATGCCCCGGAAGACGAGAAGCTCTCGACGTTAGGGCGAGACGCGGCCGGGCTTGCGGGTGGCTTTGCCGGCATGAAGGCGGGCGGGCTGTTGGGAGCAAAGGTAGGCGCCGGTATTGGTAGTGTTGCTGCCCCTGGAGCGGGTACGGCTGCCGGGGCCGCCATCGGTGGTGTTATCGGCGGCATTGCAGGCGGACTTGGTGGAGACTGGCTGGGCCAGAAGATTGCTGCGGCTTTCCAAGGTATTAATTGGGATTCTATTACGCAGAAGTTTTCCGAAAAGAATGCGCAGTGGCGTGAAGTTTTTGACAATACGGCCGACTGGCTGGAAGAAAGGCAAAATTCCCTTAGTCAAGGGATGGCAGACTCTTGGGAAAGCGTTAAACAGGCAGGCTCAGGCACTTGGCGGTTAATTTGCCAGGTTGCTGAAGAGAAGAATGCAGAATGGAGCCAGGCCTTTGCTGATGCGGAAACTACAGCCGGCGGTTACTTGGACGATTTAGGAGATTGGGCTGGCAACACTTGGAACAAAGTCAGCAGTGGTGCCAACAGCCTAAAAAGTGATATCTCAAATGCCTTTTCTTCGGCAGCATCAGATGCAGAGACTGCCTGGAATGGAATTACGGGATGGTTTGAGGAAAATGTATGGGGACCGCTTTCCGAGCGGGCACACAGTGCCTGGACAGATATTCAGGAAGGATTTGCCGATATTCGTTCTTCGGCCAGTTCTTTCCATTTCGATGTAGGGAGTGTTTTTGGCCATAATGCTACGGGTTCAACGTACTTTTCCGGCGGCTGGACAGAAATCAATGAACGAGGCGGTGAAATCGTTGACTTGCCGCAGGGAAGCCGTATCTACCCGCATGCCACGACAGAACGGATGATACAGGCTGAAATTAGCAGCAGCCTTTCAAGCAGCAGCGGGCCGGTCGTGGTCAAGGGGAATACCTTCTATGTTCGTGAAGAAGCTGACATCGACCGGATTGCGTATAAACTGGCTAAATTCATTTCACAAAGCAGCCTAAATTATGGAGGAGCTTATTAATGGGACTTGGAAAATTAGGAAACACAATAGAAATATTGTCTGCCATTTTTTCATCCGGCGGCAGCGGTGCCCGTCGTCAGATTATCCTTGAAGGTCCGACAGGAAAACTCATCATACCGGTTACGCCAGCAAAATATAGTATTGGCGATGGGCAGAAGAATAAAGTAGTCGATATTACCCAAGTCGGGGAGGCTTTAGTATTTGGGATGCCGAAAGCACGAACGTTATCTTTTTCTGGTTTTTTCCCATCGACATCACATGATTATCCTTTTGTTGTTGGTGACATCTTAGAACCAACGGCATGCGTTGAAAAAATTACGGAATGGAAGGCAGCACGCAAGCCGGTGCGTGTCATTATTACGGATTCACCTGTTAATTTACAGATGGCTATCATGGAGTTTTCTTATTGGGAGCAGGATGGCAGCCGTGATATCTATTACACGCTCAATTTTACAGAATACAAAGAGCTAAATGTGCCGACAGCTAACAACGATAAACCGCTTGACGATACAACAGGCCTCAAAGTCCGGCCTGTTGATTTGGATCAGAAAATAAAGGAAGAACAAGCGAATGTCAATAAAGGGAAAGCCCTTTTTCAAAAGGCCTGCGATGTTATGGACGTGGCCAAGAAAGCTTATGGGGATTACAATCATTGGCGCCGTATCGTCAAAAGTAATAACTTGAAGAACTTGGCTATCAATCATGCGAACGACATCCGGAAATGGGTGATTAAGAATTGATTATTAAACACAAGAGCATCAAGACAGAAACAACGAAAGACAAGGATGGAAAAACAACGACTAAACAGACAGAGTCGATGGATGATATTTCTCAGCTCATTACAGGGAAAATTACTTGGGAAGGCTCTCGGTTAAATGTTGCCCGAAAACTTGTTTTTTCATATGTGCAGGACGCCAGAGACCCTAACCTGCCGAATTATGTTGTCAACTGTGGTGAAACCGTTTATGGCTATGACGAAGATGGAAACCTGCAGTTTCAAGGCAATGTTTATGACATTGAGAAAGACGTGCAGCAGTCCACGGTGACCGTTACGGCGTATGATAATCTGTTTATTCTTTGCCGCTCAAAAACGACACGGAAATTCACGGATATGCTGGCTGAAGATATTACTAAAGCAGTATGCAGTGAACTAGGCATTAAAGTAGGTAAACTGGCAGAAACAGGAAAGAAAACATCGTTTATTGCCCAAGAAAAGACAGGATACCAGATTATTATGATTGCCTATACGGATGCAGCCAATCAAATCAATGCCAGCAAGGCAAATAAAGAGGAGCCGGATGTCCTTTTTCATCCGGTAATGCGTGGGAATGAGCTGGACGTTATCAAGAAGGGTGAGCTTATCGAAGGCATGGAAGCCAATCAGTTTACAAACATTGAAAACAGCCAGTATCGGGAATCCATCGAGGACCTTGTTGACAGTGTTATGATTACAGACCAGCAGGGCAATGTCACGGGCTACCAGACAAAAGATGATTGGATTAAGAAATATTCTATGGTTCAAGATGTCTATAAGACGAATCCAAACGATAATGTTCAAACGGAAATCAATAAACTTTTCAAAGGGCCGGAACGATCCGGTGTTATCCAAATGATAGGAAACTATGCGGCAAAATCTTCGTATTCCATTCAAATTAATGATATTTTGACAGAATTGAGCGGTAATTTTTGGATTAAATCGGATACCCACACTTTCGAAAACGGTATTCATGAAATGCGGCTTGAAATTGAATTTGAGAATATCATGAATAAAGAGGACAAACCGAAAGAATCTCAATATGGTACCGGGCAATACTCGCAAAGTGAACAAGGGGCATACAGCTATATGCGCTCTTTAGGTTTTACGGATAATCAAGCGGCAGGCATCTTAGGTAATATTCGCAAGGAAGATAACAGCTACGACCCGAAGGCTTCAAATGGCAGCCATACAGGACTTTTTCAGCTTGATAATGAAGACCGCTGGCCTAAGTATGTTGAATATTGCCAAGAGCATAATATGGAGCCGTACAACAACCAAAATCAGATTTATTATGTCACGATGGTGGAAAATGGCGACTTACGAAGCCAGATTCCGGACAGCTCTCCTGCAGCGGCTGCGGATTGGTTCAATCAAAACATTGAACGCTCCGGGGAAGACAGTTATGCAGAAGGAGGCCGCGCTGCTGCAGCAGAATCCGTCAAAGCCAGCATTGACAGCGGTGAAATCGGAATGGAAACGCCGCGGTATAAGCGTGGAACGGCAACTATTAGAGCTGATTTGTCTCTTGTTACAGAAGCGGCAGCCAATCTGGAAGGCGCATCATTCGGGGACAATGGCTGTGTACGGGCAGTCAAGACGTTTGCTGCACAGTACAATTCTGATTTCGTAAACTTGGCAAATTCAAGCATTGAAAGTGTTGATGGGTTAGAAAACTGGTGTGCGGCCAATGGTTATGTTGAAGAAGAATGGAATGGCTACGCCAGCCCGGGCGATATTTGCATCTGGAGCGGCAGGCATTGTGGTGTTTGTGACGGTAGCGGCGGTTGCTGGGATAACTCAACGAAAGCAGGTTATCGTATGATTCATCGCGGCAGTGTCTCTGATTATGGTTCTATGCCTGATAAGGTTATTCGCGTTCAGCAAAAGACGTAATAAGGAGGCAGATAATTTATGAATAGTACTCAAATCCCGTCGGCGTCACAGTCTATGGCCCGAATTGTTGATACCATGCATGGTATTGTGCGGTCGGAACTGCCGCGCGGCGCGCAGGTAGGCATCGTTGATACTCCGCCACCAAATTTAGTTATTAAGATAAACAATATCGAAATTACAGCTAAAGACGTGTATTGCTCACGATATCTGCTACCAGGCTATACCCGCCATATGGTAGGGGAAACCAGCAACCGGGCTGGAGGCTCTGGGGAAGCTGCGTATGAAAGTCACAACCATCCAATTGATAATGACGAAACGTGGACTGATACGCTAAAGCCGGGAACGCTTGTTTTGCTTATACCAATCTATGGCCAGAACGAGCAGCTCTACTGGCTGGCAGACAGCGGGGTGAAATTATGAGTGTGGAATATCCGTTTACTGGGACTGTTTCAGCCAATACATATACGTCGGATTTGCCAGCACCAAAGGAATACGCATGGGACTTTGAAAATAACTGTTTTCTCTATGATACCGAAGGAAAGCATCGGATAGTCGAAGGCGATGACGCAATAAAGATATGGACCTACAAGGCTCTTAGTACAGAACGCTTCCGCTATTTGGCGTATAGCTGGCAGTACGGTATTGAACTACGTCCGTTCATTGGTAAAGTCATGAGCGTGCAACAGCGATACAGTGAAATTAAGCGCGTTATTATTGAATGCCTGATGGTAAATCCGTATATCAAGAGCCTTGATAGTATTGATGTCGTACATAAAGGAGACACAGTAAACATATCCATCAAACTGACGACAATTTATGGGGAGGTGAATGTTGATGTATGAAGCACGTGAACAAGGAAATATCTTAGCCGAACTCCAGCAAAATGTTGGGGGGAAAGTATCTAGCTATGAAGGAACGTTTACATATGATTCGTTAGCGGCAAACAGCATTGAGTTCGCCAAAACAGAAGTGGAATTGGAGCAAGCTTATAAAGCAGCCTTTGCCCGGTCAAGCTGGGGCGAATATTTGGAAATGCGGGCAGAAGAGCATGGTATTTTTCGAAAAAATGCGGTTCGTGCTGTCGGGACTGTGACTGTTAGCGGAAATGGTGTTGTCCCGCTTGGCAGTATTTTTCAGACTGAAACAGGCATCTCATTCCAAACCACTACAGCGGTAACCATATCTAAAACAGGGAACATACCGGTAGAATGTACAACACCCGGAATCGTAGGCAATGTTGCGGCAAAAACTGTTACGAAAATTCCAATGTCTATCCCCGGTATTAGCAGCGTTACTAATGCCGATGCGATGCATGATGGCTTTGATGAAGAAGATGATGATTCACTGTTTAACCGTCTTATCTTTAAAGTGCAGCAGCCTGCAACATCGGGAAATAGAAATGAATACCTCCAGTGGGCGACATCCGTCGCCGGGGTCGGCAAAGCGATTGTTTTGCCGCTTTGGAATGGTAACGGAACCGTGAAGGTGCTGATTACGGATACCAATGGTAATCCTGCGTCCAGCGATTTACAAAACAAGGTTTTATCATACATTGAAAGCGTCCGTCCTATTGGAGCGACGGTTACAGTGGCGGCGCCTGTTATCTTTAACATCAAAGTGGCTATCAAGCCGCTTGATAGTAAAAACGCCAGTGCCACAGCCATCCAGAATCTTATCAATACATATTTCGCTTCTCATCGGTTCGACAATCTTCGCGTCACTTGTGCTATGCTAGGAAAGCTGATTTTGGAAGATGCCAGCTGTGGTGTTAGCGACTACGAATTACTATCCATCAACGGGAGTACCACCCTAGTCAGCGTTACAGCGGAACAGATGGCGCATTGTACTGAGGTGATTATCAATGGCTGATTTTAATTTTATGCGGCTTTTTCCTGTCGATTTAAAACGATATTTACCACAATTTTTAGAACAGGACCCGGCTTTTTCGGCAACATTGGAGAGCTTGTCAAAAGAACACGAAAAACAACGGCTGGCACTGATAGATATAACGAAGCAGTTCTTCGTGGCCACAGCAACATGGGGGCTCGACAGCTGGGAAGAGTTTTTAGGAATTACTACAGATACCAGCAAAACTATAGACGCACGGCGGCAAGCAATTATACAAAAAATCAATGGTAATAATACTGTTACATTAGATTTCCTTACTACGTTGGTTAATTTGTATGTAGCAGATGGTCAAGCGTTTATCATTGACCATCCGGAAAGCTATAGCATAGATATTCTGTATCATGGCGGACAAGTGACGGATTATAAAGCACTTAGAACAGCCATTGCTACATATATACCGGCTCACTTGGGCTTTACATTGATTACGTATACAACGGGAACGTTAATACATCATGGTGCCGGAACGGTTCAGACGTATACAAAAACGGCCGTCGATATGGCTAGTGGGTATACGATAAACGTAAAAGATATGGCTCAATACACGGCAGGTGCTGTTGTACATCATTACAAAAAAGTAAATATAGGAGGATCATAACATGGCACAATTTCCAGCATTACAATTTACAAAACAAGGGTTACAAATGCTAATACAAGCACAAAATACGCACACGCTTACTTTTACGTGCGGAAAACTCGGAAGCGGAACGCTTGAAGATGATGATAATATGGAAACATTTACAGATTTAAAAGCCCCGAAAATGACATTGCCAATTACGGACGTAGATGATTCGAAACCTGAAAAATTAGTACTGACGTTTGATGTGAGCAATACGGAGCTGGAAAAAGGATTTATCAGCCGGGAACTAGGCGTATTTGCAAAACTTGATGACGGTGCGGAAATGCTGTATGCATACTCCAACGCTGGTAATAATTACGATTACATTCCAGGCAAGGATACGCCGTCTGATGAAAATCGGATAGTCGTAAATTTAGTTGTCAATTCTTCGGCAAATATTTCAGTAACGATTGATTCGTCTATCGTGTATGTGCATAAAAGCGATGTTGAAAAAATGATTAGCGAACATGATAATGATGCCGATGCACATAAAAGCTTAGCACTCACTATCAATGACACGCTTGCGCCGACAGCTGATAAAAATACCCTGACAAATTTATTGTCGAATTTAGCGAATATGTTTACTAAAGTAACGGGGCAGGACAGCTGGATGAAAGAACCAACAGCAAGCATTGCATCTATCTTGAGCAATTTGCAAAACAATTTGGCAGTAAACTGGAATGGCAGTAAATTTACAGTACCGGCGCTCGGTATCAGTGGACTCATGGCACAAAACGGATATGTAAATTTTGGAAAATTAATGGGAGGACTAATTATACAGTGGGGAAGCAATGTACTCAATCTGAATGGCATCACTCAAGAAATTAGTCTC
>ERZ808240.1929-NODE-1929-length-24148-cov-12.387332_pt1 | contig 24148 bp, 13 predicted proteins | sample MGYA00521084_ERZ808240 | MGnify/ENA primary metagenome ERZ808240 (study PRJEB31516, sample SAMN03275571) | gut metagenome | biome: mammalia-associated habitat; material: feces | host: Papio cynocephalus | place: Kenya | collected 2012-08-06 ... | reverse complement strand
GCCGACCTGCCCTGGGCACGCTCTTCCTCCCTTGCTTGGCACTGGAGAAAGGCAACAAAAAGTCCCTGCCTCCACAAAGGGGCAGGGACGCTATCGTCACTATTAAAATTTCTGAAAATAGGGCATAGATCACCGCGCAGACCGTGTAATTCAGGATAACCATGAGTCTTTCCTGGAATGCGGCACACAAAGCTTCTCACTTCTTCAGCACTTCCGCAGAACAAAGACTATGCGATCTGCCGATTCCGTCACAGCAGCTTCCAAAGCTCGGGTGCCGTAGGGGTCTCATACGTCCTCACTTCTTCAGCACTTCCGCAAGCTTCCACAGTAAGGCGTGGATGTCAAATGGCTTTGCGATGTGGCCATTCATGCCGGCGGCAAGGGCATTTTCCTTATCCTCGGCGAAGGCGTTTGCGGTCATGGCGAGGATCGGGATCTGTGCTTTCACCGGATCCGAAAGGGCCCGGATGCGGCGGGTGGCTTCATAGCCATCCATGACCGGCATCTGAATATCCATGAGGATCAGGTCATACTGGTCCGGCGTGGCCGCGTCCATCTTCTGAAGCGCCACCTCGCCATTTTCTGCCGAATCGACCAGGAAGCCAGCTTCCTGCAGCACCGTGGATGTGATTTCGAGATTCAGCTCATTGTCCTCGACGACGAGCACCTTCGTGCCTGCAAAATCCGGCTCCTCCACGGGCTTTGACTGTGCGCTGTCGCCCCGGAAAGCATGGCTCAGCACCGTGCGAAGCTCCGACATGAAGAGCGGCTTCGCGCAGAAGGCGGTAACGCCCGCGGCACGGGCCTCAAGCTCGATGTCTGTCCAGTCATACGCTGTCAGGATGATAATCGGAGTATCATCACCGATCACGCGTCGTACCTGCCGCACCACCTCGATGCCATTCATATCCGGAATCAGCCAGTCAATGATATACGCACTGAAGGAGTCATTCTGCTCATAGGCATCCTTCGCGCGAATCACTGCCTCCTTACCGGAAATCGTCCAGTCTGGCCGCATGCCAATGGAGCGAAGCATCTTCGAAATATTGAGGCAGGTATCCGTATCGTCATCCGCCACCAGTGCACGAAGTCCCTCGAGCTCCGGAATGGCCTTCAGGCTCTGCTGCTCCTTTCCCAGTGGGAAGCGCAGGCTGACCGTGAATTCCGATCCCTTCCCCACTTCACTCTGCACGGTAATCGTACCGTTCATCATGTCGACGAGGCGCTTCGTGATCGCCATGCCGAGTCCAGTGCCCTGGATCCGACTGACGGTTGCACTCTGCTCCCGGGAGAACTGCTCGAAAATATGCTTCTGGAATTCCTCACTCATGCCGATTCCATTGTCCCGAATATGGAACTCGTAGTCGGCAAAGCCCGTCGGCGAGGTATTCTTCTGCACGATGCGAAGTGTGATCATGCCACCCGTCGGCGTGAATTTCACTGCATTGGACAGAATGTTCAGCAGCACCTGATTCAGTCTGAGTGGATCGCCAATGATGTTTTCATCCGTCACATCCATCGTATCAATGAACAGCGACAGCCGTTTCGAGGCAATGTTCGACTGGATAATGTCACGGATATCGTGGACGATATCCGGAAGATTCATCTGCTTCAGCTCGAGCGATACCTTGCCACTCTCGATGCGGCTCATGTCGAGCACATCATTGATGAGGGACAGGAGATGCTGACTCGCCGTCGAAATCTTCTTGAGATAATCCACCACCTGCTCCGGATGATCAATGTGCGTAGCCGCCAGCGAGGTGTAGCCAATGATTGCATTCATCGGCGTCCGGATGTCGTGGGACATATTGAAGAGGAATTCGCGCTTCGCCCGGTTGGCAGCCGCCTCCTGACGAACTGCGATTTCCAGCTCCTGGTTTTTCTTTTCCAGTGCCTCCTGATACGATTTCGCAGCCAGCTCTTCTCTCTTCTTATAGCGCTTATCCGCATTCCAGCGAAGGCCCTGGATCAGCGCCACCACGAGGAAGTAGCAGAACATGACCGTCATCAGATTCGCCATCGTTGAATTATAGAACATGCTCATCGGCACATAGCCATAGAGGGTATAATTCCGTCCCTGCACATACATGCCATAGTAGCGGCTTCGACTCCGAATATCCCGCACGCTGGCAATCTTCTCGGCCTGATTTGTAGCGCGGATGGCCTGCAGCATGCTGAGCGATGAAATTTCCTGTCCAATCAGGGAGGTATCGTTCGACGCATCGACCACGCCCTGCCGCACGAGCACGAAGGTACCCATCTGATTCGCATCGTAGCCATTCATCAGAGTCTGCATCGTAAGCTTCGATTTATCCGCAAAGGCGGCATCGGTATGCCGGTAGGCCATCACGATGCCCTCCCCCGAGCGAAGGGCATGCATGGCGAGATCCGTAAAGGAGCCATCCTCGAGCTCCACCCGCTTCACATAGGTCTTTTCTGGATACTCTACAAGCGAAAGATCCGCGATTTCCAGCAGATCCCCCCGAACCGCATCGTAGCCGACGCCATCCTCGGTATACTCTGAGAGCAGCTCGCCCTCCGGATTCAGGACGGAAATGCCCGTCATCCACAGCTTCTCTGCCTCCTTCCGGAGCTCCTCCGGCGTTGCATGCACACTGCAGTCCACAAGTGCATTTACCGCTGCAGACTCTCGAACGAGGCTTTTCGCTGCTGCCGTATCGTTGTACTGCTCATAGGCCGTGGTCTGCTTCTTAAAGAAAGCAAAGGTGGCGGCCATACGCTCCTGGCTTTCAAGCTCATCCTGCCGCCGTGAAATGCTGAATACAAGCGTGAGCAGGACGATGCCGAACATGGTGCAGATCAGCAGGAAGGCGCTCGTCGGCAGGCTGCGGTCGCTCCCCTTCTTTTTTAATGCACGCTTATCTTTTGCCCTCAGCATGTCACCGGTCTTTTCCTTCCTGGCCGCTTCCGTGCCTCGCTCCGCGTTGGCCGGAGCACTCGTCTCCTTCGGATGCTTCATATTCTTCATAGGCGTATCATCCTTCAAGTCCGTCTACCTCCAGATAGCTTTTCGGGTTGTCCAGATAGCGTCCGATGATCTCTTCCATCGTTCCATCCTCACGCATTTCCTTCAGGGTTCGGTTGAGCTCCTGATCGAGCCCACGCGAATCATCGAGACGGAACGCTACGCCGAGTCCCGTCGTAAGCAGTGGCTCCGGCAGGATGCGAAAATGCGCATCGTAGTCCTTCATATACTGGAGAATCGCGGTTTCATGTGCTGCCAGCGCATCCACATAGCCACAGTCCAGTGCCGCATACTGAAGGCTCCGGTTCTCCACACTGACCACATCCCCAAGCGGTGGAATCTCTGGATCCACATGGTTCAGCAGCAGCTCCTCCGGCTTCGTCGTGGTCTGCACGGCGATGGTCCTGCCCCCAAGGTCCTTCACACTCTCGATATCGCTGTCCTCATCGACGGCGATCACCTGACGGCTCACCATATAGGGACCGGCCCAGCGGTACTGGTCCTCTCGTCCATTCATGGAAAAACAGCCCCAGATACAGTCAATCTTCTGGTCCTCCAGAAGCTGGTTCTTCTCCGCCCAGTTGATAATCTGAAAATCTGCCTGATAGCCCATCCGTCGAAAGGCCTCCTCGCCGATCTCAACGTCAATGCCGGTCGGATCCCCGTTTTCATCGAGGTAGGTGAAGGGCGGATAGGTGTCGCTCCCGATGATAAGGGTGGGCAATGCTTCCGTCGTCTGTGTTGTCTTCTGCCGCGCACAGCCCATCAGCGTTGCCGCGCTCAGCAGCAGTGCAAGCAGCACGGTGGTTTTCTTTCTCATGGTTTCCTTTCTGATTTCAATCCACGGTGGCCCGGATCCTTCATTTGTCTTCGACCGGCGGTCCATTTCATATTCCAGGGCGAACCGCCGGGCCCGTCTCAGCCTGAAGTCGCTATGTCAGGTCCTTCTCAGCTCGGGTCCTTCCTTTTTTCCCTTCTCCTGATACATGCGAAGATCCGCCTTACGAATGGCCTCCGCAATCGGGTGCACCCCAACGACGCCTCCGATGGAGACGGAAAGCTGCAGCTCCGGATAGTCCTGGAGATGAATGCTTTTCACCGCGTTTTCAATTTCCTGCATCTTCTTCTGCATTTCCTCCTCCTCGATCTGTGGGAACAGGAGGAGGAATTCATCCCCACCATAACGAATGAGGATATCGCTCTTTCTGGTGCAGTCCATAATGGTGCTTGCAATGCTGCGCAGCACCGCATCACCGGCAATATGTCCGAAGGTATCATTGACCTTCTTAAAATGATCTGCATCAATGACCATCACGCATTCCATGCCTTCAAGGTGCGCGCGGTAGTTTTCAAAGTATCGCCGTGAATAGGCATTCGTCACAGGGTCAATGAAGAATTCCATGTTTTCGCCCTGGCTTCGGTCAAGAAGGAAGCGGGTGCCATTGGCATCAATCCAGCGGCCATCGCTCATCTTGCTCAGCATCTCCAGAACGCAGGCATTGCCATTCAGGTTTACATATTTTGAAAGCACGAAATAAATATCGGTACTCGTAAATTCCAGCTTATTGAGGCTCGTCTTCTGCTGCAGTGCACGACTCGAGGTGCAGTTTGCGCAGGCGCCTGCATTGCCCCAGAATGCCGCACAGTGCTGATCCGAGTGGCGAAGAACGCCCTTCTCATCCAGCTCCAGCACCTCAAGGTTCGTTGGATCCACGAGACGCACGACATCAAATACGGACTTCAGCAGCTTCACATTCTCAAGAAGCGCCGAGGCCCCCTTCTCCCGATCATGAAGAAGCAGCTCTCCCTTATCGGCTGCACTCTGCGGATCGGTCATCTGCCCGACGGCCCCGATGTAGTGCTCCGGCTGCCGGTCAGACCAGAGGGTGCGCACGCGAAGGTCGCACCAGTGGAATTCGTCTCCACATGGGAAAAGAATGCTCATGGAAAACTCCGGGGTCTTCCGGGTCGTGGCATCCATGGCCTCCTGAAGACGCTTGAAATCAGCCTCACTCAGGGACTGGAAGCAGTCCGGATGGCTTACATTCTTCACGCTGTGCCGATACTGCAGTGGCTCATTCCAGTTTGTAATGTTGACGAGCTTTGAAAGCGCATCATACTCAAACTGAATGCCTCCGTTCATCGAGGCGAAGAAGTCCACGCGCTCCTGCATGAGGTCAAGGATGTTCTGGGCGCGATCATTGTTCTGAATCTCCGCATGCGCGAGAATTTCATCCGACAGGTGCTTGATATCCATACGATATGGCGTTGCGTCTGCGTCCCGTCCCGTTGCAATGCGAAGCTGCGGCGCCGTATCGAGCAGACACTCGAGCAGCAGGGGATTAAACGCCCCGCACTCTCCGTTCAGAATCATATGGATTGCCGTTTCATGGTCGAAGGCCTTCTTATAGCAGCGCTCACTGGTCAGTGCATCGTAAACATCCGCGAGCGCCACGATCTGCGCCGCAATCGGAATCTGCTCTCCAATCAGTCCATCCGGGTAGCCGTGCCCATCCCAGCGCTCATGATGCCAGCGACAGATTTCGAGGGCATAACGGTACAGCGGCTTGTCCTTTCCGACATTGGTCTCCTCCAGGATGTGGGCACCGGCCGCCGAGTGCGTCTTCATGATCTCGAACTCTTCCTTCGTGAGCTTTCCCGGCTTATTCAGGATTTCCTCTGGAATCGTGATCTTTCCGATGTCATGAAGCGAGGATGCCGTCTTGATGAGGGCAATGTCTTCCTCGGTCAGGTGATACTCCTGCGTCTTCTGTACGAGCTGATGAAGCAGCAGCTCCGTGATGTTTCGAATGTTTCGGATATGATCGCCGCTCTCATGGTTTCGGAGCTCGACGACATTGCTGAGGATATTCACCATGATGGTGTTATTCTCCTCCTTCTCCGCAATCTGATCCGACACCACCTTCATGAGTCGCTTCTGATTTACATAAAGATTCAGCGTATTTTCAACTCTGCGGCGTACAATGTAGATATTGAACGGACGCGGAATGTAGTCCGTAACCCCAAGATCATAGGCATGCTCCATCGATTCCACGGATTCCTCCGCGGTAATCATGATGACCGGCACCTCCCGAATCCAGTGGAAGCGGTTCATCTCCTCCAGCACCTGGAAGCCATTGAGCTCCGGCATATTCACATCAAGGAGCATGAGGTCAATGTCGAGACGCTTCTCCAGTATGCAAAGTGCCTCACGTCCATTCGATGCCTCCACATAATTATACTGGTCGCCCAGCATATCGATCAGCATCATGCGGTTCATTTCCGCATCGTCAACAATCAGAATGGTCTGTCGATTCATGAAGTAATTACTCCTTTACATACATCTATGATCTTCGCCGGCCCGCCGCCCGGGATTTCGTCCGTGCGGCTTCGTCGGTCAATGTCTCTGTCCGGTCCTGCTTTCTTCCGTATCTGGAAGCTTCGCCGGTCAATGTCTCCGTCCGGTCCTGCTTCCTTCCGTATCTGGAAGCAGTCTTGCATAACGCAGTCTCCAGTACAGGCGACTCGCAATCGGACGCTCCACCGTCTGAAGCTTATCCATGAAAAGGTCGATGGTGCGAAGCTCATAGCGCTCGAGCGCCTCCTCCCCATAGATGGCTTTTTCAAACAGGTATACAACTCTAGTATAATCCCCTTCGTTCACATCGGCTAGCTGTTTTGTCACGCTTTCGTCAACTTTCTCGGTGTCAACGGCAAAATGCGCGTCGATGTCACGAAGCATCAGCAGATGATACAGCCATCTTCGGCGAAGCGCAATCCTCGTTTTCGGATCCGCCTTCTGGAAGCGGCGGCGGGCGTTCCACTCTGAAGCGAAGCGAAGCAGCTCGAGAAGGAGGAAGGCGATGAAAAGAAAAATAAGAAGCGCGCTCACGACACCGAGACAGATGCGTCCGATGCTTTCAAGCACCCGCTGCGGAAGGGGCACCTCCTGCTGCGCACTGCTCTCGCCCTCCTGGGACAGGGGATCCGCCCCTGTATCACTGTCCTCCAGCATGGCGGTTTTCTTCGGTGTCTCCGGAAGGGACACCATTTCCTGCAGCTGTACGGCATCGTAGTAGTACCCTGGGGTCACATCCACCGGCAGCCAGCCAATGCCATCAAAATACACCTCAATCCAGGCGTGGGTATCCTGCCCATTCACATCGACGCTTCCATTTTCGGAGGCACCCAGACGTTCGCCCGGTACATAGTAGCCCTCGACATAGCGGGTGGCAATGCCCTGCAGCCGCAGCGCCTCGGCTGCTGCGGACGCATACATCACTGCATTGCCCGCCTCTTCACCACGAAGGAAGGCGCGGAAGCGGCGATCTCCCGCCGTTTCCTCGGCGCTGCTCTCACCTGCATCCGTCGCTGAGAGAGCAGGATCTCGCGTGTACTTCATGCTCGTGCTAAGCACCTCCCGTACATGGTCAATCGCCGCATAGATGCTGTCCTTCTCGTGTACCTCGTCGGACCAGAACCGCTGCTCCAGGAGCGGCTTCATTTCGTCCGGCACCACGGTATAGCGGTCGTAGACAAAGCTTCGGTAGACGGCCTCCGCCGAGGCATACTGCTCCTGTGCCTCCGTTTCCGGGTGCTGCACCCAGGCTGCACGGACCGTGAGCTCCGACGGCTTCTCACTGGAGCGTTCCGCCACTGTATAGGCATCGCTTCCATAGAGTCCCGTCACCGTAAAGCGCTGATCCTGCTTCTCGTTCGCGCGGCTGATGCCAATCTTCTTCGTGGAAACCGGGATATAGAAATAGTCCCGGGATGTGCCGACATTCTGAATCAGAAGATGGTTTTCCAGTGGTGCATCCGTTGGATCCGAGAGGGCATAATACTGTGCGCTTTCGGTGAGCGGGTCGAAGCCCTGCGTCTCCAGCCAGGACAGAAGTCCCGCATAGCTTCCACCATAGGCTGCATCTGAAAACGGGATCCAGCAGCCATCCTGATACGCTGCACCGACGAAGCCCCGAAGGTAGAGGTTCTTCTGCTGTTCGCTCTGTACCCGTAGCAGGGTGTCAGTATCCGTATGAAGCATTGCCTCTTCCGCAAGTGCTCCCTCCGGCAGACGCTTTTCCCCATAGCGGATCAGCTGGAGCTCCTGCTGACTCCATGCGCGGAGTGCAGACATCGCCGTCCACTCGCTCGCTGGCAGAAGGGCCGTCATCCCACTGATGGAAAGCACCGCGACCGCAAAAAAGAAGCGTGCATGGCGGCTCAGCTTCGCCTGCTCTGTCAGAATGCTGAGACCGATCACGGCACAGGAATACAGCGTATCCGCCCACGGGTTCACCCAGGAAAAGAGATACTGGAGAAGCAGGAGGAGAAGCCCGAGGACAATCCCTGCCGTACGATGCCGATCCCGGACAATCTCCGCGAAGATCCCGCTGAAGCTCATGGCAAGCAGAATAGGAACGGCCTGCAGACTCGACAGAAGCTCTGGTGAGGCATGAAGCTGCCCATCGAAAAGGGCAGACAGCATTGTCAGACTCTCCTCTTCGAGTCCTGGAACGGACAGGAGCGCGAGCCCGCCCTCATACACGGAATTCCAACGTGTAATCAGAATATCCATCCAGAGAAGGACGCCCTGTATGAGCGCCTGTGGGGTAAGCACGAGCAGCGCCAGCCCCCACAGAAGGGTCCGAAGTCCGCGTCGAAGAAGGGTGTTCTCGAGGCCGGACGTCAGCACAAAGAAAAGGCTCGTGCCAAGCGCCGCCGGAATCACCCACGGAAAAGCGAGGGCCGTCGGCTCCGACGAGGCGATGCCCGCGAGTGGCGTCGTCAGCATCCAGCTGGCAGAAAGGGCCAGAAGGAGAAGGATCACCGTCGACCAGATCGAAAATCGGACCCTCGTTGCCTCTTTATTCAGTTTGAGTTCGATTACCATCGGTTCTGGCATGGCTCTCTCCTGTTTTTTTAAGCTTAATCATGAAGCTGAACCGTGTGATCCGCTGTCTGCTCTGCGGGTACGCGCACCTCCGTGCACGCGATTCCAAGCTTCCTGTACTGTACCTGCTGTACGGCATCCTCCGCCGAAAGCACTGTCACGTCGATCTCTCCCTCCAGGGGCCGGAGATCCTCGGAATATGTGCCATCCGCCAGAATAAACAGGCGCGTAAAGCAGCGCGCCATCTGTTCCGCCGAAAAGCTGCGGAGACTTCGCCCACGCTCGAGCGACGCCCGGGTCCGCATCCACTTTTCCATCTGCTGCGCCCACTGTCTCAGGTCGCGGATCTCCTGCACGCTCATACCCTCGGTCGTCAGCAGAAGGAAGCAGAACGGGAGGCCCATCCGAAGAAGCCGTTCGCCCAGTGCACGCGTCAGACTGATGGCGCGATTCCGCTCAGCCAGCGAGGAATCCTCCCCAAAATCCGGCATCAGGGCAAGCTCATAGTACGCCGGATGGCTCGCCTGTCGAAGAATCAGCTCCTCCAGCTTCGAGGAAAGCTTCCAGTGAACGGCACGGAGGTCATCGCCCGGCTGATAGCTTCGAAGATCGAAGACCTCGCTTCGGTCATTTCCCGCCCGATTCTGCTGAAAGCCCTCGCGATCCAGCGTGCCAACTGAAATACCTGAAAGCGTCAGCTCCAGCTTCGTCTCCTCCGGATAGATCAGGGTGCACACCGGTCGAAAGGCGACGCCCTTCACGGAAAACAGTCCCATCAAGTCCACAAGCTTCACTGCACGACAGTGGAACTGCACCTCCCCTGCGAGTGGCACATGGAAGCGGATTTTCTGACCATGCTGTCCATTCTGAATCGGAAACTCGATGTGCTGTAGACTCGTGATGCCAAACATGGTATGCCGCACCTCGATTTCCACTCTCATCGCACCGACGGCAAAAACCGGGCGCTTCGTATTTCCCACAAGCTCAAGGGTCATCTCCTGTCCAACCCTGCCACTGCGTGGCAGCCGGAGCTCGAGCCCCACATAGGAGGCTTCTCTCTGGAGGCAGAGGCGAAGCGCCAGGATCCATACAGCTAAAACGCAAAGCAGCATGGCCGCATAGCGTCCGCTGAAAAGAAAGCTGAAAAGCAGGAGCGTCAGTACCGTCAGCAGAAGCTCGAGTCCATGCCGTTTTTCGGCACTCATCGTGCACCTGCCTCTGCATCCGACAGTGTATTCCGTAAAATCTCCGTCAGCACATCCGCAGCATGAACACCATCGATGCGCGCCTGCGGACGAAGCACGAGACGATGGGCACAGACGTCAATGAACACACTTCGGATATCCTCCGGTGTCACATAATTCCGCTCCTCCAGCACCGCATGCGCACGCGCCATACGGACGAGCGCCAGAACGGCACGTGGGGATGCGCCAAGCTCCACCAGCGGATGCTCGCGCGTCGCCTGCGCAAGCCGAGCCGCATAGGTCAGAATCGCCTCCGTCGCCTTCACGGACGACAGGTACTTCTGCACCTCCAGAAGGCTCTCCGGCGTTGCGATGCACTGAAGCTCCTCGAGCGGATTCTGGTAGCGCTGTACCTGCAGAATCTTTACCTGATCCTCGACACTCGGATAGCCGATGGACAGACAGATCATGAAACGATCGAGCTGTGACTCCGGCAGCGGCTGTGTACCGGCCGCCCCGAGCGGGTTCTCCGTTGCAATGCAGATAAACGGGGATGGCAGGGCATGCGTCACACCATCCACTGTCACCTGATGCTCCTCCATCACCTCGAGGAGCGCCGACTGCGTCTTCGGCGAGGTACGGTTCATCTCATCCGCCAGCAGCAGCTGACAGTTGACCGCGCCCTCCCGGTATTCGAAGGCATTCGTTTCCCGGTTAAACATCGTAAAGCCCGTGATATCCGATGGCAGCGTATCTGGTGTAAACTGGATCCGCTTATACTGAAGTCCCAGAACCTTCGAAAAGGACAGAGCCAATGTCGTCTTTCCGACACCTGGGCAGTCCTCCAGAAGGACATGACCACCGGCATAGATGGCCATCAGGACCTTCTCAATGATCTCATCCTTTCCGATGAAGGCCTTTTTCACCTCCGCCACGATCTGTCTCGACTGTTCTATAATCATGTGTCTTTTTCCTCTCTGGACGCCGTCCGTCGTTTTCGGATCTCCGATGGGATACTGCGTTCCATGCTTTCAACTTTTATCGGCTCCGCGTCTTCCTCGCTTCGCCGTTTCTTCGCCTGCTTCGTTCTTTTCGCCGTGCGGGCATCGTCCTCTTCCCGCGTGAGTTCCGATGGGGAGGCAAGTGCATCCGTCTCCTTCGGCGTCTCCGAATCGTTCTCCTCTTCTCGTCGATCCTCAGAGCTCGTTTGCTCCTCCTCGTTCTCCTGCTTCGAAGCGCTGTTCTCGTCCGTTTTCGAAATCTCTGAGGACGTGCTGACCGTGTCTTTCTTCGGAAGCTCGGATGGAGTGCTGACCTCCGAAAGGTCTGGGTGTTCCGGTTCCTGCTCGTCTGTCAACGAAATCGTCAGGGTATCCGTTTCCTCCATACCGAGAAGCGCCCGTACCTTATTTTCATATGGAAGCAGAATCTCTGCCATCCTGGAAAGAATGCGTTCCTCCGCTTCCTCTGATAGCTGTCCATTTTCGTCAATGTCATCATCATCGATGAGCTGCCAGAGAAGCGTGAAATACATCTCTTCCGCACTGGCATAGCCCGCGGCCGGGAAGGTCCAGGCCTGAAGATAGGCCTCTTCCTCTCCATCTGGCACATCCACCGCTGTGAGGCCATCGAAGTCAAACGGGATCCAATCCCAGCTGTCATCGATGCCGAGTTCAAGGGTCGGAACAGCGCCGTTCTCTCCCGCCTTTGAAATATGAAGCGTGATGTCATGATCTTCACCACGGAAAGCCCCACTCTTGATGATGCTTAAGGTATCCTCCACATACAGATTCTTCAGATTCGGTGCATGTTGGAAGACTTCCTCTCCGATCGCATCCAGGTACCAGCCCTCCGGGAAGCCGAGTGTCGGCGCATCCAGCGTGAGCACGGTTTCCGGGCTGTACACCGATGTCAGGCTGAGGATGCCCGTAAATCTGTTTAACTGTGTGTTACAGAAGCTGAGATCTTCTCCCTTGATGGTCTCCATCCCGAGCAAGGTGCGGATTTCATTTTCTGCATCGACGCGGCGTTCAAACAGCATCTCATCAATCTCTGCCGTCGTGCTGAACGGGTACTGATTGACCAGCGTCTCGCGAAGAATGTGATACGCCGTCGCATCTTCCGTTCCACTCGTCCCCATAAAGGCATCGAGCCAGGCCGTACGGTACGCCTCCTCACAGCCCTCCGGGACCGTGATATGGAGATCCTGCCCTTCCTCTCCGGCATAGAAGCTGTAGTTATCGCTAATGTCAAAGATCGAGAGCGTTGGTGGCGTCGTTGAATTGATGTAAATATTCTGTAGCTTCGGACAGCCATAGAACAGGTGATTATCGAGGGTTGCCGTAATCCCCATCTCATCGTTCCCCAGTGTCATCTCTGTGAGAGCGGAATCCTCCCGGAACGCACCGGTGCCGAGATTAAAAATGCCCATATCAAGCTTCACCGTGCGAAGCTTCGCACACTTCGCAAAGGCCACATCACCGATCATACCGAAGCCGTCACAGTAAAAATCTCCAGACAGTGCTGAATTGTAAAACGCGGCACTCATAAAATCTCGATACAGAACGTCCCCTGAGTCGATTGTCATCGTATAGCCATCCGGGCTCTCGGAAGCCGTATCCATAAAGGAGGCGTAATAAAAATAGTAGCAGCTTTCTGGAAGCGTCACCTCCTTCGGCATCGTCTTTCCAGCCCGGAGAGCAATCCAGGCGCCTTCTGCAATGCCGTCGTCCGCTCCTACGCCGAAGAGCACATAATGCTCATCTCCGACATCCCGAAGCTCAAAGTGGTCAATATCCTCTGCCTGGAAGGAAGATTCATCGAAAAACTGTGTGAAATGATTCCAGTTCTCTGGATACCCCTCCACCTCCGCGCCGTCGAGGCAGAAGAGAAAGCTTTCCGTGACGTTTCGATCGATCAGGGGCAGCTTCGTCTCCAGCGTCGGTGCGTAATCGTTTAAAAACGTCGCCGTCTTCGCATTGGAAGCCACAAAGCGGAGGGCCGGGCTCTTCTCAAATGCATCCTTTCCGACTGTAATATCCTCCCGGGAATCAATGAGAATTCCTTCGAGCGCCTCACAGTGGAAAAAGCTCTGTGCACCGATGTGCCGTACCGTTTCCGGCAACCACACCCACTGAAGTGTCGCACTGCCTGCAAAGGCGCCATCCGCGATTCCAAGGAGTGGCAGCTCCGCATCCGTCCGGCTCACATCTGAGATGGAGCCATCAAAACGCGTAAGGTCAGATGGGGCATGCACCAGCACGAGTCCTGCATCCGTCGCGTAGTAGGTATAACCATTCTTCGTTTTCGTGAGCATCGACACATGGATGTTCGTACCGGCCAGCGCCGTCTCCATGGTCTTCTGCTGTGCTTCCGTATAGCAGTACACCTGCTGAATGCCACTACCCACAAGGGCCTCTCGAAGCTCCACCGCATTTCCATCGGCTGGGAGAATCAGAGTCGTCGCATCCGCATGGCTCAGCAGTGCGTTCTTTGCGATGCGCTTCGTTCCATTCGGCAGACTGATGGCATCGGCCCCATGGTAGAGAATGCTCATCACGGTACCATCTGCACGGAGGAGGGTGCCATTTTCAATCGTATAGGCGTGCTCCTGATCCTCCAGCGGCATGATATAGAAGTCCCGGTTTCGCAGCACCTCCTGCTCCTTCTCGATAAAGGCTGCAATCACTGCCTGCGGCAGCACGATCGTACTGCCATCCGAAAGCGCCTCAAAATTGATTTCCGGGATATCCTCCGCATTTTTACTGTGAAGAATCAGGGTCTGCAGCTGGTTCTTGTTCGGAAGCTGAATTTTCTGTACGCCAGACGGCACCGAAAGCTCCGTGCGAAGACTCGGCACGCCGAGAAGCTCCGTTTTTTCCGCATTATAAAGAATGCCATCCTGCGATGCATAGCGTGGATTTCCGTCTGCCACAGTATAGCGCTCTTCCACCGTCAGCTTCGGATCCTCGCCATTCAGATAAATGACCGAATCCGGGAGCTTCAGCTCCTGCACCGTGACCGGCGCTTCCGCATTCCGGAAGTCGACCGCCTGCACGTTTTCCGGCACCTCGAGCCGCTCTTCCTGCACGGCAGCCTCTTCCGTACCTTCTCCCGTCAGGGTATCCGGCAGCAGGCTGTGAAGCGCTTCACGCACCCTTGAAAGAAGGGACGAATGCTTCTCCGGATCGACTTCGGTCAGGGTCTGCAGCACGCAGAACTCCTGATCGTTAATGTCCGAATAATCTCCGGCACGTGTGGTAACGTACGCTGCATTGACCCAGAACCAGACGGAACGCACGTCAAAGCGTGCAGTATCATAGTGCTCCATCGGAAGCGGTTCCAGCACATGACGCCCGGTCGTAATCGTATAGATGAAGGGCACCTTTTTCCCATATTCAGTCCAGCCCGGGAATAAAGCATCCAGGGATGTGCCCAGGTCTGGATCTGGAAGGACTCCTTTCTGGAACGTATACAGATTCGTCGTCGTATCCACGTCCGGTGACGTCTTATCTGTATTCAGCACATCTCCACTCTTCAGCTGCTGATTTTTCCCTTCCAGGGCCTTATTCAGCACATAAAAGCGCGTATCTACCGGCTGATAATCAACGATTTCCTCATTCCAGGCATCCTTCGTACGGATGCGCCAGTGGCAGCGGATCTTCATCTGTCCATCCTGAAGGCCCGCCGGAATCGTCAATGGAAAATCCGAGCGGAAGCTCTCGCCACCATCAAAGGAAACCGCATCGATGTAAAAGAGCTTTTCCTGACCGTAATGCTCATCCGACCAGTAATGTGCAAATTCGCCATCCGCTCCAATCTCCATAATATACGTATCAAGCGCACGGAACAGCGTTCGATCCGTAACTTCCTGTCCTGCATACAGGTATTCATCAATTTTTGATCGAATGTACAGATTCGTATTCTTGCCATCTGGCATTGGTGCCCCCGGTCCAATCGGGGTCGGAATGCCAAGGGCATAGTTTGGCACGTCCTTCTCCGTCTCCGGGTCCTTCACACTCTCTGCGAAATGATTATACTTTATGTCTTCATCCGTGCCAGTTCCAGTCCCGGTACCACCGGCGTCCTCTGTTCCACCGGTGCCCGTGCCGCCTGTAGTGCCACCTGCACTGCCGCCGCCTGCATTGGCACCACCCGAGGTGCCGCCTGCACTGGCGCCGCCACCGGCACCGGAACCGCCCGTACTGCCAGAACCCGAGCCACCGGCGCTGCCACTCCCGCCGGAGCTGCTGCTTCCTGGCTTTCCCGTCAGCGTCGTCTCGCCGTTTTCACGTACAACAAGATCGGTCGATCCGTCATGATCGGCCGTGATCTGATAGCTGTTCTCCATTCCCGGCAGTTTCTCTACCGGTGAATCGGACGCCTGTGCGCTGTCCACTGCACCGAGCTGAATATCCTTCGTTGGCATGTCCACGTCTTCCAGGTTATCCGTTGAAAGCGGCTGCTGGTTTTCAAAGAGGTAGTTTGCGGCGTCGGATTCTGCCTGTGCGCCGGTCGTTTCCTCGGCATCCTGCTCCCAGAAGGAGTCGTCGTTCTTCTCTTCGTCCTGTGTTTTTTCGAGCGCACTGTCCTCATTGTCCGGGAACAGCAGCTGATCATTTCGGAGGGCACGGCTCGACGAGAAGGGCTGAAAACGTGTGCCCTTCTGGTAGGCATAAACCCCATAGGCTGTACCTGCGGCCACCGTAATGGTCAGAGAAGATATCAGAATAATCGTTGAACGCTTCGGCTTCATGCCGTTCTCCTTACTTAGACTGTATGCGAAAGGGTCGTCTGGATGAGACTCCAGAGTGCATCAAAATCAATCGGCTTCGCCACATGATCATTCATGCCGCTTTCCTTCGAGAGGCGAACATCCTCGATAAAGGCATCTGCCGAAAGTGCAATGATCGGGATGCTCTTCGCATCCGCTCTCTCAAGGGCGCGAATCGTGCGTGCCGCGGTACGTCCATCCATCACCGGCATCTGTACATCCATGAGGAGGAGGTCATAGAAATGCGCCGGATGGGCCGTAAAGGCATCGACGGCGGCCTGACCATCCCTCACGGTTTCGATGGTTGCGCCCTTCTCCTGCAGGATCTCGGTCGCAATCATCGCATTGACCTCATTGTCCTCGGCCATCAGGATATGGCAGGCGACGGACGTCGTCACTGGAGCGCCCGCTCCCTCGCTCGTCTGCTCCGCTTCCTGTGCTGCTTCCGTCGCGATCGGGAAGCTGAGGTAGACAGTGAAGTCCGAGCCACGTCCCGGTACACTTTCTACCATGATATGACCGCCCATCAGCTTCACGAGCTGATCGGAAATCGCCATGCCAAGTCCCGTGCCGCCATAGCGCCGCGTGGTGCTCGCATCCTCCTGCTCAAACGGACGGAAAATACGATCCAGGAACTCCGGCTGCATGCCAATGCCGGTATCATGCACCTTCATGGCGAGGTCCACCTGTCCGTCCTTCAGCAGCATCTGATGGAAGCGAACGGAAATTTCGCCCTTTTCTGTGAATTTCGAGGCATTGGAAAGAAAATTGATGATGACCTGACTCACACGAAGTTCGTCTCCGATGACCCAGTCCACCGTCAGGTCCTCAGCCTCCACGGTATAGTGAATGCCCTTCTGCTCAAGGGTCTTCGCAAACATGTCATAGAGCTTTGTCTGGAAGGCCTTCAGGCTGAACGGTCGCTGCTCGAGTTCAACCTTTCCAGCTTCGATCCGGGACATATCGAGGATATCATTGATGAGGCTTAAGAGCTGATCCGACAGGGTATCCGCCTTCGCAAGATACTGCATCGCCGGATGATGCTCCGGAAGCTTTCCCTTCGCAAGCGTCAGCATACCGATGATGCCATTCATCGGCGTTCGAATTTCATGGGACATACGAAACAGGAAGCTCGTCTTAAACTGACTGGCCTCCTCTGCCTCATGCATCTTCTCCTTATAGATCAGCTCCCGCTGCCGAAGCTCTGTAATGTTCTGAAAAACAAAGATATCGTAGTCTTTTTCCCCGCAGCGATGGACAAGCACCCGGTAGTAACGGCCATCCTTTCGCTGAATCTCCGTGGAAAGCTCTGCCGCTCCATCCCATTTCAGGTACTGCTTCCAGAAGTGTTTCAGCTCTTCCGGTGACTGAAAGAAAGGAAGCACCGTCTCGACATCCTCCTGGAGACGTGAAAGTGATACACCAAGGAGCTTCTCGACATTGCCATAGGCGTAGCAGGGAAACTGCAGCCCACGATCATAGATGATGGAGACATGCTCTCCATCCATGGCGAGTCCATCCTCAAGGATCGCACCGAAGCCCTCCGCTCGAGTACGACGCCTCGAGGATCTTCCTCGGTCACTCTTTTCATCTTCCCTCTCATGAAGGCTGCGCTTCGGAAGCGCGCCAATTAAAATAACGGCCGCTACCAGCTCCAGGCCGCCGAAAAGAATCAGAAAAAAATGGCTGCCTAAGGTTGCAAAAAACTGGGTTGCTGCCGTCATATGTTCTCCTTTATGTTATGATGCTTCATTCCATGATCGCATCTCGTTCTATATCCATCCCGGAAGCGCATCCTTCGTTTCTGCCGGTGGAAGTGGTCGACGTCTCCATCGACCTGCTTTAGTTTCCTTCTCAGTCGACCTGTTTTAAGAGTGCGACCGTCTCATCGTAGCTGGTGCGTACCTCCTGGTACAGTGACTCATAGCCGTCCATGCGACGACCACGTAAAAGCTCTGTGAGCTCGATGGCCGGCTTCGCAAGCTTCGAGAATCCCAGGGTGAGGCAGAGTCCCTTCAGGGTATGCGCTGCGCGGAAGGCGGTTTCCACATCGCCCTCCTTCAGTGCAGCGGTCAGCTGCTCCATGCTCTGATCATCCAAAAACTTCAGGGCAAATTTCTTAATCAGCGCCGCGTTCGGGATACGGTGTGAAACATCATTGTAATCCGCACCCATGTCGGCATAGCACTGTTCGATCGTCATAACGAGTCCTCCTATTTAATAAGTTAAGAACGTACTTTAAAATTTTAACTTTAGTTATATAACATTCTACAAAAAGAAATGCAAGTTCACAAGTAGAAACAAGAGCTGCTCACCAAAAAAAGAGCTGCCACATCCTGTCATGCAGCAGCTCACTTCATTCTATTTCAGGTTTTCAGGCCGAGATCCCGTGCTCCCGTCATCTTCTCCGGCAGCGGCCCGTTCGGCGTCCGTCTCTATGCTGATTCCTTAGTCCTCTTCCGACTTCGGGCTCTTCACAAGCTCATCCTCGCGGCAGATATGGTAGATGATGTCCACGCAAGGGTCAATGCCGAGAGATCCACTGTCAAGCGTCAGATCATAGTTCTGGCACTTTCCCCACTCCTGCTCGGTATAGTAGCGGTAATTAAATTTCCGCTTCTTATCCATATCCTTCAGCATCTTATCGGAGTTCTCCGGCTCCTTATAAACCTCGGTGATTCTCTTCTTCCGCTTCTCGATGTCGGCGTGGATGAAGACATTGAGCACATCCGTACGCTCCCGAAGGATGTAATCGGCGCAGCGTCCAACGATGACACACGGTCCCTTCGCTACCAGGTCGAGAATCACCTCGCGCTGCTTCGTCCAGAGATAATCCTCCGGGCTCATGCCATAGCTGTTTCGTGCCGAGAAGGAATACTCAATCCAGTTCCGGGCACTGGCATACTCGCCCTGCTTCTTTACATATTCCTCTGCGAAGCCCGTCTTAAAGGCGGTCTGCTCAATGATTTCCTTATCATACAGTGGGATGCCAAGCTTATCCGCGAGCTTGCGGCCAACCTCACGTCCACCGGAACCATACTCTCTCGAAATTGTAATGTAATTAATCTTCATCGTGTGCCCTCCTGTATGCTGTTTGATGAAGTGAATTCTTCCCTTCATCTATCTGTATTCTATCATTTTTCTTTCATTTTTTCAAATAATGTGAAAATAATTTTCGAAGTCATCGCTGCATCGATGCAAAATTCCGCCTGAGGCCGGTGGGTTCCAGACGGGATCGGTTTGAGCCGGTCACGAAAGCTTCGCTTCCAGTTTCTTCCATATAAAATAGAGTATCCAGCTCATGCCGAAGCCGAGCACCACATCGATGATCGAATGCTGGCGGATAAACAGCGTGGCCATGCAGATCAGCACCGCAAGGAGTGTTTCGAGATTTTTTGTCCGCAGGCGGATCGCGCTGCACTGTCGCACGACGATGTCAATGGCGATCGTGCTCGACACATGCATGCTCGGGCAGACATTGCGCGGCGGGTCAATGGAGCGAAGCCACTGCACACACTGTGAAAAAACGTCATTTCCGCTCAGCGGCTCCCGTAAATCAAGGCCGTTTGGGAAGACGGTATACACCACCATACAGATGGTATAGCCACCGAACAGGATGAAGCAGAGCTTCAGGAACTCGCGCTTCGTTCCGTAAAACAGGAAAAACACGAGAGCTCCCGGAAACAGCAGCCACCAGAGAGCATACGGCACAAAGAAGGCCGGAATCGTCGGAATCATCCGGTCAAGCGGCGTTTCAATGAGGTGCACCGCCTCCGCAGGCACGTTCCGAAGCTGCAGCATCCCGAAGTACAGGAGGTACGCCGGCAGGTAGAGAAGCCAGAGGGCATATTTATGAGTGGCAATATAGGCCGCCGGATCGCGCAGCGCCTCCCGGATCGGTATAAAATGATCATGACGAGAATTCATTTGCTATAACACTCCTTCAATTTCATATTCACGGACCATACTATCATATTTCAGGCACCCAAGAAAAGCACGGCGCGCTCCCGGGAGACGGGGCTGTCTGAAACCAGTACTCGAAGGCCGGAAAAATCTAAAATCGGACCTTAAGAAGCACTAGGCCCTCTGCAATCGCCGCGTTTTCCTGATGAAAACGCGACGTTGTCAGAGGGTGCTAAGGATAAATTCTCCAAGTGCTTCTAAGAGGTCCGATTTTGATTTTTGCACGGCCTTTTCGTGTGGTTTCAGACAGCCTCGTCTCCCGGGCCGCACGCCTTTTCTTCCGGTGCCTTCCTCCCTTAGCTCGCCGCGAACTGTGAATTATACAGCTTCGCGTAGAAGCCCTGTCGTGCGAGGAGCTCCTCGTGCTTTCCCTGCTCGATGATATTGCCATCCTTCATCACGAGGATGAGGTCCGCATTCTTAATCGTTGAAAGGCGATGCGCCACGATGAAGGAGGTACGGCCCTCCATCATGCGGTCAAAGGCATGCTGAATATGCAGCTCCGTACGGGTATCGATCGAGGAGGTCGCCTCATCGAGAATGAGCATCGGCGGCAGGCGAAGCATGAGCCGGGCAATGCAGAGAAGCTGCTTCTGGCCCTGGCTGAGTGCGCCCCCGTCCTCGCCGAGGATCGTGTCATAGCCCTGTGGCATGCGACGGATAAAGCTGTCGCAGTGCGCGCGCCGTGCGGCCTCCTGGATTTCCTCGAGGGTCGCATCCGGCTTCCCGTAGGCAATATTATCCCGGATCGAGGCGGACTTCAGCCAGGTCTCCTGGAGCACCATGCCGAAGTTTGCGCGGAGGCTCTCCCGCGTCACATGGCGGTTATCCTGTCCATCCACGAGAATCGCACCCTGATCTGCCTCGTAAAAGCGCATCAGAAGATTGATGAGGGTCGACTTTCCGCAGCCCGTCGGTCCGACGATGGCGACGGTCTCCCCCGGCTTCACATGCACATTGATGTCGGTAAGAAGCTTCTTCGTCTTATCGTACGAGAACCAGAGGTGTTCAATGTCAACCTGTCCACGCACGCCGCATGGTGTGGCGGTGTGCTGCGCGCGGCTTTCTGTGGCCTTTGCTCCGGCCCTTCCAGCCGAGGCATTTCCGGCTTCGCCCAGTACGAGCGCATCCGGTGCATCCGGCTCCATGGCCGGTTCATCCAGAATTTCAAACACACGGCTCGCGGACGCGATGGCATTCTGGAGCTCCGTAACGACACCGGAGATTTCATTGAACGGCTTCGTATACTGGTTTGCATAGCTCAGGAAGGATACGAGCTGTCCCACGGAAATAAAGGAACGGATCGCCATCACCGCGCCACTCACGCCGACGGCTGCATAGACGATCGAGTTCACACAGCGGGTCGCCGGATTCACAAGGGAGGAAACAAAGGTGGCCTTAAAGCTGTAGTCCGACAGTGTTTCGTTGATCTTTTCAAATTCCCTCTGTGCCTCCTGCTCATGGCCGAAGGCCTTCACGACCTTCAGATTTCCAATCATCTCCTCTGTGAAGGCTGTGATCTCACCGCGGCTCTCCGACTGATGCCGGAAAAGCTTGTAGGTGTGCTTCGCAATCTGTCCCGCCACCACGAAGCTGAGCGGGGTCAGTAAAATCACGAGAACGGTGATCAGCGGTTCAATGGAGAACATGAACACGAGGGTGCCGAGGATCGTGAGAACCCCCGTAAAGAGCTGCGTGAAGCCCATCAGAAGTCCCTGAGAGAACTGGTCGATGTCCGTAATGACACGGCTTGTAAGATCCCCCGCCGGATGCGCATCGAGGTAGCCGACCGGCAGCTCCTCGAGGTGGTTAAAGGCCTTCGTACGGATATCCTGTACCACACGGAAGGTCACGATATTATTGATGTGGTTCATGAGCCACTGCGCAAGGGCCGTGAGGAGGATCAGTACGCCCATGAGCTTCAGGCAGGACAGAAGCTCCGTCCAGTTCACATCACCCACACCGACAATCATGTCCACGGCCCGACCCGTCAGAATCGGGATGTACAGGGTCAGGACCACCGTGACGGCCGCCAGCACGACGCTCAGAATCACATGACCACGATAATGCTCAATATACCGGAGGATACGCTTGATGGTACGTGCATCCTCTGCCGTCATTTTTCTTGGTTTTCCCTTCGCCATCACTGTACCTCCTTTCCGTTCCTCTGTGCGTTTTCGGTATCTCTCGCGCCTTCTGCCTTTACGGCATCCGCGCGCTGCTCACGGGCCGCTGCGGCACTTCCGCGCTCCGCCTCCGCTGCGCTCAGCTGCGAGAGACAGATCTCATGGTACACAGGGCAATGCTGGTAAAGCTCGTCATGCGTGCCGATTCCGGCCACCTGTCCATCATCGAGTACGATGATCTGATCGGAATTCCGTACCGTGGAAACCCGCTGCGAAATCAGAAAGACCGTCATGTTTTCGGTATCCGTCTGAATGGCCCTTCGAAGTGCCGCATCCGTTGCGAAATCAAGCGCCGAGGCGGAATCATCGAGAATCAGGATCTCCGGGCGGCGCACCAGTGCACGGGCAATCGCCAGTCGCTGCTTCTGTCCACCGGAGAAATTCCGTCCCTCCTGCTCCACCGGAAGCTCCAGGCCCTCGCCCTTCTCTTCCACGAAATCATAGGCCTGTGCGGTTTTCAGTGCCGCCACAATTTCCGCATCCGTCGCATCCTGCTTTCCCCACTTCATGTTGTCGCGGAGCGTGCCACGGAAAAGTACGGAGCGCTGCGGTACGAGACCGATCTTCTCTCGAAGCGCCTTCAGTGAATAGTCCTTCACATCCCTTCCAGCCACAAGAACGCGCCCCTCTGAAACATCATAGAAGCGCGGAATCATCTGAATGAGCGTCGTCTTTCCGGCGCCGGTACCACCGATGACACCGATGGTCTGTCCCGGCAGGACACGGAAGTCAATGTCTCGAAGTGCCGGCTCTGCGCCCTCCGTATAGGTGAAGGATACGTGCTGGAATTCAACCTCCGGGAGGAGTCCATGTTTCACAGCCTCCGGCGCCCCCAGTGTTGCCTGCTCCATCCCGACCGTGGATGCGCATGCGCTTTCGGATGTCGTCGCCTCCTGCGACGTGACATACTGCGATGCGGATGCATTGGCCTTTACCGCGTGCTCTGCCACGGCCGGCTGCAGCTGAAAGATGCCATCGATCCGGTTCATGCTCGCCATCGCACGCGTGATCTGAATCACGAGGTTCGCAAGCTTGATGAGCTCAACGAGAATCTGCGACATATAGTTGACCAGCGCGACCAGTCCGCCCTGCGTCAGCGTGCCGTCATAGACGAAGCCGCCTCCTCGATAAATGAGGTACACCACGGCGAGGTTAATGATGACATAGGTCACCGGGTTTAAAAGCGCCGAGATCCGTCCAACGCCCACCTGCATCGCCGTCAGCTGTTCATTTTCCTTTCGGAACTCCTCGATTTCGGAGTTCTGCCGATTGAAGGCACGGACAACACGCACACCGAGCAGATTTTCACGGGTCGACTTCATGATCCGGTCGAGCTGTCCCTGGTTCGCGCGGTACATCGGCGCCGTCGTCAAAATGATGCCGAACACGACCACGAAGAGGACCACGATGGTCACGAGAAAAATGAGCCCCGCGCGCACGCTGATCGTGAAGGCCATGAACATGGCCCCGAAGACGATGAACGGGGAACGCATGAAAAGACGAAGCGCCATGTTGACGCCGCTCTCGACGGCATTGATGTCGGAGGTCATGCGGGTGATCAGCGTACTCGTCCCAAGGGTATCGATTTCCCGATAGCCGAGGCTCTGGATGTGCTGGAAAAGATCATTGCGGAGGCCCTTTCCGGTATGAATCGCCACCTTCGCCGCGAAAAACTGCGCCGTGAAGGAGCAGAGAAGGCCGATGGCTGCCAGCAGAAGCAAGAGTCCGCCCATGCGGAAAACATAGCCGAGGTCATTCTGCCTTATACCGTCATCAATCATACGCGAGATGACGAGCGGCACGAAGAGATCGAAGCAGGCCTCGAGGCACTTAAAAAGCGGTGCAAGCACCGCCCGGATGCGATAGTCCTTGATGTAAGACAATAAACGTTTCATAGGAACTCCCCTTTCAGTTTTCGGCGAAACGCCGATCTGATGTATGCCCACATTATACGCCTTTGTAAAGCCGGATAAAAGCATCGGCTGAAAAGAAGCCGTGGCGGGGTCCGGAGAGGGTTGCCCGAAACACAGTACTCCGAGATCGGAAAAATCTAGAATCGGACCTCAAGAAGCACTAGACCCTCTGCAATCGTCGCGTTTTCCTGATGAAAACGCGACGTTGTCAGAGGGTGCTAAGGAAAAATTCTTCAGTGAGACGATGCCA
>ERZ808240.1928-NODE-1928-length-24155-cov-7.653154_pt1 | contig 24155 bp, 21 predicted proteins | sample MGYA00521084_ERZ808240 | MGnify/ENA primary metagenome ERZ808240 (study PRJEB31516, sample SAMN03275571) | gut metagenome | biome: mammalia-associated habitat; material: feces | host: Papio cynocephalus | place: Kenya | collected 2012-08-06 ... | reverse complement strand
GAGCAGGCCGATAGCGCTTACCAGGCTGCAGTTCAGTCCATCGACAAGGCTGCCGGCAAGGGTATTCTTCATAAGAATGCTGCCGCCCGCAAGAAGAGCCAGATCACACTGAAGATGAACAAGCTGGCCTGATGCCGAATGCTGCGAAATAAATGCCCCTCGGAGCCGTCTTCGGGGGGATTTTTCGCGCCCATTTTTAAGAACAAGCTTGCCCCCACAGGGGGAGATACTATATAATATACAAAACCAAGGCTCCCCTCCCAGGGGAGCTGGCTCGGCGCAGCCGAGACTGAGAGGTTGTTGCAAATTTGCATAGAAAAACCCAAACCGCAAATTCAGTTTGCGGTTTGGAAAGGAAGAAATGAGCACAGAGGAAAAGAGACGTCGCTTGCGGCGGCTCGTTCCGTCGTGGTCATTTCTGACGCGCCTCCGGCGGCCCCTTCTTTTCCGTCTTGCCGGAAAAGAAGGGGGAGAAAAGGGGCGCTTGGATGCGTTTGGTGCGTGCTGCCTCTGATTTTAGGCAAGCCCCAGTGTTTTGGTCTGGCGTTCCACTCGGTAGTCACCTTACGAGGCTCTACTACGCGCCGCCTGATACGGGGGTTCCAAATTTGCAGCTAGTTGCCTTAGAACGGCTGCCGTCAATAGAAGGTGCGACTGAAATTTTGATAGGTGTTACCTTCTTGCGGGGGAATAACCTCTCCGCCTCGCGTTGCTCGGCACCTCCCCTTAACAAGGGGAGGCTTATGGGGTGCGCATTTTCAGGCTCCCCTTGTCAAGGGGAGCTGGCGCGGAGCGCCTGAGGGGTTAGCCCGCCGCAGCGGATTGGCTTCCCCTATGAGGGGAAGCTGTCAGCCGTAAGGCTGACTGATGAGGTGGACAGCGTCACGTAGGCGCAAGTGCCTCCACCTCATCCGGCTCGGCTATCGCCGAGCCACCTCCCATGGAAGAGGAGCCTTTTGATTCGCGGTATCGATCATGACAGGAAAGGAGCGCGGGATGGATCTGTTTTCTTCGGTGCGGGAGCTGCATGGCGTTGGGCCGGCGCGGGCGGCGCAGCTGGAAAAGCTGGGGATCCGCACGCTCTATGACCTGCTGGCTTTCTTCCCGCGCGACTATGAGGACCGGACGAACCCGGTCACGATCTCGCAGCTGCAGCCGGGCGTCCCGGCCTGCTTCCGGGCGATGGTCGTCTCGCAGCCGGTTTTGCGCCGCATCGGCGGCGGGCGGGACATCACGAAGCTGACCGTCGCCGACGAGACCGGCAGGCTGACGCTCAGCTACTTCAACCAGCCCTACGTCAAAAACCAGCTGCACTACGGCGAGAGCTATTACTTCTACGGCACCCTGCAGCCCGAGCACGGGATGCAGATGGCGAACCCCGCGCACGACCCGGCGGACAGGCCCGGCGCCGTGACGAACCGGCTGCTGCCGGTCTATTCCCTGACGGCGGGACTTTCCAACCGCCTGATGACCCAGTGCGTGCAGCAGGCGCTGGCGCTTGCTGCAGAGCTGCTGCCGGAGATCCTGCCGGAGCAGGTGCGGCGGGAATATGATCTTTGCGGCGTGACCGAGGCCTATACGACCGTCCACCAGCCCGCCGGCTGGCCCGCACTGCAGCGGGCGCGCAGGCGGCTGGTCTTTGAGGAGTTTTTCATCTTCTCCGCGGGCCTTGCCGTCCTGCGCGCGTCCAGGACGGAGCTTTCGGCCGAGCCGTACGCGACGGACTGCATGCAGGACTTCTATGCCGCGTTGCCCTTCCGCCTGACCGGCGCGCAGCAGCGCGCGATCGACCAGATCCTGCAGGATCTGACCTCCGGCCATGTGATGAACCGGCTCGTGCAGGGCGACGTCGGCAGCGGCAAGACGATGGTCGCGGCCGCCGCGTGCTTCTGCGCCGTCCGGAACGGCAGGCAGGCCGCCTTCATGGCACCCACGGAAATTCTGGCCGAGCAGCACGCGCGGACGCTCACGCAGCTGCTCGGGCCGCTCGGCGTGCGCGTGCTGCTGCTGACCGGCTCCAGAACCGCCGCGCAGAAGCGCGCCGCACGCGAGCAGCTCGCCTCCGGCGAGGCGCAGCTGATCGTCGGCACGCACGCGCTTTTGAGTGAAAATGTCGTGTTCCGCGACCTCGGCCTCGTCGTGGCCGACGAGCAGCACCGCTTCGGCGTGGCCCAGCGGACGAAGCTCACCGAAAAGGGCCGCAGCCCGCATCTGCTCGTCATGTCCGCCACGCCCATCCCGCGCACGCTGGCGCTGATCGCCTACGGCGATCTGGACGTGTCCGTCATCGGCGAGCTGCCGCCCGGCCGCCGGCCGGTCGAGACCTTCCTCGTGAGCGAGGCGCTGCGCGAGCGGCTGAACGGCTTCATCCGCAGGCAGTGCAGCGAGGGCCATCAGGTCTATGTCGTCTGCCCCGCCGTGGAGGAGAGCGAGGACGGGGTCCTCCGCTCCGCCGAGGCCTGGGCGCAGACGCTGCAGCAGTCCGTCTTCCCGGACCTGCGGGTCGGCCTGCTGCACGGAAAGATGAAAAGCGCGGAAAAGGATGCCGCGCTGGCCGCCTTTTCCGCGGGCGAGACCGATATTCTCGTCGCCACCACCGTGGTGGAGGTCGGCGTGGACGTGCCGAACGCGACGCTGATGGTGATCGAAAACGCCGAGCGCTTCGGCCTCAGCCAGCTGCACCAGCTGCGCGGCCGCGTGGGCCGCGGCGGCGCGCAGAGCTACTGCGTGCTCGTGAGCGGCACGCGGCAGGAGGAGACGAAAAAACGCCTGGAGGCCCTCTGCCGGACGACGGACGGCTTCAAAATTGCAGAGCAGGACCTTGCCCTGCGCGGACCGGGCGATTTCTTCGGCAGCCGCCAGCACGGCCTGCCGCTGCTGAAGGTCGCGAGCCTGCAGATGGACCTCGAGACGCTCCAGGCGGCCCAGCAGGCCGCGGCCGCCGTCATCCGCAGCGCCGAAAGCCTCGACGCGCCGGAGCTCGCCCCCCTCAAAGCCCGCGTCCAGGCCCTGTTCACCAGCCAGGAGGTCAGCCTGAACTGAGCCCTCCGTTCCCAAAGACAAAAAACGCGCCCCGGACAGCTGTCCGGGGCGCGTTTTGTTGTTTCCAGTTACCCGATGCCGAGGATCGCGGTCGCGAAGGCGAAGTAGACGAGCAGGGACAGGAAGTCGACGATCGTCGTGATGATCGGGGAGGCCATAACGGCCGGGTCGAAGCCGAGCTTCTTGGCCAGCAGCGGCAGCGTTGAGCCGACGATCTTGGCCAGGCACACCGTCACGGCCATTGTGGCGCAGACGACGAAGGCGACCAGATACGTGACGCTCTCGCTCTTCAGCAGCAGCATGTCGACCACGATGATCTTTGCGAAGCACGCCACCGCCAGACACACGCCGCAGAGCACAGACACGCGGATCTCCTTCCACACGACCCGTCCAAGGTCGCGGAACTCGATCTCGTTCAGGCTGATGCCGCGGATGATTGAGACGCAGGCCTGCGAGCCGGAGTTGCCGCCGGTGTCCATGAGCATGGGGATGAAGGCCGTGAGGCAGGGGAGGGCCGCCAGCGAGTTTTCAAACTTCGTGATGACGATGCCCGTCAGCGTGGCGGAGACCATCAGCAGCAGCAGCCACGGGATGCGGTTTTTCCAGATCTCGATCGGCGTCGACCGCATGTACGGATGCTCGGACGGGAGCATAGCGGCCATTTTTTCCATATCCTCGGTGGCCTCGTCTTCCATGACGTCCATGGCGTCATCGAACGTGACGATACCGACCAGCCGGTCTTCCGTGTCGACGACCGGCAGGGCGAGGAAGTTGTACTTGCTGAACATCTGGGCGACCTGCTCTTTATCGTCGAGCGTGCCGACCGTGATGACGTGCTCCTGCATGATCGACTCGATGGTCGCGTCGTCATCCTCGCACAGAAGCAGGTCCTTGACGCTGGTCAGGCCGATGAGCTTGTGGCCGCGGGTGACGTAGCAGGTGTAGATCGTCTCCTTGTCGATGCCCGTGCGGCGGATGCGCAGGATCGCTTCCTCGACCGTCATGTTCGGGCGCAGGGAGACATATTCGGTGGTCATGATCGAGCCGGCGGAATCCTCGGGGTAGCGCAGGATCTCGTTGATCTGCTTGCGCATGTCCGGCTCGGCCTGGGATAAAATTCGCTGCACGACGTTCGCGGGCATTTCCTCCACGATATCGACGGCGTCATCGACGTAGAGCTCGTCGATGACCTCCTTCAGCTCCGAATCCGAGAAGCCGCGGATCAGCAGCTCCTGCGCCTCCGGCTCCATCTCGACGAAGGTCTCCGCGGCCAGCTCCTTCGGCAGCAGCCGGAACAGCAGCGGCAGGCAGGCCTGATCGAGATCGTCAAAGATGGCGGCGATGTCGGCGGGATTCATGGTGCTGAGGATGTCCCGAAGAGAATGGTACTTCTTCTCGTCGAGCAGCATGGTCAGGGTCTTCTGCAGGGAAAAATTGTTTTCTGCCATGTCTTGTTCCTCCTATGGAACCTCTGAATCAATCGTCTGCGACTGTGAGCGGATCTTTTCCGCCCACTCTTCGGTATCGAAAACGGGAAATCCATACAGGATTCCTCCGTTTTTGATACCTCGATTGGACGAAAAATCTCTCGCTCACAGTTCTTGCCGATTGAATCAGAGCTTCCTAAAGTTTGTGAATAGGAAGGTAAAGACACAACGCAGGCACATCAAGCGAAGAAGGAAAAACGGGAAGCCCACATGGCGCACGAAGGCGGCTTGGACTCACGCTGACTTCGGCCTGCGGATGTGCCGCTACTACTTCCTGCGTCCATTGTTGCTTCCCCCTTTACAAATCGAATATTGCAGATGCCTATAAAGCACCCAACTTATATAATAAGAAGATTTTTTCGCTTTGTCAACCGAAAACCGGGCCGCACAAGGTGGAAATTTGCCGGTCCATGTGCTATACTCGGAAAAAAAGATCTCCATAGGAGGAGCCGCGAATGGCAACAGAAAAGCTCTTTTATCAGGACGCGCATCAGGCGCAGTTCCGGGCAACGGTCCTGTCCTGCAGGCCGGGGAAGCACGGCTATGACGTCGTGCTGGACCGGACCTGCTTTTATCCCGAGGGCGGCGGCCAGCCGGGCGACACCGGCTTCCTTTCCGGCGTCCGCGTGACGGATACGCATGAGGCGGGCGGCGAGATCGTCCACTATTGCGAAGCGCCGCTGGAGGAGGGGCAGACGGTCGAGGGCGCGATCGACTATGACCGCCGGTTCGAGTTCATGCAGCTGCATACCGGCGAGCATATCCTCTCCGGCGTCATCCACCGCCGCTTCGGCTATGAGAACGTGGGCTTCCACATGGGCGCGGATTTCGTGACGATCGACCTTTCCGGCATGCTGACGCCGGAGCAGGTGCAGAGCGTCGAGGCCGAGGCCAACGAGTGGATCTGGAAAAACGTCCCGGTCGAGGTCTCATATCCGGACCCGGAAACGCTGAAGACCATCCCCTACCGCAGCAAAAAGGAGCTGACCGGGCAGGTGCGCATCGTGACCATCCCGGGCGCGGATATCTGCGCCTGCTGCGGCACGCACGTGTCGAATACCGGTGAGATCGGCCTGCTTCGGATCTTCTCGTGCGTCAGGTTCCATGACGGCGTGCGGCTCGAGCTGCTCTGCGGCCGCCGTGCGCTGCGGTACCTGCGCGCGCTCACGGAGCAGAACCGGCAGGTCTCCGGCCTGCTCTCGGCAAAGCCGCTGGAGACGGCGGGGGCCGTGCAGCGGCTGCTGGACGCGGAGGGCGCGCTGAAGCTCCGCGCGGCGGCTTTGGAGGACGCGGTCTTCACGCAGAAGGCGCAGGCGCTGGCCGGAACAGGGAACGCGCTGCTCTTTGAGCCCGCGATGAGCCCCGACAGCGTCCGGCGGCTGACGGACCTGGTGATGAGCGCCTGCGGCGGCCGCGCAGCCGTCTTCGCGGGCAGCGACGAAGCAGGGTATAAATACGCCGTCGGCGAGCAGGGCGGCGACCTGCGCCAGCTGGTGCGGGAGCTGAACACCGCGCTGCAGGGCCGGGGCGGCGGCAAGCCATTTTTCGCGCAGGGCAGTGTCAGCGCCTCCCGCGCGGCGATCGAAGCATTTTTCCGGGAAAGGGGCGAATGAGATGCTGCAGGATCTGTACCCGCATATCTACCACAACGAAATGGCCTGGAAGGCCCCCGCGCCGGACGATTATGCCCTTATTTTCGCGCCCGACGGCACGGTCTATTGCGACCTCACGGACGGGGCGCTGACCCTGCCGCGCATCCGGGACGTGGGGCCGGGCGAGGCGCAGTACGCGTTTTCCATCGACGAGGCCGCCTATTACCTCGTGGCCGCCCACCCGGACGAGACGGACGCCTTCCGCTATGTCCCCGCCGCGTCCCTGCGGTCCATGACCGAACGGACGAGCCCGGCGCTCTTTGCCGCCGCCACGGGCGGGAGCCTGCACCGCTGGTACCGGTCGCAGCAGTTCTGCGGCCGCTGCGGCGCGAGAATGGAGAAAAGCACGACGGAGCGGGCCATGGTCTGCCCGCAGTGCAGAAACACTGTCTACCCCAAGATCTGCCCGGCCGTCATCGTCGCCGTGCATGACGGCGACCGGCTGCTGCTCACGCGCTACCGCGGGCGGCCGTTCAAAAAATACGCCCTCATCGCGGGCTTCAACGAGATCGGCGAGACGATCGAGCAGACCGTCCACCGCGAGGTGCTCGAGGAGGCCGGGGTACGGGTCAAGAACCTGCGGTTCTACAAATCGCAGCCCTGGGTGTTCACCGATACGCTGCTCATGGGCTTCGTCTGCGAGCTCGACGGCAGCGACAGGATCACCGTGCAGGAATCGGAGCTGGCCGAGGCCAGCTGGCACCTGCGCAGCGAGCTGCCGCAGGACCACTCCTGCATCAGCCTGACCGGCGAGATGATCGAGCAGTTCCGGCTGGGGAGGCTGTAATATTTCTGCTTTCCTTTTTCCCCGGTATCGTGTATGATATACAAAAAAACGGTTGGAGGCCATACGATGGACGAGCTTGAAAAGAAACCGGAGACGCCGCAGGAGCCCGCGGCGCGCAGACCGGAGAAGAAAAACGATTTTGATAACCGGCGCAAGCTGATGTACATCCTGTGCGGCGGCTATCTGATCTACCTGGCCATCAAGATGGGCCGGGATTACCCGCAGCTTGCCGCCAGCGGCGAATGGACGGGCGAGCGGATCGCCGCGCTCTGCGGCACGATCGGCTTTGCCATCATCGGCGCGGCGCTGCTTGCAGTCGTCGCCGTACGATTCGTGCGCGAATGGAAGGAAGAGGCGCAGCGCGAGCTGGAGCGGCGGGCGGAAGAAGCTGAAAAGACGGAGGAAGACACAGATGAATGATATGACCCTGTTTTTAGACCTCATCCTGCTTGCCAGCGGCGTGTACTGCATGTACACCTGGCTGCGGCTGGCGGTGACGAAGCACCTGTTCAAAAACGGCCTGCTCGTGCCGAAGGAGAAAAAGATCTCCGACTGCGCCGACGAGGCCGAGTACATCCGCTACATGACCCCGCCGCTCGCGGTGATGGCCATCCTGACGCTGGCCTACGGCGTCATCATGCTGCTCAACGACCAGCTCTCCGAGCCGTTTTTGCCCTACCCGTGGTCGCTTGTCCCGCTGGTGGTCGTGCTGGCCTCCCTCGTCTGGTACGCCGTCCGCAACGGCCGCGCCAACCGGGATTATTTCGGGATGTGACGCCAAGGGCTCCCCTCCCAGGGGAGCTGTCAGCCGTAGGCTGACTGAGAGGTTGCCGCAGGTTTAAGGTGCAGTCTGAATCTGTCAGGCTGCACCTTTTTGCGGGGGAATAATCTCTCCGCCTCGCTTTGCTCGGCACCTCCCCTTGACAAGGGGAGGCTTATGGGGTGCGCATTTCAAGGCTCCCCTTGTCAAGGGGAGCTGGCCCGAAGGGCCTGAGGGGTTAGCCCGCCGCAGCGGGCCAAAACCTTCCCCTATGAGGGGAAGGTGGCACGGCGGAGCCGTGACGGATGAGGTGGGGGCACTTGCGTTTACGCAGCTGCGTCCACCTCATCAGTCGCCTGCGGCGACAGCTTCCCCTCATAGGGGAAGCCATGGGGCGCGATCCCAAAGCCTCCCCTTTCAGGGGAGGTGGCTCGGCGAAGCCGAGACGGAGAGGTTGCAGCAAAGTTGTGACAACCTCTCAGTCTGCTTCGCAGACAGCTCCCCTGCAAGGGGAGCCTTTGGCCCATACAAAAATCCTACCCGAACGAGCATTCGGGTAGGATCGATTTTTATAAGCTCACCCCAGCGTGGCTTCCCCGTGCTCGTAGAGGAGCTGGTTGCAGGAGGGGAGGGGGAGGGAGGCGTTCAGGGCGTAGTAGATGATGCTCTCGCGCGGCTTTTTGATGTAGAGCTGGGCGCAGCCGGCGTGCAGGAGGAGCTTCTGCGTCTGCTCCGCGTCCAGGCCCAGTCCAAAGCACAGGCAGAGCAGACTGTCGCGCCCCGGGCGGCGCTTGCCGGCGAGGATCTGGTAGCCGTAGATGGTGTTCAGCCCGCTGCGGCGCAGCAGCTTCGCGCGGCTGAGCCCCTTGCTCTGCATGAGCTGCTGCAGCAGCGCGGGCAGACCCGGCGCGCACAGCGCGACGGTATTGGTTTTGAGATACGCGCGCAGATCTGCGCAGGCGCTCAGCTCCTGCTCCAGCGCGTTCGTCGTTTTTTCTTGCATTTTGGACTCCATATCGATATGATAGTACTATCCTATCACATTTTCGGAGAGAATCAATGGATTTTTTTGAGAAGCTTGCCCGGGAACACGGTCTGCAGCTGCTGCAGCCGCTGGGCGGAAAGCCGGAGAAGCTCTGGCTCGCGCAGACGGCGGAGGGAGAAAAACGCGTCCTGCGCCGCTACGCGGGGAGGGACACGGTCTGCCGCAAGCTCGTCGGCGTGCAGACGCCGCAGCTGGCGCAGGTCTACGCCTGCCAGGACGCGGACGAAGACACCGTCAGCGAGGAGGAATATATCGACGGGACGCTGCTCTCGGATCTTCTGCGCCGGACGCTGCTGGACGAGCGGCAGGCGGCCGCCGCGGCGCGGGAGCTCTGCGCCGCGCTGCAGACGCTGCACGGCCTCGGCTACGTCCACCGGGACGTGAAGCCGGAAAACGTCATGCTGACGAAGCAGGGCCGCGTGGTGCTGCTGGATCTGGACGCGGCTGCGCCGCTGCTCGGCAGCCCCGACCGCAACACGTGCCTGCTCGGCACGGCCGGCTATGCCGCGCCGGAGCAGTTCGGCTTTGCCCGCTGCGACGTGCGGGCGGATATTTTCGCGCTGGGCGTGCTGCTGAACGTCATGCTGACGGGCGAACACCCGTCGGTGTGCCTGGCGAAGGGCCGGCTCGGCCGCATCGTCCGCCGCTGCACGCATACGAACGCCGACCAGCGCTACGAGACCGTGGACGCCCTGCTGCGGCAGCTGCCGCAGGCCCGGCCCGCGCACCTGTGCGCCCTGTGCGGCGGCGTGACGCCGGGCGGCGGCTGCGTCTGGTGCGGCGGAGCGGCGAAGCGAAAGGCGGGGCGAAAGCCCGGCTGGGGCCTCGCGGCTACGCTCGCGGGGCTGGCCCTCGCCGTGGGCGGCTACGCGATCGGCTTACAAAACCAGACCGCCGCGATGGCGCGCCCCGCGCAGGAACCGGCGCAGGAAACCGAACCGGCCCTCGCCGCCGAGGTGACGTTCCGGCAGTCGACGCCGGTGGAGGTCGCGGCCTGGCCGGGCGGAGACATCCCGTTTACGGCCCCCTTCTTCTGCGATCTGGACGACGACGGAGAGGAGGAGCAGTACTGCTTCGCCGTGGCCGACATCTGGCCGGGCGAGAGTGAGATCCGGGTCGCGCAGCGCGGCGGGCGCGGCTATGCCGAGGGCATTCAGATCACGGAAAATTATCTGCCCGTGATCTGCCGCGAGACGGCGGACGGGGGCTATGAAGCCGTGCCGGAGCTGGTCGATCTGCTGGAGGACCCGGTGATCGCGCTCTATTATCTCGGCGAGCGGCCGGAGGAGCTGATCTCAGCCGTGCAGCTGCCGGGCAAGCGCTTCGGCGTCTGGACGGGCGAGGCGGAGGCGCGGCTGTCGCTCGCGTGCGAGGGCGAGTGGGTCATACTGGCCCGCGCGACGGTCGCCGGGCAGCCGGTCGAGGCCGCCATCCGAAAGGATATTCATCCATTGGAAGAATAAAAAAACCCATATTAAGCAGCCAGCATAACAAAAACGGCTCGTTTCGTGATACCCTATTCGCAGAAGTATGCAAAAGAATGCGAAGGAGAATGGATCATGAAACGAGTCGTTTGTTTATTGCTGAGCCTCATCCTGCTGCTGGGCCTGCTGCCCACCGCACTGGCGGCGGACGGGGAAGAGAACGGGGAGCAGTACGTCTATGGCGAACCGGTCGGGTTCACGGTCGAGATCAAGGGCGAAAAGAGGATCTGTTTCATGGGCGTCGGCCAGCTCATCAACGGCAAATACGATCTGCTGTCGGAGACCACTATGGGCTGGGCGAGCGACCAGTTCGGCGCTTTGCATGTCGCGGTCGGCCTCTGGTGGCTGGCTAGAGTAGGCGGCGGCTATGAGTGGATCGCGCTGACACAGGAAGAAGTGGATGCGGTCACCGAGCAGGTCGGCCCATTTAACTTGGAGATAACTGCAGCAAGCGGACAGACCAGTGTACTGAGCCCGGAGGCAAATGATCCGGAAGCCGCTGCCGCCAATACCGGGATGCCCTGCCAGAGCTTCTACAAGCTGCAGAGAGAGCATAGGGGCAAGTGGATCCTCGAGGCCAGCTGCACGGTGAACGGCATAGAACGGATCGCCTACGGCGCCGCCACCCTCACGGTCATGGAAGACGTCAAATTGGATAGCAGCAAGTGTGAATCCGTCGGAGATATCAACGAAGAACTAAAATCAACAATCAAAATGCTCCAAGAAAGCAGCGGGAAGCCAGAAGCCGACTCATACAAGATCATCGTCTATTTGACGAAAACAGATAAAGACGCCTATTGTGGCCGGATTGATATCCCGGACGAGCAGGTAGACGGTGTTGAGCTCTGGGTGCAGATTATGGGCATAGGCCAAAACCAGGGCGTGGAGGAGATTCCTGTAACGCTGTCCGGCGGGATCTACTCGGACACGATACCCTTCAGCGTCTCCGGAGTCAACTTTGTCGGAGCAGGCAAAGACAACAAAACCTGGCCGCAAGGCGGCCCGAACGCGGGCAATCGCAACGTGGCGTTCGAAGGCAACAGCATGTCCAACCTGAGTTTCTGCACGTTCACCGGCTATGATATCGCCATCGAGTGCAGCGGGAATCTGCGCATGTTCGGGCGATTCAACACCTTTACAGAAAACCATATCGCGTGGAAGCTCAGCAAAGGGTGGAACGGCGACGGCAATCCCGACGCGCAGAGCTGCGTATTCAAGGAGAACGACTATGCGCTCTACGTGGAGCAGTTCAATGGCTTCCCCAGCAGCTATGCGCCGAGCTACTGCCGGTTCATTGACAATCAATGTGACGTTTACAACGGCAGCGGCAGATGGTGGTTCATCCCCGGGAACTTCTTTAGACATGGGGAAAGCCGGAAGCCTGTGTATGACAAGGGGGCCACATCTGTCTTCTGCTACCCCACGGCAGAGCTCGACGATGCAAACAACGTGGTCGCATATAACTATGATAAGCTCGACGAGGACGGCGATACCGTCTCCAATGCGCTGACCAGCACCTACCAGACGCCGGAAAGCGAGCTGGACGGCAAGACCTTCAAGGTCGCGGACGTCGTGGACGGGGAGGATACCGTCCTCGCCACCTTCTCCTTCCCGGCGGAGACGGCCACGCAGGCTATCGCCATGTTTGCGGCGGAACCGGAAGAAACCAAGAGCTTTGACGCGACGGTCAGCGTCGACCGCTCCGACGCGTCGAAGATCGTCTTTAGCATGAAAGACCCCTGCAAGCGGGTCACCGTCTCGCTGCCCTGTGAATTCAAGGATGGCACGGTCAAGCTCGGCGAGACCGAGATTCAGGGTGCGGAGTTTAACGGTCAGACCGTCACCTTCCAGACGGACAAGGAAGGCACCTACGTCATCGAGAGCAAAACGCCCGTCCAGCCGAAGCCCGACGACGCCATCACCGGCATCATCTCCGGCATCGTGGCCTCCGGCGCGCTGCAGCCCGGCGCGTCCGCCTCGCAGTTTGCCGACCTGACGAGCGGCAGCTGGTACTATGGCGGCGTGCGCTACGCGCTCGAAAACGGCCTCATGACCGGCACGTCCGCGCGGACCTTCGCGCCCGACCGGCCCGTGACCCGCGCCATGCTCGTGACCATCCTCTGGCGGCTCGCGGACGAGCCCTATGGCCGTGTCAGCCCGTTTGAAGACGTGCTGCCGGGCAGCTGGTACGCGCAGGCGGTCAGTTGGGCCTATGACAAGGGCATCGTCACCGGCGTGAGCCAGACGAGCTTCCAGCCCGACGCGCCCGTCACGCGTGAGCAGCTGTGCGCCATCCTCTGCCGCTACGCGGCGCTGACCGGCAAAAATACCGCCGCGTCCGCGTCTTTGGACGCCTTTACCGACCGCGCGCAGGTCTCCGCCTACGCAGAAGCCTCCGTCCGCTGGGCGCTGCAGGCCGGGCTCCTGACCGGCGTGGGCAGCAGCCGCCTCGCCCCGCGCAGCGGCGCGACCCGCGCGCAGCTGGCCGTTCTGCTGCAGCGGTTCGCCGGTCTGAAGTAACAGTTTCCGACCCCCTTTTCGGCTCCGGGCCTGCCTGTTGGCCCGGAGCCGATTTTTCCTGTTGCAAAGTCCGGCAGGGTTGGGTATAATACAGGCATAAAATACACAGGAGGTCATTTTTATGGCTGCAAAGATCGAAAAAACCACCATCATCGGTGACGTTCTGGATATCGCCCCGGAGACCGCTCCGCTGTTCATGGCCATCGGCATGCACTGCCTGGGCTGCCCGTCCTCCCGCGGCGAGACCGTGGAGGAAGCCTGCATGGTCCACGGTGTCGACGCCGACGCCTTCCTCGCGCAGGTCAACCGCTTCATCGAGGCAAGCGAAGAGGCTGAAAAGGCCAAGTAAGCATTCTGTTCCGAAAGGAAGGGCGGCCATTGGCCGCCCTTTTGCGTGAAAGCTATGAAACTACCGATCTCCAACCGCCTGCTCCTGTGCGCGGCCCTGGTGCCGCCCGGCTCGCGCGCGGCCGACATCGGCACGGACCACGGATATCTGGCCGTGCACCTGCTGCGCGAGGGCATCTGCCCCTTCGTCACCGCGGCGGACCTGCGCGAGCAGCCGCTGCAGAAGGCGCGGGAAAACGCCGCCCGCTTCGGCGTGGCGGACCGGATGCAGTTCCTGCTCTCCGACGGCCTGCAGAGCATCCAGCCGGACGCCGCCGGGACCATCGTCATGGCCGGGATGGGCGGCGATCTGATGGTGCGCATTTTAGAGGCCGCTCCGTGGGTCTGCGACGCGCGCTATACGCTCATCCTGCAGCCGCAGAGCGCCGGGCAGGCGCTGCGGCAGTATCTGGCGGCGCACGGTTTTTTGATCGAGCGCGAGGCGCTGGCGCAGGACGGGCATTTTCTCTATACGGTCCTGCGCGCGAAAAAGGGGACCATGCCGCCCCTCACGCCGGGGCAGCAATACGCCTCGCCGCAGCTGCTCGCGGAGGGCGGGCCGCTGCTGGGCGCGTACCTTGCCCGTATCGAAGCCGCCCTCGCAGGCACCGTCCGCGGCCTGCAGAAGGCCAGCGAGCCGGAAAAGCTCCGCTATTACCAGACCGCGCTTGCGGAAATCCAGGAAATGAGGAAGCACCATGACGACTGTCCGTGATCTTTACAACGCCCTGTTCGCCTTCGCCCCCGCGTCCATGAAATACGACTGGGACAATGTCGGCCTGCTCTGCGGGCATTTCGACGCGCCGGTCGATACCGTCCTCGTCGCGCTCGACCCCATGCCGGACGTCATCGAGGAGGCAAAAGCACGCGGCGCGCAGTGCATCGTGACGCACCACCCGCTCATTTTTGAAGCCCCCCGGGCGATCAACGACGAAAGCTACACCGGCCGCTGCATCCTCGCGCTGGCGGAAGCGCACATCGCCGCGATCAATTTACATACGAATCTCGACGTCTGCCCCGGCGGCGTCAACGACGTGCTGGCCGAAACGCTCGGCCTCGCGGGCGTCTCCGTCCTGAGCCCCATCGGGCAGGACGCACAGGGCCGCCCCTACGGCCTCATCCGCACCGGCGAGGTACAGGCGCAGAGCCTCGCGGCCTTCGCCGCGTTCGTAAGATCGGCGCTTGGCTGCCCCGGCCTCCGGTTCGCCGACGCAGGTAGGCCCGTGTGCCGCGTCGCCGTCGGCGGCGGCAGCTGCGGCGGCGCGATCGACGAGGTCCTCGCCGCGGGCTGCGACACGCTCGTGACCGCGGATCTCAAATACAATCACTTTGAGGAAGCGAAGTACCGCGGTCTGAACCTCATCGACGCGGGACATTTTGAGACGGAAAACCCCGTCTGCGCGGTTCTCGCGCGCATTTTGCGCGAGGCGCTGCCGGAGCTGACCGTCCTGCGCACGCAGAGCCACAAAGATGAGACGCAATTTCTCTGAAGTGGTTGACCTGCGCCGTATGGCTGTGATAAAATAACAAAAGATATATTTGTAACGAAGGGAAGAACACCACATGTCCGGACATTCCAAGTGGCATAACATTCAGAAAACCAAGGGCGCGCAGGACGCCAAGCGCGCGGCTGCTTTCACGAAGATCTCCAAGGAAATGATCGTGGCCGTCAAAGAGGGCGGCGGCATCGCCGACCCGGCGTACAACTCCCGCCTTGCCACCGTCATCACCAAGGCCAAGGCCGCCAACATGCCGAACGACAACATCAAGCGTGTGCTCGAAAAAGCAGCCGCGTCCGGCAGCGGCGACAACTACGAGACCATCACCTACGAGGGCCACGGCCCCTGCGGCGTCGCCGTCATCGTCGAGACCATGACCGACAACCGCAACCGTACCGCGGGCAGCGTCCGCCATCATTTCGATAAATACGGCGGCAGTCTCGGCACCAACGGCTGCGTCAGCTGGTCGTTCGACCGCAAGGGCGTCATCGTCATCGACAACGAAGATGAAGAGCTCGACGAGGACACCGTCATGATGGACGCGCTCGACGCCGGTGCTGCCGATTTCCAGCCGGAAGAGGGCTGCTTCACCGTCTATACCGACCCCGACTCCATCAACGACGTCGCCAAGGCGCTCGAGGACAAGGGCTATAAATTCGACTCCGCCCAGATCGAGATGGTCCCCCAGACCTACCAGAAGCTCGAAAAGCAGGAAGACCGCGACAACATGGAAAAAATGCTCGACCTCTTCGAAGAAGACGACGACGTCCAGAACGTCTGGCACAACTGGGATCAGGAGTAAGCAGAAAACGTTTATAAAGAGAAGAAAAGGCAGCGGAGAGATCCGCTGCCTTTTTGCTGCGGCGGGCCCACCCCTCAGGCTCTTCGCGCCAGCTCCCCTTGACAAGGGGAGCCTTGGTGCGTGCAAATTCATAACCCCCCCGCAAAAAGGTGCAGACCAACAAAATTGGCCTGCACCTTCTATTTGTGGCAGTTGTTCTATGGCAACTAGCTGCAAACTTGATACCTCCGTATCAGGCGGCGCGTAGTAAAAAACTCGTAGAGTGACCATCGAGTGGAACGACGCCTGAAACATTGGTACTTACCTAAATTCAGAGGCAGGAAGCACCCCGTAACCCCAAGCGCCCTTTTCTCCCCTATCTTTTCCCGCGCAAGGGAAAAGATAGGGCCGTCGGAGACATACGGCAGCTGCAAATTCGATACAACCTCTCAGTCAGCCTCCGGCTGACAGCTCCCCTGAAAGGGGAGCCTTTTTTCTGGCATACTTGTGGATTGTTGTTGGATTTTTGGTTTTTGGGTGGAATTCTCTTTTCATTGGGGCGGAGGTGTGGTACAATAAAGGTAACCGCGGACAGCGGCTTATGGATTTGTAAAGGAGCGAGACATATGAAAAAATTACGTTGGGGCGTCATCGGCGCGGGTGGCATTGCGGACCGCAGAACGATCCCGGGGATGATGCTGGCGAAGAACGCGGAGCTGATCGCCGTCATGGACATCAACGCCGAGCAGGTCGAGAAGATCCGCCAGAAATACGGCGCCAAGCGCGGCTACACGAAGGAAGAGGACCTGCTGGCCGACCCGGAGGTCGACGCGGTCTATATCGCGACTCCCATCGTCCTGCACGCGAAGCAGGCGAAGCTGGCTGCCGACTACGGCAAGGATATCCTGATCGAAAAGCCGCTGGCCATGACGTCCGACGAGGGCCAGGCGGTCATCGAGTATTGTGAGAGCAAGGGCGTGAAGATCGCGGCCGGCTTTATGATGCGCTTCGGCTCGCATGTGATGAGCATGAAAAAGGCCATCGCCGAGGGCAAGATCGGCACGGTCGTGTCCGGCTATTCGCAGTTCACGCTCTGGCTCCCGTATGAGCCCGGCAACTGGCGGCAGTGCAAGGCCAAGGCGGGCGGCGGCGCGATGATGGACCTGTCGGTGCACACGATCGACCTGATGGAGTACATCACCGGCATGCGCGTGACCGAGGTCGCGTCCATGAACGAGAAGATCGCTTTCCCGGAGCCGCAGTATGACGTGGAGGACACGTCCACCATCCTCATGCGGATGGAAAACGGCGCGCAGTGCGTCGTGCAGTCGAACTTCAACATCCCGGACGAGGCGTCGAAGTGGCGCGTGGAGTTCTTCGGGACGAAGGGCCGGCTGCTGGGCGACACGATGATCGGCCAGATCGACGGCGGCAAGCTGAACGCCGTGTTTATTGACAAGAACGTGGCCTACTCGGCCGAGCAGACGCACGCGGACGACGCGGGCATCGAGATCCCGGGTGATTTCGGCAACATGTACACCCGCGAGATCGAGAGCTTCTCGGACTCCATCCTGAACGGCAAGCCGCTCGTCGTCCCCGCGTCCGACGCGGTCCACGTCCAGCGCATCATGGAAAAAGCCTACGCCAGCGGCGAAACGCTGAAGATCCTGAAGGTCTGATCCGGTTTGATCCCGTACGCGTCCAGCAGCGCCCGGCATTCGTCGGGCGTCAGGATATGCTGGGCCGTGCGGGGATCCTCTTTGGACGGCGCCTCGCCGGTGGGGGCAGGGCGGTTTTCCTGCAGCCACTGCCGGGGCGTCATGCCGAGGTTTTTCAAAAAGCTCTGGTTGAGATACTTGGGGTCGGAGAAGCCGCAGGCATAGGCCGCGTCGGTCAGCGTCGTGTCGGACTGGCGCAGCAGCAGCATGGCCGCCTCCAGCCGGAGCCGGGCCAGATATTCCTGAAACGGGATATGCAGCTGCTCGCGGAACAGGTGCGACAGGTACGTCTGCGTGAGCCCTTCGGTCTTCGCAATCTCGCTGAGACGGACGGGTTCGGAATAATGCGTCTCAAGATAGTGCAGGATCCGGTGCATGCGCTCGGCGTTGCGCGTCTGGGTGGAGTTTTCCGTGTCGCTCAGCACGCGGTAGGGCACGCCCTGCAGCAAAAGCGCAAAGATCGCGTGGATCTGCGCCATGCAGGCGAACATGGCCTGCGGCGAGTCGAGCAGGTATTCGGAAAACGCCTGCAGCATGGCCTGCTGCAGCGTGTGCAGCGCGTCCTCCGACAGGCAGTCGGAGAGCAGGCGGCAGCCGAAGCGGACGTTGCGGATCTGCGGATAGAAGCGGTTGCAGAAGCCGTGCGACAGCTGCAGCGTCAGGATCCGCGCGGGCGCGCCCGCGGCCCAGATCTCATGGCCCGCGCCCGCGTCAAAGAGCAAAACGCCGCCGGCCCCGGCGGTGAAGCTCTGCCGGTCGGTACTGACGCGGCAGGTGCCGCTCAGGATGTAGCACAGCTCCATCTCCTTGTGCAGGTGCATGGGGCGGTAGACCATGTCGACGATGAACATCGAGCAGTCGGCCAGTTTGGAGTGCGAGATCAGCTCATATTCGTTGTACAGTTCCATATTTTCACCAAATCGCATCATTGTCGGGATGTGGAAGCAGATTTATCGGTGATAAGCCTGCCCTTGTCCCTCATAATAACAGTATCAGAGCAGAAAAACAAGGCAGAATTGCCGGATGGACCGGAGTTCCGGCCCGAGTTCTGCAAAAACACAGGGAGGAAGTATGAAAAAAGGAATTTGCTGCGCGGGTAATATGATCGTGGATATTACCTATCCCATTGAGACCTGGCCGAAGCAGAATGAGCTGACGCACATCACCGAAGGCATCACCCGTTCTACCGGCGGCTCGGTCTGCAACACCATTTCCGATCTTGCACGGCTGGATCCCACGCTGCCGCTTGTCGCCTCCGGCTTCGCCGGGCATGACGCCGAAGGCGATTTTGTCCTGCGGGAGATGGGAAAATACCCAAATATCGACCTCTCAATGGTCCGGCGCAGCGGCGACACGTCGTTTACGGCAGTCATGTCAAACAATCAGACGAAGGAGCGCACGTTTTTCCAATATGCGGGCGGCAACGCCTATTATGGAGAAGACGATATCGATTGGGATAAGCTGAATGTCGACATTTTCCACATCGGCTATATCCTGCTGCTGCCGCATCTGGACGAGCCGGACGCGGAATACGGCACGAAGATGGCGCGGCTTCTGCACCGGGCGCAGAAGGCCGGGATGAAGACGTCCATCGACGTCGTCTCCGAGGCGGGCGAGCGCTTTGCGCGGCTCGTGACCCCGGCGCTCAAATACACCGACTACTGCATCATCAACGAGCTTGAGACCCAGCAGACCACGGGCGTGCTGCTCCGCGGAGAAGATGGCGTGCTGCATGTGGAAAACATGAAGGCCGCGCTGCAGAAGCTCCACGAGCTGGGCGTTGCGAAGTGGGCCGTCATCCACTGCCCGGAGATCGGCTGCGGCATGGACGAAAGCGGCAATTACTATGAGTTTGAGAGCCTGAAGCTCCCGAAGGGCTATATCAAGGGCACCGTCGGCGCGGGCGACGCGTTCTGCGCGGGCGTTCTGTACGCGGCGGAGACGGATATGCCGCTGCCGGAGGCGCTGAAGCTCGGCGCTTGCAGCGCGGCGGCCTCCCTCAGCGAGGTCAGCGCGTCCGACGGCGTGAAGACGAAGGATGAAGTCCTGAAGCTGTACGAGCTGTACGGCAAGAAATAAAAAAAGAGGGTCAGAATCACTATGAAACAGGCAGTTATGTACGGCGGCGGCAACATCGGCCGCGGCTTTATCGGCGCAACGCTCAGCCAGTCCGGCTACGAGGTCACGTTCATCGACGTGGCGGAGCCCGTGGTCAAGGCTTTGCAGGAAAAGAAGCAGTATCCCGTCCGCTATGTCTCGAGCGAGGGACATGAGGACGTCGTGATCGAGCACGTGACCGCGGTCAACGGCAACGATCAGGAAGCCGCCTCCGAGGCCATCGCCAACTGCGACATCATGGCGACGGCCGTCGGCGCACGGATCCTGAAGTTCATCGTCGGCAACATCGTCGCGGGTCTCAGAAAGCGCTGGGCGCGGGACGACCGTCCGCTCAACATCATCATCTGCGAGAACCTGATGGACGCCAACAAGGTCATGGAGGGCATGCTGAAGGACCTGCTGACCGACGAAGAAAAGAAGCACTTCGATGAGAAGGTCGGCCTGGTCGAGGCGTCGATCGGCCGCATGGTCCCCGTGCAGACCGAGGAGATGAAGGACGGCGATCCGATGCGCGTCTGCGTCGAGCGCTACGGCTTCCTGCCGGTCGACAAGGCTGCGTTCAAGGGCGAAATTCCGGAGATCACGAACATGGTCCCGTTCGAGCCGTTTGACTTCTATATCAAGCGCAAGCTGTACGTCCACAACATGGGCCACGCAACCTGCGCGTATCTCGGCGGCTACGAGGGCAGGAAGTATATTTACCAGTCCATCGACGATCCTGAGGTCCTGACCATCGTGCAGAATGCCATGCTCGAAAGCGCGCTGGCGCTGCACAAGAAGTACGGCGTCGAGCTGGACGGCCTGATGCTGCACATCACGGACCTGCTCGGCCGCTTCCGCAATGCGGCGCTGAAGGACACCTGCAAGCGCGTCGGCGGCGACCCGACGCGAAAGCTCGGCGCAGCCGACCGGCTGATCGGTTCGAGCCTGCTGTGCATGGAAGAGGGCGTGAAGCCCGCGTATATCGCCGTCGGCGCAGCCGGCGCGGTGTATCGCTATCTGAACGAGGCGGGCGTCGAGCAGTCGAAGGAAGAAGCGGCGAAGGTGCTGAAGGAGGTCTCCGGTCTGGAGGCTGATTCGGAGCTGGCCGGGATGATCCTCGACATGTACGCCTACTTCCTCGAGGGCGAGCCTGTCTCCGCCCTGCGCCGCGCTGCCCAGGCCGTGAAGACCGCGGGCCTCGGCCGCATCATCTGACGCATTTCCGGTAATTTCCGCGCTGCGGCCCCCGTACCGGGGACACAGCGCGGATTTTATGAGAAGTTTACAAAACCGATAGATTTGTTAGAAGTTTCTTAAATCTGGTCCGGCAAAAATATCTCTTTCTGCGTATTTTTATCCGGCCAGAACCGGCTATAATCATAGGCATCTCAGACAAACGGGAGGTACCTGTGATGAAAGACAAAACGATCCGGAAGCTGGTTCTGAGCGCGATGTTCGCGGCGCTCAGCTGCGCGGCGACGATGGTGATCCAGATCCCCATTGCGACCGGTTATCTGAATTTTGGCGACGGCCTGTGCTTGCTCGCCGGATGGATCCTGGGGCCGTGGTACGGCTTTGCGGCGGCCGGGCTCGGCAGCGCGCTGGCCGATTTGCTGGCGGGCTACGGCGCATATGTGCCAGCAACGTTCGTGATCAAGGGCCTTGTGGCGCTGATCGCGGCGCTCTTGCTACGGCTGGTCCGGAAGGAGGGCATGCCCGCTGTCTGGCAGCTGGCGCTGACCGCCCTGCCGGCGGAAGCGGCGATGGTGCTCGGCTATTTTTCCTTCGAAACGCTCGTGCTCGGCGAGGCGGCGGCTGCGGCCGCGGCCGTCCCCAATAACCTGCTGCAGGCCGCGGCGGGGATCGTGCTGGCTGTGCTGCTGGAGCAGGCGGTCTGCCGCGTGCCGGGGCTGATGCGGCCGTCCGGGAAAAACTGCACCTAAAAAAATATCGGTTTTTGCGTCTTTTTATAGAATCAGAATCGGCTATAATCAGGGTATTCTTTGGAAGAGAGGTTCCCTGACGATGAAAAATGAAACGGTCCGGAAGCTGGTTTTGAGCGCGATGTTCGCGGCGCTTTGCTGCGTGGCGACGATGATCGTGCAGATCCCGACTGTGGCGGGCTATACGAATCTCGGCGAGTGCATGTGCCTGCTTGCCGGTCTGGTGCTCGGCCCGTGGTACGGCTTCTTTGCCGCCGGGATCGGGAGCGGCCTTGCTGATCTGCTGGCCGGATATGCCCACTATGTCCCCGGTACGTTCCTGATCAAGGGTCTTGTGGCGCTGATCGCGGCGCTGCTGCTGCGGCCGCTGTTAAAAAGGGGCGAGAAGATCCCGTTCTGGCGTCTGGCTGTGATCGAGCTGCCGTCCGAGGTCGTGATGGTGCTGGGCTACTTCGGCTACAAGGCGCTGATCTTGGGCAAGGGCCTGTCCGCCGCGGCGTCCATCCCCAACAATCTGGTGCAGGCGGCCATCGGCATCGTGCTGTCCGTGCTGCTCTATACCGCGCTTTCCAAGGTCCCGGAGATCCACAAAGCATTCTGGAAGGGTGAATAACACATGTATGAAGAACTGACCGCGCAGGCCCGGCAGGCCGTCACGGAGCTGCTGGAGGCCGCAAAGCTGAAGCCCGGCAAGATCTTTGTCGTCGGCTGCTCGTCGAGCGAGATGGTCGGCGCGCGCATCGGCAAGGGCTCGAGCCTGGAGGCGGCGCAGGCCGCGTTCGCGGGCATCTATCCGGTGCTGCAGGCGCAGGGCATCGAGCTTGCCGTGCAGTGCTGCGAGCATCTCAACCGCGCACTCGTCGTCGAGCGCGCCGTGGCAGAGGCGCACGGCTTTGAGATCGTCAACGCCATCCCGCAGCTGCACGCGGGCGGCTCGTTCGCCATGACCGCGTGGGCGAATTTTAAGGATCCGGTCCTCGTCGAGACGATCGTGGCCGACGCCGGCATCGACATCGGCGGCACGCTCATCGGCATGCACCTGCGCCGGGTGGCCATCCCGGTCCGGCTGTCGGTCAAGAAGATCGGCGAAGCCAACATTCTCTGCGCCCGCACGCGCCCGAAGTACATCGGCGGCGCCAGAGCGGTCTATCAGGAGTTATAAGTTGATCCGCAATGCCCGCCGAAAGTTTTCGGCGGGCATTTGTTTTGCTTGCCATCCGGCAGGTCGGGGTGTTATACTGGAAGCAGAAAGAAAAAAAGAAATGAGAAAGGGGTAACCTGATGAAACAGACATGGTTCAAGCGTCTGCTGGCGCTGGCGCTGTGCGTGATGCTCGTGCTGATCGCGGCGCTGCCGGCGGCGCGGATTTCGGCGATTATTCCGGCGACTCTGACTTTGGCAGCTCCTCCGACTGGAGCAGCTCCGATTCCAGCTGGGACAGCTCTGACTGGAGCAGCGACTCGTATGCCGATTCCTCCGACGGCGGGACGCTCGGGCTCAGCTTCTGGGTCATCGGCATCATCCTGATCGTGGCCTTCGTCGCTACGAATGTGGGCGGCAAGAAGAAGCGCAAGGCGGGCGGCGGCGTCAGCTGGTCCGCGGCTGCAAACCGCAAGCTGAAGCCGATGAGCGAGTACACGCAGCTCGACGAGGCCTTCGACGAGACCAAGCTCACCTCGAAGCTCTCGAACCTCTACGTCCAGATGCAGGATTGCTGGCAGAAGAAGGACATCTCGCCCATCCGTCCGTACTGCACCGACGCCTTCTTCACCCAGATGGATAACCAGCTGCAGCGCAAGAAGCAGAAGGGCCAGACGAACTACGTCGAGCGCATCGCTGTTCTGTCCGTCGACCTGCGCGGCTGGTGCCAGGAGGGCGGCAACGACGTGCTCGTCGCCCGGCTGAAGACCCGCATCGTCGACTACACGCTCGACGACGCAACGGGCAGCCTTGTCTCCGGCGACCGGAACAAGGAGAAGTTCATGACCTACGAGTGGGATCTCGTCCGGCCGACCGGCACGAAGACCGAAGCGGGCGGCAACATGCAGACCGTCAGCTGCCCGCACTGCGGCGCGCCGCTGGAGATCAACGCCAGCGCGAAGTGCCCGTACTGCGGAAGCGTCATCACGCTCGAGGAGCACGGCTTCGCCCTGAACGCCATCCGCGCCATCTCCCAGGAAACCAGAGGCTAACCCCCGCAAACAACCGCCCGGCAGCCAACCTGCCGGGCGGTTTCGTTATCCCAAGGCTCCCCTCCCAGGGGAGCTGGCTCGGCGCAGCCGAGACTGAGAGGTCATTGCAGATTTGCAGCTGCCGTATGTCTCCGACGGCCCTATCTTTTCTCTCGCAAGAGAAAAGATAGGGGAGAAAAGAGTGCTTGGACGCGTTTGGTGCATTCTGCATCTGATTTTAGGTGGGAAGCAATGTTTCAGGCGTCGTTCCACACGATAGTCACCCTGCGGGTATCGTACTACGCGCCGCCTGATACGGGGGGTATCAGATTTGATACCAGTTGCCGTAGAACGACTGCCATCAATAGAAGGTGCAGTGGAAATCCAGATGGATGTTGCCTCCTTGCGGGGCAGTTTGTAGGGGCGGGGCTCTTGCTCCGCCCGCTGGTGCTGATTTCATCGGAAGCACGGGCGGAGCAGAGCCCCGCCCCTACAGAGTGCAGAGCAAATAAAGAAAGACCAATGCAAAAAGGTGCAGCCTGACAAATCCAGGCTGCACCTTCTATTTATGGCAAATATTCTAAGGCAACTAGTCGCAAACTTGATACCCCCCGTATCAGGCGGCGCGTAGTCAGACGCCCGTGAGGTGACCATCGAGTGGAACGACATCTAAAACATTGATGCCTGCCTAAATTCAGATGCAGGAAGCACCAAAACGTCCCCCAGCGCCCTTTTCTTCCATATCTTTTCCCGCGCAAGGGAAAAGATATGGCCGTCGG
>ERZ808240.1927-NODE-1927-length-24173-cov-3.253213_pt1 | contig 24173 bp, 20 predicted proteins | sample MGYA00521084_ERZ808240 | MGnify/ENA primary metagenome ERZ808240 (study PRJEB31516, sample SAMN03275571) | gut metagenome | biome: mammalia-associated habitat; material: feces | host: Papio cynocephalus | place: Kenya | collected 2012-08-06 ... | reverse complement strand
TGGTGTCTGCTCCGTTTATGATACCCTCGGCCACCGCCCAGGACATTGCGTCCTTCGCGTAGCCGCTGACGCTTGCAGAGTCGTTAAAGCCGCCGAGATCCTTCGCCGCCGAGACGTCTACGCCCTTGAAGGAAGCATAGCGGTACAGGATCGCCGCCATCTGTTCGCGCGTGATGGTGTCATCGGGAGCGAAAATCTTATCGCTGTAGCCCTTTACAATGCCGTTTGCGGATGCCCAGTCGACGGCGCTGCTGTACCAGCTGCCGTGCGCGTCCGTAAACGAGGAGGCTGCTGCCTTGGGGCTTCCCTCCATGCGCCACAGGACTGTGACGAGCATGCTTCGGGTCATCGTGAGCTCGGGCTCAAAGGTGTTTGCTGAGGTGCCGGCAAACAGTGCGTTATTGTATGCGTAGTACACGTCGCCGAAGTACCATGCGCCTGTTGCAACATCGGTAAACGGGAACGGGGTAACAGCTGTCATAACGCCGGCCGTGACGGTGCATGAGAGCTTGCTTCCGTCAACGCTGCTGCCGGTTGCCTTTATCGTTCCATCCTCTGCTATCAAGGCCGCTGCAAAGCCGCTGCCGCTTACGGGAACGGTGAGCGTGCAGCTCTTGCTTATGCTTTTGCCGTCGGCTGTTGCCGAAACGAGGAAGAGCTGAGCGCTGCCGAGATTCTCACCGAGTGCACGCTTCTGCGCAGTGCCTGGTTCGGCAGAGCTAAGGCGAACGCTTACGTCGCCGATACCGGTGAGGTCTTTGCTGTCAAAGCTGACGGCGCCCACGGAGGTGACAAAGCTGATCTCATCGGCTTGCGCCAAAGCGGAGATTCCGCGCTCCCAAACGTTTACCGTGCCGATGCCGGTCTCGGATATGTCGACGGAAACGGTCTTGCCGCTTGCACCGAGCTCGCGCATCATGATACGCGTCGGGAATACTGTGCATACATCGTCCTTGACGATGGCCGGCGCGCTCACGGTATTCGAGCCGCACGAGAGCTTGACGTTCGTGGTGTTCAGGCCTCCGTTTAAAACGATGAGTGCGTCGTTATCTTCGGGGAAGTTCGAGTCGTTGCCCATTGAGTCGGCTATTTTATAAATGTAGTCGTTTACCTTCGCCTTGATTGCCTTGGTAAAGAAGTTGTCAAACTTCATGGCCGAGGCCGCGTCGCCGAAGGCGTATTTCTTGACGATCGAGAGCAGCTGATCGAGAACCTCGCCGCTTTTTATCTTGTCAAGGCCGGTCTGAACCCAGGCGGGGTAATTGCCGTCATCCTCACCGCCGAGGTGGCTCTGATAAATGTAGTTTGCAAAGTCGAGCAGGGTCTTGTCATCGGTGACGGGGATGTTTACGCCCTCAGTGATGATGCCCTGAATGTTTGAGATGATGCGATTGTTTATCCAGGTCGAAACGCTGGTCTCGACGGGGTTGAGCTTCTTAAGTAAGCTGCCTATGTAGCTCCCCGCAACGGTGTTGAGCATATCGACCGAGAAGCCGTGCTCTCTGCCGTATTCGGTGACGTCGGCTATGGTCTGGCTTTTGCCGGTCACGACATTATAGAAGCTTATGGGGCCGACGTGATTAAGGGTGTTTACCGCGGCGACAAGACTGCCGGATACCTCGCGCAGCTGCACAAAGCGCATCGGAGAGGGGTAGGTGAGGTTTGAGCCGGTCTCGATATCGTACAGAGTGTTGCCGTTTTCAGTGGTTATGGACGCAATGTCGTTTGCATGCATGTGGCCGGTGAAGATAATTTCAAGGCCGGCGTCGGCAAGCTGAGCCGCTATCTTGTCATAGTCGTCAATGAGGTACATCTTGAGGATGTCGGGCTCCATGGAAAAATGGGGAACGAAGCCGTGGTGAGCCATTCCGATGACGCGGTCGCCATTGGCCTTGGCGGCTTTTATCTGCTCGGTCGCCCACGCAACAAGCTCGGAGCTCATAGCACCGCGGGTCTCGTGCTCATCTTTCTTGTTTGAGGTGTTGTCGTCGCTGTAGCAGCATGTGTCGAGCACGATGAGGGTCAGACCCTCACAGGGCTTTGCAACATATGAAAGCTGCCCTGATTCCTTGCCCTCGGGCGGAGTGTAGCGCGCGACTACGCTCTCGTCGGAGTAGACGAAATCGTAGACCGAGGCGAAATCTTCTGGCTCGGTTCGTGTCGCGGGAATGGCCTTGCCGTTGGCGGTGTTGAAGTTCTTGGCGTTCTCGTTGCGCACGTCGTGGTTTCCGTTTATGACGTAGACCTTCATGCCGGGAACATCCTTCTGCACCTGCTGAAGACGTGCGGAGAACTCTCTGTGGCCTTCAAGCTCGCCGTCCTTGGTCAGGTCGCCGGAAACGAGGAGCACGTCGGGCTTATCCTCTCTGACGGCGTCGAGCAGCTTGAGATTGACGTAGCTGCTTTCGGTGAAGAACTTGCGGTCACTGTTGAGGGCGTCCGTGTAGTCCTGCGTGTTCTTTATCATGGTCGGGGAAAGGTAGTGCGTATCACTCATGACGGCGATTTTGAGATCGATACCGTCGGATGATGTGTCCTGAGCGGCCAGCGCGGGCGTTATGAGCGTGCATATCATTATAAGGGCAAGCAGCAGTGACGCGCCGCGCCGGAAGTGTATAGCTTTTTTCATGATTTTCCTCCTATCTCATTTTAGTGCTATGCCAATGCTTAGTTTACATGAAATACACCGGTAAGACAAGTAAAATGCAAGTCAAATTCAGTTGACATGCAGTTTACAACTATATATAATGTAGACCGTTTTTAAAGAGGCGCGGAGAATGAACAGAGAAAACTTTTTCAGAAAATACGATAAGATAGTCGCAGACTTCGGCGAGACTAAGCCCCGCATACTGCTGCACAGCTGCTGCGGCCCGTGCTCAAGCTCGGTCATAGAGCTTTTGTCGCAGCATTTTGAAGTCACCGTTTTGTGGTATAACCCCAATCTCTGGCCGGAATCGGAGTATGAAAAACGCCTTGAGACTCAAAAGCAGCTTATTGCCTGCCTTGCGCAGGACGGCGTGACGGCGTCGCTTCTCGTCGAGCCCTGGCGCAGCGAGGACTATCTTTCGCGCATAAAGGGTCTGGAGCATGAGCCCGAGGAGGGTAAAAGATGCCTTGAATGCTTCCGCATCCGCCTTGATGAGACGGCGCGCATAGCGAAGGAAAGGGACTTTGACTGGTTCTGCACGACGCTCACCGTATCCTCGCGCAAGGATGCCGTCGCCATAAACGCGATCGGAAGGGAAGCTGCTCAAAAATATGACGTGAGCTGGCTGCCGTCGGAGTTTAAAAAGCGCGAGGGCAACCACCGTTCGATAATTCTTTCCGAAAAATACGGCCTGTACCGTCAGGAGTACTGCGGCAGCATTTTCTCTTTGAATGGAGGCAGCAATGAATAAAACAACAAGAAATATAGTTACGGCCGCGATAGTCGGCGCTCTGTACGCCGTTTTGACCATGGTGCTCGCACCGATAAGCTACGGCCCTGTGCAGTGCAGGATATCCGAGGTGCTGTGCATACTGCCGTTTTTCATGCCATGCACGACATGGGGGCTGTTTTTCGGCTGTGCGATAGCAAATATCGCAAGCGCCGCGGGGCTTCCCGATATCATCTTCGGCTCGCTTGCAACGCTCATAGCCTGTCTGTGTATCGCCCGGTGCGGAAAGCATAACAAAAAAGTGCTTGCCTGCCTCATGCCCGTGGTGTGGAACGGACTTATAGTCGGCGCTATGCTCACAGTCGTTATTGCGGGGCTCGACCCGATCAAAAACTTCGGCGCGTTTGCGGTATTTGCAGGCGAGGTCGCGCTCGGCGAGGCCGCCGTTATGTTCATTGCCGGACTTCCGCTGATTTCCTGGCTGCCGAAGCAGAAATTTTTTACCGACTATGTCAGCAGGACTTGACAAAAGTGTATTAAGATATTAATATGACTGTGCAAAAGGGGTGCTGAGTTTTCTCGGCTGAGACGGAAATAATCGAATTTCCGAGACCCTCGAACCTGATCCGGGTAATGCCGGCGTAGGAAACGAAAATTTTTATAAAATCGTTTTCCTATGACCGCATTGCTTTTGCAGTGCGGTTTTTTGTTCTTTAGGAGGAATAGCAAAATGAAAAAATCCAACCTTACGCTTCGCGCCATGTGCGAAGGCGCGATATTCATCGCCGCGGCGACGGTGCTCAGTCTTATCCCTATCTGGAAGATGCCCCAGGGCGGCTCGTTCGACCTGGCAATGCTGCCGATCATAATTTTCTGCGTCCGCTGGGGCATAGGACCGTCCTTGGCCGCAGGCTTTGTCTACGGCGTTATCCAGTTCATGCTCGAGGGCGGCATAGCCATAGGCTGGCAGTCTATCGTCGGCGACTATCTCGTAGCTTACACCGTTCTCGGCCTCGCGGGTTTGGGCAAGGGCAAGAAAAACGGCTTCTTCGTCGGCACGATCATCGGCTGCGCGGCACGCTTCCTTGTCCACTATGTCGTCGGCGCTACCGTTTGGGCAGAGTATATGCCGGAGAAGTTCTTCGATATGACCATGACCACTCCGTGGATCTACTCGGCTCTGTATAACGGCGCATACATGCTCATCGACATGGTCGCCATTCTCGTCATAGGCGCGATCCTCTGGAAGCCCCTCGGCAAGTACCTGCGCGGCGAAGACCTCAGACTCAAGGCATAAACAAAGCCCACAAATACCGGTTTTGGCGGGGCAGGGCGCGTCCATGCTACCGGCACGCTTTGCCTCGCAAAAATCGAGTAACAAACTATAAACAAAAAATCCTTGACACGGTAAAAGCACATCGTATATAATAAACTTCCGATGCTCACAGGCATCGGAAGTTTATTACTTAGTCAACTACTTTGAGCTTCGGCTCAATGTTGAGTATTATTCTGAAAGGAGTGCACGAACATGCTGCGTACCTACCAGCCCAAGAAGCGTCAGCGCAAGAAAGAGCACGGCTTCCGCAAAAGAATGGCCACCGCAAACGGCCGTAAGGTTCTCGCCCGCCGCAGAGCAAAGGGCAGAGCAAAGCTGAGCGCCTGATTTGGCAGCTCCGAGCAGGAAAAGCAAATAAATTTTTAGGGCGGCTAACCTCCGCCCTTAACGTGTTTGCTGAGAAAACGGAAAGCAAGGGTGGAATAATTGGATTTCAGGTCAACTCTGAAAAAGAATTATGAGTTCAAGCGGCTTTATAACAAAGGAAAAACAGCCGTTACGCCCTATATGGTCGTGTATGCTCTGAAAACGCAGCGGGGTACCCGCCGCGTGGGATACACCGTGTCCACTAAGCTGGGCAAGGCCGTCGTGCGCAACCGCGTCCGCCGCCGGCTCAGAGAGATATACAGACTTAATTCGGACAAGCTCAGACAGGGCGTTGACATCGTCATCGTCGCGCGAAGCCGCTGCATCGAGGCCGAGTATGCCAAAATGGAGCATGCGTTTCTGCACGCCTGCGCCGAGCTTGGAATTTTAAGAGGCGAGGAACAATGAAAAAGCTTATGCTTGCGCTTATCCGTGTTTATCAGAAATACATCTCCCCGGCGTTCCCGCCGAGGTGCAGATTTATCCCGACCTGCTCACAGTATGCCGTGGAAGCCATCGAGAAATACGGGGCTTTGAAGGGCGGCTGGCTCGCCCTTAAGCGGCTGTCGAGGTGTCATCCTTTTCACTTCGGCGAACACGATTTCTTCGATCCCGTTCCCTGACGAGGATCGGAACACAAGGAGAAACTTATGTCACTATGGGATATTATAGTCTGGCCGTTTGCCAGACTGCTGGACGTTCTTTATAATTGGACCGACAGCTACGGCCTTGCCATTATCCTCTTTGCTCTTGTGGTCAATCTGATCCTTTTGCCGTTCATGGCAAAGAGCAAGAAGGGCATGATGAAGACCACCCGAATCCAGCCTCAGCTCAAGGAGCTGGAGAAAAAACATAGGGGCAACCAGCAGAAGTATCAGCAGGAAGTCATGAAGCTGTATAAGGAGCAGGGTGCAAGCCCCACCTCCGGCTGCCTGTGGTCGCTGATCCCCTTCCCGATACTCATCGCTTTGTACAGCGTTATCCGTCAGCCTCTCGGCAGCATGATGGGTCTGGGCGACGAGAGTGTCAAAAAGCTCACCGAGTGGGCGACCCAAAACGCGGGCTTTGTTGCCTCAAAGCAGGGCACCTATGACCAGATCGGTGTTGTCGATGCTATCCACAAGAATTGGGATGCGGTAACAAACGCTCTCGGCAATTTCGACGGAAAGCTTCTCGACATCGACTATTCATTCCTCGGCATGAATCTCGGTTCGATCCCCGACTGGAAGATATGGACCTATGATTTTTCGGGCGCCGATATTCTCTCCAATATCGGGCTGTTCCTGATCCCATTGATCGCGGCGTTCCTTTCCTGGGCGTCGATGAAGATCAGCCAGGCGACCAATCCTCCCCAGGCCGGCCAGGCGGCGATGAGCATGAAGACCATGAATCTCATGATGCCCCTTATGTCGATCTGGATCTGCTTTATTATGCCCGCAGCTCTCGGCGTTTACTGGATCGCCAACAGCTGCTTCGGTATCGTGCGTGACCTCGTGCTCACAAAGTACTATAAGCGCAAGCTCGATATCGAGGATGCAGAGCGCATCGCGGCACAGAAGGAGAAAGAGGAAGAGCGCGCACGCCGCCACGAAGAGCATGAGCAGCTCAAGACCGAGGGCGCGACGACCCGCAACAATAACACCAGCAAAAAGAAAATGCAGGCTCAGCAGAAGCAGGCAGACGCCGAGCGTATCGCAGCGAGCGAAAGAGCGGAACGTGAGGCACGTCTTGAAAAGCTCGGCATAGAAAAGCCCGAAAATCCCTCTCAGGTCGGAAAGCGCCGCTACGCAAGAGGCAGAGCTTACGACCCGAACCGCTACGCCGACGAAATTACGGCCGCGGCAAAGTCCGAGGAAGCGGCCGAGGAGGCCGCGGCTCAGACCGAGGCAGAGCCTGAACAGTCACAGGAGAATAGTGAAACATGATAAAGTCTTTGGAAACCACAGGCCGCACCGAGGATGAAGCCATTGCCGCAGCCCTGAAGGAACTCGGACTTGAGCGCGACGATGTTTCCGTAACCGTCGTTGAGCGCGCAAAATCCGGATTTTTGGGTATAGGTGCTTCCCCGGCAGTCGTGCGTGTCGAGTATGAAGCCCCAGACGGCCAGGAGAGGGGGGCGGGGGCGCCCCCCGCCGTTGAGGCAAAGGCTCCCGAAAAGGCACCGAAAACCGCCGATAACGGCGAGTTTGACGACATAAGAGCCTTCCTCGAAGGACTTCTCGAGCGTATGGGCGTCAAGGCCGATATCGAGATCACCCGCCGCGACGGCAAGAGCATTGCCGTTAACCTCTCGGGTCCGAACATGGGCGCGGTCATCGGCCGCAGGGGCGAGACCCTCGATGCTATCCAGCACCTGACCAACTACGTCATCAATCGCGGCAGCGACAGGCATATGCACATCTGCGTCGATGCCGAGAGCTACCGCGCAAAGCGCGAGGAATCACTCGTCCGCCTTGCCGAAAAGATGGCGGCAAAGGTCATAAAGTATAAGCGCAGCATGGCGCTTGAGCCGATGAACAGCTACGAGCGTCACATCATCCACGCCGCCCTGCAGGACTATGAGGGCGTCAGCACAAGCTCTACCGGCACAGAGCCCAACCGCCGCGTCGTCGTATCCTACGACCGTCCGCAGAACACGGGCAATAAGCCGCAGAGCCGTGAATGGGCATAAGCCCCGTATATTGGAGGAATAAATTATGATACTTGAAAAAATTCAGCAGATCCTTGCACAGCAGTTTGAAGTATCCGCAGACAGCATTTCCGCCGACACCAATATCGTTGATGACCTCGGCGCGGATTCGCTCGACGTTGTCGAGCTGATCATGTCCGTTGAGGACGAGTTCGGCATTCAGATCCCCGATGAGGACGCAGCAGAGCTGGCCACCGTCGGCAAAATCGTCGAGTACATCGAAGCAAGGCAGTAATTAAAAACATGAAAAATCCCGTCCTTATGGACGGGATTTTTTGCTGTATGGGTCAAAATATGATATACGGGAGCACATAAACGAGCATGAGCGAAAACAGCGAAAGGAACACGCAGAAGCCGATAGGCACGCTGGGCTTATGCTTAAAGCTGTCCTGCGCATTTATTTTCTTGTCGATCAGCCATGCGCCGACAGCGCAGAAAAGCGACGCGGCATATATCGGCAGGTTTAGCTCGGCGCTGTGCGTGAAAAGACCGAGGCTGAAATACAGCCCAACCAGCCATGCGATGTAAAGCAGTGTTGATAAAATTATAAGGCTTATGTATTTTGCTTTGCTCATAGCGGTCACTCCTCTCATCCCCTCGTTTATATAATACAGTTTAAAATGAAAAAGCAGGACAATAATTCTTAGATTTTTTTGAAATTTGTCGTTTATCACAAAATCCGAAATGCACTTCTGTGTATAATATACAGGGCTATAACAGGCTGCGTGCGGTTTTAGTTGACTTAAAACACGGAAAAGAGTAAAATAAACTGATTAAGTATTTATTTCGGAGGATGCTATGGAAAAACTGTCGCACGCGTATATAGTGTCCTCGGCGTCGGAAAACGCGCGGATGGGCAAGGCGTTTTATCTTGCAGAAAAAATGCTGTGCCAAAGCAGCGGAGAGCGCCCCTGCGGCGTGTGCCGCGACTGCCGCAAGGTCAAGGCGCGCGTTCACCCCGATCTTGCCGTTATCGAGCGTATTACCGACGATAAGGGCAAGCAGAAAAAGGAGATACTTGTCGATCAGGTGCGCGCCATGGGCGCGGACGCATATGTTATTCCCAACGAGGCGGCGGCAAAGGTCTATATCATAAAGGATGCCGACACGATGAACGAGCAGGCGCAGAACGCCGCGCTCAAGATCCTTGAGGAGCCGCCAAAGGGAGTTCATTTTATCCTGTGCGTGTCAAATCCCGAGCGGCTGCTCGTCACGGTGCGCTCACGCTGCGTGCTCATAAGCTGCGCAGGCGAGGAGGACGCGGAGGACGAGTCTTCCGCCGCGCTTGCCGATGAGTTTGTCGCGCTTGAGCGCAAGGGCGATACTCCGGCGCTGACGGCCTGGTGCTTTGAGCATGAAACGCTCGACGCGGCCTCGCTCGGCGCGCTTCTGCTCGCCCTGAAGCGCCGCTATGTCGGACTTTTGGCGTCGGCGGAGGATAAAATGCGCATAATGGAAATTATACAGCTTATTGACCGCTGCGCACGGTATCAGACGGTCAATACGGGCGTGAAACACATTTTGGGGCTGCTGGCGGTGCGCTCGGCAGCGGAAACGAGGAAAGCAATTGACTGAGGTTATAAGCGTTAAATTCAAAAACAGGGGAAAGAGCTATTACTTTTCACCGAACGGAAAGAGTGTGAAGACCGGCCAGCAGGTTATTGTTGAGACCAGCAAGGGACTTGAAATAGCCGACTGCAGCCGAGGCAATCACGAGGTCGAGGACAATGCGGTCATTCAGCCGCTGCGCCCGGTCGTGAGACTTGCGACGCGCGACGATCTGCGCGTTGCCGAGATAAACAAGCAGCGCGAGAAGGAAGCGTTCGAGATATGCCGGCAGAAGATAGCCGAGCACGGGCTGGACATGAAGCTCGTCGATGTCGAGTGCAACTTCGAGGGCAATAAGACCATGTTCTTTTTCACCTCCGACGGCAGAGTTGACTTCCGCGAACTTGTAAAGGATCTTGCGGGCATATTCCGCAACAGGATCGAGCTGAGGCAGATAGGCGTCAGGGACGAGGCGAAGATGCTCGGAGGCATAGGCATATGCGGCAGACCGTTCTGCTGCAATCAGTTTATAGACGAGTTCCAGCCGGTGTCCACGAAAATGGCAAAAATACAGTCGATGTCGCTAAATCCGGGCAAAATATCCGGAAGCTGCGGCAGACTTATGTGCTGCCTGAGATATGAGCAGGAGGCCTACGAGGAGCTGATGAAAAACGTGCCCAAGCAGGGCGCGTTCGTCGAGACCCCGGCAGGCTACGGCGTTGTTACGCAGGTAAATCTCCTGCGCCAGATGGTAAAGGTCAAGCTCGACGGCGAGGGCGACGATACGGTGAAGACTTACAGAGCCGTCGAGGTCGCGGCAGTGCCCGGCGGCCGCCCGAAGGACGGTGCGACCCCGCCGTCGGTTCTGAAATATGTCCCCGAGCCCGAGGAGGAAGATGAGGAAGAGGTCGATGAGTGGCGGCTGCCCGAACTGTTTGCAGCCGACAGCGTCGAAAGCACGCAGGAGGGTGCGGCCGAGCCTAAAAAGCGCAGCCGCAGCCGCCGCTCACGCCGGGGCGGAAAGAAGACGACCGGCGAGGCAAAGCTCAAATTACAGGAGGAAAAGGACACTCCCGCGCAGGAGGATAAAAAGTCAACGGCCAAGCCAAAACCGCGAAACAATCGCCGCGGCGGCGGGAAAAAACCCGCAGAGCAGAGGTCTGCCGAGCAGCAGAAGCCGCAGCAGAGCAAAAGCCCTGACGTAGAGAAAAAGAGATCCAACCGCCGCTACTATCATCGCGGCAAGCCCAAAAATAAGGGCGGACAGACGCAGAACCAGCAGTGACCCCGGAGGCTGAAATATGAGTAACAAAAACAATAGATGCGCAATGAGCATGAAAACGAAGTGGATAATAACCGGTATCCTCTGTGTTCTGGCAGTGCTGACGGTGGTTGTCGTTGCGGCTGACGGCTGCTTTGATTTCAAGCCCGGCTCTGTCAAATCAAATAACAAGGACGCTGTCGAAAGTGCAGCGCCTGCGGATGAAAAGGATACGTCCAAGTCCGGCGGCACACACACCGTGTTCGTAACAGCCGGCAACGGAGGTACGACCGATCCGAGCGGCAGCGTTACGGTAGAGAACTACGGGAGCGTTACGATAAGCATCACTCCCAACGAGGGTTACGAGATACAGTCGGTCTCGGTCGACGGTCAGGATAAGGGCGCTGTCGAGAGCTATACTTTGTCAAATGTGGCTGAGGATCACAGCGTCGTTGCTACGTTTGTCAAGAAGGTAGTTCCCACGCCTGCACCAACGCCGGCACAGGCAACTCCCGAGCCGGACGACGATGATGAGGATTAATAGAATATGAAAATACCGATCGCCAGAACAGCGATCGGTATTTTTGTGTAGATCTCATGTAATGCCGCCGGCAAAGCGGTTGAACATTGCCGCGACCTGCGCACGCAATGCGCTGCCCTGCGGGCTTAGAGTGTTGTTGCCGGTTCCGTTTACTATGCCTGCGCCTATTGCCCAGCACATGCTCTCGCGGGCAAAGGGGCTTACCTGGCGCGCGTCGGAAAAGCTGCCGATATCGGCATACATGTCGGTGTTGTAGCCCTTATAGTTTGCATATCGGTGCAGGAATGTAACGAGCTGCTCGCGAGTGAGCGGATCGTCGGGAGCGAAACTGCCGTCGTTGTAGCCGTTTGCAATATTGTTGTGCGAGCCCCAAAGCAGGGCAGTGTAGTAGTAGCCCTCGGTGTCAACATCGTTAAAGCGGTTTTCATATCCCGTGACGTCGGGGCTGCCCTCGAGGCGGTAGAGAACCGTTATGAGCATGCAGCGCGACATTACGATATCCGGGCCGAAGGTCGTGCCCGAGGTACCCTTGAACAGTCCGGCGGAGATGACGCTGTCAATATCGCTGTGCGCCCAGTATGTCGGCGGATTGTCGGTGAAATTCTTCGTCGGGCATTTATCTCCGAGCGGACAGACGTTTTTCCAAATAGCGACTGCGGTTACATCGGAGGCCGGCATTGTTATGTAATAGTATCCGTCGCTGCCAAGTGTCACCGTCGCACCGGTTACATCCCAGCGGACGAAAGCCTTGCCGCTTGACGGCGTGGGAACGAGCTTTATCTTTGCTCCCTCGGCGTAGCTGCCGCTGCCCTCGCCGCCGGACACGGTGAGCTTATATGTGACGGGCGCGTCGCCGTCGGACCAGACGGCTGTTATGTAGCGCGATTTGTCTGCGACGGTGCTTCCTGTAAGCACAGCGCCGGTGTCGGAATCCATCCAATAATCAAGGCTGTAGCCCTGACGGGAAGCCGTCGGCAGCGAACCGTAGGGCTTGCCCTTGTTGTAGGCAACGACGCGGTTGCCGTTGACTGCGCCGCCGTTTGCATCGATTATTACGACAACGAAGTTTGTGAGCGTGGTGCTGTAGTCTCCATAAAGGAAGATCTCCGCCTCATTTAAGCGGCGATTCACAAGCCCGGGGAGTATATCGCCTCCGGCCGAGCACAAAACGGCGAAAGCGTCCGCGATCTCAAGATCGGGGAGAGGATTGCCGTAGCTGTCCTTGAAGCCTGCCTGGATATACCGCGCCAAACGCCATCCAGTGTTGGCCTCGACCCAGTTCGGCCCGAAGTTGTACGCCAGGCTGACGAGCGCATCGAACTGATTCTGATTTGCGTTGAGACCGTATTTTTCGTTGATGCGGTTTGCAGCGGTCTCAAATGCAATGATATCCTGCTCGAAGTATGCCTCGGCCTGCTCGACCGTGATCTCCATGCCCTCGTATACGTCCGAACCGTAGTGACCGTAGCCTATGGTCCAGTATTCCTCGCTCGCGTGAGCCTTGTACGCCTTGAGCTTCACGCCCTCCCAGTACTTTATGAGAGTCTTGAGATTATCGCTGGCATTCATGCTCGCAGTCCCGGTATCGGCGAGAGCTGCTGACGGAACAAGGGTCACGAGCATCACGACGGCAAGCAGGAATGATAAGTACCTTTTCATGCGTGTATCTCCTGTGTGCTGTGATAAAAAGTTTAAAAATGAGTGGCAAAATTATTACATTCTGCATTTTAGCAAAAAAATGCTGAAAAATCAAGGCTTTTGTTGTCGAAGGATATATTTGGCGCAACCGTCTGCGCGGAAAGTGTCCGTTTTGCTTACGGCGGAGGGAAAAATGACTAAACGCTGGGGTGTTTGACGGCTAATTTGCAATGGCCGTGCAGGTTGATCAAACGGCATATTTGACGCCGTTGCCGAAAAGCCAGGCTTTGAGCTCGGACGCGAGGGGCCAAAGGCGCGCATGAGCTTTTTCGATAACTACAACCTGACGTTCGAACTCTGGTTCGGCAGGCTTGTGGACAGCGCTTCGCTACGGCATGGCAGAGGACGGCTACTGCAAGAATAACGGACGCCCAAGCCTTGACCCTGTAATTATGCTCAAGCTGCCGGTGCTGCAATATGTGTTTGGAATCCGAGGCATGAGGCAGCCGCTGCAGGTATGATCTGAAAGACCTCTACAAATACAGAAAGGAAACCATAGAACGTATCTTCGGACCGGCGAAGGAGCTTATGGTTTCCGTTATACACAACAATTCGGGAAGACGCAGATGGAAGTAAAGGCTGCGCTTATTTTTGCATGTATGAATCTCGAAAAAATAGCAAAAAAACGGTAAAAAACCGCCCCGGGTTCACCGCGTTTGCTAAGAATTTTAGACTTCATAGGCGAAATTTTCAACATTTCCGCAGAAAACCCGATCACAGCCTAAGCCTGATGCGGGTTTGCCTACAGTCTGAGCGGAGCATCCAGACCGGATGCTCCGCTGCTCCTTCTTTATATTGAAAGTAGGTATCTTGCCTTACAGCTTTGCCAAGGCCTGATCGAAATCGTTCAGCAGATCGTCAGTGTCCTCAAGGCCGGAGGAGAGGCGAATCTGACCCATGGTAATGCCGATGGCTGCCAGTTCATCGGGGCTGAGGTCACGGTGAGAGGCTCTGGGGGGATAGGTAAGGGTCGTGCCGACACCGGCCAGCGTGGGAACAAAGCGAACCAACTGCAGATTGCTGATGAGCTTGTCGATCTCCTTCTGACCACCCTTGAAGTTCACGCAGAGCATACCGCCGTAGCCGTTGCCTTCGAACTGCTTGTCAGCCAGCGCCTTGCTGGGAGATGAGTCCAGACCGGGATAATAGACTTTCTCTACCTTGGGATGGCTTTCAAAAAACTTAGCCAGTGCTATGCCGTTTTCGGCCATCTTCTTGACTCTCAGAGGCAGAGTCCGCAGGCTCCGAGCCAGCAGCCAAGACTCTGTAGCGCCCAGATTAGCACCGTAGAGACCGAGGTAGAAGTTCAGAGACTTGATAATCTCCTCGGAGCCGATGACCGCGCCACCAACCAGGTCGTCGTGGCCGCCGAGATATTTAGTGGCGCTGTAGATCACAAGGTCGGCGCCGAACTTAATGGGCTTTGCGATTATGGAGGTGGCAAAGGTGTTGTCGATGAACAGCTTTGCACAGTGGGCGTGAGCCACATCTGCCAGATGCTGAATGTCGGGCACACTCATCAGAGGATTGGCGATAGTCTCGCCGTACACCAGCTTGGTATTGGGACGCATATAGTCCGCTACATCCTGCGTGTTGAAGTCGATGAAGGTTGTCTCCACGCCCCAGCGCTTCAGCTCATGCTTGAGGTAGTAGAATGCCTCGCCGTAGATGATGGGGGAGGCCACGATGTGGTCGCCGGGTTTCACCGTTGCCAGAATGGAGGTGGTTATGGCCGCCATACCGGAAGAGAACACCAGCCCCTTCCCGCCGCCTTCGCCGGCCGCCAAAATTTGAGAGGTGGCATCGGCATTGGGATTGCCAAGACGGAAATAGGCATAGCCGGGAGCGCCTTCATCGCAGATCTTATCAATGAAATCAATGGAGTCGAAGATGTAGGCAGAGGACAGATAGATGGGGAAGGTCTCCGGCACTGTCAGCGCCTTGTTCAGATCGTAACACAGTTCACCGTTGCCGGTGTGGACGTATTTGGTAGCGTCTCCCTTTTCAATAGACATAAAAACTCCTCCTTACGCGCTTTGCGCGTTCCAATAAAATGCGTATCACAGATTTCAAAGGCTCACGCGAAATCAGGTCTCCGTGCGCCCCTTGCCCTTGCCGGCAATGAGACCGACAATGAATCCCACCACTGCGGGGACGATCCAGCCGAAGCCCAGAGCATAGAGAGGGATGTGGTTCATAACGGGATCGAGGAAGCCGAAGCCGTACTCGTGTGGCAGATCCAGAACAGCGTACACCAGGGTGAAATACACGGCACCCTTGAAAGCACCGTCGTTGGGAATCTTCTTCTCAAAGATGCCCAAAATCATCAGAACCAGACTGATGGGATAGAAGAAGGAGAACCAGGGAGAGGTCAGGCTCACTATGGTGTCCAGACCGAAGCTGGCAACGATGGTGGTGATGATGGGGACGATCATGACAAGGACCTTGTAGGAGAGCTTGCCGTGGGTAGCGGTCTCATAGAAGTCAGCCACAGCGGTGATCTGACTGATGGCGGTGGTGAGGCAGGCCAGCATCACGGACAGACACAGACCGTAAATGGCGATCTGCCCGCCGCTGGAGCGGATGATAGTCAGCAGCAGGTCGGCATTGCCGATGCCGTCGGGAGTGTACTCGGTGCTGACGCAGGCGCCCATATACAAAAGACCGCCGTAAATGATAGCCAGGCATACAGCAGCGATGAGGCAGGCCCGGACATGAGCCTTGCGGAAGAAATCGCCCTCATAGCCCTTGCGCCTGATGGACTCAAAGAACACGCCGGCAGCAAGGAAGGACACCAGAACGTCACCGGTGCTGTAGCCGCCGATGAAGCTGTTGACGAACGTGTTGTCAACAGAAGGCGTGCCGGGAGTGCCGATGGGGCTGACCGCGCCCTTGACCACCAGAATGAACAGGATGACGGTCATGATGGGAGTCAAGATCTTGCCCACCTTATCCAGAGCCGTGCCGCGATCCTTGGCAAACAGGAATGCGATGACAAAGTAGATGACAACGAATACCAGATACGGCGCGCCGGACCAGATGCCCTGCAGACCCATCTCAATACCCACCGCTGCGGTTCTGGGGATAGACACGCAGCAGCAGAGGATCATAATGGCGCCGATGAATACGGTATAGAATTTCTTATGTACATGGTCGGTAATCTTCTGCACGGAGCCGCACATACCCAACACAATGATGGCCAGAATTGGCAGCCCCACACCTGAGGCCAGCATACCGATCATGCCGCTGAGCCAACTGCTTCCGCTTTGCAGACCCAACATCGGCGGGAAGATCAGGTTGCCCGCGCCGAAGTAGGAGGCGAAGAACGCCAGACCTACGAACAGGACGTCTGTAAATTTGATTTTTCTCTCTCGCATAAGTAAGTTCCTCCTTATTTTCCTTTTTTACACAGTATTGATTGAAAAATTGACAACCGTTTGCTGATTTTTATGATACTGGCCGGAATCGCTTTTGTCCAATAAAACGATGTTATGAACCGCAATTACTTTTGTGCATATCGACCTATAACCGTTCCACTTTATAAAATTAATTGTTCAGTATCACGAAAATGCTCGTTTCCATTAAAACAGACTATTTTAGTATGATTATAGTTGTTCATTTATAAACTATTGTGCTATAATACAAGAAAACAATCGAAAAATGAGGAAAGGTTGGTAATTTGTCATGACGCTTCTTCAGCTGAAATATATCTCTACGGTGGCAGAATGCGGCTCCTTCTGCAAAGCTGCCCAAGCGTTGTACGTATCACAGCCCGGAATCAGTAAAATGGTCTGTGCACTTGAGGAGGAACTGGGAATTACCATTTTCGTCCGCTCCTCCGCCGGTATCACGTTGACAGCAGAGGGTCGGGAGCTGCTGAACATGGGAGAGCGCCTGCTGAAGGACGCCGAGCATATTTCCCGGCACTTCACACAGGACATGGTCAAGACCCGTGAGACTCTCAGCGTCAGCAGCCAGCATTACTGCTTCGTGATCGACGCACTGATGGACTATCAGCGCGCCAGCAAAAAGGACGATTATACTTATAAATTGTTGGTGGGGCAGGGACCGGAGGTCATCCGACAGGTGTCGGACAAGACTACGGAACTGGGCGTCCTCTTTATCAGCGACCGCAGCCGCAAGCACATGAAGCGCGTTTTGTCGGATAATCGTCTGGAATTTCACCCGCTGGTCAACAGCAAGCCCTATGTTTTTATCCATGAAACCCATCCGTTAGCAAAAAAGCCAGTGCTGACGCTGGAGGAGCTTCAGCCCTACCCCTGCATCATGTATGAGCTGGACTCCGATTCTCCCTCCGTTTTGCAGGAGGAAATGCTGCTGCCGGATTTTTATCCCCGGAAGGTAAACATCGTCAGCGGACTGTACCAAAGCCTGATGGTCATGAAGAAATGTCAGGGCTACGATCTGGGGACCGGCACGGTCTCCGCCGGAAACCGGGCGCTGGGCGTTGTAAAGCGCCCAGTTGCGGGCTATGACGACGTCATCACCGTAGGTTGGATCTGCCAGAAGGGGCATAAGCTCTCCCAACCGGCGGAGGAGCTTGTCAAGCTGCTCCGGCACCATTGCTGCGATGTTCCGGAGACCTGAATAAAAAGCGATTGGTTATGACCGGCAATAACATCGCGGTATTTCCGCACCCTCTGTGATTTGTGCTATACTTTTCTCGACTAAAACGGCAGGTTTTAGAAAAACTGCACAAATTTCAGGAGGTATACGCATGAGCCAGTTAGTTTTGAAGCATCCTGACCTGAAGCCTGAGGAGCTGAAGTTCGACACCGTAGAAGTTCACGCCGGTGAGCCCAGGGATATGTACGGTGCTTTGGTTCCACCCATCTACCAGACATCCACCTTCTACTTCGATTCCACGGACGATGCCGTGAAGGCCTGTGACGATTACGCAGAGAGCTTCGCTTACAGCCGCATCACCAACCCCTCCGTGGATTATCTGGAGCAGAAGCTGGCCGCGCTGGAACATGGCAAGGGCGCTGTGGCCTATGCTTCCGGCATGGGCGCTGTTTCAGGTGCCATTTTCGCGCTGCTCAAGGCCGGCGACCACGCCATCTTCACCAAGGCCAAGTATTCCGGCACCGAGGATGTCACCAGCGATTGGCTGCCTCGCTTTGGCATTGAGCACGATTCCTTCGATGCCTCTGACCCCGGTCAGCTGGAAAAGCTCATTAAGCCCAACACCAAGCTGATTTATGTAGAGTCTCCCGCCAACCCCACCATGGTGCTGGTGGACATCGCCGCCGTGGTGGAGATTGCCCATAAGCACGGCATCAAGGTGTTCATCGACAATACCTTCGCTACCCCCTATAACACCACCCCGCTTGATCTGGGCGTGGATGTGGTCATCCACAGCCTTACCAAGTATATTGGCGGTCACGGCGATCTGCTTGGCGGCGCGGTTGTTTCCAACGATGAGCAGTTCCTGCGCGAGTGCCGCTTGGGCACGCTGATGCACTTTGGCTCCGTTATGGCTCCCTTCACCGCATTTCTGGCGTGCCGCGGTCTGAAGACGCTGGGTGTCCGTATGAAGCAGTACAACGAGAGCGCACTGAAGATCGCAAAGTGGCTGGAGACCAATCCGAAGATCGAGACGGTTCGTTATCCGTTCCTGGAATCCAATCCTCAGTACGCCATTGCCAAGAAGCAGATGAAGGGCGGCGGCGGCATGATCTCCTTCGACGTGGCCGGCGGTCTGGAAGCGGGAAAGAAATTCATCAACAGCCTGAAGCTCTGCACGCTGGCCGTGTCTCTGGGCGATACGGAAACGCTGGTGGAGCAGGCTGCCGCCATGACCCACACAATGATTCCCAAGGAGGTTCGCGAGGCTGCCGGTATCACAGACGGCATGATTCGTATGTCCGTTGGTCTGGAGGACCCGGACGATATCATTGCTGATCTCAAGCAGGCGTTGGGCGACTAAATTCAGCTTGTTACGTTTTTCGCTATAACCTCTCCACGTTGAAAATGAATTACGCCTCCGGGAAAGCCCCGAAGGCGTAATTTTTTCAGCCTGTCAAAATGCAGGTTGGTCAATGATGAGCTGCAGCGCAGGGAAAGAAAAAAGGACATCGCGAGGGGACTTCCGGTTGAGCGGACGTATGGGGAAATTATTATACTGTCTTTGACGAACGGCAAGCTGCTTTGCAAAATCATCAAAAGAAAAGAAACGGTGAGAAGCGCAGAATTCTTCGTTATCTTTTCTGTGACTGCTTTCTGCTTGAACGCATTCTATGGCACATGGGAACTTCTCCGCCACATGCTTTAGAAATACAGCCGAGGTGTATGCATTCTTTTCCTTAAATGCCTCCAGATAACGAAAACGGCTGTATTCATCAATGAACGTGTACCGGTAGTAGTAACCGCCACACTCCTTAGCATCCTCCGCTGCTTCTCCGACAAGACACACAGAAGGAACATATTTCGGGTTTGGCAGCTTGCTCGGAGCGCCGCCGACCCGGCGAAGCAGCTTATACAATCCGGAGATAGATTTTGTAACACCGTGCTTAACCGGATGCTAAATTACTGCTTGTTTATACCGCTTGCCACACATCATTGTAACTCCTACAATCAGGAGGCTAATTTGTAATGGCCGCTTATTGACAGACGGGGGAGGATGTTATAAAATTTATCGTCAGGTATTTATTTAATAATGAGGAGCTGAGTTCAATGCGTGATTACAGCAAGGAATTTGCCGACAGAGTTCAGTATATAAGAAAGCTGGTGGAGGACAGCGGTGTCGACGGCATCGTTTTCGGAAACTCAGGCGGCAAGGATTCCGCCCTCGTCGGCATACTGTGCAAGTTTGCCTGCGAAAACACCGTGGGCATCATGATGCCGTGCTCGTCAAAGCGCAATTTCGAGCAGGATATGAAGGATGCCAAGGAGGTCGCCGATCACTTCGGCATCGAAAGCCGCGTCATTGATCTTACCGATGTCCGTCAGGCGGAGATAGACAGGCTTCAGGCCATAACGACGCTTACGAATGCGGCTGTCAACAATATCGCTCCGCGCCTTAGGATGACGACGCTGTATGCCGTCGCCGCGTCCGAGTACCGCCTTGTTGCGGGAACGGGCAACCGCAGCGAAAGATATATGGGCTACTTCACCAAATGGGGCGACGGCTCTTGTGACTTTAATCCGATATCCGACCTCACGGCTACCGAGATAATAGAGTTTCTCAAATGGCTCACGGCACCGGCGTGTATCATAAACAAGGCTCCATCGGCCGGACTGTTCGACGGGCAGACCGATGAGAACGAGATGGGTGTGAGCTACCGCGCGATAGACAGCTATATAAACGGCGGCGAGGTAAGCCCCACGGAGAAGAAGATAATCGACCGCTTCCACCGCAATTCCGGTCACAAGCGCGTCGGCATAAGCGTATTTAAGCAGATAGATGAGTAAACACGAATTTTATGAAAATCCCCTCTGCGGGAGATATGCCGGGGAAGAGATGCAGCGCCTTTTCTCCGATGACTTCAAGTTCTCGACCTGGCGCCGCCTGTGGATTGCCCTTGCCGAGAGCGAGAAGGAGCTCGGCCTTGATATAACGGATGCGCAGATAGATCAGATGAAGGCGCACGTTGATGATATCGACTATGCCTCAGCCGCCCGCCGCGAGCACGAGGTACGCCACGACGTCATGGCGCATGTGCTCACCTTCGGCGAGTGCTGCCCGGATGCAAAGCCGATAATCCATCTCGGCGCGACAAGCTGCTATGTCGGCGATAACACGGATATCATCCGTATGCGCGAGGCGCTCATCCTTGTGCGGCGCAAGCTCATTAACGCGATCGCCGCGCTGCGCGGCTTCGCCGTGGAGTATAAAAGCGTCCCCACGCTTGCGTACACGCATTTTCAGGCTGCCCAGCCGACGACGGTCGGCAAGCGCGCGACGCTTTGGGCGTATGACCTTATAAACGACCTTGAGCAGCTTGACTATCAGCTCGGCAGGCTTGAGCTGTTAGGCTGCAAGGGAACCACCGGAACCGGTGCGAGCTTCCTTGAGCTGTTTGACGGCGACGAGGCGAAGGTCACGGAGCTTGAAAAGCTCATCGCCGAGAAAATGGGCTTTGACCGCTGCGCGCCCGTCAGCGGACAGACCTATTCGCGCAAAACTGATTTTTATGTTTTGCAGGTGCTGTCCGGCATTGCGCAGAGCGCGTCGAAGTTTTCAAGCGACGTAAGGCTGCTGTCGCACCTCAAGGAGGTCGATGAGCCGTTCGAGTCAAAGCAGATAGGCTCGTCGGCGATGGCCTATAAGCGTAATCCAATGAGATCCGAGCGCATAGCATCCCTTGCGCGCTTTGTCATAAACGATCTGCAAAATGCGGCTTTCACCGCGTCGAGCCAGTGGCTCGAGCGCACGCTGGACGATTCGGCAAATCGCCGTCTGAGCATACCCGAGGCGTTTCTGGCTGTCGACGGTATCTTAAATCTCTATATAAACGTTGCCTCCGGCATGAAGATATACCCCGCCGTGTGCAAAAAGCAGATTGACGAGGAGCTACCGTTCATGGCAAGCGAAAATATCCTCATGTACTGCGTGAAGCATAAGGGCGGCGACCGTCAGGAGCTGCATGAGCGCATCCGTGTCCACTCCGTGGCCGCGGCGCAGCAGGTCAAGCTCTACGGCGAGAAGAACGACCTTTTGGAGCGCATCATGGCCGATCCGGCGTTTAACCTCAGTGAGGAGGAGCTTGCGCAGCTTTGCGACGCTCACAGCTTCACCGGCATGGCCGAGCATCAGACCGAAAAATTCATAAAAGAGTATCTTGACCCTGTCATCGACGCAAACAGAGACGAGCTGGGCGTTGAGGCAAGTGTAAATGTGTAAAGGAGCGTAAACAATGTTAACTGCAATCGTTGGAACCAACTGGGGCGATGAGGGCAAGGGTCGCATGGTCGATCTGCTCTCGGAAAATTACGATATCGTTGTCCGCTATCAGGGCGGCAATAACGCCGGTCACACCGTTGTAAACGACAAGGGCAAGTTCATCCTGAACCTGCTTCCCTCCGGCATCCTGCGCGACGACACGGTAAATGTCCTCGGCACGGGCATAGTCATCGACCTTGAGCATCTGTTTAACGAGACAGCGCGCCTGCGCGAGGGCGGCATTGCGATAAGCCCAGCAAACCTCAAGATCAGCGACCGCGCGACCATCTGCATGCCCTACCACAAGCTCCTTGACGGACTCGAGGAGGACAGGCTCGGTGATAAGAAGTTCGGCTCGACCCGTCGCGGCATTTCACCGGTTTACGCCGATAAGTTCATGAAAAAGACCCTGAGAATGGGTGATCTCAAGAATCTCGATCATCTGCGCGAGCGTGTCGCCGGTATCGTTGAGTGGAAAAACCTCACCGTCGCGGGCGGCTACGGCCATGCGCCCATCGACGTTGACGAGATCATGGCGTGGCTCGAAAAATTCGGCAAGCCCTTTACCGACTATGTCTGCGATACGACAGTATATCTCACCGATGCCGTCAACAGCGGCAAGTCCGTAATGTTTGAGGCTCAGCTCGGCGCACTGCGCGATATAGATTTCGGCATCTATCCCTACACCTCGGCCTCCACCACTCTGGCTGCCTACGCGCCCATCGGCTCCGGCATTCCGCAGCTCAAGCTCGACGAGAGCATCGGCATCATGAAGGCCTACTCAAGCTGTGTCGGTGAAGGCCCGTTCACCTGTGAGATGTTCGGCGACGAGGCTCACGCACTGCGCGAGGCAGGCGGCGAGTACGGCGCCGCGACCGGCCGTCCGCGCAGAGTCGGCGGCTTTGACGTCGTTGCGTCGCGCTACGGCGCACAGATGCAGGGCTGCACCGCGATAGCGCTGACAAAGCTCGACGTTATGAGCTATATGGACAAGATACCCGTCTGCGTGGCGTATGAGCTCGACGGCAAGCGCATTGAGAACTTCCCCGGCAACATCGAGGAGCTTGAGCGCGCAAAGCCCGTTTACGAGTACCTTGAGGGCTTCAAGTGCGATATCTCCGCCTGCCGCAAGCCAGAGGATCTGCCCAAGGCCGCGCTCGACTATGTTAAATACATCGAGAAAGCAGTCGGCTGCCCGATCAAATACGTTTCAGTCAGCGCCGAGCGCTCCGGCTGCATCGAGATGTTCTGACGGGAGGGCAAGGAATGCACAATCAGCGCGTACTTGTTTTGGACTTCGGCGGTCAGTATAATCAGCTTATAGCGCGCAGAGTCCGCGAATGCAATGTCTACTGCGAGGTAAAGCCCCACAGCATGACGATAGAAGAGATCAAAGCCTACGACCCCATCGGCATCATCTTCACCGGCGGCCCGCAGAGCGTTTACGCGCCTGACTCGCCGCAGGTCGACCCGAAGATATTCGAGCTCGGCATCCCCGTGCTCGGCATCTGCTACGGCTGCCAGCTCATGGCTCATTACCTCGGAGGCGAGGTGACCGCGGCGCAGTCGGATACAGCCCGCGAATACGGCAAGACCCCGACCTTCTTTGATACCGATTGCCGCCTGTTCAAGGGTCTCCCCGCCGAGAGCGTCACATGGATGAGCCACGGCGACTACATGGCCAAGGTGCCCGAGAGCTTTCGCCTCGTCGCGCACAGCGCCGCCTGCCCGACCGTCGGTATATGCGACGAGACTCGCGGATTTTACGGCGTTCAGTTCCACCCAGAGGTAAACCACACCGAATACGGCCGGAAAATGCTGCACAATTTCCTGTACGAGGTCTGCGGCGCGAAGGGCGACTGGACGATGGGCGACTATATGCGCGCATCCATCGAGTCTATCCGCGCCAAGGTCGGCGACGGCAAGGTGCTGCTCGCGCTCTCCGGCGGCGTTGACTCGTCCGTCGCGGCGGCGCTGCTCGCAGAGGCCGTCGGCAGCCAGCTCACCTGCATTTTCGTCGACCACGGTCTCATGCGCAAGGATGAGGGAGACGAGGTCGAGGCCGCGTTTAAGAACTGGGATATAAACTTCATCCGCGTCAACGCCCGGGAACGCTTCCTCGGCAAGCTCGCCGGAGTTTCCGAGCCCGAGACAAAACGCAAGATAATAGGCGAGGAGTTTATCCGCGTTTTCGAAGATGAGGGGAAGAAGATCGGCTCTGTCGATTATCTCGCTCAGGGCACCATTTACCCCGACGTGATCGAGTCCGGCACGAATGTTGCGGCCGTCATCAAAAGCCACCACAATGTCGGCGGCCTGCCCGATTTTGTTGATTTTAAAGAGATCATCGAGCCGCTGCGCCTGCTGTTCAAGGACGAGGTGCGCGCGCTCGGCCGCGAGCTCGGCCTGCCGGAGTATCTGGTCATGCGCCAGCCGTTCCCGGGCCCGGGCC
>ERZ808240.1926-NODE-1926-length-24182-cov-10.710117_pt1 | contig 24182 bp, 17 predicted proteins | sample MGYA00521084_ERZ808240 | MGnify/ENA primary metagenome ERZ808240 (study PRJEB31516, sample SAMN03275571) | gut metagenome | biome: mammalia-associated habitat; material: feces | host: Papio cynocephalus | place: Kenya | collected 2012-08-06 ... | reverse complement strand
TGCTCATCATGAACGTCATCCTGCTGGTCTCCGGCACCTTCATGGATGTTACCCCGGCTATCTTGATCTTCACCCCGCTGTTCCTGCCCATCTGCCAGAGCTTTGGCATGAGCACCGTTCAGTTCGGTCTGATCCTGGTCTACAACCTGTGCATCGGCAACATCACCCCGCCCGTCGGCAACACTTTGTTCGTTGGTATCAAGATCGGTCGTACTAGCTTGTCAAAAGTCATGCCGTATATGCTGCTGTACTATGTGGCAATCATTCTTGGTTTGCTGCTGGTCACTTATATACCGGCAGTGTCTCTGGCACTTCCGCAACTGGCTGGCTTGCTCTGATTTGATGTGAAGCATTTTTGATTTTCTTCTCTGGTATGGAAAAAGACGACATCCGAAAATGGTGTCGTCTTTTTCTTTTGCGGAGAATATGGTATACTTGAACTGTGAGGTGATGGAGATGCGCAGGCGGACGGTGCTGGGCCTGATGGGAATGATGTTGCTGGCAGGCTGTGGGGCGAAAAAGGCTGTTGTGCCGGACTATGTACTGACCTACGCGGAAAACCAGCCGGAAGGTTATCCCACTACGCAGGGCGCACAGTATTTTGCACGTTTGGTGGAAACGCGCACCGGCGGCAAGGTGGTGGTGCAGGTGCAGTATGGAGGAGAGTACGGCACTGAGGAAGAAGTCTGGCAGCAGCTGCAGATGGGAGGCGTGGATTTTGCCCGGTTGTCACTGGCAGAGTTGACCGAAGACCTGCCCAAGCTGAATGTGCTGCAGCTGCCTTATCTTTATCAGGACGCAGACCACATGTGGCGGGTGCTGGATGGCAGCATCGGCGAGGAATTTCTGCAGGTGTTCAGCCGCCATAACCTGGTGGGACTGAGCTGGTACGACGCCGGGGCGCGCTCCTTTTACGGGCGCAGCCCCATCCGTACGCTGGAAGATTTAAAAGGCCGCACCGTCCGCGTGCAGGACTCCCAGATCGTCATTGACATGATGAAACTGCTGGGCGCAGAGCCGGTGACCTTTGCCTACAGCGATGTATATGCGGCCTTTGAGACGGGGCAGATCGACGCGGCAGAGAACAACTGGCCGTCCTATTATGCGATGAACCATTACAAGGTGGCCCGGTATTATACGCTGGATGAGCACAGCCGCGTGCCGGAGATCCAGCTTGCCAGCGGCAGAACCTGGAAAAAGCTGCCGGAGGAATACCGGCAGGTCATCCGGGCCTGCGCGCGGGAATCCGCCCTCTATGAGCGGGAACTGTGGACGGAAGAAGAACGCACTGCCCGGGAAGCGGTGCTGGCCGCAGGCTGCCAGGAAATTACCCTTTCGGATGAAGAAATGGAGCGCTTCCGGGCGCTGGTAGAGCCGCTGTATGAGCAGTACGGCGGATCGTATCTGGAGCTGGTCAGGCGCATCCAGCAGGAATAAGGCAAATAAAACAAGCCCATGCATAGGTGAATGCCTGTGCATGGGCTTGTCTGCTGCTTTGAGAACGGTTACACCATGGCCATCACAGCAAGGATGCTCTGCCAGCTCTTGCTCTGTGCGGTCTGGGCCGGGCGGGGACGCTGGATGGAAGCCGGGCGCGCCGGGGCGGAGGAAACAGCCGGGCGGAAGAAGATGCTGGTCGTTGTGCCGGCTTGCCACTGGGCGGCGAGTGCAGCGGCCTGCGGGTCTGCCTGCAGGGTACGGCGCTCTGCACCGGCCAGAGAATCTGCCAGCCCGTAGAGAATGGCAGCGACCGGCAGGCAGGGAGCGGCCTCCGTGCTCCAGTAAGACCAGTGTGCTCCGGCACCCACAAAGCTGTCCACCGTGATCTGTGCACCACTGCGGGCATCCTGCGGGCAGCGGCCATCGCAGCGGGTGCCGATGCATTTGGAAAGCTCGGCTACAATGCGGTCTGTGCGGGCGGCATCCACGCGGTCCTCCCGGCAGTAGGCGCGGAAGTCCGTTTCATCCAGAAGGGTATCGGCGCTGGAAGGAAAGCGGCCCGTCAGCTGTCCGTCAGCATTGTGGCACTGCAGCCACCCTTTGCGGAACAGCTGGAAGTTCAGGCAGCGGCGGCCCATGGTGGAATAGCACAGGATGGAGTCCCGCTCGCCGGGCATCTGCTTGAGCAGAAGGTAAGCGTCATTGCCGCAGGTATCCTGCAGGCGGACGGCAAGCAGAAGCCGGGCACCGGGGTGCAGGGCAGACATGGCGTTGTGCATGGCCTGAAAATAACGGTTCGCATCCATAATGATCTTCCTCCATGAGCATGAACGACAGCAAGTGGTTGTTTTGAAACGGAGAAACGGGGGACATCGGCCGGATTCCTCAGATGATTACGCTCTCAAGTTTTATTGTCTGAACGTATTATAGCACAACAAAACTAAAAAAACAACTATAAGTTTGCCAAAAATGAAAAATTTGATAAAATTCGACGACACAGGCAGTGAACGCCCCGCAATATGGTTGTAAAAATACAAGCTGGTTGTAAAAAAGAACCCGCAGGCCGGAGCACGTGGCTCTGGCCTGCGGGTCAGGATCAGAATAAAATCAGTCGCCCAGTTCCCGGATCTCGTTCTGGATCAGCCGCCCGGCGGCGCGGGCCAGCTGATCCATGCCGCGGATGCGGGCCATGTTCTTGCCGTAAATCTGTGCGGCCGCCCCGGCAGAACTGTCCTCGCCCATAAAGACGGCGGATACCCGGATGCCCTGCCGCTGCAGGACACGCACCTGGGCAGCCGTGTCGGCCACTCCGGCAGCATCCTCATACTCGCGGCCCAGCGGATTTTCGGGGGAAGGCGGAATACGGCGGCTGTCGTTGGGGGAGGCATCCGTCAGCACGATAAGCAGGTGGCGCGGTGCGGGGCCGGGGTCAGACTGGATGAGGTCGCCTGCAGCCCGCAGGGCCAGGCCGTCCCGGTTCCAGCCGGAAGCAAAGTAACGGTTGATGTTCTGGCCGCTCTTGTCGGCAAAGCGTTTCAAAACCCGCAGCACGGTATAGCCGCGCAGGCTGCTGAAGCTGCTTACCCGCACCGGGATGCCGCAGTTGGCCAGGCTTTCGGCCAGGATGGAGCCCTGCGCGGCCAGCACTTCCTGGCAGTGCAGGCGGGAGGCAGAGGCATCCAGCAGCAGGTCCACCGTGAATGAGGGCTGGTTTTCTTCTTCGGCGCACAAAAAGACCCGGCTGTCGTTCAACAGCGGGGCACGCCACACCCGCCCGGGATTCAGGTTGCCGCTGCGGGCGATGCGCGCATTGGGCTGCTGGTGCACGAGGATGCAGTTCCGGATCTGTTCGGTCAGCCGCAGCACAACACTGCGGTGCAGCTCCCGGTTTTTGGCATAATAGGCACGGTTGCGGTCTGCCTGCAGTTCTGCCTGCTCGGCCAGATGCTTTGCCTCTGGGGTGGGGGCCTGCTCCGGGCTGGGCACACCGGCGCTGAACCACAGGTGGCAGCCCAGATGATCCCCAACGCACAGTTCCTGTTCGGCCTTGCGCAGGCGCTCCGGCGGATAGATCGACCGCCCGAAGCAGCTCTCGATGTAGGCACGGTCTTCCGCTGCATTCTGTTTCAGGGTGATATGGGCTCGGCGCTTGTCCACCTGCAGGCCGCTGCCGGCAGCATCCACGGAGTTGGAATGTTCCACTGTGACCCGGTCGGTTTTGATCATCTGGGTGGGCAGGGCCTTGGTGGCCAAAGAGGCCAGCAGGCCTTCCAGATGCAGGTGTAAAGCGGCCTTCTGATGGATCTGGCCATCGAACAGGTTGAACTTCTGATAGAGGGCCAGAACAGAAATTTTCAGCTGTTCCGGGGCAGGGGGCTCCTGCACGGCCAGCGCGGTAAACAGGCCGGATTCATACGGCGTCATTACCGGCAGGTTCCGGCCCAGCACACTGCGCCAGCGCGCTGCCTGCATGGTGTACACCAGCTGGTTCTTTGCCATCCACTCCTGGCGGGAAAGCTTGTACTGAATGGCAAAAAAGTAATCCGCATGGGCGTATCGCAGTGCTTCCAGCACCGGGCGGCGCGGCAGCTCCAGCTGGTAGGCGGCACTTTCCAGATACAGCCAGGTCAGATCGTCCAGCATGGGCTGGCGAACATCGCCCTCCCAGCTGTCAAATACGCTGCGCACCAGGGAATCTCCGTAATATTTGTGCACCAGGCCGACGATACAGTTCATGTAAAAGTCAATGGTGCCGTCGGTGTTGCGCGCCAGGAACAGCGGCTCAAAGCCATAGGCCCCTGCAGCAGCCCAGACCTGATTGGCTGCGCGCCGCTCCTGCGCGGTGTAGCTCTGCGCTTCCATCAGTCAAACAGCCGGGCTGCGTCCAGCTTTGCCGGGATGCGGGCTGCAATGACGTCCCGGATCAGGCCCTGCTCGTAGCTGTCAAAGGCTTTGTTGGTAATGCCCATATCCAGCGCAGCCTGTGCGGGAATGCCGCGCCGGATCAGGCGCAGGGCATCCAGCATGCCGCGCAGATCCAGAGCCTTGGTGGAGATCTCAGCACTATCGCACTTTTTCTGCAGGTCGAGGAACAGCAGGGCAAACTGGTGCACATATTTATTTGCGAGATCCGGGAACTGCGCTTTCAGCAGTTTTTCCAGATTGTCCTGTGTGATGGTAGGCATCTGGATGACCACAAAGCGGGAGGTAAGGGCCTCATTCAGTTCACGGGTGCCCGCATAGCCATAGTTCATCGTGGCAATGAAGCGGGTCTCTTCCGCCAGAGGAATGCGCTCATAGCCGGGCACATCAATGGCCCGGCGGAAGTCCAGCACAGCATGCAGCACAGCCAGTGCCTCGTTTTTGGCCATGTTGATCTCGTCCAGCACGCCAAAGCCGCCGTACTGTGCACAGCGGTACACCGGGCCGGGCCGGAATACCACCTTGCCGTCTGCAAAGGTATCCATGCCAATGAGAGAAGCTGCGTCCATGTTCACGTGGAAGGAGATGTCCCACGCGGGGCGGCCAAAGGCGGCGGAAAGATTTTCCGCCAGCACATTTTTGCCGGTGGCCTTGCCGCCGGCCAGCAGCAGGTTTTCGCCGCAGAGCACAGCGGCCAGTGCCTGCTCCCAGACATCGTTTCCGTAATAAGTAAAGGCAGAGGCAGGAATGCGCAGGCGCAGGGCTTCCGGCAGCGGATGGGCACTGCGGTATTCCTGCACAGCATCCAGCAGGGAAGCGTTGACCCCCTCCTGCCGCAGGGTTTCAAGGATATCAGACATTTGTACAAACACCTCGATTTTGTGCCGGTTGGTGTTGCAAAACCGGCTGCTCAGCCCTATCATAGCACAATCGGGGAAATTTGTGTAGGGGCGGAGTGCGCAAAGAAAGCGTAAAAAGAACAAGCCGAACCTCCCATTTAAAAACAGGAAGCCCGGCTTGCAGTGATAACTATCGTTCGGGGAAAAGCGCTTTATTCCGCTACATCCTCGAACTGGCTGTTGTACAGGTCAGCGTAGAAGCCGCCGGCCTCAATGAGCTGGTCGTGGGTGCCCTGCTCCACGATGTCGCCATCCCGCATGACCAGAATAAGGTCTGCATCCTTGATGGTGGAGAGGCGATGTGCAATGACGAAGCTGGTGCGGCCCTCCATCAGGCGGTCCATTGCGGTCTGGATACGCTGCTCGGTACGGGTATCCACGCTGCTGGTGGCTTCGTCCAGGATCAGGATACGGTTGTCCGCCAGAATGGTGCGTGCGATGGTGAGCAGCTGCTTCTGGCCCTGGCTGACGTTGGAAGCATCTTCGTTCAGCTCCATCTGATAACCGCCGGGCAGAGTGCGGATGAAGTGGTCTGCATTGGCAGCCTTTGCGGCGGCGATGACCTCTTCATCGGTGGCGTCCAGACGGCCATAGCGGATGTTCTCCATGATAGTACCCTTGAACAGCCAGGTATCCTGCAGCACCATGCCAAAGCCCTCGCGCAGAGCGCTGCGGTCAAAGTCACGCACATCGTGGCCGTTCAGGGTGATGGAACCGGAGTCCACATCGTAGAAGCGCATCAGCAGCTTGACCATGGTGGTCTTGCCGGCACCGGTGGGGCCGACGATGGCCACTTTCTGGCCGGGCTGCACATTGCAGCTGAAATCATGGATGATGGTCTTTTCCGGCGTGTAGCCGAATTTGACGTGGTCAAAGGTGACCTGACCGTTGATGCAGGCCGGGTCTGCCCGGCGGGCGGGGTCTGCTTTCTGGTCCTCTTCTGCTTCGTTCAGGAACTCAAACACGCGTTCAGCGGCAGCGGCCATGCTCTGCAGCATGTTGGATACCTGCGAGAGCTGCTGGATGGGCTGGGTGAAGTTCTTGACGTACTGGATGAAGGCCTGAATGTCGCCGATGGTGATGGTGCCGTTGGCGGCAAAAATGCTGCCGACGATGGCCACGGCCACGTAGCCCAGGTTGCCTACAAAGTTCATGATGGGCTGCATCAGACCGGAGAGGAACTGGCTCTTCCAGGCGGATTCATAGAGCTTATCGTTGGCGGCGTTGAAGTCAGCCAGCACCACAGCTTCCCGGTTGAAGGCCTTGATCACGTTGTGGCCGGAGTAGACCTCTTCCACCTGGCCGTTGACTACGCCCAGTGTGGCCTGCTGGGCCTTGAAGTACTTCTGGCTGAACCTGACCACGATCAGCACCAGTGCCAGCGACACCGGCAGGATCAGCAGGGCGATGAGGGTCATTTTGGGGCTGATGGACAGCATCATGATCAGCACGCCAATCATGGTGGTCACGCTGGTGATGAGCTGGGTAATGCTCTGGTTCAGGCTCTGGCCCAGGGTATCCACATCGTTCGTGATGCGGGAGAGCACCTCGCCGACGGTACGCTTTTCAAAGTAAGCGAGGGGCAGGCGGTTGATCTTTTCGCTGATCTGGCGGCGGAAGTCATAGCAGACTTTCTGCGAAAGGCCGGTCATCAGCCAGCCCTGAATGAAGCTGAACGCGCTGCTCAGCAGATACATGCCCAGCAGGAACAGCAGGATCTTGCCGATGTAGGCGAAATCAATGCTGCCGGTGCCGCGCAGCTTGGCGATCCAGCCGGTGGCAAGGGCGGTGGTGGCTTTGGCCAGCACCTTGGGGCCGGCAATGTTGAAGATGGTGGACAGAATGGCAAAGACGATGGCCGTGATGAGCGGCAGCTTGTAGTGGCTCATGGTGCGCAGGAGCTGCCGCAGCGTGCCTTTGAAATCCTTGGCGCGTTCGGTCGTAGGACGTCCGGGTCTTGGCATATCACTCACCCTCCTTTTCCGTATTCAGATGTTCGAGGTCGAGTTCCTTCTGGCTCAGCTGGCTGCGTGCAATCTCCTGGTATTCGGGGCAGTTGGCCATCAGCTGGGCATGGGTGCCCTTGCCGACCAGGCGGCCTTCGTCCAGCACCAGGATCTGGTTGGCGTGCAGCACGGTGGAGATGCGCTGTGCCACAATGATGACGGTGGCGTTGTCGGTCTGGCTCTTCAGCGCGCGGCGCAGCGCCACATCCGTTTTGTAGTCGAGGGCAGAGAAGCTGTCATCGAACAGATAGATGCGGGGATTTTTGGCGATGGCGCGTGCGATGGAAAGGCGCTGCTTCTGACCGCCGGAAACATTGGAGCCGCCCTGTGCAATGGGGCTCTCATAGCCTTCGGGCTTGGCATCAATGAATTCCGTGGCCTGTGCAATGGAGGCAGCCTTGTGGACATCCTCATCCGTGATGTGGTCGCCGCCGAATTTCAGGTTGCTCTCAATCGTGCCGCTGAACAGCACGCCCTTCTGCGGGACATAGCCCAACAAATCGTGCAGCTGGGCCTGCGGCATTTCGCGCACATCGATGCCGTCCACGGTCACGCTGCCGCCGGTCACATCATAAAAGCGGGGAATAAGGTTGAGCAGGGTGGATTTGCCGCAGCCGGTGGAGCCGATGATGGCGGTCGTCTCGCCGGGCTTGGCCGTAAAGCTGATGTGCTCCAGTGCATCGCTGTCAGCCCCCGGGAAGCGGAAGCTCACATCGTGGAACTCCACAACGCCCTTCCAGTCCTTATGGGCTGCAGCAGCCTGTGCGGTGCTTTCATCCGGGTCGTGGATGGTTGCCTGGGTGCGGATGACCTCGTCAATACGGTCAGCCGCCACACCGGCGCGGGGCAGCATGACGGCCACCATGGCCAGCATCAGGAAAGACATGACGATCTGCATCGTGTAGGTGATGAATGCGATCATTTCGCCCACCTGCATCGTGCCGGTATCCATGGCTTTGCCGCCGAACCAGACAATGAGCAGGCTGGTGCCGTTCATGATCAGGGTCATAAACGGCATCATAGCCACCATGGCGCGGTTGGTGAACAGCTGAGTGCCCATCAGGTCCTTGTTGGCCTTGTCAAAGCGCTTTTCCTCAAAGGATTCGCGGCTGAAAGCGCGCACCGGCATGATGCCGGTCAGAATCTCGCGGCTGACCAGGTTCAGGCGGTCCACCAACTGCTGCATGACCTTGAATTTGGGCATGGCAACATTCATCAGGAAGATGATGAGCAGCAGCAGAACGGCCACGTCCAGCACGATGATCCAGGAAAGGCCGGTGCTGCTGCCCAGCACATGCAGCACGCCGCCAATGCCCAGGATGGGCGCATAGGCCACCATGCGCAGCAGCATGACGCAGACGAACTGCACCTGCTGGATATCATTGGTGGTGCGGGTGATGAGGGATGCCGTGGAAAAGTTCTCGATCTCCGCGTTGGAGAAGTGGATGACGGAGGAGAAGGTCTCGCGGCGCAGGTCGCGGCCAATGGCTGCGGACACGCGGGAGGCCAGGAAGCCGACCGCGATGGATACGGCCACCATCAGCAGGGTGAGGCCCAGCATCTGGCCGCCCACCCGGAACAGATACCGCATCTGCACATCGTGGGCGATGCCCTGGGCCTCATATTCCAGCCCTACCAGCAGCATGGACTGGCTGGTCAGGTTGTCCACGACCATCTGATCCAGATCACCAAGAGCACTGGTCAGCTGCTGCTGAATGGCTGCGCGGTCGAAACCGGGCAGCTGGGCCATCATGGCAAACTGGGTGCAGGCGGCATCCAGATCGTCAGCGGTCGGGGCGACCGTTTCCGTTTCACTGTCGCTGCTCGAAGAAGAAGCGGCCTGCATCTCGGACAGGCCGGTCATACCCATTGCGCTCTGCCCGGCAGGGGCGTTGGCATTCTGTGCGGCTGCCATATACAGCACGATGTCCGGCACCGTAATGGCGTTCTCCAGCTGGGTGCGCTCCTCTGCAGTCAGGCTGCTGCGGAGTTTCAGAACGCCGTCGTCCTGAAGATAATATTCGTAGGCGTTCTGAAGCGCTTCGGCGTCCTCTTCGCTCATCAGCAGCGAGAGGGCGTCCAGTGTGCTCTGGCGCAGTGTTTCCGGCAGAGGGCTTTCAATGCCGCCCTGCTGGATGCCGGTATCCACGATCTTGCTGGTGTAGTCCGGCAGTGAAAGGTCACAGTAGGCCTGCACGAACAGCAGCGCGAATACCACAAGGCAGACGGCCCAGTGGCGGGCCAGCTGCTTAAAGATCTTCGTCATGGTTCGGTTCTCCCTTCAGTTCAGATTTACGGGCTTCGTTTTCCGCGAGAATGGCATCCATCAGTGCACCGCGCAGGGCGTTCATCTGCTGTACCTGCTCCGGCGTCAGCCGGGCCAGGATGCAGGTGAAGTAGTCGTTCAGCGCAGTTTCGCATTCCCGGCTGGCGGCAAGCCCCTTCGGGGTCACCCGCACCAGCGTTTTGCGGCGGTCAGCCGGGTCAGCTTCGCGCGCGATCAGCCCGTCCTGCTCCATCATGCGCAGCCCGCGTGAGATGGCGGGCATGGGCTGATGGAATTCCCGCGCGAGGTCAGAGACGTATACCGCATCGTCCTGCCCATGGCTGTGGATGCAGCCGATGATGCTTTCCAGCATGGGAAAGTGGCACTTGGGGCAGCCCGCCAGCGCGGACCGCATCCCGAACTTGGCCGCCTGACTCAGCCGGCCGATGTAGTGGCATACCCCGTGGAAACTCAGCGTGTTTTCCTGAGACACAAAAATCCTCCTTGCGAAATGGTTACTGCTTGTTAATGATTAACGAGTGTTAAGTATTAACGCCTGCTCATAGTATACCCAAAATGCAGAAAATGCAAGCAGATTTCAGATTGTTCAGCAAAAGTTCATAATCTACCCGGGAGTCCCTCCGGCGGATGAACCGGCGCACGCCCGCATAGAATGGAACCAATGCCGGGCGGGAGGTGCGGGAAATGCGGGAAGGACTGGCTCTGGTGCTGCAGGTGTTCGGCGGTCTGGCGCTGTTTTTGATGGGCATGGAGGGCATGAGTGCGGCCCTGCAGCGCACGGCAGGCCTGCGGATGAAGCGCCTGCTGCAGGCGGCGGCCGGCGGCCCGCTGCGTGCGGTGCTGACCGGCGTGCTGGTCACGGCCGTGTTGCAGAGCAGCTCGGCGGTCACGGTGCTGGTATTGGGGTTTGTCAGTGCGGGCCTGCTGGAACTGCCGCAGGCCATTGCGGTCATCTTTGGGGCCAACATCGGCACCACGGTCACAGCCCAGCTGCTGGCCTTCCGGCTGGAAGACTGGGTGGGGCTGATCTTGTTTGCAGGCTTTTTCCTGCAGTTTGCCGGGCAGGGCAAGGTACGCACAGTGGGCAGCGGAGTGTTCTGCTTTGGCCTGTTATTTGAAGGAATCACGGTCATGAGCGGTGCTCTGCAGCCGTTGACGGAGCACCCGGCGGTGCAGCATGGACTGCAGCAGGTGAGCGGCAAGCCGGCGCTGGGCGTTTTGCTGGGCCTCGGCATGACCCTGACGGTGCAGAGCAGTTCCGCCACGATCGCTGTGCTGCAAAAGGTAGCCAGTCAGCCCGGGCCGGACGGCGTACACAGCCTGCTGGGGCTGGCCGGGGCGCTGCCGGTGCTATTGGGGGATAACATTGGCACTACCATTACGGCGGTGCTGGCCGCCATCGGGCAAAGCAGAGATACGAAACGGGTGGCAGCAGCGCACTGCTGCTTCAATCTGTCCGGGACGGTGGTGTTCTGCGCCGCACTGCCGTGGTTTGTGCAGGCAGTGCAATGGCTCTCCCCCAAAGGGGAGGAGCTGGATGTCATCGCCCGGCAGATCGCCAACGCCCACACTCTGTTCAACGTGAGCTGCACGCTGTTATGGCTGCCGCTGCTGCCCTGGATGGTACGGCTGGTCAGGGCGCTTGTGCCCGAAAAAATGTCCTGTGAAAAATGACCAAATGCCAGAAAATGGATTTGTGCAGAATGCAAAAATGGTTTGCATATGCTAACATGCAAAAAATGCAGGCGAAAAGCCGGAATTAAACGTTTTCGGAAAGATTTCGCTGTTGAAAACAGGCAGGCGCTATGATATACTGAATTTGTGCGGCAACTGCGAACCGTTCTGATAAAAATCGCAGCAGAAAGACAAAACGGAGCGTGGCCTCTGTGCAGGGACCTGCGCTTTGTGAAAATAACGGAGAAGATCCGAAACATCTGCCGGATTGGGGCGGAGAAGAAGGTAAAACGTTATGAGAGATATCATTCAGGAATCCATTGCGCAGGTGCGCCGGTTCCACCGGGATCGGCGGCGGTACATCGCCGTCCTGCTGGTGCTGGCATTTTCCATCACGCTGTTCGTCAACTGGCAGCTGCACGGTGTCGGCATTTCCATGACGGCAGGGTATCAGTGCGGCATGGAAGAGCATGAACACACCGCAGACTGCTATGAAAAGGTGCTGACCTGCGGCTATGTGGAGGGAGAACCCGAGGACTGGAATGCCACGCCCTGCCCGGATGACCGGGAGCTGGATGCCGGTTTCGGTGTGGATGCTGAGGTGTCAGACGAGCAGGAATACGAAGAGCAGACGGTGACCGAGATCGTGGAAGAACCCCATGTCCATACGGACGACTGCTATGAAGAGCGAACGGTTCTGACCTGCCAGGAAGAAGAGCATGTGCACGACGATGACTGCTTTGACCCGGAGACCAATGAGCTGATCTGCGATAAGTTTGAGCACACGCACGATGACAGCTGTTATACTGTGGAGCGTGAGCTGGTGTGCGGGCTGGAAGAAGGCGAACTGGTAGAGACTCCGGTGGAGACGACGGTCCTGGTGCCGGTGAGCAAACCGGTGGTGACCACCATCCCGGAGAGTGAGCCCAGCGTGGCAGACACTGCACCCATCCATCATCATACGGATGCCTGCTATACCGAAGTGCTCACCTGCACAAAGCCGGAGCATCACCACACGGTGGAGTGCCTGTCGGACCCGCTGGAAGATGTAGAGGATGAGACCGAATGGCTGGCCAAAACGGATACGAATCTGACCGGTGCCTGGCCGGAGGACCTGATCGCGGTGGCAAAATCGCAGCTGGGCTATGAGGAAAGCGTTAAGAACTTCCAGCTGGATACGGACGACGGCGTTACCCTGCGGGGCTACTCCCGTTATGGCGCGTGGTACGGCAACAAGTACGGCGAGTGGGACGTGATGTTCCTTTCGTACTGCCTGCACTATGCTGGTGTGCCGCAGACGGTGGTGCCCCAGCGCGCGGGCGTGCTGGCCCTGCGCAGTGACTTGCGGGACTCTGCATACCTGCAGGCAGCAGACGGCAGCACGGCCCAGCCCGGCGATATCGTTATCTATAACACGACCGTTACCGAGACGGTGGCGCAGGGCGATTCGTTCGATGCCGCTCTCAGTGACAGCACGGCCGATGTGGAGACGGGTTTTGACGATCCCTACGGCATTGCACTGTACAGCGCGGATGCTGCAGAGGACGCGGATACAGTAAAGGCAGGCCAGACCGCTACAGTTGATACCGCAACGCGGCAGGTGGCCATTGAGACAGTGGGCATCGTGACAGAGGTAGACGAGCAGGCTGGCACCCTGACCGTGATCTCTGGTGACGTGAGCGGCAAGGTGGCTGAGGTGCAGCTGACCGCTGCAGATGTAACGGATGTGTTTGACCTGAACAAGGCCTATGCGGAGCAGCGGACAGACAGCAGCAAAACAGAAAGTACGACCGGTGACAGCAATCTGGAGACCGGCGATGGCTTCGGTGCTGTCATCAACTGGGTCGGCAAAACACCGGCGGAGGCCTCTGAGGCAGCAGTGCTTGCGCTGGTAGAAGGCGAAGTTGAACTGAAAGATGACTGGATCACGAATGTTACCTTCAATACCAAAATCAACGATGTCTGGACGCCAATCAAAGGCAATGAAGTGACTGCCGGCGAGAATGTGCAGTTTGCCATCCGGTACAAGCTGCCGGAAAATGTGCTGGGCAACGGCAAGGGCGATACACTGTACTACCAGCTGCCAATGACGGTTCCGGAGACGCAGACCGGTGATATCAAAGAGCTGGATGGCACGGTCGTGGGCAAGTACACGATCGACACGGACGGTATGGTGCACCTCAAGTTTACCGAGGCCAAGTACACCAGCGGTGCAGAGTTTGAGGGCACCTTTGCATTCACCAAGACGCTGCAGTACGCGGAAAACAGTGAGAGCAACAAGGTTACCTTTAAGAATGAATATACGTTGGAAGTGAAAAAGCCGAATCCGGATCTGAATGTGAAAAAGGCATTCAATGGTACGGCCATTACGACCAATGCGGATGGCAGCGTGCGGCTGAATTACAAGGTTACGGTTTCCACGGTCAATGGAACAGAGAAAAACGTCACGATTGTGGATAAAGTGAATGAGGGTGGAACGGATGGCGGACGCTATAAGATCCTTGGCCGGTATGACACCAGTACCATCGTCCTGCAAAAGAAAACGGCCACCGGCACAGAAACCATCGATCTGAGCACGCTGGGCAAGAACTACAGCCTGGTGACCGGAACTGAGGACTGGATGGATTCCATCACGATTAAAGAACTCCCGGCACTGAAAGCAGGAGAAAGCTACATTTTATCCTACAGCGTCGATGTTCCCAACAGCTCCTTTGGAACGGCTGAAACGAACCCGCAGGGAAAAGGCCAGTTCCGGAACCATGCATTTGCATCTTCGGGTACATTGGAACGCAATGATTGGGAAAAAATCACGATGGACCGTCCGGTGCTCAGCAAAAAGCCAGAGCTGGACCGGACGACCGGCCTTATCAAATGGACGATCACGGTGCAGACGCCGCATTCCTATATCAACGGAAACTTCTGGAACGGCTGGAAGATCCAGGATGTTCTGGGCGACCCGGTGCCGGAAGGCGTGGAAGTGGTTGGAAATGTGACCATCACCGGCTCGAGAACAGTCACGGTGGATGGAAAGCAGTTTATGAAGGATGGATACCAGTTCGATGCAAATAAGCAGGACGGCCCGGGCGGCAGCAACAGCTACACGATCATACTGTACACCACCACCCCGAAAAACGGCGGCAAGGTGGTGAATACGGCAAAACTGGTCAAGGACGACCGGGAGTATACGGCAGATGCCGATATTTCTGTTGGTACCGGAGACTGGCAGATCCATAAGACCCATGTCAGCACGGCAAAGGATACGGCGCTCTGGAACATCAGTGCGGACAATGCCACGGGTGCAGACCAATTTACACTGACGGATACCATTGGCAATGCGGCGGATAAGGTGACCGGGCAGGTATATGCCGGCACCCACTATGCGTATGCTGCCGAGCTGCAGTCGGCCATAGAGGCGGGCCTTACCCTCACCCTGCGCAGCGGCAAAACCATGACGTATGCAGAGGCTGCGGCCGGGAACTGCCTGACGATCCAGTATCGCAGCAGAACGGGCGGTGCCGTGAATGCAGGGGACAGCACAACACCGGTAGTCCGGTTTTCCATCACCGTAAACAAGAGCGATGATCCGGTGCGTGTCATTGCAGTAAACGGCGTCCCGACGCATGAAGACCGTGCCAAAACGCCCGGCGGGGATACCTGGGTGTACACCAACACGGCCAGTGTGAACGGCGTTTCGTCGTCGGCAGAAGATGAGTATCGTTGCTATAAAACCTTTGAGAAACTGGTTTCCACAAATGGAAAAGATGGTGATTATCAATCCGGCATCGTAGAAGTGGACAAGAGCAAGGTGTCTGGCGGCAATCTGCACTATCAGCTGGTGCTGAGCAATGCGGAAGAAGAAAGCGCGGATATCGTGATCACGGATACCCTGCCGGAAGGTGTGACGTATGATGGAAAGCATGCCACGCTGACCATTGATAACGGCACTGCTGTTAAGGCAAAGGCTGGCACAGATTTTACGGCAGACTACAACGCCGCAACGCGGGAACTCAAACTGGTCATCCAAAATTATAATAAGGACAGCACCAGCCACACGATGAAAATCCACTACCAGGTCTACATCAAGGACGATGACCGCTGGAACGACCTTTCCACGTCGCAGGTGTCCTATCTGAACACAGCTTCCTGGGGCGAGCTGAACGCTTCTACCCGTACAGATGTGAAGCAGGATGTGAAGAGCCTGAACAAGTCCGGCACGCTGAACGGAAACACGGCAACGTATCAGGTCGTCATCAACCCGACGGGTGCGGATCTGGCACCGGGGCAGGAGAAGATCACCCTGAAAGATACCGTCAAGGCGAGCAATGCTGGTGCGCAGGTATACGGCAGACTGAGCAGTGTCAAACTTTATTACTATGCCTATGACAGTGCGAACGGTGTACATCCGGGCAATGAGGTTGCAGGCAACCTTTATCAGATCAAGACACCTTCCGGTACCAACTGGCTGGAAATGGAGATCCCCAATAAGACCGCGCTGATCCTTACTTACGAGTGTGAGGTGCAGAAAGGCGCTGCTGCGGCAGATTTTACCGTGACGAACACGGTAGAACTGGTGGGAATCTACAAAACTGATTATAAAGATATCACCTATACCGTAACGAGCAGCGCCACGGTCAGCCAGAGCCTGGTAACTTTGCGCAAAAAGGATGTTTACAGCGGTGCGCCGCTGGCCGGTGCAACGTTCAAAATCGAAAAATATTTGAACGGAAGCTGGGTGGATGCAGGCATTGCGGATCAGACTACGGGCAGCGATGGTTTGATCACAATCAAGATATCGGACGATGCTGGCAGCCTGCATGTTGATACGCTTTACCGTTTTGTGGAAACGCAGGCTCCTACGGATTATCTCACAGATACCACGCCGCACTATGTTCTGCCCTATGATCCCTATGGAACGCACAGCACCCCGCAGGCGGCCTTTGAGGCAGCAACGGGCGCAGCTGCCGGTACGGCCAGTGTGAAGGACAACGATGGAAACACCATCGAACTGAAAGATGTGACGGCTGCTGCCACCGGCAAAACCACGCAGTTTGAGGTGGCCAATACCTCCAGCAAGCTTACCGTTACAAAACTGTGGCTGGACCAGAGCACCAACAAACCCGTCGAACCGCAGGCAGAAAGCATTGAGGTTGTGCTTTACCAGTATACGGGCAATGCCGAAGCAAAGAAGGAAATCGACAGAATCCACTTGAATCAGGACAATGGTTGGACGTATACTTGGTCTGGCGACAAGGTGCCGCTGGTTGACAGGGACGGCAACCCGTATCACTATCTGGTGGAGGAGCTCACCACAGGGAACTGGAATGTGGTCTATGATAACAACGGCATCCAGACCGGTGAAGTGACCGTCATCAACCGCGTATATACCGGTTTCGAACTTCCCTCCACCGGCGGCAGCGGTACCCGGCCCTTTGCGCTCGCAGGCGGGGCACTGATGGGCGGTGCAGCACTGCTGCTGTTCCGCAAGCGCCGGAAACGGGACGAAAAAGGAGTGTGAGCAGCACATGAAGCAGAAAATCGGCAAGATCCTGATGGTGGTCGGCGCACTGCTGATCCTGGGAGCGCTGGGCCTGATGGCCTATAATCAGTGGGATGCCTCACGGGCGGACAAGGCCTCGCAGGATGCGCTGGACAAGCTGGAAGAGACTCTGACAGTGACCATCGAGGAGAACAACAAGGCCGAAAGCATGGCGTCCCAGCAGGAGCTGGACCCGGAACGGGAAATGACCGAGACCGAGATCGACGGCTGGAAGTACATCGGGTATCTGTCCATCCCGTCCATCGGATTGGAACTGCCGGTGATGAGTGAGTGGAGCTATGCGGGTCTGAAGGTGGCTCCGGGCCGCTACAGCGGCTCTACGTATGCGGACAACATGGTGGTCTGTGCCCACAACTACGCCAAGCATTTCAGCTCCATCAAGTGGCTGCAGGCGGGCGCGGAGGTGCACTTTACCGACATAGACGGGATGCGCTGGAGCTATGAGGTGGACAACGTGGAGAACCTGCAGCCCACCCAGATCGAAAAAATGACCACGGTGACAGAAGATGACAATTGGGATCTGACCCTGTTCACCTGCACCACCGGCGGCAGCGCCCGCTGTGCGGTGCGCTGTGTGCGCACGGCTTATCCTACCGCTGCGGCGGATCTCGCGGCGTAAAGCTTATCCCCAAAAAATCAAAGGCACCCGGCAGCGTTCTCTGCTGCCGGGTGCCTTTTTTGCACGAAAAAGCGGGGCCGCCGCACGATCTCTCGTACAGCAGCCCCGCCTGGAATGCAGGAATCTCTTAGTGGGTGGTACCCATGTTCACGGCAATGTCGGTATCGTTCTCCACGATAGCCTCCACAGCCTTTTCCAGGCCGCGGGCGATCTGGTGCAGATCCATGCTGGGGGTGCCCAGCGGCTTATTCACGACCTGCTCCATGGCGTACGGCACATGGATGAAGCCGCCGCGGATGCCGGGGAACTTCTTATCGATGAGGTACAGCAGGGTGTACATCAGATAGTTGCAGACGTAGGAGCCAGCAGTGTAGGAGAGGGCGGAGGGGATGCCTGCGTCCCTGATCTTCTGCACCATGGCCTTGACCGGCAGGGAGGTGAAGTAGGCGGTCTCGCCATCCTCCTGAATGGTCACGTCCACGGGCTGATAGCCTGCATTGTCCGGAATGCGGCCGTCCATGATGTTGATGGCGACCTTTTCCGGGGTGATGGCGGAGCGGCCGCCTGCCTGGCCGATGCAGATGACCACATCGGGCTTGTTGGCATTGATGGCAGCTTCCAGCACCTCACCGGCGCGGATAAACTCGGTGGGCACTTCCTGCTTGACGATCTCGGCACCGGCGATGGTGTCGGGCAGCAGCTTGACCGCCTCAAAAGCGGGGTTGACGGACTCGCCGCCAAACGGGTCAAAACCAGTGATCAGAATTTTCATGGAGAATAGACCTCTTTTCTCAGATATAAATGGATGGCTCCAGCACTGTGAGCTGCCCGTGATCCATGATCATACGGTTGTCCACATAGATGGTGGGGTCATGCGTGACAAGATCATAGTGGCCGGAAGCATCCTGCTGGCCGCCCAGGGCGATGTTGCGGCCGAACCCGATGTGGAAGGTGCCATAGGTGGATTCATCCTCAATGTAGCAGTTGCCATCGCAGTGCGAGTGGGTGTTCAGCCCGATGCCGAACTCCGCCGCGACCACCATATCCTCCGGGTCACGGAAGCGGCGCAGGAATTCCTTCAGCCGCCGCCCGCTTTCGTTGTCCTCAATGTCCACGATGCGGCCATGCCGCAGCTCCACCCGCACCGGGCTGGATACCACGCCGATGTAGCCCATGGAACCATCCAGGATCAGGGTGCCGTTGGTCTCGGTCTCCACCGGGGCCACATACACCTCGACACTGGCGGAAGCAAGGCCTTTGCCATCGTGGCAGCAGCCGTTGAAGAAACCGGGCACACGCCCCTCAATGGTAAAGTCCAGATCAGTGCCCAGCTCGGTGGTCACGTGGATGTGGCTGGCATTCTGATAGCAGTTCATGATGATGCTGGCCATAATGCGGCTCTTGGGCAGGCTCATGTTCAGAAAATCGTAGGAGAGCAGAGACTGCCCGTTGTTCGTGCTCAGCGGCAGGGAAAGGAAGCGGTTCTTCCGCGCGATGACCCGTTTGACCGCGCGGGTCGTGATCAGCGAATATTCGGTAGCGCCGATCACGGCATTGTAGGGGTCAAAGGCATCCTCCCGGTCGTCGAAATACCGTCCGACCTGTTCATGCAGGTCGTCCAGCAGCAGCACATCGGCAAAGCCGCCAATGGCTTCAGCAGCGGCACGCATGGCCTCGACCTCGGCCTCGTAGTTCTGACTGGATACAATGAGGAGATGTTCCCGTGCGCGGAGGCGGACCCAGTCGCGGATGATGATCTCCGCTCCGTGCTGAATAGACTGTTTCATGCAATCACTCGATCTAATTGTAAAACTGGAATCACTTCAGGAGGATCATCATAACGATCTGAACGACGATCATGATGATGGCAATGGGCACTTGATTCTTGATAACGCCCATGGGCTTCTTCATATCCAGCAGGGCGACAGGCACGGTGTTGAAGTTTGCGGCCATCGGGGTGCACAGGGTGCCGCAGAAGCCGCAGGTCAGGGCCAGCATACCAATGACCACCGGGTTTGCGCCGTAAGCCAGCACGAACGGATAGCCGATGCCCACGGTCATGACCGTGATGGCGGCGTAAGCGTTGCCCATGATCATGGTGAACAGCATCATGCCGATGGCATAAACCACGATGCCGGCATTCACATTGCCCTCCGGGATGATGTGGCTGACGATATCGGCGATGACGTCACCGACACCAGCCTTGGTGAAGATGGTGCCCAGGCAGGCCAGCAGCATCGGCAGCATGGACAGCGGGCCGACGGTGGAGAGCATCCGCTCGGAATCGTTCAGGAAGGTGGTGGGCTTGTTCTCCTTGTTCATGACCATCAGCAGGATGATGGCAACGATAACGCCGATGGCAACACCGTTCAGGGCGGACAGACCGATGCCCATGCCGGTAATGGCGCAGATGACAGCCAGCACACCAATGCTCAGGGTGGGGGCAAAGATCTTCATGCCGACCTTCTCATAGGCGGCCTCAGTCTCAGCCTTGGTAGCCGCGCTGACCGTGCCCTTCTTGACCTTTTTCAGGATGGCAGGGATGCACATGACCACGACCAGGATGCCGCTTACCAGAGAGGGCAGCCAGCGGCCGAAGGCCAGCACGATGCCCAGCACAGCCCAGAAGATAAAGGTGCCGATCGGCTCCGGGTTCTTTTTGTCCTTCAGATTCTTGACGCCGCAATAGACGCACAGCAGACCCATGACGATGTAGATGACTTCCATGACCTTGTTGGCCAGGGAGACATCAGCACTCATAAAAAAGCTCATAGTTCCGTCCTCCCTTACTTATAGTACTTCTGCACCATCTTACGGTCCTTCAGGATATAGAAGACGACCGCAACAACGGTTGCAATGATGCAGACGGGGACTTCGATGGCAGCCAGAGGTGCCAGCTCGACCTCAATGCCCAGGCCGGCCAGGGTGCTCTGCACCAGCAGCGCGCCGGAACCGCCGACGAACAGCACCTGGCCAAAGAACCAGGTCACGTTCTCCATGCCGGCAGCCATGCCCTTCAGCTCTTCCACATGGTCTTCATTGGGCTCATAGCCCTGGGCCACGATGGCGCCCTCAGCCATGGGCATGATGACGGGGCGGACAAAGCCTGCCACGCCGCCAAAACCGACGTTGAATGCTGCAAAGATGGCGCGCATGATGCCGTACAGGCCGATGACCAGGCCGGAAGTGGCACCCTTGAATTTACCGATCAGGGCAGCGGCAGCTTCCCGCAGGCCGTTGCGCTCCAGCGTGCCGGTGACCAGCATGACGATGATGAAGATGGACATGCTGCGGTTTGCCACAAAGGTGCTGCCAAGCGTTTCCAGCAGGGTGATGGGGCCCAGTCCGCCCACCAGTGCGGTCACAACGGCCGCAACCAGAATGACCAGAATGGAGTCCAGCTTCAGTGCAAAGCCAGCGATGACGATGACAATGCCGAGTAGTTTCAGTAGTTCCATAATTGCCTTCCTTTATTCAGTTTATTTTCCCGGTACGATGCAGGCCGGAGCTGTCTGCGGGTCAGGGGACAGTTCCGGAAGCACCGCGCCGAAAAGACGAAAAAACAGCCCGCTTACGTGCGGACGAACGCAGCCAGCAGCACGGAGAAAGCCCCGGCGACCAGCCAAAGCGGGATCAGGCGGCGGTACAGATGTGCACGGATGTCGCATTTTTCCAGAATGCCAGAGGCCTTCATGGGCACCACGGTGGTGGTCTGCGGCACAGCCTGCTCGCTGCCATAGGGGTTAGTAGAGGTGAATTCACCGGTGCCGTTTTCTGCCGGGCAGGCATAGACCCCGAAATAGGAGGCCAGGATGCCGCCTTTTCCGGCTGCCGTTTTCTGCACCCGCACCAGCTGCACCGGGAATGCTTCGCTCTGCCGCTCTTCCAGCAGCAGGTTGACGCGCATCATATTGACAAGGTTCAGCAGGGAAGAAACGGCAATGAGCACGTCAAAAATCAGAACCAGAATGAGCAGCGGATGCATGGGGTTCGCCTCCAATACGATGGATGGTGGCGCGGCGCTGTGTTGGATGCCGCGTTGCACCTTTCATAGATATTACCATTATATCATAAAGAGAACGGAAAAGTAAACAAATTGCCAGCAATGGTAAAGAATTGTAGAAAGAATGCATTGCCGCAAACAAAAACGGCGGAACGACCACAGTCGTTCCGCCGTTGGAACCAAAAGAATTACTTGCTCTGGATGTACTCGTCAATGGCCTTGGCAGCTGCTTTTCCGGCACCCATGGCCTTGATGACGGTGGCAGCGCCGGTCACGGCATCGCCGCCGGCGTACACACCCTCGCGGCTGGTTTTGCCATCGTCGCCTTCGGTGACGATGCAGCCGTGCTTGTTGGTCTCCAGACCCGGGGTGGTGGAGCGGATCAGCGGGTTGGGGCTGGTGCCCAGGCTCATGATCACGGTATCCACGTCCAGCTCAAACTCGCTGCCCTTCTTCTCAATGGGGCGGCGGCGGCCGGAAGCATCCGGCTCGCCCAGCTCCATCTCAATGCAGGTGATGGACTTGACAAAGCCGTTCTCGTCGGGGTGGATCTCCACGGGATTGCACAGAGTCTTAAAGATAATGCCCTCTTCCTCGGCGTGCTCGACCTCCTCCTTACGGGCAGGCAGCTCTGCCATGCCGCGGCGGTAGACGATGTACACCGTTTCGGCACCCAGGCGTAGGGCACTGCGGGCAGCGTCCATGGCAACGTTGCCGCCGCCGACCACGGCGACCTTCTTGCCGGTGCGGATGGGGGTCTTGCTGGTGGGCAGATAAGCCTTCATCAGGTTGGAGCGGGTCAGGAACTCGTTGGCGGAGTACACACCCTTCAGGCTCTCACCGGGAATGCCCATGAAGCGGGGCAGGCCGGCACCGGAGCCCACGAACACGGCCTCGTAGCCGTACTCACCCATCAGCTCGTCAATGGTCAGCACCTTGCCGATGACCATGTTGCACTCAAAATCGACGCCCATCTTCTTCAGGCCGTCAATTTCCTGCTGCACAATGGCCTTGGGCAGACGGAACTCGGGGATGCCGTACATCAGCACGCCGCCGGCCACATGCAGGGCCTCGTATACAGTCACCTTGTAGCCCAGTTTGGCCAGGTCACCAGCGGCAGTCAGGCCGGCGGGGCCTGCGCCGATGATGGCGACCTTATGGCCGTTGGCCGCGGGCACCACCGGTGCGGTGTGCACATTCTCGCGGTGCCAGTCCGCCACAAAACGCTCCAGGCGGCCGATGCCGACCGGCTCGTTCTTGATGCCGCGGGTGCACTTGCCCTCGCACTGGCTCTCCTGCGGGCAGACGCGGCCGCAGACAGCGGGCAGGGAGGAAGAACGGTTGATGACCTGATAGGCAGCCTCAAAGTCGCCCTCGGCGACATGGCCGATGAATTCCGGAATATCAATGCCGACCGGGCAGCCGGTCTGGCAGGGCTTGTTCTTGCAGTGGATGCAGCGCTTTGCCTCGTTCACTGCCATCTCGGCGGTATAACCCAGTGCAACTTCCTTGAAGTTCTTGTTGCGGACGTTGGGGTCCTGGGTGGGCATGGGGCACTTCTTCGGGTCCATATTGAAAGCCATCTTATTTTACCTCCTGATTGAGCAGATTGCAGGCTGCTTCACGGGCATGTGCCTCAAACGGGCGGTACATCGTGCCGCGTGCCATTGCCTCGTCGAAATCAACGAGGTCGCCGTCGAAGTCCGGGCCATCGACGCAGGCAAACTTGGTCTGGCCGCCAACGGTCAGGCGGCAGCCGCCGCACATGCCGGTGCCGTCGATCATGATGGGGTTCATGGAGACGATGCTCTTCAGGCCGTGCTTCTGGCAGGTCTTGACCACGAACTTCATCATGATCAGCGGGCCGATGGTGATGACCAGGTCGTACTGGTTGCCGGCTTCCACCAGCTCATCCAGTGCAGCGGTGACCACACCCTTGGTGCCGTAGCTGCCGTCATCGGTCATCACGCGCAGTTCATCGCTGCAGGCCTTGAACTCATCCTCAAGGATGAGCAGATCCTTGTTGCGGAAGCCGACCACGCTGTGCACCACACAGCCCTGCTCATGCAGTTCACGGGCAATGGGCAGAGCAATGGCGCAGCCCACGCCGCCGCCGACCACACACACCTTCTTGAGGCCTTCGGTCTCGGTGGCACGGCCCAGCGGGCCAACAAAATCGTGCACGCTCTCACCGACCTTGAGGCTGTTCAGCTCCATGGTGGTGCCGCCAACGATCTGGAAAATGATATCTACAGTGCCTGCCTCGCGGTCATAACCGGCCACGGTCAGGGGAATGCGCTCGCTGTCCTCAAACGGGCGCACAATGATAAACTGACCCGGCTTTGCCTTTTTGGCAATCAGCGGGGCTTCAATGACCATCTTTGTCACGGTGGGGTTCAGCGCGACCTTTTCAGTGATCTTGTACATTGCGTTTGCTCCTTTTTGCTGGCTTTTCCTATCTTTTCGCACGCGAACATACCCGTGCAACAAGCTTGACAACTTTTATTATACAGGTTTAAAAGAGGGAATGCAATTAAAAGTTCTTCGCATTAGTGCACACAAACTTGAAACAAGGCCGGGATGGGTCCGCCCGCTTTGCACGCAGACAGGCGCTTTTTGAAAAAAGCTGCGAAAAATCCGAATTTGTGGTTGACAACCCGCCCGCCCTGCGGTATAATAACCAACGTCGCCGGGAAACAGCCCGGCACGTCACATGGAGCATGCGGCCGTAGCTCATCTGGTAGAGCGCCACCTTGCCAAGGTGGAGGTAGCGAG
>ERZ808240.1925-NODE-1925-length-24190-cov-7.967557_pt1 | contig 24190 bp, 14 predicted proteins | sample MGYA00521084_ERZ808240 | MGnify/ENA primary metagenome ERZ808240 (study PRJEB31516, sample SAMN03275571) | gut metagenome | biome: mammalia-associated habitat; material: feces | host: Papio cynocephalus | place: Kenya | collected 2012-08-06 ... | reverse complement strand
GGGCGCTTTTTCGTTACTTGCAGTTAGGGCACCACGGCTTCAGCTGCTGGAAGAAGTCATTGCCCTTGTCGTCGACGAGGATGAAGGCAGGGAAGTCCTCAACGGTAATCTTCCATATTGCCTCCATGCCAAGCTCCGGATACTCCACGCACTCGATGCTCTTGATGCAGCTCTGTGACAGAACGGCAGCCACGCCGCCGATTGTGCCGAGATAGAAACCGCCGTGCTTCTTGCAAGCGTCGGTCACTACCTGCGAGCGGTTGCCCTTGGCAATCATCACGAGCGATGCGCCGTGGTCCTGGAACTCGTCTACATACGGGTCCATGCGGTTGGCTGTTGTCGGACCCATTGAGCCGCAAGGATAGCCTGCCGGGGTCTTAGCCGGTCCGGCGTAGAGAATAGGATGATCCTTGAAGTACTGAGGCATCTCCTCGCCAGCGTCGAGACGAGCCTTCAGCTTGGCGTGAGCGATGTCGCGAGCCACGATGATGGTACCCTTGAGGTTGACGCGTGTGCTGACAGGATACTTCGAGAGCTCAGCGCGAACGGCGTCTATGCCCTTGTCGAGATCGATCTCGATGCCCTTAGTGCCCTCGCCCGGACGACGGAGTTCCTCAGGGATGAGTTCAGAAGGATTGGAGTCCATAACCTCGAGGAAGATACCATCCTTCGTAATCTTACCCTTGATGTTGCGGTCGGCAGAGCAGCTTACGCCCATACCAATCGGGCAGCTTGCGCCGTGGCGCGGCAGACGGATGACGCGGATGTCGTGAGCCAGGTACTTGCCGCCGAACTGTGCGCCGAGTCCAATCTTGTGGGCCTCCTTGAGGAGCTTCTCCTCAAGGTCGATGTCGCGGAAGGCGCGGCCTGTCTCGTCGCCTGTTGTAGGCAGAGAGTCGTAGTACTTGATTGAGGCGAGCTTCACGGTGAGGAGGTTCTTCTCAGCCGATGTGCCGCCGATGACGAATGCGATGTGGTAAGGAGGGCAAGCCGCTGTGCCGAGGCTCTTCATCTTCTCCACGAGGAACGGCAGCAGAGTGCCCTCGTTCTGGATTGTCGCCTTGGTCATCGGGTAGAAATAGGTTTTGTTGGCAGAGCCGCCGCCCTTGGCAACCATCACGAAGCGATACTCGTCGCCCTCAACAGCCTCGATGTCAATCTGTGCGGGGAGGTTGCAGCGTGTGTTCACCTCGTCGTACATGTTGAGAGGAGCGTTCTGCGAGTAGCGCAGGTTGTCCTGGGTGTAGGTGTTGTAGACGCCGAGCGAGAGAGCTTCCTCATCCTCGAAGTCAGTCCATACGCGCTGACCCTTCTCGCCGTGGATGATGGCAGTGCCGGTGTCCTGGCAGAAAGGCAGGATGCCCTTGCAGGCAGTCTCGGCGTTGCGGAGGAACTGCAGGGCAACGTACTTGTCGTTCGCTGACGCCTCAGGGTCGGAGAGAATCTTTGCCACCTGAAGGTTGTGCTCACGGCGGAGCATGAACTCTACGTCGTGGAAAGCCTGCTGGGCGAGCAATGTCAGAGCCTCCTTGGAAACCTTGAGGATTGTCTTTCCTTCAAACTCACCGGTGCTCACACCTTCCTTGGTGAGCAGGCGGTATTCAGTAGTGTCCTTGCCCAACTGGAACATAGGAGCATACTTGAAATCTGGTGTAGATGCCATAATGTTATGTTTTTTTTAATAGAGTATGACCCGCCTTTATCGTGTGTTGTGATAAAGGCAGGCCATTTAGTATAGAATAATAAGTTTACTTAGCGTAAGTAATGGTTACGGTGTTGAAGCGAAGCTGTATGCCGCCTCCCGTTGAGTCTGTGAACACGTTGGTGTAGACGAGGTTGTTGCCGCTTGCGGAGACAGTGGCTGTCTCGTTGCCGACCTGATTGGCATTGTTGTACACGTCGCAGTTGAATACAACCTTTGCGATGGCCTTCTTGCCCTCGAAAGTAATCTTGTTGTTCTTGTAGACGCGGATGTTGGCGTAGTCGTCGCCACAGTAGAACTTCGGTCCGTTGGTCTCACCGTTCTTGTCGAACACAACCTTTGTGCCGTCGGAGAGAGTGATGGTCGTTACATCTGTAGCGCTTGTCGTGAAGAAGTCAGACGGCTTGAAGGTGATTGTCTCCGTGCCTGCCTCTACAGCCGGGTTGACAAGAGTGAGGTCGGTGCCGTCAATCTGCACGTTGCCGCTTGCTCCTGGAGTGTCGGGAGTGTCGGGAGTGCTGGGGTCGGAAGGAGTCGCCATAGGAGTGCCGTCGCCCTTCACCTCGAAGTTGTCAATCTCCCAACCGCCAGAGTTGCTGTCGGTGCTGGTGTAGCGGAAGGCGATAGTTACGTTCTTTCCGCAGTAATCGTTGAGGCTGATGTCGCCTGAAGCGGAGAACGACCAGCTCGTTCCTGCAGGATAAGTAGGAATTTCGAGCTTCTGCCATGTGGCTGTGTTCACGTCGCCTGCGTAGTCGGTGGAAGCCCATGCCGTCATCATGTCTTTCATGGTGCTGGTGTCGTTGAGCTTGTTGATGGCGTGGGTGAAGGACAGAGTGGCGGTCTTGCTGTCGCTGAGGTTGATGGCTGGTGAAACGGCCCATGATTCCGATGCGTGGCTGGCGCTGTTGGCGAAAGCCGATGCGTTGAGATAGCCGTTGTCATTGTAGGAGCCTACCTTCCATACGTATGTGAGTCCGTCGGAGAGGCTTACGTCCTTGAATGTAAACTGTGTGGAGCCGTTGTCGAAAGTCTCCGAGTAGATGGTCTTCAGTTCGGTGCCGGGCTGCTCGCCGTTGCCGCCGTTGTTGGGGTCGCCGTAAGGAGCCGGTACGTCCTCGCAGCTTGTGAATGTGAATGCTGCCACTGCAAGGGCGAGCACTGAATACATTATCTTTTTCATATTCTGAATGTTGTTTTTTTCGTTTGTAAAAAATGAGTGTTATGTCTTGTACGCTGGATTACTCAGCCACTTTCTGTACGTCGGAAGCCTGGCGGAGTGCAAACTGCACGGTGTTGCCGTAGCTGCTCGTGAGGCTCGACTTGTAGCAGGAGAGAATACCCGTCACGTTGAGCTTGCCCTGCGGCAACTTCTCAGCTGCGAAGTCGGCGTAGCAGCTTGTGCGCACACCGACCTGCTGTTTCTGCATGGTGCAGTTCTTGAAGTAGCGTGTGACGCCGAATCCCGTGGAGTAGCCCTCCGATTCGGGAGCGTATGTCGTGGTGCCGTCAGCCTTGTCGAATTCCACGTTCTTTACCGTGACGAGTCGTCCGGCGAGTTTGTAGGCAGTGGTCTCGTTCTTGAGGTCGTCAACGTTGTCGATGACGATGGGCTGCACCTTTGCAGGATCGGGCTTGCCGATTGCCTTGAAGCGCTCCTGCCATTCGTTGCGGTTCATGCGGCTCGGATAGTTCTGGTCTTTCTCCACGTTGTGGTATGCCACGCCCACCTGGGGCTGTGTGCGGTAGGTGCCATAGTAGAGATTGCCGAGGTCCACAAGGATCTCCTGTCCCACTGCCACCTGACCGAACATTCCGCCCTGCGCAACGCAGATGATGATGCCGGCAGTGCCGTCGTCGACGGTGATCTGGTTGTAGAGGTTGCCCTCTATGTCGTTGCCCGTGACGATGCCGCGTATCTGTGTGCCTTCAGCTATGCGCACAGTGTCGTTCACCTGGTCCTTCTGAAGAGCTCCGTAGGTGTCCTTGAGCTGCTGGATGGAGATGACGTTCTTCTCCTCAAGCTGGTTGTTGCCATAGGCAGGAGTGTCGCCGGCGGGTGCTTTCCAGTCGTCGTCCATGCAAGAGCTTGCGCTGAGCGACACGGCGAGTGCCATGAGAGCCATTCTCAGATATTTGATACTTTTCATTTCTTATTCCTTATATATTAGAATTTATACGTGATGTTGAGCATTCCGTTGGTGCCGAAAGCGTAGAACTTGTACGGATTCTTCGAGAAAGCGTAGGCACGCTTCTTCGTATTGCTCTGGTCGGGGTTGTCCTTGCTTGCTCCGCTGTAGTCGCTTCGGCTCTGCTCGAAGCCGCCGGTCACGATGTTGCGGTTGTTGAGGATGTTGGTCACCATGAGGTTGATGGAGAGCTGTCCGTGCTTGAGATAGATGCTGCGTCCGATCGATCCGTCGAGCATGAAGCCGCCCTTGCCCTTTGCCTGGTCGAGGGCGTGGGGGAGAATCTCGCCCGTCACGTCGTTGATGATGGGCTCGCCATATTGTGAGAGCACCTTGTTGCGTGCCTCTACTGCCGACTTGAAGCGGTAGCTCGGAGAGTAGCTGAGGTAGATGCGGTCGTAGTAGTTGCCGTTGAGGTCAACGAACCATCCGCCCTGGTGATAGCTGAGTCCGAGGCTCGCTGCCGTGAGCGGCGTGCCGTTGTCGCGCATGTTCTTCGTGTACACCTCGTCGTAGTTGTCGCCCGTCTGGTCGGAGCCGAGGAGCTGGGAGTCAACCGACTTCATGTAGCACAGCTTGGCGTTGTTCGTGATTTTGGCATCGGAGATTGTTCCGATGAGCTTCACGTCGAATGCGCTTGTCACCTTGAACTTGAAGCCAGCCTCCACGCCGTAGTACGACTTGTTCATGTCGGTGAGCGACACGTAAGTGAAGGAGTTGACGTCGTCGTTGTAGAAGTTCTGCCAGTCGGTGACGTTGGTCATGCGTGAGTAGTAGGCGTTGACGTTGAAGTGGAGCCAAGAGTTCTCAAACTGGTAGCCGAGGTCGGCGTTGAAGATGCGCTCGTTCTTGAGTCCTTTCACGAAGTCGTTGTTCACCTCTGGTGCCACGAACGACTTGCTTGCCTGCGGTGCGCGGTGCTCATAGGAGAGGCCGAGCGAGATGGTGTTGCCGCGTCCGAGTGAGAGGTTGGAGCCGAACTTCACGCCGCCGTCGATGAACTGTGCGTGATGGCTCTTGCCGTAGGAGTTGTTGGCTGCGAGACCATTGCGCATCTTGCCGTCGCGCTGCATTGTCGTGTAGCCAATCTTGGCAGCCACGGTGTAGTTGAGCGGTCCGAAGTTCTCAGTGTATGAACCCCAGAGCTTGGCGTTGTTGACGAGGATGTTGTAGTTGTAGCCAAACTTGTCGCCTTCCTTGACGATGCCGTTGGGGTTGTTGAGGTCGTACTGTGCCTCAGGAGAGTCGGCTGTGTACTTGTCGGAAACGACGTAGGTGTTGATGTTGTGGAAGATGTTGGCTCCGAGCAGGTCGTCCATGGTCTGGTAGTGCTTGCCGTTGTTGGTGGCAGCGATGATGCCGACGTTGAACTTCTTGTCCTTGTCAATCTGGTGGTTGAATGTGGACGCAAGCGAGAGCATGAGATTGTCGTTGTGCTTCGCCTGGATGTAGTACATGGCGTCCTTGCCTGCCACGTTGACATTACTGTTGGCATAGTAGAGGCGGTCCCAGTTGAGCTGGCGGTTGGCCTTAGATGCCTTCCAGTAGTTGTAGGTGTAGTTCCAGTCGGCGAGAGCCTGGCTGCTGCGGTACTGCTCGTCCTGGTCGTACCACACGTCGTAGTAGCTCGACGGGAGGTTCTTCCAGTAGTTGGGTTGCGGGTTGTCGGAGTTGTTGTAGTTGAGCTTTGTGCTCTTGTACATGGAGTACTTGCCGAAGAACGACGTCGTGAGCTTTGAGCGGTCGTTGATGTTCCAGTCCCAAGTCAGTATGGCGCTCGGGGCGAAGTCGTTCACGACGCGAGAGTTGCGCTTCTTGCCGTTCTGGTAGCCCCAGTAGGGGTTGTAGTAGCGGTTGTTGGCGAGCCAGTAAGCCTCGTCGGTGGCGGGGCCTTGTGTGGAGCGCTCCGTCGGGTTGCCCCATGTGGAGAGCGAGAGGCTGTGGTTGCCCCATATCTTCTGTACGGCGAGGAAATAGGAGAGCGAGTTGTAGAACGTGCCCTCAACGTAGCCGTTGCGAGCCCAACGGTAGCTCACGCCGCCCGTGAATGCCCATCCCTTCTCGGTGAGTCCGGTGCTGTATGTGTACATGCCGCGCAGAGTGTAGTTGCGGTTGGCACCGCTGAGCGTTATGCGGTGGCCGACGGGCATTGCCGACGGACGGAAGTTGTAGTTGTTGGAGCCGCCCATTCCTGCGAAGGAGAAGGAGTTGCCCTCGAAAGGCAGTACGGATTCCACGTTTCGTGTCATGTTGTTAAGACCGCCCACCTGTGAGTAGCGGAACTGTCCGCTCTCCATGTCGTTGAGCGAGAGGCCGTTGACATAAACCTCGTTGTACTTCTGGTCGAAGGCACGATAGCGGAAACGTGCAGGTGAGAAGAGATAACCCACCTGGCTGGCGTAGATGTTGGTGTTGGAGTTGACGATGGTGACGTTCTGCGTCATGTCGTCGTCCTCGCCAAGCTGAGCCTCAGTGAAAGTGAAGGCAGCCTCGCTCGATGCCTCGCTGTGGTAGCCGATGGAGTCGGTCTGGGCGTAGGCGGAAGGAGCGCAGCACATTGCCAGCACTGCTAATTTAAGCTTCTTTTGCATGTAAATGTTATTGATAATTAGTTCTTAATATTTTCGTTAACGCTCAATGGACGTGCCCCTCAGCAAGTGCAATGTAATTGTTTGGAGACACGCGCATTTCTTAAAATTGAATATTCACTGCAAAGTAAAGAAAATATTTTGAATAAAAGAAATTTTTCCTTATTTAATTTATATTAAGATTGCACTTCTGGCAAACTTATTGCCTTTCTGCAAAAATATTTCAAAATCCTTTGAAAGAGTCTCCGTTTCAGATTTATTTACATTATCTTTGCAAATTGTTAACGTGCGCGGACATTACAGGTCATTGCGCTTGCTTCGCTTTAAATAAATCACACAACAGATACAATGAAAAAAAACTTCCTCATCCTTGCCATGCTCCTTCTCGTAGCAGTAGGGGCTTCGGCACAGAAAAAATTCAATCTCTACGCCGTAGGTTTCTACAATCAGGAGAACCTCTTCGACACTTGCCATGACGAGGGCAAGCGCGACTACGACTTCCTGCCCAACGGCTCCTACAAGTGGAACGGACTGAAGTACAGCCATAAGCTGCACAACATGGCGCAGGCTCTCGCCGACATGGGTACCGACAAGTTGCCTGGCGTAGGATGCGCGCTCATAGGACTCTCCGAGGTAGAGAACTCCAAGGTGCTCGACGCCCTCACCTCACAGCCTGCGCTGAAGCAGCGCGGCTATAAGTATGCCCACATTGAGGGTCCCGACCGCCGCGGCATCGACTGCGCCCTGCTCTACAATCCGCGCTTCTTCGAGATTAGCGACATGCGCCTCGTGCCTTACGTGCCGGAAGAGGCAAAGGATTCCAACTTCGTCACCCGTGGCTTTCTCACAGTCAGCGGCAAGCTTGCCGGCGAGCACGTGGCTGTCGTCGTGTGCCATTGGCCGAGCCGCTTCTCCACGTCTTACTATCGCGAGATGGCAGCCCGTCAGGTACGTGCCGTCAAGGACTCGCTGCTGCGTGCCGACAGCAACTGCAAGGTGTTTGTGATGGGCGACATGAACGACGACCCGACTAACAAGTCGATGACGGAGGAACTTTCGTGCAAGCCCACTGTCGACAAGGTGGGAAAGGACGACATGTACAACCCGTGGTACAACATCCTCGCCAAGGAAGGACGCGGCACGCTCTTCTACAATGGCTCATGGAATCTCTTCGATCAAATCGTCATGACGCCCAACCTGCTCAACAAGAAGGGCTCAAAGGACTATTCTTCGCTGAAATTCTTCCAAAACCAAATACAGATGCGCCCCTATCTGCTTCAGAGCGAGGGCAAGTACAAGGGCTCTCCTAAGCGAACTACGGCAGGCGGCGTGTGGCTCGACGGCTATTCCGACCACTTGCCGGTTGTGGTTTACCTCGTGAAGGAGGCAAAATGATAGAGCGCCATCCCTTTGAACCGTTTCTCCCTGATGGCTGCCGACTGCTGATGCTCGGCAGTTTTCCGCCCGGCGAGCACCGCTGGTCGATGAGGTTCTACTATCCTAACTTCACCAACGACATGTGGCGCATCTTCGGACTGTGCTTCTTCGGCGACAAGCTACATTTTGTCAACGACAGGGATAAGACGTTCAGACTCGACCTTATCGTGCCCTTCCTCAAGGAAAGGCACATCGGCATGTACGACACAGCCACTGCCGTCAGGCGCCTGAAGAACACGGCTTCCGACAAAGACCTTGAGGTGGTGGAGCCCACCGACCTCAAGGCAATGGCAACGTCCTTGCCGCAACTCTCCGACCTCGTCACGACGGGGCAGAAAGCCACTGACGTGCTTGCGGAATGTTTCGGCATAGCAAAGCAGCCGAAGGTGGGCGAGTACACGGCGTTCACGTTCGACAACCGCCCACTGCGACTTTGGCGTATGCCAAGCAGCTCACGGGCATATCCGATGAAGGTGGAGCGAAAGGCGGAATACTATCAGAAAATGTTCAACAACGTAGACTTATGAACGTAGAGACTTATGAATAAAGACAAGGTAACAATCATCGGCATTGCCGGAGGTACAGGCTCCGGCAAGACAACCGTGGTAAAGAAAATCGTTGAGGCCCTGCCTCCCCATCATGTGGCTGTAGTGCCGCTCGACTCCTACTACAACGACACGTCGCACATGACGGAAGAGGAGCGCCATGCCATCAACTTCGACCATCCCGACGCTTTCGACTGGAAACTGCTCATAAAGCAAATCAACGACCTCCGCGAGGGACGCGCCATTGAACAGCCCACTTATTCCTATCTCAAGTGCAACCGCGAGAAGGAGACCATACACGTGGAGCCGAAACCCGTGATAATCGTTGAAGGCATCATGACGCTGCTCAACAAGAAGCTGCGCGACATGATGGACTTGCGTATCTTCGTCGACTGTGACTCTGACGAGCGTCTCATTCGCAACATTCAGCGCGACACTATCGACCGCGGCAGAACCGTCTCAATGGTTGTCGACCGCTACCTGAAGGTGCTCAAGCCCATGCATGAGCAGTTCATCGAGCCTACGAAGCGCTTTGCCCACATCATCATCCCGCAGGGAGGAGAGAACGAGAAGGGCATATCGATGGTCTGCAAGTACATCGAGAGCATTGTAGCCAACGATGCTAAAGAGAATAACGAGGGCGTTTAATTAACAATTGGACAATAAAGAATTCAAGTTTCGGATTTAACATAATTGGCTGCGCTCGGCTCTGCCGCTTGCCTTAGCAAGAAAGCCATGAAGCTCGTAGGAGGATGTATCAAAACTCGCAAATTGTGATTATCCGTAGCGGAGGTCTCCGGCCTCCGCAGCATCCGACTGCTACTAATATGTCGATATATAATCGATTCAAGTTTCGGATTTAAGTGCGAAGTTGGTTCTCAGAGCTTTCGGCTACAGAGAAATGGTCAAAGGAATACGGATTGCACTAATAAGACCGATCAGTGCATCTCGGTGTTATCAGTGTTCCTTTGACCCGAGTCCACTCGCCGTAGGCGGTGGACGCTTTGTGAAAATCTAAATCCGAAACTTCAGTAACTTCTTTATTTACTTTAAATTCCACAAATCCGAAACTTCAGTATTTACCTCTGTTAGGGCACAAAACTGCCTGCTTAACAGAGTCTACTGCGTTTGCCGTATATTTTTCTGCTTTGAACGTACAGCTACAAAATGCTGTGCATCAAAGGCTTTACGGATCTTAATCCATAATGCGCAATGCGCTTGATAGCTAAAGTGCCGCTTTATGGAGGCTAAAGCGGCACTTCTCAAGCTGTAGAATAAGTCGTCTTCTTATTCTTCTTTACTCTTTTGCAGCCTTCCCCTTAGTGGCATACACAAAATACAGTATCAGGCAGATGTATGCACCGAGAGAGGCAATCTCCGACATCGGGTTCGCCATCCAGTCCTCCATCCATTGGTCGCTCACGAGATGCACGTCGCAGAAGCGCAGGAGCGCCGACACCACACCCATCAGCGCACCGCCGGCTATGAAGCCGCTGGCAATGAGCGTGCCCTTCTCGTTGCGCTCGCGATTGACATTAGCGTCCTTTGAGCGTGTGGAGACAAACCAGCTTACGATGCCTCCGACGAGCAGCGGAGTGTTAAGCTCAAGCGGGATGAACATGCCGAGGGCGAAAGCAATGGCAGGCACTTTGAAAATCGTGAGCACAATGGCAATCAGTGCGCCGATGGCATACAGCGTCCAGGGTGCTCCCACACCGTTCATGAGCGGGTCGATAACGGCTGCCATGGCATTGGCCTGCGGTGCGGCAAGCTGTCCGCTCGCAAATCCGTAAGTGTGATTGAGCAGTATCATTACGCCGCCGACCGTAGCGGCAGACACGAGAGTTCCGAGGAATTTCCACGTCTCCTGCTTCTTGGGTGTCGTTCCGAGCCAGTAGCCAATCTTCAGGTCGGTGATAAATCCGCCTGCCATCGACAGAGCCGTGCAGACAACGCCGCCCATAATCAAGGCAGCAATCATGCCGCCCGTGCCCTTCAATCCTACTGCTACAAGCACCACCGACGCAAGGATGAGCGTCATGAGCGTCATGCCCGAAACGGGGTTGGAACCAACAATCGCGATGGCGTTGGCAGCTACCGTGGTGAAGAGGAATGCGATGATAGCCACGAGCAGGATGCCGACGACGGCGAAGAGCAGGTTGCCCTCCATTACGCCGAGCCAGAAGAAGATGAACGTGGCGATGAGCGTCACGATGGAGCCTATGGCTATTATCTTGAACGAGATGTCGCGCTGCGTGCGCACGGTGGCTTCGCCCTCCTGTGAGCCTCCCTTCATCTCCTTCGCGGCAAGCGACACGGCTCCCTTGATGATGCCCCACGACTTGATGATGCCGATGATGCCCGCCATGGCGATGCCGCCGATGCCGATGCTCTTGCCGTAGTACTTGAAGATTTCCTCAGCCGACATGGCGCCGACGGTCTGCGTTATCTCCGGATTCCAGAGGTTGAGCACCTGGTCGTGGAACACGAGCGACATGCCAGGCACTATCAGCCACCAAACGGCAAACGAGCCGAGGCAGATGATGAGCGCGTACTTGAGTCCGATGATGTAGCCCAGGCCGAACACGGCAGCGCCGGTGTTCACCTTGAACACGAGCTTGGCCTTGTCTGCCATCTGCACGCCCCATTCGCAGATGCGTGTCGTGAAGTTCTCGTTCCACCATCCCACGGTGGCGACAATGAAGTCGTAGAGTCCGCCGACAAGTCCGGCTATGAGCAGAGGTTTCGCCTGCGAACCTCCCTTAGCACCGCTGACGAGCACCTGCGTCGTCGCCGTTGCCTCAGGGAAGGGATACTTGCCGTGCATGTCCTTCACGAAATACTTGCGGAAGGGTATCATGAACAGTATGCCCAAGATGCCACCAAGCAGCGACGAGAAGAACACCTTGTAGAACGATACGCTCATCTCGGGATACTTCGCCTGCAGGATGTAGATGGCAGGCAGAGTGAAGATGGCACCGGCGACGATGGTGCCCGAGCAGGCGCCGATGCTCTGGATGATGACGTTCTCGCCGAGAGCTTTGCTGCGCTTCGCGGCTGTCGACACGCCGACGGCAATGATGGCGATGGGGATGGCTGCCTCAAACACCTGCCCTACCTTTAAGCCAAGATAGGCGGCGGCTGCCGAGAAGAGCATCGCCATCACGATGCCCCAAGTCACCGACCACACATTCACCTCAGGATAGTTCTCGCCAGCCTTCATCACAGGCTGGTACTCCTCGCCCGGCTTCAACTCCGTGAAGGCGTTGTCGGGCAACTGGATGCTGTCTTTCTCTTTCTTTTCCATTTTTCAATATTTCAGTTTATTTTGTCCTTTATTCTGCTCTTTGCAACGTAGCACCTACAAAGTTACTTTAAAATTGGTGAAAATACGTGCCACTTGTTGATATTTATTGGGATTTTACTGAAAAATGAAAATAAATTCAGTAAATTTGCAACAGATTTAAATCAAACCAGTTCTTTTTTTACACTTTTTATATGAGAAAAACATTATTGTCATTGTGTATGGCCATGATGACCCTTACCACATTTGCCGTACCGGCGAAGAAGGGCTCCGCCACCATACGTCTTGCTGACGGCACGGAGCTTAAGGCTGAGCTGCGTGGCGACGAGTTCCTCCATTATTATTATGCCGAGGACGGCAAGTACTACAATCAGAACGCCGACGGCGTGTATGTGCCTTTCGACTTTGAGGCTGCACGCACCGTGGCGCTTAAGCAGCGTGCCAAGGCGGAAAACAATATAAGAAAGGTGAGACGCGCTGACACGGAGAAGACAGGCTTCTTCGGTTCGAAGAAAGGTCTTATCTTGCTCGTGCAGTTTCCCGACAGCAAGTTTCAGGCTGCCCACGACCTCGACTTCTACGAGAACTTCGCCAACAAGGAAAACTACGTGAGCGGCGAATTCCGTGGCAGTGTGCGCGACTACTACCACGCGCAGAGCAACGGACAGTTTGAGCTTACCTTCGACGTGGAAGGTCCGCTCACGGCTCCGCAGAGCTACAAGTACTACGGACAGAACAAGACTTCAGGTAGCGACGCCCATGTCGGCACTCTGCTCGCCTGGGCTCTCGACCAAGTGAAGGACAAGGTGAACTTCAAGGACTACGACTGGAACAACGACGGATTCGTCGACCAGGTGTTCCTCCTCTACGCCGGAAAGGGCGAGAACTCCACGGGAGCCTCGTCAGACCTGATATGGCCCCACATGTTCTATCTCGCTTCCTCTGACTACGGCAAGGCATACGACACCGGACAGGGCGTCTATGTCAACACCTACGCCTGCAGCTGCGAGCTCAACGCCAAGGGCGGATGCGACGGCATCGGCACCGTATGCCACGAGTTCTCCCACTGCCTCGGCTTCATGGATCTCTATGACACCACTTACAGCGGTGGCTACGGTATGGACGACTGGGACCTTCTCCACTCGGGCAACTACAACGGCAACGGCTTCTGCCCTGCCAACTTCACTGGATGGGAGAAGTGGCAGGCAGGATGGATTGAGCCAATCGAACTTAAAAAGGACACCATCGTCTCTGCAATGAAGTCGCTCTCCGATCATGGCGAGACATACATCATGTACAACGAGCAGAACCGCAACGAGTACTACTTCCTCGACAACCGCCAGCAGACTGGCTGGGACTCGGCTCTCCCCGGCAAGGGACTGCTCGTTACTCATGTCGACTACAACAAGCGCATCTGGGACTCCAATGCCGTCAATGACGACCCGACCCACCAGCGCATGTCGCCATTCCACGCCGACAACCTGCCTACCTATCGCAATGCGAGCGGCGACCCCTATCCCTACGTGGAGAATGGCACTGTGAAGAACGACAGCCTTAGCGACACTTCAAAGCCTGCCGCCACTCTCTTCAACGTGAACATCGACGGCAGCCAGCTTATGGGCAAGGCTCTGCTCGACATCAAGCAGAACAACGACGGTACTGTTGCCTTCCGCTTCCGTGGAATGAAGGGCATGAACATGGATCTCACGCCTGGCACCGTCATCTTCAACGAGACATTCGACGGTAACTCAGGCAAAGGCGGCAACGACGGATCCTGGACTGCCAGCACGTCATCCACGCTTAAGACCGACGTCTCCGGCTGGACTTACAACAAGGGTTATGCCGCCAACAAGTGTGCACGCTTCGGCTCTAAGGCTGTACCGGGCGAGGCTGTCACGCCGACGTTCAACATCCCGTGCGATGTACGCCTTACTTTCAAGGCTGCTCCTTACGCAGGCGACGACAACACCATCGACGTCTACTTCGGCAACCGTATGCTCGACCGCTTCTTCATGAAGGATGGTGAGTGGAACGAGTACACCGTCGACTTCAAGGGCAACGGCTACGACCGCATCTACTTCAACGGCGGCCTACGCTTCTTCCTTGACGACGTGAAGGTTGTTGTGCTTGGCGACGAGACTGCTATCAGCGACGCTACTCTTGAGAACACCAAGAAGACCGGTCGTGTCTACACCATCGACGGCCGCTACGTCGGCACTAACCTTAACGCTCTCGGCAAGGGGCTGTATATCGTCGACGGCAAGAAGGTCGTGAAGTAAGAAAGTGTATTAAGTCATTTAACAAAAAAAAGGTGTCAAACACATTTGATTGTGTTTGACACCTTTTTTTTAATATATATGTGTGACAGTTCACTCGTTAGTTTCTGAACACGAGTCCGTTCTTGTCGGCATCTATCGTTATCGGCTTCTCGCGCTTAACCTCGTCGGAAAGAATCTTCTTCGAGAGGTCGTTGAGCACGCAGCGCTGGATAGCACGCTTCACAGGACGGGCACCAAACTCCGGGTCGAAGCCCTCGTCGGCGAGGAAGTCGATGGCGGCAGGTGTCACGTTCAGTGTGAAGCCCTGCGGCTCAAGCATCTTCTTCACGGCGTTCATCTGCAAGGTCACTACCTGTGCAATCTCAGGCTTCGTAAGCGGCAAGAACATTATAGTCTCGTCGATACGGTTGAGGAACTCCGGACGGATGGTCTTCTTCAGCATCTCCATCACCTTCTCCTTCGTGTCGCTTATCACATGGTCGCGGTTCTCGGGCGTGATGCCTGCAAACTGCCCCTGGATATACTGGCTGCCGAGGTTGGAAGTCATGATGATGATAGTGTTCTTGAAGTTCACGGTGCGGCCCTTGTTGTCGGTCAGACGTCCGTCGTCCAACACCTGCAAGAGAATGTTGAACACATCGGGATGAGCCTTCTCAATCTCGTCGAACAGCACCACAGAGTATGGCTTGCGGCGCACGGCCTCCGTCAACTGACCACCCTCGTCGTAGCCCACGTATCCTGGAGGCGCACCGATGAGGCGCGAAACGCTGAACTTCTCTTGGTACTCGCTCATGTCGATACGTGTCATCATCGTCTCGTCGTTGAACAGGTACTCTGCCAAAGCCTTTGCAAGCTCCGTCTTGCCGACACCCGTCGTGCCGAGGAAGATGAACGATGCGATAGGACGCTTCGGATCCTGGAGTCCGGCACGCGAGCGGCGCACGGCATCGCTCACCGCACGTATGGCCTCGTCCTGGCCGATGACACGCTTGTGGAGCTCCTCCTCAAGATGAAGAAGCTTCTCGCGCTCGCTCTGCATCATTCGCGTCACGGGTATGCCGGTCCAGCGGCTCACCACCTCGGCGATGTCGTCGGCTGTGACCTCCTCGCGTATCATGGCGTTGCCGTCCTGCGTGGACTTGAGCTGGTTCTGAATGTTCTTGATGTCGTCGTCGAGCTGCTTTAGCTTGCCGTAGCGTATCTCAGCCACGCGCTCGTAGTTGCCCTCGCGCTCTGCACGCTCAGCCTCAAACTTCAGTTGCTCAATCTGCTGCTTGTCCTGCTGAATCTTGTTCACCAGAGCCTTCTCGCTTTCCCATTTAGCACGGAACGAACTCTCCTGATCCTTTAGTTCGGCAATCTCCTTGTCGAGCTGAGCAATCTTGTCGGTGTCGTTCTCGCGCTTGATGGCCTCGCGCTCAATCTCGAGTTGTTTGAGCTTACGTGTAATCTCGTCGAGCTCCTCCGGCACGGAGTCGCGCTCCATGCGGAGCTTTGCTGCAGCCTCGTCCATGAGGTCGATGGCCTTGTCGGGGAGGAAGCGGTCGGAGATGTAGCGCTCGGAGAGCTTCACGGCGGCGATGCAGGCGTCATCCTGTATACGCACCTTGTGATGGTTCTCGTAGCGCTCCTTCAGTCCACGAAGTATTGATATAGCCGAAAGCTCGTCAGGCTCGTCGACCATAACGGTCTGGAAACGGCGCTCAAGAGCCTTGTCCTTCTCGAAGTACTTCTGGTACTCATTGAGCGTAGTGGCGCCGATAGAGCGCAACTCGCCACGGGCAAGAGCCGGCTTGAGGATGTTGGCAGCGTCCATTGCTCCCTCGCCACCACCTGCACCAACGAGAGTGTGAATCTCATCGATGAAGAGGATGATGCGACCGTCGGAGTTGGTCACCTCCTTGATAACGCTCTTCAAGCGCTCCTCAAACTCTCCTTTATACTTGGCGCCTGCTACGAGCGCACCCATGTCGAGCGAGTAGAGCTGCTTGTCTTTCAAGTTCTCAGGCACGTCGCCGCGGACGATACGCTCTGCCAAACCCTCAACGATGGCAGTCTTGCCAGTACCCGGCTCACCTATCAGTATAGGATTGTTCTTCGTGCGGCGAGAGAGAATCTGAAGCACGCGGCGAATTTCCTCGTCACGACCAATCACCGGGTCGAGCTTGCCCTGGCGGGCCTCCTCCACGAGGTTCTTGGCATATTTCTCAAGACTCTGATAGTTCTCGTCGCCCGACTGCGACTGCACCTTCTGTCCCTGGCGAAGTTCCTGAATGGCCTTCACCGTCTCAGCCTCGGTCATGCCGGCATCCTTGAGGATGCGGCTTGCCGTGCTGTTCACTTGGAGCAGGGCGAGAAGTATAGGCTCAACGCTCGTGAACTCGTCACCGTTCTTCGTGGCGAAGTCCTGTGCGTGCTGGAGCACGCTGTTGGCGTCGTTAGAGAGATAGGGCTGACCGCCCTGTACGCGCGGCAGACGCTGAATCTCAGAGTCGGCAACGTTTTCTATCTGGCTGGCATTGACACCGAGCTTTTGGAAGATGTAGGTGGCAACGTCCTTGGCTTTCACCATCACACCCTTCAGAAGGTGTACTGGCTCAATGCTCTGTTGACCATTCCGCTGTGCTGTGTTCACAGCCTCCTGGACAACCTCTTGGGCTTTGATTGTGAATTTGTCGAATGTCATATTGTGTTTCTCCTTTCTTGATTATTCTTCTTGTTTTGTTTGTTCACTTTCTCTATCCACAAACTACATTCCATAGCCCGAAATACTGACAAAATGTCACTTTTGTTATGTGTTTGGTTAATTTAAACCGACAAAATGTCACTTACTCCGAACTGCGAAGTTCCGTCCATAACTTATTTCTTTGTCAGCAGATGCCAAAGTTCGCGCGTCCAAAGCACAAGAGAAGAACCGATAATGATAATCACCCAATCAATCAGTTTCAGTCCATCGACATTGAAGAACTGTTGCAATCCTGGCGTCTCAACCATGGCAATCTGACCTATAAGGATTATTGCCACAATAGTCAACAGTCCGTTGCAGCCCTGGAAATGAAGCGCACTGCGTCCGGTCTCAAATGCGCGGGCATTGAAGAGATAGAAGAAGTGGGTCATGACGAATGATGTGAAGAGCAGTGTCAGCTCATAGGTCGTTACGTGTCCCTTTGCTCCAAGTTGTAGATGCAACAAGTCGGTGAGCTGCGTAATGTCGGAATGTTGGAAGATATACAACATTCCGAGCAGCATCAGAAAGAAGAAGCCACCCACTCCGATAATCTCCCGTAGCATCGGCTTGTTGAGAATGAACGCCTTGCGGTTGCGTGGCTTGTCTTTCATCACGCTCTCTGACGGCGGCAGCGAGGCAAGAGCCATGGCAGCGAAGGTGTCCATGATGAGGTTTATCCACAACATCTGAGTGACGGTAAGAGGCGATTCCGTTCCCATGAATGCACCGCATAGTACGAGGAAACAGGCTGTAACGTTCACGGTCAACTGGAAAAGGAGGAAACGCTGTATGTTTTGGTACAGTGAGCGTCCCCACATCACGGCCTTGCCGATGCTGCTGAATGAGTTGTCGATGATGGTGATGTCGGAAGCCTCTTTTGCCACGCTCGTGCCGTCGCCCATCGACAGACCGACGTGAGCAGCACGGAGAGCAGGCGCATCGTTGGTTCCGTCGCCAGTTACCGCCACTACCTGATTCAACTTCTGCAACGACTCCACCAGACGCTTCTTGTCCATAGGGCGGGCACGTGAAATAATTTTAAGGTCGAGCACACGTTCCAGAAGTTCCTTGTCGGACAAGGCGGCAAACTCCGGACCGGTAATGATGTTTCGCTCCGTGTCCTTGGCGTCATCCCAAAGACCAATCTGACGGGCTATCTCCTTCGCCGTGCCCGGAGTGTCGCCCGTCACTATCTTCACGTTGATGCCAGCGTCAATACATTCCTTGACGGCAGCGGGAACATCGGCTCTTACGGGGTCGGCAATGGCAGCTATGCCGATAAAGCAAAGGTTGTCGGCAATAATCTTGTTGCCGTCTATAGCCTTGTCCTCACCGTCGACCACTTGATAGGCGAAGCCCAGCGTGCGCATGGCACGGTTCTGATATTCTGCGAGCTGATTGTCTACAGCCTCCTTGCTTACATCCGTTTTCCGGCAAAGGGCGAACACAATCTCTGGCGCACCTTTCACATAGAGAATCTTTTTGCCTTTCAAGACAGCCGACTCTACAACCATAGCCATGTACTTGCGTTCTGTAGAGAACGGGATTTCAGCCAGTGTGTCCACATTCTCGCGTATTGTGCGATAGTCCACGCCTTGCTTGTTAAGCCAAAGGAGCAATGCTCCCTCTGTAGGGTTGCCAAGTATCTGCGGCTTGCTCTTGTCGGAGAAGTCAATGGATGCTGTGGAGTTGACGGCAATGCCCTCGTTGAGAAAGTCCTTAGGAGTGTCGCCGTACATTTTCATCTCGTCCACGCTCATAAGGTTTTGGGTCAGCGTGCCGGTCTTGTCGGTGCAGATGACGGTAGTGGCTCCCATCGTTTCACAGGCGTGCATCTTGCGCACAAGATTGTTGGTTCTGAGCATACGGCGCATACTGTAGGCCAGACTTAAAGTGACAGCCATCGGCAATCCCTCTGGCACGGCAACGACCACAAGCGTCACGGCTATCATCAATGTCTGCAGAACGTAAGCTATGAACGGAGCCGCTTGCTCCATAGAGCCAAAGAAATCTGCACCATTGCTCACGAAATACATGACAATGCGACCGATGACAACCAATGAGGCAATGCCATAGCTTACCTTTGTAATCCATTCGCTCAGAGCGTCGAGCTGCTCATTGAGCGGGGTCTTCACGCTGTCGTCAATCTGTACAGCCTCAAACACCTTGCCTTGCTCCGTCTTGTCGCCGACAGCCAGCACGCGGCAGATGCCATGGCCTTCCATTATCTTCGTACCCTTCATCACATGGTTGGAAGGGAACGTTGCCTCCTTGTCAAACTCCTTCTCGTCAACACTCTTCCCGCACATCGGCTCACCGGTCAGCGTAGACTCATCCATGTGCAGGGACGTAGCCTCCAGCAATTCCGCATCGGCAGGAATCTCCTCGCCAGTGTTGAGAATAACGATGTCGCCGACAACGATGTCCTTGCGTGGTATCTGCGTGGTGTTGCCATTGCGTATCACCTCGACAGGCTCGTCGTCGTTCACTTGATTGAGAACGGTGAACTCCTTGTCGGCCTGCAACTCGAAATAAAATGCCAATCCCGTGGCGAGCAGAATGGCAACGAAGATGCCGGCAGGCTCAAAGAATACAGCTGCGCCTTGTCCGAGTCCGAAGAACTCATAGCAAGAGATGCCGATAGAAAGTACGCCTGCTATCATCAGAATGATGATGAGCGGATCGCCGAATTTTTCCAGGAACTGTTGCCATAGAGGCTCTTTCTCTGGCGGCGTCAAAATGTTGGCGCCATTATTCCTGCGGCTTTCGAGGACTTGTGCGTCGGTCAAGCCCGTGTAGTGATGTTTCTGTTCCATTGTTGTTTGTGTAACCGTTTGCTGTTGCAAAGTTATTATTCTTTTATCAATAAATACGTTTTTCCCTAATGTTATTGACGAAATTCATGTATTTCTAATACGTGTTGCATACAACATTTACTTGAGTTTCGGATTTGTGGAATTTAAAGTAAAGTCACTGATGACATATTCAGGTTTGTGTCCGATCTTATCAGTAACCTTTTCCAGAACATTTTCAATGCTTGCTCCATTCCAACTTTTTGCAATTGACCCTACCACCATAGCCATTGGCTATTGATATGAGTCAAATATTTCCATCACAAAAAGAAAATCATCAAAAATGTCACACATATTTCATCTAAAAATACATAACTTTGTCAATGAATTGAAACGATACTCTTTCAAAATTTAGGTGAGATGCATTAGGCATTTGTGACTGAAATAATATTTACTGCAAGGTACGATTTTACTTTTATTACCCTTGTTTTTTACATTCCATCTATTTGAGAAAAGCTATTTTTTTGACTCCTCAAAAGAAAATTATTTTTATTCATTAACAATATGGCATGTAAAAAGCAAGCGATGCTCGCCCTGTTATTAATGGCGGCATCAATGTTGTGCGTTCCTGTATATGGAACGGCAAAACGGGGGGGAAATTACCTCTAAGGTAGTAAAAAGCCACCCATTATTTCAGGATTCCAATCCAGAAGCAAGTAATTATCTAAGCAACCGACGCGCCCTCGTTGGCCCTGGCTGCACTGTCAATAGCCTGTTCGACGGCATACAACTTTTGTCGGGCGTGGCAAACATTGCAAACCTATGCAACGACGACATTGACGACTATGCAACATTTCCGGGGCTTGCTAACATCACAGCAGGCGGAAATCCTGTCGTAGGCGTCAAAGACCACAAGAACCATTATGCCGCAGGAACTGAGGCTGGATTTGCCATTTGCACAAAGTCAGACTCAAAGCTCCTCGGACTCGACCTTGCAAAATTCTATAAGATACAATTTCTCTGCGACGGAAAGACCGTCAGCGACCTGCAGTCGATAAGCGTCGGACAGGACATCACCGGTCTTGGACTGTCGCTAATACAAGTACCTGGCAGTGACATCGTCACGAAATCATTCTCCGCAAAAGCCCCTGCCGAGTTCGATGAAGTGAAGCTATATCAATGTGGCGTCGACGCATCCGTGCTCACATCTATAAACATCAAGTATGCCTTCGTAGGAAAAGCGCGTGAATACACCATCACCAACAATACAGAAAACGGCATTGCCAAATACGCAGCCGACCAAGGACGCAGCGAGATAACGCTCGCGGCACACGGGGATAGTCCTACTTCCATTTTAAAAGGAGATGAAAGAGACCATGTAATTGATGCCGACTTAACCAACAGCTTCGCTACAGGAGCAGTATTAAGCCTCGGTGCCGAACGACCTATTACTGTCGTGGCAAAACCATCCGACGGCAAGGAAACATTCCCTGCTGGAACGGAAGTGGGGTTCAAATACAATATGCCGTCACTACTAAATCTTGGCATTGCCACTGGCGCAACAATCACCATATACGACAAGAACAACAAGCAGATCGCCGAATACAATATTTCCACAACCGTACTGAAGCTTGGACTGGTGACAAACAGCCATGATGCCGAGGTCATCATAAAAGCTCCAAAAGCATTCTCATCTGTAAAACTCATGCTCTATGGCATAAAGGTAAACCTTGGAGCAGATGTTGTCAACTACGCATTCGTACGCCTTGCCCCATCACTCGCCTCCCACCACTGCCCCATCGAGGCCACATCAAGCTGCGATGTGCCGAGCAATGTCAACAGTTTCACGCTACAGCACAACCCCGACATCAATGTCACTTGGACTATTGGAAACCAGCCGAGCAACTCCAACGTGGAGCTGACCACCACCAACGGCGAGACAACAGTGACGAATCTTTATGTACCTGGCATTTACACGTTTACGGCAACAGCCGCCGACGGATGCTCCGAGACAACAACCATCGATTACGCCCCGCAACCATACGCCCCGACAGACAACGGCACAAAGCTGCTCGTCAACGAGGACGCCAATGAACCGAGATACAAACTCAGCGACAAGACAGGCGGAAGTCTGCTGCAGCTTGCCAACAATGTTGAGAACAAGGAAGCGCTGCTCACCCCCAGTCTCACCGACTATGCCTACCGCACACCCGGTGTGGAACTGGCTGCTAATAGCGCGATAATAGGCATCAAAACCGCCGACGGCTCAAGCCTCGGCAGCGGTATAGACAACGACATGAACGTAGGATTCGTAGTGTCGGCAAGCACGGCACTCGACGCAAGTGTGCTCAGCCTCTACAACATTCAGCTTCTCAAGAATGGAGTGAAGGTGGGCGGAGACGTGACTTCACACTGGAGTGCCATATCTGCCGGACTGATAGGTAGCAAGGAGACACACAAGATGCGTCTGAGCATAGATGTGCCCAAGGGCACTGACTTCGACGAGATGGTGCTCTACAACTCCGGCGTGCTCGCAGCCGACCTCTCGCAACTCAACATACACTACGCCTACGTGAACGATGCAACAAAGGACAATGTCGTCACCAACGAACTATATGAGGCTGAACCAGTGTCGAACGAGACAACCGACGCATCTATCGACTTCGACAACACCAAGCTCTTCTCCGTGGCCAATATCGGCAACGGATACAACGAACTTGCCAACCTCATCGACAACGACCTCACAACAGCCATGCAGTTCCCTATGGGCGTCGACCTCGGAGGCGCCACAATCTCTGTGAACATAGGCAAGACCGTCAACCCCGGACAGCAGCTCGTGCTCGTCACCAACAAGGCTATCGCCGGACTTGGAGCAAGCCTCGGCGAGGCCCTGAAGATAACCACCTACTGCGACAGCAAAGAGGAGGAGACTCTCAATAACTGGAATGTGCTCGGAGCCGACATAATAGGAAGTAACGCACAAGGATATTTCGTCGTTAACCCCAAAAAGCCGTTCGACAACATACGTATCACGGCCGTGAAGGCGCTGTCGGCCCTAAACGGACTACAGTTCTACGGAATCGCCATACGCAGCGACATGGATCAAGATGGCATACCCGATGTGGTGAGCGAAAACTACGTAGAGGACATAATGCTTGACGAGAACCGCTCGCTTGATGTGGCACAGTCGTTCGACAACGCCCAACTCTTCTTCCGTCGCACAATGACCAAGAACAAGTGGAACTCGCTGATACTGCCCGTAAACATGAACAAGGCGCAGTTTGAGGCAGCCTTCGGTATCGGTGCCGAGATTGCTGCATTCGATCGTCTTGATGACGACTGCATATACTATAAATCCGTCACCGACGAAACTGACGGTGTGTTGCTGAAGAAAAACACGCCATACATCGTGAAGCCTACAGCCGAGCCTCTGCAGAAAGCCACATACACATCAGCCAATGGCAACATGACGATTGATGGACCGGTATACGTGACAACCGGTATCAGCTACTCCGGTGAAGACAATACCACAAGATACTCAGTGGATGGAAGCAACGGCAACATGACTTTTTGGGGGACGTATGAAAACCCAACCGCAGTGCCTGCAAAATCCTACATGTTCAACAACGGCAACATGGTACATACAGCCAAGACACACAACGTAAAGGCCTACCGTACATGGCTTGTTGAAAACAGCCCAAGCACAAAGGAACTCAAGATGCGCGTGGAAAAAACTGGAGCAACAACCGGTATCTACAACGTCATCGAGGAAAATAACGATAGCAACCATGCAATATACGACCTTAATGGCATACGTCAGAGCAATTCCAGCATGCACAAAGGCGTATATATCATGAACGGAAGAAAATACACAAGAAAATAAGTCACAGAGGAACATACGATGAAAAAGAAATATATTACACCCACATGTAAAATCATTGAAATGGAGACGCAATCAATTCTTGCAGCCTCCAACAATATCAATTGGACAACAAGCGACGAACAAAGCGGTAACAACGTAATTGAGGAAGATCCCGACAATCCTTTCTCAGACGACTCGTTCTAACCGCCAACGCAAAAGAAAAACAACAAGTAAGGGTACACCGGATAGCAAAACACTCTCCGCGTGTACTCTTTTTTTTATCTAATTATAGTTTGTCTTTGTCACTTATTTTCACTAAATTTGCAACATAAAAAGACAGAACCTATGCCAAGATTTATCAACCCATTCTCCGACTGGGGATTCAAGAAAATTTTCGGTCAGGAGATAAACAAGGACTTACTTATCAAGTTCCTTAACGACCTCCTTGACGGCGAGCATCATATCAACGACCTCACCTTCAAGGACAAGGAACAAGTGCCGGAACTGAAGGATATGCGCGGCATCATCTACGACATCTACTGCACAACAGACAATGGAGAACACATCATCGTGGAAATGCAGAACCGCTACCAGCCTTACTTTACTGACCGCTCCATCTTCTACACCTCACGAAACATTGTCAACCAAGGTGTGAGAGGAACGGTAGGCGAAACAAAAAAGCCATGGAACTACCAATTGGCACCCGTCTACACAGTCTGTCTGCTGAACTACGACATCGACGAGTTCACCCCGACGAAATTCCG